>Ga0335071_10008210_pt1 | contig 10732 bp, 4 predicted proteins | sample Lox_Sample_15_FD_206724 | JGI IMG/M metagenome (GOLD analysis project Ga0335071, IMG submission 206724) | Soil microbial communities from Loxahatchee National Wildlife Refuge, Florida, United States - Lox_Sample_1.5 | ecosystem: Environmental > Terrestrial > Soil > Wetlands | place: USA: Florida...
CCTTCCCGCGCCGGAGCTCTGCAGCGAGGGCGGCAGCGGCGGCCTCACCGCTGTCGCCCGCTCGGTAGACCTGCTCCACCGCCCTCACCGCCGGGTGATCGTCCGAACCGAGGATATCCCGGGCGACCAGATCCGCCTCGAGCAGCACGCCACGCGAGAAGTAGAGCGGATAGAAGTCGCGTTCGGCGACGACCGGTACCTCGACGTTGGGGAAGAGGCAGGGAATGGAGTTCTGCTCGCAGAACTCGTGCACCGGTCTCCAGTTGCTCGCGCCGAGCCCGGAGAGGACGGCGTACACGGGTTCGGCGGCGAGGTGTTGCTCCAGTTGCGCCCGCCAGGTCTGGGGGGGGCCGGTCAGCTCCCAGACGTGCAGCTGCCAATGGCGGTTGGCCATGTACATGCTCTTCGCGTACTGGGTCCTTCCCGAGGTCCACATCGCCGGGGTGGGCCTGAAGGGGAACCGGTTCTTCTCGGCCACGAACTGCTCGAGCACCTCGAGCATCCCCCGACGCCTCACCGGATCGGCATCCGGGGTGATGATGGTGGCGAAGTGCAGCACCGTGTCGGTGACGCCCGGCACCTGGCGCACGCTGAGCTGCTTGAGATAGGCAATGAGCGCGGCCATGTCGTCCTCGCCGAGGGCGAAGCGCGGCATGAGGTAGCTCATCGGCCGGCCGTCCGAATCGAGGCCCTCGCGGATGGCTCGTGCCAGCGTTGCGTCATTGTAGGGACCCCGATTGCCACGCCGGCTCGCGGCGTAGGGCAAGGCTGGCTGGCGAGCGTCGTTGCCACGTGGCTGGAGCAGGTACTCGCTGGCGATGGGCGGGATGGACAGGTTTCCCTCGGCGGACCCCAGTCCGCTGCGCTGGTGGCAGTTCACGCACGCGGCGTCTGCCCCGGTCGCGACCACGCCGCCGTCGCGGGTACCCTCGAGCATCGCCCCGGAGCCCAGCACGCCGCGCAGGTAGATGGACTCCCCAGGATGGTCGGGGGCCGCGGCCGAGCTGGGGGCAGCCAGCACCAGCAACGCGAGCAGGCTGGCGCCGGCCAGCGCTGGACGCCAGCCTTTCATTGCGACAGAGGACTCCGTGCGGTGTTCGACACGGTCGGTGAAGCGGGGGATGCCGCCCAAGGCCCTCCGGAGGGGACGGCCCGAGGCGCGGAGCTCAAACGCGTTCGGCCATGCTGGGCGAGCGGGTTCTCGAAGCTCGCATCATCGAGGGACAGATTGACGAGCACCCTCTCCAGCTGCATCCTGTCGGGCGTGCTGCCTGGGGCGCCACCGGTGGTGATGAGGAACGGGACCCGCAGCCCTTCGACCGTCCGGTAGTCGGCGTAGGTCATCGACACCCGTCGCGGCGTACCCTCGGGTCCATCGACCAACCGGTCGTAACGAACCTCGAGATAGGTCTCGGTATCGAGCCAGACGTGCTCGTTCCCTCCCTTGGCCAGGTGCAGGTTGAGGTGGTAGGCCTTGCGGCCGTCGATCTCGTCGACGCCCTCCAGCGTCACCGAGTTCCCCTTGGCGGCATAATCGAGGAGCGGTCCGTCGATTCCGTGCCCGGCTCGCGCCGCCCTCCACTCCTGCGCTGTGTACGGCTCCACCACCGGCCGCCCACCGCCGGAGTGCAATTTCCAGCCGCGCTCGCCGTCGAACACGCGCAGGGACCTTTCGGTGAGGGCCTTGATCTGCAGCCGGGTCCGGTTGGGTCGCTTCTGGTCCAGCTCGAACGGCATGCTGGCAACGGACGCGTGAGCCGTTTCGATGTGGCCGATCCAGGCCATCGTTTCGACCTTGCGCCACGCCTCGAGGCCGCCCCGGGCGGCCTCATTCCTGGCCACGATCTCCTCGGCCGAGAGCTCCCCGGCCGCGGGCACCGGCCGAGTGTCTCCGGCGAGGAGCAGGACCACCGCGATCGCTCCGATAGCCAAGCGGTTCATCCGCCTACCTCGCGTCGTTCCCCGGAATGCCTCGAAGCCCCGCGTGCTCATGCCTTCGGCTTGACGAACCGGGAATCGTCCAGCCGCGGATTGATGGTGACCTTCTCGACGATCATCTTGTGCGTGTCGGGGGCTCCCTCCACCGCGGTGTCGAGCATGAACGGGACCATCACGCCTTGCACGGAACGGAAGTCGCGCTGGGTCACCCAGACCGTCCGCATCTTCCCGTCCACCCGGCGCGGTGTCCCCTCCACCTTCACGTCGAGGAAGCTCTTTGCATCGATCCACACGTGTTGCACCTCACCCGCCTTTTCGGTGAGCTCGAGCTTGTAGGCGTCGTGCCCCTCGACGGGCTCCACCCCGATGAGTTCCACCTTGGCCCCCCGGGAGGTGGAGTCGATCAATGGGCCACCCAGGTTCCACCGGCTCTGTTGCGACCTCGCCTGTGCGGCCTGCTCGGCGCTGTACGGCTCCCAGTCGTCGCGGTTCAGGTAGGGACGCAGCAACCAGCCACTGCTGCCGTCAAAGAGCTGCACCGCGGTCTTGCCGCCGAACTCGACCTCGATCCGCGTCTTGTCGGGCCGCTTCATCTCGAGCGCGAACGGCACCCGTACTTGCTCCTTGTGAGCAGCTTCGTCGTTCACCGGTTGGGTGCGCGGTCCCCTGCCCCGCCGGGTCGTGGCGTCGCTCACCCATCTTTCGCTTCGCGCCAGGGAGTCGCCGTACCCCACCTCGATCTTCCCCTTCCAGGTCATCGACTGAACGCCCTGCCAAGCCTGCGCGCCTCCCCGGGCGGCGAGGTTCTTTTGGACGATCTGCGCTGCGGTCAGCCGCGCTGCTGGCTGTTTCGGGTTCTGTCTCGGCGACGCCGGTTGCGTCACGGCCTTTTGGGCCGAAGCCGGCTGCTTCGTCGTCGACGCGACCGGGCCCATGTTGCCGTCCGCCCCCAGCGGGGCAGCCGGGAAGCCCAGGACACCGAGCAGGCCGAAGAGCACACCACCTTCGCTGAATCTCATGGATTCTCCTTGGTTCGGGCCGCTAGTCGACGACCAGCCCCTCGGCGCGGAACATGCCGATGACGATGCTGACGTGGTCGCCGCGCTTGACCTTCTGGCCCTTGTTCGAGAACGTCATCCAGTAGGACTTGCCCGCCTCGGGCGGAGCGTCCTGACGGAGCTTGCCGATCTTCTCCATGGCCGGCACGACGAGGCTGACGCCCGCCCCCGGATCCACCAGGGCCGGCTCGAGCCGCTTGTCGCTCAGCACCCGCGCCTTCTCCGGGTCGAGCACGCGCCAGGTGAAGCGAACGAGATCCCCCGACTCCACCAGCCGAACGCTCAGGTCGTCGACGCCGAAGACGAGCTTGTAGTAGCGGCCCGCTCTCCCGGCGAACCGCTCCGGGCGGTAGCGGGCCCGTGCGTTCAGGGGTCTCGGCGAATCCTGGCTACTCGCACCGGTTGGGGGTGGGCTCTGTGCCAGGGCGGGCGAGGCCACCGACGCTGCGCTCATCACCAAGAGCCCGAGGACCACGCCGACCCCCAAGGTCCTGTGGGATCGGCCTGCCAGTACCCGTCCCGGTGGGGTTCCAGGCGATCGGGGGAGCGGCTCCGCCACCTCGCCACCGATCCTCCAACGCACCGTGGACATCGCCGCCTCCTTCGCACCTGGTCGCGGTCCATGCGCCGTCAATAGCGACATCGCCGATTCACCACCTGCTCCCGTAGGCGTGCTCACGAAACCACCCGGGTTCCCGGAGAGTCCTGTGCAGGCTACGGACTGGCCGACTCGGACTCCGAGCACACCCGCTTGGCGTTCTCGTCGCTCGGACCGGCCATTTCCTTCACGGAAGCGTAGGCCTCGAGGTACTCATCGCTTGCCCGCGCTCGCGCCACAGAATCGCCGCTCTTGCCCTTCACCAGTTCGGCGATCCGGTCCTGCAGCTTTCTGGCCACGTCCGCGTCGAACTTCCCGCAGGTGCTCGCCACGGCTTCCAGGATCCCGAGGCCTTGGGCATCGACCTCCTTCTCGCCGGCCCGGACGTACGGCGCCGCGAGCAGGCCAAGAACCAACGACGCGGCCACCCCACGCGATGCACTCGCTCCTGCCATGGTTCACCTCTCTTTACCGCCACCAAGATAGACCGCTGCCCGCGGCATTTCCCGCGGGCAGCGGCTGCTTCGTTACCTTTCAGGGCGTCGCGAACCCGATGAGGCTCCCGACCTGTGGGCTGCCTGCCGCCGTGTCGGTGAAGGTCACCGTCCCCGCTCGATTGACCCCTCTGGCCGAGAGCACGTTGGTGAAGCGCACGGACACGCTGCAGGACTGTCCCGGCGCGAGGTTCGCGCCCGTGCAGGTGTTGGGACCGGCCAGCGGACCGTTGGTGAAGAGGTAGGTCAGCAGGCTCCCACCCGCGGCCACCACGTTGGTCACCGCGATGCTCGAGCCGGTGGCCGGGGCCGTGTTGGTCAGGCTCACGGTTCCCGTGCCGGTGAGGACACCCCTCGGGAGCGTGATGGTGAGCGGATTCGGGGCGATGGCCACCGTGGCCCGTGTCGACACCCCGGTCCCGGTCAACGTCACCGGCGAGCCGACCACCACCGCACCGCCGCCATAGGCCACCGTCAACGTTCGGGTCACGGTCCCCGTCGCCGTCGAGGCGAACTGCACCTTGATGGTGCAGCTGGCACCGATTGCCAGGGCGGCACCGCAGTTCGGAGCACCGGTGGGGAAGGTCCCGGTCGTCACCCGGGTGAACGGGGTGCCTGCGCTGAAGGTGAAGGTCCCGCCGGCCAGAGCGACGTTGCCCGTGTTGGTGACCAGCACCGTCAGCGGGTTGCTGGTGGTCCCGGTCGCCCAGTTCCCGAAGTTCAGCACGCTCGGGGTCACCGTCGCGGCCGCGAGGGTCGCGCCGGCCCCGAACTCCACCGCGCCTGCGTCGACGAACCCGTTCTTCCGCTGGTTGCCGAAGAAGTCCGTGGCGGGCGCCAGGCCATAAGCGGTGGTCGCGGTCGATGGGATGTAGTTCACGGTCGGGGAAGTACCGCTCCCCGGCGTGTAGTTGCCGAGGGTGACGTTGGACGTCGGGTTGATCGTGGTCAGCGGGCCCCAGTTGATGTTGATCCAGTTGTTGCCCTCGTCGACCGTCGCGGACGGGGTCAGGCTGAAGATCGGGTTGGGCACGGTGGCGTCCGAGATGCCCGGGGGCACCTGGTACCCCAGCCCGCCGTTCTCCGGTGGCACGCGCGCACCGTTGCAGTACTGACTCGCCACCGCCGGGTTGGAACCGCTGTTGTTGAGCCCCGGGTAATCCGTGGCAAAGGTCAGGAACGAGTAGATGGGCGCGAGCCGCCCTCCGGTGTGGTCGATGTGGCCGGTGTCGCCGCGCACACCCATGTCCCAGTAGTACACGCTTGGATCCGAAGGGCACTGGCCGGTGAAGGTCTGGCTGGCGGGCGTGTTGGCGGTGAACCCGTCATACAGCGTGACCACGTTCTGCTGGTTGAGCGTTCCCGCGCCCAGCGGGCCGACGCCGATGTGGAAGGCCCGGTTCTGCCAGAACACGTTGTTGTAGAGGAGCGGGAAGGAGTAGGTCCGGCACTCTCCGTTGGTGGCGGAGGTGGAGTAGTGCCCCGCTGGGCAGGTGACGGTGGTCGTGCCGAGCGCGGAAACGAGCTGCGCGCTGTTCTGGATGGACACCAAGCCGGCGGGCTGAGTCGGCGATTGGACACCGCAGTTCGCGGTGCAGGTCGGTCCCGTGCTGCTGGCCAGCGGCGCCCCGATGGTGTTGAAGAGCACCCCGGCGGAGGCGGTGCTGTCGTTGGACATGATCGTGTTGTTGACGATGTTCGTGTTCAACGCATCCAGCAAGGAGATCCCCCCGCCGTCCCAGCCCGCCACGTTGTTGACGATGATGTTGTTGGTCACGAGCGGTGCGTACCAGGCGGTCGGTGTGGTGGGGAAGTTGATCACCTCCGTGCCGTTGATGCCCTGGAGCCGCAGGCCGCCGCCGCTGCCGCTCTCTGCGGCGTTGCCCATGATGAGGTTGGCGTTGATCACCAGGCCTGGGCCGGTTCCGTCGCCGAGTCCGGGCGCGCAGTCGACGTCCGTCTGGCTGCCGCATTCGGCGGCGCTGCTGGTCGCTGAAGCATCCGGTGGCGCACCCATCACGATGAGCCCGCCGCCGTTGGTGGTGATGGTCGGGTTGGCGCTCTGATTGAACAGGATCGTGTTGTGCTCGATCGCCGGGTTGGTGGGATCGCTGTAGACGAAGCCGATCTGACCGACCCCACCTCCGTCACCGGAGCTGTAGTTCCCGCACACCCAGTTGTAGTGGAAGCGGTAGTAGTCGGCCCCCGCATAGAGGGTGACACCACCCGCTCCCGCCGGCGTGGACGAGAACAGTTCGTCGCCGATGGAGGAGTTCAGCACGACGGCGTTGTGATGGAGGTCGACCCGGGTATTGAAGCAGAAGGGCAACTGGGTGTTGGTCGGGTGCGTTCCGGTGTCGCAGGAGCCGGGCGGGGTGATGTCCCCTCCCACGAGCTGCGCTTCGGGGGCCTCGCCCTGGCCGAGGGTGATGCCACCGCTCGAGGTACCGGTGTTGCCGTAAACACGGTTGTTGGCGATCACCAGGTTGTGTCCCCAGGCGTGCACGAACAGGCCGCCGCCACCCTGGGAGCTGTCGGTCAGGGATAGGCCGTCGATGCTGGACGGGTTGCAGTAGAAGTTGCTCGGATAGGGGTTACTGGAATTGGTCCTGCTCGTCGTGCAATCGCTGGCCGAAAGGAGTGTGGTACCCGCCGGGAATGCAGACTCGGCCCCGACCCCAAAGGCGGTCGGGTCGAACGGGCTCAATCCGGTCGGCAGCTTGATTCCCTTCCCCAGGACGGTGATGGCCGCCCCTTCGTACGCTCCCATGAGCGAGGGCTCCTGCAGGAGCTCCGCCAGGTTGCCGTTGACCGTGGTATCCCAGCCGACGATGCCCTCGAGGGGCAGCCGATCCACCTGTGGGTGCACGATGTCGAAGGCGGTCCAGTTGGTTCCGGCCGTCGAGCCGCAGGTGTACGTCCCGGTTGCGTCGTAAGGATTGTTCACGGACCGGGGTTGGCCGTTGAGCGCCAGCCCGAACAGACAATCCACCTGGCGGCGCCAGGGGTCCATCTTGCCCGCCGGCTGGGTATTGGCATTCACCACGCTCGACACCGCTCCGACGCCCTGGAGGCGCAGCGGCTTCCACATGAGCAACATCTCGTTGTGGACTCCCGGGTCGACGATGAGCAGGTCTCCCGGGGCGGCGGCGTCGATGGCCGTCTGGATCGAGCCGGTCGGCGCGACGTGGGTGGGGGGACGGCCTCCGATGGTGACCGTCACCGTATCGACCGATTGCTTGCCGGCCGCGGTGGTGATGACGAGTTCACCGCACTGCGCGTTGGGGTAGGTGGCGGGAGCCGTGAGGCCCCTGTTCCGGTATTGCGCCTGCTGCTGCACGGTACAGGCGGGGACGCCGCTCGGGACGGTGAGGGTGATGCTCGAGTCGGTCCAGGTCGTGATGCTGGCCGCGGGGACGTTCACCCCCCCGACGGACACGGTGCCCTTGATGCTACCGAACCCGTAGTGGCGGGTTACGGTCTTCTGGTTGAAGGGGCTGGTGGTGGCCCCGGGGCCGGAGTAGGCGTAGTTGGTCACCGTCTGGTCGCCGATGGCGGTGATCCGGAGGGTGTGACCGGCCTGGCTGACCCAGGGCCCGTAGCTGTCGTTGTTGACGGCGTCGCCGTCGACCTCCTTGACCCCGGGCACCGCGTCCGGGTAGGCGCAGTCGGGGTTGTTGTAACCGGCGCCCGCGAAGGCAGAGGTGGCGACGACGGGAGTGTCCATGTACTGCGTCTGGCCCGGCATGAAGGGGATCTCGTAGCAGAACTGGCTGTACGCCGGGTTGTAGAGGGGATCGGGCGTCGGGCCGCTGCCCGGGTCGTTCATGCAGGTGACCATCATCGTCGGCGCATAGCCGGTCGGGTTGGGCGGGTTCACCTCCCAGGTCGAGTAGGTGAGGCCATTGTAGGCGCCCCAGTGGTCGGCATAGACGCGGGAGATCTCCGTGCCGGTCCAGTCCTTGATCGAGACTGGCATGTCCGGTGGCGAGAACTTCTCCCCGAACTGGGGCGAGAAGGGATCGAATTCGGAGGTGAGGTCGTCGGTGATGATCCCGGTGAAGTGCGCGGCCACGTGGGTGGAGCTGAAGAGCCAGAACTTCGCCAGCGCCGATTCCTGGGCGTTGAGCGTCACTTCCTTGCGGTCGCAGAGCCGGCGCGTGGCGCCGGCGAAGGGCGCGACCTCGCCGGACTGTGGGAACAGGCTGATGTAGTCGGGGACGACGCGTTCGGCGCCCACGCAGGGCCAGAAGGTCTCGACGCTCCCGGTGTCGCCCTCGTGGCTGGGCAGCGAGGTCCGGCCGAGCGTCTGGGTCGGGTTCTGGGGGTTGTTGGCGTTGTAGAGGGCACCCACCTCCGCCTGGTCGGGGAGGATGAAGACGCTGCCGGCCAGGTTCGGGAACTCCACCGTGGCCGGCGCGATGTAGTTGTCGCCGATGAGGATGTTCTTGTCCTCTTCCTTGACGAGCTCGTAGCCGGGGGGCGTGACCACCTCGACGACATACTTGCCCGGCGGCAGCATGGGCATGCCCTTGGACTGGCCGGAAACGTAGGGCTGTGGCGTGGTGGAGCCGCCGTAGCGATAGGGATCGCTCGAATCCGGGTTGGTGACGCAGGCCGCGCAGTTCGTGCCGGTGGGCACGCCGGTGAGCGGATCGATCGAGGTCACGCTCGGGAACTGGTACATCCCGTCGAACGGCGCCGGCTGCACCTGGTTCCAGTTGTGCATCCCGTCGTAGCACTTGAACTGCGAGTTATTGGGGAGGGCAATCGCCGCCGGCCCGCCGTGCTGCGAGTTGTAGAGGTTGAGCCAGTCGGGCTGGTTGTACAGGGTGAAGAAGAAGAGGTCGGCGTTCGTCCCCGTGTCCCGCCCCTGGCCGGGGCAGTTCATGTTGGGGACCTGCCCCCCTGTCGGAGGCGGGCCAGTGTGGAACCCCTGCGCCCAGTCGTCGAAGCTGCTCGTCTTGGTGGTGTCGATGAGCGTCAGCGAGGTGGTGCCGTCCGCGGCGGTCCCTTCCTTGTAGAGATTGATGGTCACCCCGGGAATGTCCGGGGTCCAGCTGGTATGAATGAGGAGGCCCGGGTCATCGAAGGGGCGGGTCGAGGCATAGATCACCTCTCCGTGGATGCCGCCCGTCTCGTTGGAGGCGAACGGCTTCTTCCCGAACTCGATGAACTGGTTCTGACCGGAGAAGCCCTGCCAGCCCTCGGTCTGGGCCCAGGGTGCGTCCACCCGGCCGGTGGATCCGCCGTTCCCGCCCCACGCCGGGGAACCTGACCCGCTCGTGTAGCTCTTCGTGGGCAGGGTGGGGGCGTCGAGGCAATCGGCCGTGGTGCAGTACCAGGAGCCGGGAAGGCGCAGGTTGTTGGGCAGGGGGATGGCCTCGTAGGTGTTGGCCAGGTTGCCCGCGATGATCGAGCTGCCGCACGGTGGCGCGCCGCTGGCCCCGCAGATCGGGTTTTTGTCGGCCGGCCCGCCGGCATCGTAGACGACGTGCGTCCCGGTGCTCTTGTAGCGGGTGGTGTCCGTCTCGATCACGTACCAGGAGAACAGGGGGAAGATCTCGTTGAACCCGGCGTTGCCGCTCAGGTCGGTGTTGTTGAAGTTGGAGTAGCTGCCGTCGCGGAACCGGTTGTTGGTGATGACCAGCGGCAGGCCGGGCTCGTTGGAATCCCGGACCCCGTTGCCGTTCAGGTCGAGGAAGGTCGTGGTGTAGATGTTCGCCTGCCATTGGTTCATGGCGATCTCGCCCATGTTGCAAGCGTTCTGCGAAGATCCCGTGCCCGGGCAGAAGCTCGTCGCCGACCCGAGCCGGACGGGGGTCGAAAGACCGTCGACCAGCATGTCGTTCCACTGGTCGAAGACGGTGATCCTCCAGTCGCCATCGGGAAGCCCGGTGAACGAGAAGGTCCCGTCGGAGTTGCACTTCGTGAAGGCGAAGTCCATTCCGTCGGGGTCGCCGAAGCTGACGTAGCACTGCGTGAACGAGAAGCTGGTGTTGTCGCCGCTGCCGTAGAGCCGCTCGTCCGGGGTGCGGCTCATCCGCTCGGTCGTCACGATGCCGGTCAGGGAGTTGACGCAGTTTCCCGCATGGATGTCGAGGTTCGTGCCGTTGCAAACGCCCGCCAGCCGGCTGTTGATGATCTTGGGGTTGGCGAACCCGATCGAGACGTGGTAGCCGGCCGGACCGAACTCCTGGAAGTAGGCGGGCTCCCCGATGCGCAGGAAGGAGTCGTGCGCCTTCTGTCCGTCGAGGGTGTTGGTCTGGAGCCACTCCTCTCCGCGCGCGATCCGGTCGGCGGCCGGCGTGGCCACCACGCCGTACCGGCCGGGCATCATGTTGGCGACAACGGCCTGGCCGGCCAGGGGCGACAGGGTCCTGCCGTCCGCCTCGTACTTCGGGCAGGTGACGATGGTGCCGGTGATGCCGGTCGAGGTCTTGTCGGTCGCGCTGCGCGAGTTCTTCGAGACCGGGCAGGCGTCGAGACCGGTCGCCGGGTCGATGGTGCCCGCCAAGCTGTTCGACAGCGGCTGGTTGAACATGTCGTAGGTCATCTGCCCGGTCGAGTCGCCGGTACCCCCGGCGTCGTCGAAGAGGGTGATGTTGAAGCCGCCCAGTCCGGGCTCGTTGGGGGACAGCACG
>Ga0335071_10008211_pt1 | contig 10731 bp, 5 predicted proteins | sample Lox_Sample_15_FD_206724 | JGI IMG/M metagenome (GOLD analysis project Ga0335071, IMG submission 206724) | Soil microbial communities from Loxahatchee National Wildlife Refuge, Florida, United States - Lox_Sample_1.5 | ecosystem: Environmental > Terrestrial > Soil > Wetlands | place: USA: Florida...
TACGTCGCCGCCCGCCTCACCGGGCCGCTGCTACGCGACCGCCGGTCACGTCACCACGGTCATCCCCCTCGCCAGGAGGCCACCCCACCCCGGCCGACAGCTGAACTGCCCGGTACGCCCGTTGCCGCGGCCTCCACCGGGGACGGTGACGGCTCGGGCAACCCAGCAATCCGGCCTCGGGCTAGCGGGAGGTGACGCCGCCGTTCGTGGTGAGCGGGAGCTCGGCACGCAGGCTGGTTCCCGCCCCGGGCGGACTGTGGAGGAAGAGCCGGCCGCCGAGTGCCTCCACGCGGTCCTTGAGGCCGGCCAGGCCGGTGCCGCGAGCGAAGTCGGCGCCGCCGGCGCCGTCGTCGCGGACCGCGACGCGCAAGATGTCGCCGGCGACCTCGATGGTGACGGTGACGGCCGAGGCGCGCGCGTGCCTGGCCGCGTTGGTCAGCGCCTCGGCGATTACGTAGTACGCGCTGACCTCGACCGGCTCCGGCAGCCGCCGGTCCGCATGCACCTGCAGGTCGACCGGGATCGGGCAGCGGCGGGCGAGCGCCTTGAGGGCGAGGCGCAGGCCGCCCTCGGCCAGGATCGCCGGGTGAATGCCGCGCGCGATCTCGCGTACCTCCTCCAGCGCGCCGGTCGCCTCGACGGCAGCCCGGGCGAGGTCTGCGCCGAGCTCGCCGAGCTCGGGCGGCACCGCCGCCTGGGCCGCGCGCAGCTGGAGCGCGAGTGAGACCAGCCGCTGCTGGGCGCCGTCATGCAGGTCCCGTTCGATCCGCCGGCGCGCCTGGTCGGCGGCGGCCACGATCCGCGCGCGGGATGTGGTGAGCTCGGCGTACAGCTGGGCGTTGTCCAGGGAGACGGCGAGCTGGCCGGCGATGAGCCGGACCGCGTCGAGCCGTCCGGCGGTGAACGCGCCGCGGATGAGCCGGTTTTCCAGCACCAGCACCGCCCGCAGCGTGCCGCGGCTGAGGATCGGCAGGGCCAGCAGCGAGCAGCACCCGGCATCGGTGAAGTAGGGGTCACGGGCGAACCGGTCATCACGGGCAGCGTCGCCCACCACCAGCGGCTTACCCGTCCGCTGGGCGTAGCGCAGCACCGATATCGGCACCGCGTGCTCGTGGCCGCTGCCGCCGACCGGGGCGGCGGCGGCATCGCCGCCGGGGGCGGGCGGCAGCCAGTCCTGCCGTTCCTGGCTCCACAGCACCAGGTGCACGCCAGTGGCGCCGGTCATCGCGCTGACCACCTGGGCCACGCGGGCGTGCAGCCGGCCGATGCTGGTCTCCGAGCTCAGCGCCTGGGAGGCGGACAAGATGCCGAGCATGTCGATGGTTCCGGTTGTGACTGTAGAGCCGCCATGGAGAAGATCGCCGGGATCGTCGCCACGTTGCCCGGCGGTCGCGTCGGCCCGTGGTTGCAGGGCCGGGTAGGCCCAGTCCAGCTGGTCGACCTTCGCGGTGGCGCCCCAGGCGAGATAGTCGTGGCGGGCCTGGGCGAGCAGGTCGTGGCCGGCGTGATCGAGGCCGTGGGCGAGGTGGAAGCGGGCGGCGCGTTCGGCAATCAGAGCCCGGTGCCATGGCCTCTGCCGGCCGGCGGCCTCGCGCCGGGCGGCGTCGAAGGCCAAGGCCGCGGCCCGGAAGTCCGCGGCCGCCCAGGCCCGCTCGGCCTCGAGCAGCCGCAGCAGGTGCAGGAAATTGTCTGGCGCGTCCGCGGCGTGGGTGGCCAGCCACTGCGTCACCTCGTCCAGTTCGGACAGCAGGCCGCCGCGCTCGTCACCGTCGCTGGCCCGGGCCTGCCCGGCGAGGGCCAGCCCGCACAGCAGGCGAGCCACGGCAATGGAGTAGTTGCCCACGTTGGCCGTCAGCAGCGGCATCGCCGCCGCGGTGTGCCGCGCCAGGCCAGCTGGATCGCCGAAGATGGCGGCGACGACCGCACGGCTCAGATGCGCGTGGAGAAGCGCCACCGGGTTGCCGGCGTACCTGTCGATGGGCACCGCCTCGCCAGCAGCGGCGACGATTTCGCCGCGCAGCACGCCAGCCAGCCACCGGCAGCTTTCGAGCCACTGGATGGTCTGCTCGCTGCCGGTACGCCGCGCGAAGGCCAGCCCCGCCTCCACCTCCGCGACGTAGGCGTCCAGCGATGGCTCGCAATCCAGCATGTAGTGCACGGTCGTGTAGTAGCTGTAGCTGACGTTGGCCAGGTCGCCACCGGCGAGCAGCCCTTCCCTGGCCCGCCGACCCACCTGGACACCGTTTTCGATGGGCTCGAACCAGCAGGCGATAAGAGCGAACGGCACACGCACCCGCGACGTCTCGGGCTCATAGCCACGGGCTTCGCCCAGCGCCAGGATCCGCCGCATCGCCCGGTAACCGGCGGCGTAGTCGCCGCGCAGCGCCACGGCGGCGAAGGCCACGATGCTGGCCGGACCGACCAGGGTGCGCGCCGGGCCGTGCTGGATCCAGATCCGTACCGCTTCCAGGCTCAGCCAGGCGAGCAGGGAGACGTCGGGGACGAGGTAGGCCGCCGTCAGGACCGCATCGATTAGACGGGTCGCGGCAATCAGCGTCGGGTCGGTGATCTCCGGCCGAGCCAGGTCATCCGCGGCATCTGTGTGGTCCAGCCACCGGTAGAGATGGCCGAACTGGTGATCGAGCTCAGCGGGCAGCCGGTCGGCGGCCGGTACGGCGACGCCGAGCTCACGCAGCGACTCCAGGCTGAGCCCGATCGCCTCGGTAAGACGGTTCTGGTGGGTCAGGCCGGTTACCTGGACCGCCGTCGCGTCCGCGCGGTCCATCGCGGTGGGACACAGCCCCTCGATGATCCGGTATTCCTCGTCCGCCTCCTCCAGGCGCCCCATGCTGAACAGTGCGGCGTGCCTGGCGGTGTGCACCTCGATCAGCGCGGCGGTCTCGCCCGGGCCGATGAGCCGCAACGCGGCGGCCAGCAGCGCGTTGACCAGCGCGTAGTCCCCGGTCAAGGCCGCCTGGCCGGCGGCGCGCCGCAGCAGCCCCACCACCACACGCCGCTCCGCGGGGTCGTCGACCGCATCGGCCACCGGCAGGTACTGCCCTGCCGCGGCCGCGAATAGTTCCGGCACCCCGGCCAGCCGCCGCGCCATCGCCAGCTGCACGGCGCGTCGCCGCCGCGGGTCCAGCCCGCCCAGGACCGCCTCGCGGATGCGGTCGTGGCGGAACCGCACCGCCGAATGCGCCCCGGGCTCCGCCACCAGGAGACCCTCGTCCAGGGCGGGCGCCAGAGCCTGGTCCACCACGGCCGCCGGCTCGCCGGTGGCGGCCGGCAGCAGGCTCAGCTCGGCCCGCCCGCCCAGGCACGCCATCGCCTCTGCCATCTGCCGGGACCGTGCAGGCATGGCCTCAACCCGCGCCGACGATAGCGCGGCGGCCTCGGCCTGCCCCAGGTGAGCGCGCACCGCCGTCGCGTCCCATCGCCACCCGGCGGCCGTCGCGGCCAGCACACCGTCGCGGCGCAGCGCGTTGAGCAGCTCCACCGTCTCGTACGGATTGCCGGACGTATGCGGCTGAATCACTTCGGCCAGGCCCGCCGCCGTGGCCCGGTCCACGTGCAGCACCTCCGCGACCATGGTGACCGAGCCGGAAACCGGCAGGTTCTCCAGGTGCACCTGTTGTAGCCCCGCCTCCTGCCGCCACCGCGACACCAGCGTCCCCAGCGGGTGAGATGGGTCTACCTCTTCCTCCCGGTAGGCGCCTACCAGCAGCAGGCCCTCGACCGGCTCCTCGCTCAGCACCAGGTCCACGAAGCCCAGTGGCGTGCGCCCGGCCCACTGCAGGTCATCGATGAACACCACCACCGGCCGTTTCGGTGAGGCGACTGCCCGCAGCACCGCCATAGCCGTTCGCTGCGCGCGGACCTGCGCGGTCAGCGGATCCCCCGCATCGGGGGGCACCGCCAGCAGCGCCGCGAACTCCGGCACCGTCGCGGCCAGCAGACCCGCGTTCGGGCCGACCCGGCTCAATATCCGTTCGCGGACCCTGGCCAGCTCCTCGTCCGGCTCGGCCAGCAGCAGCCGGCCCTGCGCCCGGAACGCCTGGTTGACCGCGTCGAACTCCAGATCGCGCTGGTACTGGTCGAACTTGCCCGCCACGAACCAGCCATCCCGGCCCGTCACCACCGGCCGTAGCTCATCGGCCAGCGCCGTCTTCCCCACCCCCGGCGCGCCGGTGACCAGCACCCCCCGGCACCGGCCCGCCAGCGCCTCCTCGAACGCGGCCGCCAGCGCCGCCACCTCCTCCTCGCGGTCCACCAGCCGCGACGGCGGCACCAGCCGCAGCGGAACATCACGCTCACCGACCCGCAGCACCCCCGCTCCCAGCGCCCCGGCATCCGGCTGCCGCTCCAGGTCATAGAGCACGCTCTCGGCGGTCTGGTACCGGTTGTCCGGTTCCTTCTCCAGCAGATGCATGATGATCGCCGACAGAAGCCCCGGCACGGCCGGGTTCGCCTGGTCCGGCGGCACCGGCACCCGGGCCAGGAGATCATGAGTCAGCCGCAGCGGGTCCCCAGTCCCGAACGGCGGCCCGCCCGTGGCCAGCTCGTACAGCGTCGCACCCAGCGCGTACAGGTCGGCCCGCTGATCCACCGGCCGGGCGGTCCGCCCAGTCTGCTCCGGCGCCAGGTACGCCAGCGTCCCCGCGATCTCGGCGTGATGGGTGAACCCGGGACGGATCTCGGCCAGCGAGGTAGCCAGCGCGAAGTCCACCAGGCACGGGACGCCGCCGCGGGAGACCACGATGTTGGCCGGAGTGATGTCCCGGTGCATCACGCCCGCCCGGTGCATCCCGGCCACCGCCCGGGCCAGCCCCGCCGCCAGCCCGGTCAGCTCATCGACAGCGAGCGGCTTGGCCACCCCGGCCAGGCTCGTGCCACCGGCGTCCGCCAGTACGAGCGACCCTGCATACCGCGGCGCCTGCGCCAGCTGCGCGACCCCCTTGACGTCGCGTAGCCGCTCCAGCATCGCCGCTTCGTGCCGCAGCCGCCGGTCCGCGTCCGGCCCCAGCGGCTCCTTGCGGATGACCGTGCGCCCAGGCAAGAACAGCCGGGTCACGCGCGTGCGCGCGCTCTCGTGCACCACCTCCGCCCGGTCAGGCGGATCCCGGCCCGGCAGCACCTCGCCTGCCCCCATGTATGCACCTCCAACGGACGGGCGTTCGCGACATGGCCATGGCATGCGGATCGGCTCCGGACCCCGCTAACCGCCCAAAGGCGGTCTTCAGGACTACGAGCCCTGTCCACGCAAGGAACGGTCCGGCCAGCATGACCGCTGCGCCGGGAACCCTGCGCGCCACTTCGATCACTTGCTGGCTGCCTGCGACACCCGTGGCACACCAGCTGACGAAGTGTTCGCAGTTGTTCCAGAGCAGGCTGTAGGCGCGATGGCCGATCTTCGACTCGGCGCGCTGGGCAGCTTCGGCTCGTTCTTCTGCCGTAGCATTCGACGGACGTACCCATGTTATGCGTCCGCGCGCGAAGGCTGCCTGCGACTCCAGCCGGCGATGGCCGTGACGCAGGGTGTTCTCGACGATCGCCCCGTCTCCAATCTCGGTGCCGAAATGCAGGAAGGCAGGTCGGCCAAAGATGGTGCTCTGGGCTACGTGCGTATCGCCTATCACCCGGGTTATGTTACCAATCCGTGAGGTCGGCGATACACACGTCGTGCCCAGGCTCGACTGGCTCGCCCGCTCGTCCACTGTTCCCGACCAACCACGGGGCGCGCGTGGAGCTGCCGCCCGCGGCGGGAGTGCCGCGTGTAGCTAGAGCAGGAGCGAACGGGGCGTCGTGAGCTGTTGCGCCGGGACGGAACCTGGGAGATTATCCGTGGCATCTACTCCTTTGGCAGGGTAACGCTGACGCCGTCAGCGCGTCGGACTGGGGAGCCGATGTGGGCCGCGTGCAAACGCGAGCTGGTGCTGGTCTCGGGTGCGGCAGGCGCGGTCGGCACGGCGTTTCCGAGCACGCTGCTGCGGTTGTTCAGCGGCAGGCTCGAGTTAAAGCTTGATCGTACGTGCTCCACCTGACGGCAGGAAGGAAGGCATATGTCCCTCCAAGGCAAGACCCTGTTCATCTCCGGCGCCAGCCGTGGCGTCGGCTTGGCGATCGCGGTACGGGCGGCGCGGGACGGCGCCAACGTCGCGCCGATCGCCAAGACGGCCGAGCCGCACCCCAAGCTCGAGGGAACGGTGTACACGGCGGCTGAGCAGATCGAGGAGGCGGGCGGTCATGCCCTCCCGGTCGTCGGCGACATCCGCGACGAGTCACAGGTCGCGCAAGCCGTCGCGCAGACGATCGAGCGTTTCGGAGGAATCGACGTCTGCGTCAACAACGCCTCGGCGATCAACCTGTCCGGCACCGAGGCACTGGATATGAAGCGCTATGACCTGATGCAGGCGATCAACACCCGCGGCACGTTCGTGGTCAGCCGCACCTGCATCCCGCACCTGAAGCGATCGCAGAACCCGCACATCCTCACGCTGTCCCCGCCGATCAGCCTCGAGCCCCGCTGGCTCGGCCCGCATGTCGGCTACACCATCGCCAAGTACGGGATGACCCTGTGCGCCCTGGGGCTGGCCGCCGAGTTCCGGGCGGACGGCATCGCCTCCAATGCGCTGTGGCCGCGGACGCTGATCGCCACCGCCGCGGTGCAGAACCTGCTCGGCGGCGACCAGGCGATGGCCCGGGCGCGCAAGCCCGAACTGTACGCAGATGCGGCCTATGCGGTGATCACGAAGCCGAGCAAGGACTGCACCGGGAACGCGTTCCTCTGCGAGGACGTGCTGGCAGAGGCGGGCGTCACCGACTTCGGCCGGTACGCCTACCTGCCGGGCACCGAACCGCAGGTCGACATGTTCGTCGACCACATCTGAGCCATGCGCTCACTGGCCCGGCCGCGGGATCGCTCAGCTTGCGACCGGGCTGGCTCGCCGTCCGGGCCGGGTGGCCGACCGGCTGGGCGGGTTGGCCGGCGAACTCGCCCGGATCGGCTCGGGCCGGTCGCGACTCGAGCCCGAGCCGAAGGATCGCCGGTTCCTGGATCCCGCGTGGCGTTCCAACCCGCGGGGCGGAGCCTGGTCGCTGACGCGCTGGCGCGTGGCCGCCAGTGCTTCGTCGTGTCGTTTGTGAGCCCGGACGCTTCCCACGCCGGGCTAGGACTTGATGACTACGCCTCGGCGCTCCTGCAGGCGCCGGCCGCCGTCGAGGCGATCAGTGGCTCGTCCCGCACGCACGTGGCGACGTTCTGCGCCGGCTGCGTGGTGGTGGGCGCGGTAGCCGGCTATCTCGCGGCTGCGGAGGAGCAGGATCGGCTGGCCAGCATCACACTGGGACTTTCGGTCCTCGATCCCGGGCAGGCAGGCCTGATGAGCGCGCTGCTCGACCGGCGGACGGCCGACCAGGTGATCGCCAAGGCCGCCCCTACCGGGTATGCCGACGGGCGGGCGACCGCGTCGATGTTCGCGTGGATACGACCCAACGAGGGCGTCTGGCTGCCGGCCATCAACAACTATCTGGTCGGTAACGATCCGCCGACCTTCGACCTGCTGTTCTGGGCAGAGGACGCCACCAACGTCACCGCCGCCCTGCAACGCGACATGCTCGAGATTGCTCTTGGCAACGGGTTCGCCCATCGCGACAAGGTGCGAGTGCTCGAGCGCCCCGTAGATCTGGCCAAGGTCCGGGTCGACGCCTACCTGCTGGCGGGCCTGACCGATCACATCGCCCCCTGGCCTGGCTGCTATCGCAGCGCCACGCTGCTGGGCTCCAAGAGCCGGTTCGTGCTCGCTGACGGCGGTCACGCCGCCGTCATCGTCTCGCCGCCCGAAGCCAAGCGCGGCCGTTACCGCACCAATCGCGGCAGGCCAGCCAGCCCTCAGGCGTGGCTGGAGAAGGCGGGCGTCCAGCAGGGAAGCTGGTGGGACGACTGGCACCACTGGCTCGACCGCCGGTCCGGCGGACGCCGTCCAGCGCCCGCCGAGCTCGGCAGCGCCGGTCACCCGCCGATCGAGGCCGCCCCCGGCTCCTACGTCCGGCGGAGGATCCGCTAATCATCTTTCGCAGGCCGGAACAGCGGCTTTGCCTCGGTACGCTGCTCGACGAGGGCTGATCGCCAGCTCATCCGCTAGGTGGTCAGCAGCCCGCCGTCGACTGGGAGCACGGCGCCGGTTATGTAGGACGACGCGTCGCTGGCCAAGAAGATGGCGGCGGCCGCGAGCTCGTGCGGCTCGCCTTTGCGCCCGGCGGGCACGCGGACCATCATTTGCTCGACGTAGCCGTCGGGGTACTGGCCGGTCATCTCAGACTCGAAGAATCCGGGCGCGAGCGCGTTGACGCGGATTCCCTTACGGCCTGTCCATTGCTGCGCGAGGTCGCGGGTCAGACCGATCATCGCAGCCTTGGAGGACGCGTACGCGGCTTGGGGCAGGGATGCTGTGGTGGACCCGATGACGCTTCCGATGTTGACGATACTCCCGGTACCGTCGCGCATCGCGCGGGCGCATGCTTGCGCCATGAAGTACGAGCCGTTGAGGTTGATGTTGATGACGCTGCGGAACTCGTCCGGCGTCTCGCGGAGCGCCGGGACGGCGGTACCGATACCGGCGTTGTTGATCAGCACGTCGACCTTGCCAAGCTGGCCCACCGTCTCTTCAACGACGTGGTCACAGTCATCTGGGTTGGTAACGGCCGCCCTGACGGCAATGCAGCGCCGGCCGATCGCCGCGACCTTTGCCTTGGTCTCTTCGAGTTTCTCGATCCGGCGCGCGCAGATCGCGATGTCCGCGCCCGCTTCGGCGAGGCCGGTGGCGAACGCGACGCCCAGGCCCGATGAGGCGCCAGTGACGATCGCGACCTTTCCGGTGAGGCTGAACGATTCTGGGAGACTGCCCATCACACCGATCCCCTCATGTCCCGTTGTGACCGACTGCAGGCATCGTATCTTCGCGCAGGTTCACCAGCGGCAGATCATCACCCGCTGACGTCGAGGATGAAGAAATACCCATCCTCGTAGAAGATCGCGATGTCCGGTCGCTCAGGTTCAGCGCGGCGGCGACCTGGCCGAGGTCCGGTGGGTCGGCCGCCCGGGCCAGCAGCTGATCCCGGACCCGCCCGGCCAGCCCGGCCCGGGCGTGCCGCCGGGCGAGCGCCTCGCGGCACTGCGCCTGGGCGATGGCGGTGGTCTGCTCGTTGGCCTGCGGCAGCGGCAGGTCCAGCACCGAAGGGTCGATGCCAGAGCGCAGGGAACTTCTGGACACGATGACGCGGGTTTACGCGATGCTCGGTGAGGTGCTCGGGCTCGCTACCCCGGCGGCACGACTCGACTGGACTTCGAGCGAAGCGCAAGGGGGGTGAATGGCTCCGTGCCCGATAGCGCAGACGTCACTCTTCGCTGCTCTGGCTCGATGACTCAGTTCCCGATCCAGCCACTGCTTTCCTATTACCCCGAGGCGCAGACGCCGACCCCGAACACGATCCGCGCGGACGGGACTACGGCATAAGGCCAGTGACGCTGGTTCAGACGTCTAACTCTCCCCAACGACCGTCCCCGGAGTCTCTCAAGGGCGGCCCGGCAAATCCCGGACGAGCCCTACGTCCTCGACCATGGTCAGACCTCCCGTGATGTTACTGCGGCGGGCCTGCGGTCAGGTGCAGGCTGCTGGTCGCGCGTTGCCCAGACGGGCTCACCCAGGTCATGGGGATGATATCGCCGGGGTGGAATCGTGTCATGATCCTGGCAAAGTCGTCGGGCGAGCCGACCGCCTGCCCGTTCACCGCCGTGATGACCGCTCCACCGGTCAGGCCGGCTGAGGCCGCGGGGCTTCCGCAGATCGTCCCGTCGATCAGGGTGCCGGAGCTGACCGGCGCGATGACCGACGGTATGGTCAGGTCGGCATTGCTGCTATAGCAGTCCTGGGTGCTCCCGGAACCGGCGGAGCCGCCGTTCTGCTGCTCCTGCTGCTGCGCCTGCGTCTGCGGATCGCTGCTGGATCCGGCGCCGACGAAGACTCCCAGGAAGGGCGGGTAGCCGACCGTAATGACCGAGCTGGCGTGACCGGCGGCGATCTGCCGGGCGACCGACAGCGCCGTGTTGATCGGGATTGCGAACCCGGCGGCAGGTCCCTGCTGGTCGCCCGAGTCGTTGCCCGCGGTGTCCATGCCGATGACGCCGGCGGAGCTCGCCAGCGGGCCGCCCGAGTCCCCGGGCATGATGTTGGCGTTTGTCTGGATCATCCCGTGCAGTGTCTCGGTGCTGGTCGAGCCTGCTTCGTCGCTTGCGGTGATGGTCGTATTCAGCGCCGTGACATGGCCAGCTGCCGCGGTGACGTGGCCCTGGCCCTCGGCGTTGCCCATGGCCACGACCGCGTTTCCGGCCTTGACCGAGGAGGAGTTGCCGATCGGCACCGTCGTCAGCCCGGACGCGTTCTGCAGCTGGATCAGGGCGACGTCACCGGTCTGGTCGTAGCCGACGATCTTCGCCTGGTAGGTCTTGCCCGTCGAGATCACGGTCGCCGTGATCTTGGTGGAATCCTCGATGACGTGGTTGTTCGTCAGCACCAGCCCGTCGGCGTTGACCACCATGCCGGTTCCGGCGGCCGCCTCGCTGTCGTACTGGAGCGTGGTGTTGATGAGCACCAGGCCCGGCTTGACCTTATTGACGATGTCCTGCTGGCTGCTGGCCAGCGGGGCATCCGAGGGAGCCGGGGCAGGCACCGC
>Ga0335071_10008212_pt1 | contig 10730 bp, 11 predicted proteins | sample Lox_Sample_15_FD_206724 | JGI IMG/M metagenome (GOLD analysis project Ga0335071, IMG submission 206724) | Soil microbial communities from Loxahatchee National Wildlife Refuge, Florida, United States - Lox_Sample_1.5 | ecosystem: Environmental > Terrestrial > Soil > Wetlands | place: USA...
GATCGAAGAGCCGATCGCGAGCAGGCTGATCAGCTTCGGCTTCAGCCGGAACGCTCGACCGAGGAACACCATGATCGCGATTGCCACCACCAGCTCGATTGCCACCAGGGCAAGGCTGATGCCACCGAGCTTGAGTACGTCGCCGAGCACGAAGCGCGCGCCGAGGAGCACGATGCCCGACTTCAACCAGAACTCGTAGGTGGCGACTCCCGCGCGGAACACCTGTGGGACGCCGACCGTGTTCGCGATGACGAGGCCGAACAGGATGGCCCAGAGGACGTACTCGATGTTCGGCAGGGCCAGGTGTTGGGCCTTGCCGTAGTTGCGCAGGGCCTGCTCTGTCGCCTTTCCTAGGAGCCCGATCGCGAGCAGGAGTGCAACGCCAGGGAACAGCTTCAAGAAACGCTCGGGGAGCAAGGTCGGGCGCTCGGCGGCGATGACGGCTTCGGACATGTTGGCGGATCCTGGGTCGAGAGGTGAGAGCGCTGGGATCACCACGGAATCGTCTGGATGGCTCCGCTCCGGACAAGGACGGAGAGCGCGAGCGAGGCGAGCACGGCCCACCAGTCCAGCGACACGCGCCATCGGCGGGCGGTTCCTGCCGGCGGCGTGTTCTCGGGTGAGGGCGTCGCGACGTCGGACACGGGGGCCTCCTAGGGCGGCGTGGAACAGGTACGGAAGAAGCCGCGGAGCACACCTCGGCTCATCCATTAACGGGAAACGGGTGCATCCTAAATAACGGATGCCTCTCCTGTCAAGCGGACGATCCGATCAGATTCGGTGAACAGTCGCGCTTCGACCGCGCCTCGCGAACGCTCTACGCTTGGATGCATTGAGTCCCTCGCAGGCCAGATATGCCTGCGGAGTGCACACAAGACCCGAGACCCTCACGAAGATAATGTCTTACATGACGGACGACTTTCTGCCGTATTGACATGAATCCGCTATAGCGGCTATTCATCTACTCCGCCCTCAGGGGGGCCGAACGATGGCGCAAGCGCGACGCGATTTCGATGCCCGCAGTACGCCAGGACCACTGCCCCAGGGACGGAAGGAGCGGAGCTTGAGCCCCGAACCGAGCCACTCCAGGAAGCCGCGCGCGCGAGCTCGGCCTTCGAGCGAGCGACCGCAAGCTCCGGATCCAGAGACCGCCGATGGGAGCCTGACACCCATCGTGGGCACCAACCTTCGGCGGCTAAGGGTCCACCGGGGCCTCTCCCTCGACCGGCTGGCAAAGTCGAGCGGGGTGTCCCGGGCCATGCTGTCCCAAGTCGAACTCGGTCGCAGTACCCCAACCATCAACCTCCTCTGGCGGATCGCCCGCGCACTGGAGGTCCCCTTCTCAACGCTCCTGACCGCCAACGAGCCGCGGGGCCCCAGGGTCCTGCGGCGCGTGGAGGCAAAGATCCTTGCCAGCCATAACGGGAGCTTCACGTCGCGGGCGCTCTTTCCACACGATGAGCCGCGCCGCGTGGAGTTCTACGAGCTCAGGCTGGCGCCACGGAGCGCCGAGCACGCCGACCCGCACCCGCCGGGCACGACAGAGAACCTCGTCGTGTACGCGGGCGACGTGGAGATCGAAGTCGCGGGAGAGCGGACCCTCCTCCGGCCCGGCGACTCCATCTTGTTCCAAGCCGATGTGGCGCACGCCTACCTGAATCCGACCGATTCCGAGTCCGTGATGTTCCTCGTCATGACCTATGCCGACTCGGTTGGTTAGCAGGGCGACCAACGTCCTCCTCCCTCCGGAGCCGCACATGCCCGCCTGCATCGCCATGTTCTACGCAGAGCCGACCGCCCGGTCGGTCGAGAGCCCCACCGGGATCGCCGCGGGCATGTGTCCATCCTGGGTGGTCGCCCTCTCCAAGCGAATGGCGGGCAGGAGGACCCAGGCGACTTTGGTCGTGAATCACGCCAGCGTATCCGATGGCCGCGGGGAGACTCGGTCATGGTGAGCGCTCCGCTCCTTCCTCTGTTCCTCAAGCTCGAGGGGCGGCCGGTGCTCGTCGTCGGTGGAGGCCCCGTCGCCGCAGGACGGGTTCGCCAGCTCATCGAGGCGCGCGCGCGGGTCACGGTGGTCGCCCCAGAGGTCCGCGCCGACATCCATGCAAGCGGCGCCTCGGTCCTGGAGCGCCGATTCGAACCCACTGACATCCAGGGGGTATGGCTCGCCGTCGCAGCTGCCACGGCAGAGGTGAACCACGCCGTGGCGGATGCGGCCGAGGCGGCCCGTGTCTTCGTGAACGTCGCGGACGATCCGGAGGCCGCCAGCGCGTACAGCGGTGGGGTCCTCCGCAAGGGTGGCGTCCTGGTCGCAGTCTCCACGGAGGGACGCGCTCCTGCCCTGGCGGGTCTCCTGCGCGAGGTCCTCGATGCCCTGCTCCCGGAAGATGTGGACCGCTGGGTGACCGAGGCGGAACGGCTCCGGGGCATTCACAAGGCCGACGGTATCCCCCTGGCTGCACGGCGCCCCTTGCTCCTGTCGGCCCTGAACGCGCTCTACGGGCGCAGGGAGGCCGCATGACCGGCTTCGTCTCGATCGTCGGAGCGGGCCCAGGCGATCCCGAGCTGCTTACCCGCAAGGCGGCGCGACGCCTCGCGGAGGCGGACCTGGTGCTCTACGATGCGCTCGTCTATGGCGAGGTGCTTCGGCTCGCCAAAAAGGCCCACTGCTTCTTCGTCGGCAAGCGGGCGGGGCGTCCCAGCACCACCCAGGAAGCCATCCACCGAATCCTCATCACTGCAGCTCGGGCCGGCAAGCGGGTCGTCCGGCTCAAGGCCGGTGACCCGTTCGTGTTCGGTCGCGGCGGCGAGGAAGCGTTGGCGCTTGCCTGCGCGGACGTCCCCTACGAGATCGTCCCGGGCGTGAGCTCGGCCGTGGCCGCGCCAGCCCTCTCCGGCATCCCGGTCACGCACCGGGGCTTCGCCTCGGGCTTCGCCGTGGTCACAGGCCACGACGAGGCCGCATGGGGCCCGGTCGTCGATGCCCTCCCGCCGGAGGCCCTGACGCTCGTCGTCCTCATGGGGCTCGGGGCCCGTGCCGCAGTCGTGAAGCGGCTGCTCGCACGGGGTTGGCCGCGCGCCACGCCTGCGGCAGCGATCCTGGGCGCCTCAACACCGGATGCCTTTACCTGGGTCGGGGCCCTCTCCGAGTTGGGCCGGGTGGCGCTACCGGAGCGTCGGGGAGCCCCGGGGACGCTCGTCGTGGGGCGAGTGGCCTCGCTGGCAACAGCCATCGGCGCTTCGTTCCGCGCCGACGTAGAGCGCGCCGAGGGCCAACCCGAGTCCCGCGCCGCATCTCGCAGCGCCTGAGAACCGACCATGCCCATCGCTGAAGTCTCCTCCGCTGTCCGCAGCCGACCCTCCTTTGCCGATCCGGCGGACCTGGCTGCCTTCATCGACAAGCTCTCCCGTTACGAGAAAGGCGAGATCGGGGCAGACGAGTGGCGCGCCTTCCGTCTCCTCCACGGTACCTACGGCCAGCGCCAGGAGGGCGACCTTTCCATGCTCCGGGTGAAGGTCCCGGAGGGCGTGCTGAGCGCTCCGCAACTCGAGGCCCTCGCCGACGTCGCCGAGCGGCACGGCCGCGGCTTCGGCCACGTGACAACCCGACAGAACCTTCAGGTCCACTTCGTCCGGCTGGGTGAGACGCCCGCCGCCCTGCGACGTCTTGCCGAGGCAGGCATCACGACGCGCGAGGCGTGTGGCAACGCGGTCCGCAACGTGACCGCCTGCCCCTATGCGGGCGTATCCCGCGACGAGGCGTTCGACGTGACGCCCTACGCGGAAGCGCTCAGCCGGCACTTCCTCCGCCATCCGCTCTCCTCATCGCTTCCGCGGAAGTTCAAGATCGCATTCGAAGGGTGCCAGCAGGACCATGCGGAGACGGCTATCCACGACCTCGGCTTCCGCGCCGCGGTCCGCGATGGGCAACGCGGCTTCCGTCTGGCCGTCGGCGGCGGGACCGCTACCCTCGCCGTCTCGGCAGCGGAGCTCTTCGCGTTCATCCCAGCCGGCGAGGTCCTCGCTGCCGCGGAGGCCGTCGTCCGGTTGTTCCATCGACTGGGCGACCGGCAGCACCGGGAGCGGAACCGGTTGAAGTTCCTCGTTCGCTCCATCGGCTGGGAGCGCTTCCGCGCCGGCGTTCTCGCCGAGTTCGGGGACCTCGTCGCCGCTGGCGGTATTCCCTTGCCCTTCGATCCACAGTGCCCGCCCGTCGAAGAGGCGCCCGCCGGAGCGCGTCCCGCCCCTCTGACACCGGAGGCCATTGCCACTCGCGTCTGCGCTCAGGAACTGCGCGGCCCGGGCCTAGTCCCGTCCGTTCAGTCACGCGCGGCAACGCCTGCAGATTTCTCGGCCTGGGCGGCGACGAACGTCAAGCGGCAACGCCAGGCGGGCTTCGTCACCGCCGCCCTCACCCTCCCGCTGGGAGACGTCACCGCCGAGCAACTGCGCGCAATCGCCGACCTGGCCCGCGCTTACGCGGACGGGACCGCGCGCTTTACCTCCAACCAGGACCTGCTTCTGCGTTGGGTTCGGGAAGAGGAGCTGCCGGAGCTCCACTGCCGACTTGCAGCGGCGGGGTTGGGCGCCCTTGGCGCCGATACCATCGTCGACGTCCTGAGCTGCCCCGGGGCCGAGACCTGCCGCCTTGCCGTGACTCAGTCCCGCGGCCTGGGTCGGCTCGTCGAGGACCACCTGCGTGCGACGCCGCGCGCCCTTGCGCTGGCTCCGGACCTCCGGATCCGCGCAAGCGGCTGCCCGAACGGCTGCAGCCGCCACCACGTCGCCGGCATCGGCCTGCAGGGGAGCGTGCGCAAGGTCGGCGAACGCGCCGTCCCACAGTACTTCGTGCTCGTCGGCGGCGACGGATCTGGCCCGGACGCGCGTTTCGGCAGGCTCGCCGCAAAGGTCCCGTCGCGCCGCGTTCCCGAGGCGCTGGACAGACTGCTCGATCTCTACGAGCGCGAGCGCGAGCCGGGCGAGCGTGCGACCGACTTCTTCGGCCGCGTAGAACTCGAACATGTGAAGAAAGCGCTCAGGGCCCTCGGCGAGATCGACCAGGCCACCGCCTTGCGGGAGGATTTCATCGACCTCGGCGAGGAGAAGGAGTTCCACGCCACCACGCTCGACGGCGAATGTGCTGCTTGAACTCGGGAGCCGCCTTCGGCTGCCGTCGGCTGCCGTCGGCCTTTCGGGTGGGCCAATGGGGCGGCCTGAAGCACCGCACCACCTTCAACGCTGCAGCACGCCGAACGGCATCTCCCGGAGTGGAGCCTCGAGCCAGGCGGGGGTGGGTAGCCCCTTCGAGCGGAGAAACTCCGGATTGAAGAGCTTCGAGGCGTACCGCGTGCCCGGGTCGCACAGCACCGTCACGACGGTGTGCCCTGGTCCGAGCTCCCTCGCCATCCGCACCGCGCCCGCCACGTTGATCCCACTCGAGCTGCCGAGGACGAGCCCCTCACGCTCGCAGAGCTCGAAGACTGTCTCAACCGTCTCAGCGTCCGGCACCTGGCAGGCGTAGTCCACCTCGAGCCCTTCCAGGTTCTTCGTGATCCGTCCCTGGCCGATGCCCTCGGTGATCGACGAGCCCTCCATCTTCAACTCTCCGGTCGTGTAGTAGCTGTAGAGGGCGGCTCCGGGGGGATCGGCGATGCCGATCTTCACCCTCGGGTTTCGCTGACGGAGCGCAGCCGCCACGCCGGCGAGCGTCCCGCCCGTGCCCACGGCACAGATGAACGCGTCCACCTTCCCGTCCGTCTGGCGCCAGATCTCGGGCCCAGTGGTCTCCTCGTGCCCTCGGCGGTTCGCGACGTTGTCGAACTGCTGCGCCCAGATGGCGCCTGCGGACTCCGTCCGCGCCAGGGCTTCGGCGAGACGTCCGGCGACGTGCACGTAGTGGTTCGGATCCCGGTACGGAAGGGCCGGCACCTCGTACAGCCGCGCACCGCACATCTTCAGCGTGTCCTTCTTCTCTTTCGACTGCGTCTCGGGAATGACGATCACGGTGCGGTAGCCGCGCGCGTTCGCCACCAGCGCGAGCCCAATCCCGGTGTTCCCGGCCGTCGCCTCCACAATGACGCCACCTGGCCGCAAAACGCCCCGCCTCTCGGCGTCGAGCACGATCGCCAGCGCGGCCCGGTCCTTCACCGAGCCCCCGGGGTTCATGAACTCAGCTTTGCCTAGGATCTCGCACCCCGTGGCCTCCGAAGCGCCGCGGAGCCGGAGGAGCGGCGTGTTGCCGATGGCAGCGACGAATCCCTCGCGAACGTCCATGCGAACCTTCCTGCTCAGAGCCCCCGGTGGCCGCGCCCGGCCTGGAGGCGAAGCAGGGCAGAGACGAGCGCGTCGATGTCCTCACAGGTGTTGTAGGGGGCGAGCGACGGTCGAACCGTGCTCTCGAGCCCGAAGCGCCGGAGAATGGGCTGGGCGCAGTGATGGCCCGAGCGCACCGCGATTCCCTCCTGGTCGAGCGCAGCCCCCACGTCCTCGGTCCGGAAGCCGTCGAGCACGAAAGAGACAACGCCCGCCTTTTCCGCCGCGGTCCCGATGATTCTCAACCCCGGGACCGTGAGCAGCCCCTTCGTCATGTATTCGAGCAACTCGTGCTCGTAGCGGGCGATGTTCTCCCGTCCCACGGAGAGAACGTAGTCGAGGGCCGCCCCCAAGCCAACGGCGTCGGCGACGTTGCCGGTGCCCGCTTCGAACTTGAACGGCGCCGGCTGGTAGACCGTCCTCTCGAAGGTGACATCGGCGATCATGTTGCCGCCGCCCTGCCAGGGCGGCGTGGCGTCGAGGACGTCCGAGCGGCCGTAGACCGCGCCGATTCCAGTGGGCCCAAAGACCTTGTGCCCGGAGAAGACGAAGAAGTCGCAACCGATGGACTGGACGTCGACCGGCATGTGGGAGACGGACTGGGCGCCGTCGACGAGCACCCGCGCCCCGTGCCGGTGCGCCATCTCGGTCATTGCCTGGACCGGGACGACCGTGCCGAGCGCGTTTGACACCTGCGACACCGCGACGATCCGAGTGCGGGGTCCGAGCAGCTTCTCGTACTCCTCGAGGATCACCTGCCCGCGATCGTCCACGGGAACCACCCTGAGGCGGGCCTTCTTCTCCGAGCACAGCATCTGCCACGGGACGATGTTGGCGTGGTGCTCGAGGTGGGTGACGACGATCTCGTCTCCCTCCCCAACGTAGCGTCGGCCAAAGGCCTGCGAGACGAGGTTGATTCCCTCCGTGGTCCCGCGGACAAAAACGATCTCGCGAGAGGCGCCGGCGTTGAGGAAGCGCCGCACCTTCTATCTCGCCGCCTCGTAGGCGTCGGTGGCCTTGGCTGCAAGCGCGTGGGCCGCACGGTGGATGTTGGAGTTCTCGTGCCGGTAGAAGTCGGAAACCCGGTCGATGACTGCATTCGGCTTCTGGGTGGTGGCGGCGTTGTCGAGCCAAATGAGGCGCCTGCCGTGAACCTTCTCTTCGAGGATGGGGAAGTCGCGCCGAACAGCCCGGGGATCGAAGGGGCGGGCCGCGAATCCCAGGTCGGGCAGCCGGTTTGGATCGTAGGACAACGATTCCGGACCGAGCTCGAGCGATTCGATACGAAGAGGGGCGGGAACGGTGGTGGCACCCGCCTTCCCCTCGTCGAGGAACCAGTTCGATTCACCCGGAACCGTTGGAAGGGGTACACCGAGGTCGGGCAATCCCGCCATGACGCTCGCGTGCGAACGTGGAACGAGCGAGAGCTGCTCTCCGGTGGGCATCACGTTCGGCAGCCCGAGATCCGGCACTGCCGCGGTGGACGCCAACGCGGGGATTCCCTCGATCCCGATGGGGAGATCGACGGTCGGACGCGGCGCCTGCGGCGTCGTGGAGGGAACGGGCGGCGACGACGACACGGGAGGGATGGCTGTCGCGGTGCCGGCGTGCAGCACTGGAACGAGCCGCAGCTCTGCATCGGAGGGAAACACCGAGGGAGAGGCCATCGTCGGTCCGACCGGCGGTACAGTCGACGGGACCGAGGGCGGACGCGGTGCTCCCCCGTCCACGGGAACCGCCGAGGGCACCGGCGGCGCCACCGGCGTCTGCGGCGACGAGGGCTGGAAGGACGACTTGGACGGCGCGGTCACGTCAGGCACGACCGGTTGCGGGCCCGGTGACGACAGCGTCGGCCACGCCGGGCCGGGCCAAGCGGCGAAAAGCTCGTTTGCGAGTTGGGCGATGAGCACTGGGTCGGGAGCGCCTGACGCCGATGCGGCTAGCCGCTCCCAAGAGCCGCCGGACAAGGAGGTCTCGACCGGCGCTGTTCCCGTCAGGCCCGCATCGTGGCTAGGGGTACTCATGGTAGTGGCCGACCTCGACGTCCTCGAGGACGCCGAGAGCATCCTCCGTGAGAACAGCCGCCGAGCAGTAAAGCGAGATCAGGTAGGACGCGATGGCCTTCTGGTTGATGCCCATGAACCGGACCGACAGGCTCGGCGTGACCTCGCCCGGGATGCCCGGCTGGAAGAGGCCGACGACACCTTGCTTCTTCTCGCCAGTGCGCAGCAGCAGGATGTTGGTCTTTCCCGATCCCGACTTCTTCGCGTCACCGGTCACCCGCAGCTTGTCGCAAGGGACAAGCGGAAAGCCACGCCAGGTGAGGAACTGCGTCCCGAAGATGGACGCCGTCGGGGGCGGCACGCCGCGTCGGGTGCACTCCCGGCCGAACGCAGCGATGGCGCGCGGGTGGGCAAGGAAGAATGCCGGCTCCTTCCAGACGCGCGCGAGGATCTCATCGAGGTCGTCGGGGGTCGGTGCCCCCTTGCGCGTCTTCAGCTTCATCGAAGGAGCAACGTTGGTGAGAAGCCCATAGGTCGGGTTGTTGACGAGCTCGTCCTCCTGCTTCTCCTTCACCTTCTCGATGGTGAGGCGGAGCTGCTCGCGGATCTGATCGTGCGGGTGGCTGTAGAGATCGGAGACGCGGGTCTGAACGTCGACCACCGTCGTGACCGCGTTCAGCGTGTATTCCCGAGGCTTCTCCTCATAGTCCACGAAGGTCTCGGGGAGGTCCTTCTTCTCGTCGGGGCTGCACTCGACGCCATCCTCGCCCGATCTCTCCTTCACCCTGTTCACGCGGTAGGTGCCGGCCTCCACCGGGACCCAGGGCAGAAAGCTCACCAGCCAGCGAGGCGTGATGGCCGACCACTGGGGAACGGTCTTGGTGGTGTTGGCGAGCTGGCGTGCTGCCGGCTCGCCCAGAGTAAGGCGATTCGCATTCGTGTCGGCCATGATTGTCCTCGTCGTCGTTTCAGCAATGAGACGTCGTTAGCCCAAGGTGGACTCGACCGCCGCCACGCTACGCCTCGCCTAGGCGGGCCTTACCACCCCGGTTGGGGGCTAAACGCCGTTTCCTCCATCATATTGGCGCCAGCTCCGGACCTCGTGGCGCCCACGCCCTGCCCTCTCCCCGCTCGCCTTGACCGGTCAGGTCCGCGCGTCCGTGACGAGCGGAAGACCCAGTTCCCGCCGCGACTTGTTCGGGTGCCTGGAACTACATCTCGCGGTCTAGATCCCTCCCCCGTGCTCGAAGCGGCTCTCGCGCGCCTCGGCCTGGGTGACGCGGCTTCCGGGCGGCACACCGTGGGTGAGCCATACGTTTCCGCCAATGGAAGAGCCCTTGCCGATGACAATGCGCCCGAGGATGGTGGCTCCGGAGTAGACAACCACGTCGTCCTCGAGGATCGGGTGGCGGTCGATACCCTTGATGGGAATCCCCTTCTCGTCGAGAGGGAAGCTCTTCGCACCCAGCGTCACCCCCTGATAGATGCGAACGCGGTTCCCGATCCGGCTCGTCTCGCCGATGACGACCCCAGTCCCGTGGTCGATGAAGAATTTCTCGCCGATGGTGGCGCCAGGGTGAATGTCGATACCGGTGGCGCTGTGAGCGTGCTCGGAGATGATGCGCGGGACGAGCGGGACGTCGAGGACGTACAGTTCGTGAGCGATGCGCTGCTCGGTGAGCGCGAACACGCCCGGATAGCTGAAGATCGCCTCCTCCTTGATCTTGAGAGCCGGGTCGCCCTCGAAGGCCGCCTCGACGTCGGTCTCCAGCAATCGCCGAACTTCGGGGAGCCGCTCGAGGAAGGCCTGCGTCGACCGCTCGGCCGCCTCCTGGCAGTGCGCGCAACTCGAAGAGTCGTGGTGCTCGACGAACGCCACAGCGCGCCGGATCTGCTCCTCCAAGCCGCGAAGCGCGTCGGCGAGGGTTGCGCCCACGTAGAAATGGAGCGCGGTGTCGTGCAGGTCCGTGTCTCCGAAATAGCCCGGGAAGAACGCTTGCCGGATCCCCTCGACGCTCCGCAGCACGGCGCCCCGTGACGGAAGGGCGGCCCTGCCATTCCACCTCGGCCCGCTGACCTTGGCCGCCGCGGACAAGAGTTCGTCCACAACGCGCGTCAGGCTGGCCTTCAGGGTCGCAGGCGAACCCCTTGGGTCCAGAAGCTGTGCTTGGGTCTCGGACATGGCGCCATCCACTATCACGGAGTTACGTCTGGTACCACGGATATCGAAGTTTGCCAAGCGGCGCGTGCGGGACGGCCTGCGTCTTCCTTAGCCGCAGGCGGCACGACCAACGACAGACGCGGCGTGAACGATTCGCTCCAGCAGGGCTTCCCCCTGGCGCCAGTCGCCGTGACCAGATGCGACGTTGATGTGTCCGGACCCACCGGCGCTGAGAAATCGAGCGCCCCATG
>Ga0335071_10008213_pt1 | contig 10730 bp, 10 predicted proteins | sample Lox_Sample_15_FD_206724 | JGI IMG/M metagenome (GOLD analysis project Ga0335071, IMG submission 206724) | Soil microbial communities from Loxahatchee National Wildlife Refuge, Florida, United States - Lox_Sample_1.5 | ecosystem: Environmental > Terrestrial > Soil > Wetlands | place: USA...
TCGACGATGCACGGGATCCCCCTGCAGATCCCAGCATCATGATCCTCTGGATCACACCCGCAAGACGCCGCGAAAAAACCCATTCAGTCCCATCGGTTGCCTGCTAACTGATCGGCATTGGGGCTAGGCGAGCTTCTTCTCCTTCTCGAAGGAGAGCAGCGGGGGTTCCTTGTTGAGGATCACGCCCTCGGTGATCTTGCACTCCTTGACGCCCTCCCGATACGGCACGTCGTACATGATGTCGAGCATGGCCTGCTCGAGGATGGCGCGCAGGCCGCGGGCGCCGGACTTCCGCCGCATGGCCTCGCGGGCGGTGGCCCGGAGCGCCTCCTTCGTGAAGGAGAGCTTCACCTTCTCGAGGTCGAAGAGCTTCACGTACTGCTTGGTGAGCGCGTTCTTCGGCTGGGTGAGGATGGTGACGAGGTCGTCCTCGGAGAGATCGGCGAGGGTGGCGATGATGGGCAGCCGTCCCACGAACTCCGGGATCATCCCGAACTTGACGAGGTCGGAGGGCTCGACCCGGGCGAGCAGTTCGCCGAGGCTCGCCTCCTCCTTGCGCTCGATCTTGGCCCCGAAGCCGAGCCCCTTCACCCCCACCCGGCGGCGGATCACCTGTTCGAGCCCGGTGAAGGCGCCGCCCACGACGAAGAGGATGTTGGAGGTATCGACCTGGATGTACTCCTGCTGGTTGTACTTCTTGCCGCCGCGCGGGGTGACGTTGGCGCGGGTGCCCTCGATGATCTTGAGCAGCGCCTGTTGCACGCCTTCCCCGCCCACGTCGCGGGTCGGACTGGGCTGGTCGCCCTTGCGGGCGATCTTGTCGATCTCGTCGATGTAGACGATTCCCCGGGCCGCCTTCTCCACGTCGTAGTCGGCGTTGTGGAGCAGGTTCTGGATGATGTTCTCCACGTCCTCGCCCACGTAGCCGGCCTCGGTGAGGCTCGTGGCGTCGGCGATGGTGAAGGGGACGTTGAGGAAGCGGGCCAGCGACTGGGCGAGGAGGGTCTTGCCCGAGCCGGTGGGGCCGACGAGGAGGATGTTGGACTTCTGCAGCTCCACCTCTTCCGGGCCCGGCCGGGCCTGGCCGGGCCGCTGGGGGCGGGCGGGCTTGCGGGAGTAGACGCGCTTGTAGTGGTTGTAGACGGCGACCGACAGGACCTTCTTCGCCTTCTCCTGCCCGACCACGTAGTCGTCGAGGAAGCTCTTGATCTCGGCGGGGGTGGGCAGCGAGACGGCCGGGCGCCCCTCGTCGCGTTCCGCCTCCTCGGCGATGATGTCGTTGCAGAGCCGGATGCACTCGTCGCAGATGTAGACGGTCGGCCCGGCGATGAGCTTGCGGACCTCTCGCTGGCCCTTGCCGCAGAACGAGCAGGAGAGGTTCCCGCCGTGGTGGTGCTCTTTCCGGCTCACACGCGCTCCCTCATCGAGCTGGATCCTACAACAAAAGGGCTCGTCCCCCCACCACCCGGCCCTCCACGGAATATAGCCAGGGTGCCGCACCACCGCCCCAATTCATTCCGGGAGCGGCTGTCAATCCCCTGTCGCCGCGTCCCATGCTCCCCGGCCGGACGGGCCGGGGCGTCGTCACCCGTCGAGGAGGGCCTCGATCTCCCCGGCCAGGTCGGCGGCGCGCCTGGCCAGCGCCGCGGGCAGTGCCGGTTCCTCGCCGCAGGCCTCTGCCAGGCGTCGTGCCGCGGCGGCGAGGCGGGCGAGCCGATCGCCCTCGGGCCGGGCAGGCGGGGGCGGCGGAGACCCCCACCGTGCGGTCAACTTCTTGTTCAGGCCCGCGGCGCTCGGTGGGCGCTCGAGGACCTCCTCCCGCAGCTCGCGCCACCCTCCCTCGGGTAGCCGGCCGGCCGCCTCGGCCCGCGACAGCACCTCGATCACCTCGAACGGCGGGGCCCGCCCCTGCCCGCGCACCCGGGCCAGCTCCGGCTCGTGTCGCTCCAAAAACCCGTAGCTGCGTGTCAGCTTGTCGGCGGTGGCGGCCTGGATGAACAGTTCTTGACGACAGTAGCGCTCGAAGCTCGGGTACCCCCAGCCGCGCCACAGCTCCTTGCGCCGGACCTCGCTCAGCAACCGTCCGAAATCGACCCAGGCCGACTTGAAGCGCTGCGCTCCCTCGAGGACGCGGCGCCTGGGCGAGCCCTCGGGGAGGTCCTCGGCCCGCGCGGCCAGTCGCTCGACGGCGTTGGCGCTCATCGACCGATGGAGAAGGCCAGCTGCACCGTGGGGCGCTGGCCGGGAAAGGGATCGAACCGCCAGGCGGCCAGGGCCCGCAGCAGGCACCCGCGCAGCGGCCCATCGCGGAAGCGCGGCTCGTCGATCCAGAGCGCCGCCACCCGGCCGTCGTTGTCGATGGCGAACTCGAGCGGCACCTGGCCGGCGAAGTCGCCGGAGCGAGCCGCCTCCTCGCGGAAGCAGGGCACGAGCGTGTGCTGCTCGCGGTTCACCATGGCCTGGATGCGGGCGGGGTCGAAGCGGGCTTCCACCATGCCCGAAGGGGCCTCCGGCGGGGCCGCGCGGGCGACGGGCCGCGAGCTGCGTTCCGGGTGGTGCGCGGCCTGCCCCCCGGGGGGCGCGCCCGGGTCGATCTCCACCTCCACGTCCACCTCCTGGGCGCGGCGCGCCCCGCCGGCCAGCACCCGGGCCGAGGCCACCCGGATCCCCTGCCCGAAGTCCTCGAGCAACGGGCTCACGCGGGCGGGGCGGGGCGTGAGCAGGGAGAGCCCGAGGAAGAGCGCGCCGGCCACGGCGGCGAAGCAAGTCCCGATGACGAGCACCGCCTGCCGCTGCCGTCGCCGGTTGGCGAGCTTCCGGGCCCCGGTGACCTCGCGCTCCACCCGCTGCGCCGCCTCGGCCTTCCGGGCATGGAGGTGGAAGGCGGGGAGCTCGCAGAGCGGGACCCAGCGGTCGCCGCTCGACGATACCGGCGTTGCCCCGGTGATCTCGCCGCGGTAAAGCAGCGCCGCCAGGGCGCGGGAGTCGACCGGACCGAACACCTCCCCGCCCACCCGGTACAGCCACTCCCCGCCCTCGAGGGCGGGATCGTCCGGGAGCTCCGAGGGGTGAGGCGGCTGCGCCATGGCGTTCCGTCGGTGCGCCGGCCGCTCGCGCGCCGGCCCCGGGCATGCTGAACTTAGCACGAGGCCATGGAGCGGCGCTGCTACGCCATGCGGCTCTGGTATGAGGGAGGGCGCTTCCGCGGGTATCAGCGCCAGCCGGGGCTTCCCACCGTCGAGCGGGCGCTCTGCGAGGCCCTCGAGCGGAGCGGGGTGGCGGCTCGCCCGGTGGCGGCGGCCCGGACCGACGCCGGGGTTCATGCGATGGCCCAGGTGGTCAGCTTCGCGGTGCGGCGAGAGCTCGATCCGGTCCTGCTCCGCCGAGAGGTGAACGCGGCGCTGCCGGAGGGGGTGGCGGTGGTGGAGGCGTGGGCCGCCGCTCGGAACTTCCACGCCCGCGCCTCGGCCCGTTCCCGGACCTACGTCTATCTCGTGGGGAGCGAGCTCCCCGAGGTTCTGCGAGGGTACGCCTGGGCCCTCCCCGACGAGCGGGCCTTCCCGGGCGTCCACCCGCAGCACCCGGACCCCTCGGCGATGCGCCTAGCGCTCGCGCTCGCGGTCGGGACCCACGACTTCAGGGGCTTTGCCCGCCCCGGCCCAAGCGCCGGAGGGGCACGAACGCTGCTGCGGGCCGAGGTGGTATCGGCCAGCTGGGCCCCCTTCCATGCGCTCTTGTTCGAGGGAACCGGCTTCGCCCGGGCGATGGTGCGGAACCTGTGTGGAACGGTGGTGGCCGTCGGGCTCGGCCTCGCGCCGCCCGCCCGCGTCTCGGAGATCATCGCCTCACGCGGGCGGTATCGCGGCGTGCGCGCGCCCGCCTGGGGGCTCACGCTCGCCTCGGTGCTCTATTCACCCGACGAGCCTTGACCGGGCAGGCCGCCCAGGCCATCCACCGCCGGCAAGGGTATGCCGACCAGGCCTGCCGACGGGAACGGGGACGCGCAGCCTGGGCGGGGCGGTATCCGGGAGGCGCAGAAACCGAGCGGCAACGCCACCGGGCGCTGCGCCAGCCGGATGCGTCCAACGACCCGCAGAGGCGTCGGCCTCGCCGGCGTCACATCGCGCTCCCCTCGCCGTCCGAGCCAGTGGCCGACTGCGCGTACTTGGCGAGGAGATCCGCCACGGCCTCGCGGAGGTAGTCAGACTGGCGGACTCTCGTCCGGCGGGCGAGGTCCCGCAGCTCGGTGGCGAGAGCAGGGGGCAGGCGGACCAGCATGGGCTCCAGGCGGGTCGTGCTGCCGTTCGTTGGGTTCAGGGTGCTTGGATCGCCGATCTCGATGGTGTGCATGTGTAGGCTCCTGGCGACAAGTGCTGACTTATGCCTACACGCTACCACCTGATACCCAGGTCGCAAGAAAGCGGCAACTCGTCTGGATTCTTGACAGCCGTGTGGGATGTCGGCCTACCGGCGGCCCGGGCCTTAGAACCGTATCTGGCCGCCCACGGACGCGTTGAACGAGGCCACCCGTGCGCCGCCGAGGCCGGTGGCGAAGCCCCCGTCGACGAACAGACCGCTGTAACGGGAGAAGTCGTAGGCCACCCCGAGCGTGACGAGCGGGCCGAGGGCCAGCCGGGATCTGAGCGGCGCCCACACGCCCAGCTCGAAGAACGTCTTCCACTGCTCGGTCCCGAAGTACGAGCGGTATCGCGCGTCCACGGCGAGCAGGATCTTCTCGCGCGCCGGATCGGAGAAGCCGGAGAGCGCCGACTGCAGGCCCAGGAACAGCTCGTTTCCATCCCCGAGCAAGTCCCAGCCGTAGGCGACCCGGAGCGTCGGCCGCCAGGTGGAGCGGGTGGTGTGGCCGGTGATGGCCACGGTGTCGTGCACCAGCATGGGCTCGACGGCGATGCTCTGCTCGCCGCGGTGGTCGTAGCGCGGCTCCAGCGCCCCGGCCCCGGTGAAGGGCAAAAGGACGGCGAGGAGCGGCAGCGCCCGGCGGATCACGACCGCACCACCGGGAGCGAGATGCCGGCGAGGCTGTTCATTCGCCCGGAGCGGAAGGGCTCGAGGTCCAGCACGGCCAGCTTGAAGCCGGCGGACTTGACTGCCTCGACGAGCGCCTCCCGCCTTTCGAAGGCGGCCTCGATCTCCCCCTCGGCGATCTCGATCCGGCCGATGTCGCCGTGGTGGCGGACCCTGATGTCCTTCAGGCCCAGATCTCGCAGCGCCGCCTCGGCCCGCTCCACCTGGCCCAGACGCTCCGGCGTCACCGGGGTGCCGTAGGGGATGCGCGAGGCGAGGCAGGCCATCTGCGGCTTCTCCCAGGTGGGCAGTCCCAGGGCGGCGCTCCAGGCGCGGACCTCGAGCTTCCCGAGGCCCGCCTCGGCGAGCGGCGAGCGCACCCGCCGTTCCTGCGCCGCCTGGTGACCGGGCCGGTGGTCGTGCCGGTCGTCGGCGTTGAAGCCGTCGAGGATCGAGGCCAGCCCCTCCTGGCGGGCCACCTCCTCGCAGATCCGGTACAGCTCGGACTTGCAGTGGTAGCAGCGGTCGGGGCCGTTCGCGAGGTAGCGCGGGTCCTCCTGCTCCCGGCTCTCGACCTCCAGGTGCCGGATGCCGACCCGGGCCGCGAGCGTCCGGGCCTCCTCCCGCTCGGCGGCGGGCACGGCCGGCGAGTGGGCGGTGAGCGCCACGGCCCGGCCTCCCAGGATCTCGTGGGCGAGCGCCACGACGAGCGTCGAATCGACCCCGGCCGAGAAGGCGACCAGGGCGCTACCGCAGGAGGAGATGACCTCGCGGAGCTGGGCGAGCTTGGGCTCCGAGGATCGGCGTACGGCCTCGAGTTCTGCAGGGCTCATCAGGGCACCGATATAGACACAGCCGGCTGCGCCGCGCCAGGAGGGTGCTCACCTCCGTCGCTTCGCCGCCGCGCCCCGCAGCGCGCTCTTGCGCGGAGCCTTGCGCGCCGCGGCTCGGGGGGAGTGCTCGCGGCGCCCTCCCTGGGAAGAGGAGCTGCGGACCCGCCGCGGTCGGAGCCCGCCGGTGAGCCGGCCGAAGTCGGCCGGTCCGAGGTACCGAGCGTCCACGAACGCCTGGAAGACCCGGCGGGCCGCCTCGTCCACCGGTACCTGGTCGGTATGGACGGTCACCTCGGGATGGGCCGGCGGCTCGTAGGGGACGTCGACGCCTGGAACGTTCTTGATCTCGCCGGCAAGCGCCTTGCGATAGAGGCCCGCCGAATCGCGTCGCTGCAGCTCCTCCATGCCGCAGTCGACGAAGACCTCGACGATGCGCCGGGTCTCGCGCCGCAGGCCCTCGCGGGCTTCGCGGCTTGGCGACAGGGCGGCGCACACCGCCACACCGCCGGCTCGCATGACCGCTCTGGCGACGAACCCCAGCCGGGCGACCACGCGCGCCTGGTCCTCCTTGGTCGTGCCGAGACCCTCGAGCAGAAGCTGGGCTGACCCGTCCTCGTCCAGGAGTTCGACCGGCCGGCCGAGTACCGCCAGGCGGGAGGCGATGTGGTTCGCGAGGGTCGTCTTCCCCGCGTGGGTCATGCCGGTGAGCCAGACGATGAACCCCGGTTGAGCCTGGGACTCCATTTCGTCCTCCCGCCGGGCGCGGTGTCCCAAGAGCCCCCTCGCAGTCGAGCCACGGCGTAGCTGTGACCGCCGAGTATACACCGGGGCGCGCGGTGTCGCAGCCGCGAACTGCCCGAAATCGCCCGGAAACCGCGAAGATCAGGGCTGGACGGGCCGAATGGGTCGTTCTCCCTCCGTGAATAACAGCCGATCCACCTCGAAGGGCGCGCCGCCCTCGAATCGGTACGCCCTCACCTCCTTCACTCGACCGTTCCGAAGTGCGATGACCCACAGGTCGACGCCCGGGAGGAGCGGGAGTCCGTTCACGCTCAAGCATTCGACATCTAAGGCAGAAAGTACGGCCCCTCCCGATGGGTGTGAGTGATAGAGCGCGGCTATGGAGCAGCCCTGGCGAGCCGCAAGGCGCTCCATGGCCAGCACGTCCATCGCCCCGATCGCGAAGCCCCGGGTGGGATCGGGGGCGGCGTTTCGCGCAGGAAGCACCTCGGCCCCGCCCGCGCTATCGCGCAGTACGAATCCGCACACCTCGCGTTCAGGACTCGCCTCCGCGAGCGCCCGGAGGGGCGCGAGGGCACGGTCGATTAGGCTCCCGTCGTTCACCGGGCGACCGCCTTTGCCGCAGCGCAGCTGCAGCCGGCAAGGCGGGTGGTCGTCCGAACGGTGGGCACTCCGCGCGCGAGGTCGACCCGCACACCGACTGGCGAGGGAAGCGCGATACCCATCACCAGCTCGGCCGCTGCCAGGCAAGCGAGCGCAGCCCCTGCCGGCTGCCAGGGGCGCCATGCTGTCGAGGCGGACCGAGCGCAGGCGTAGCATGGCGCTCCCGGCGGAACGACGACGACCGAGCCCCCGTCGGCGTCGCGCTCCATGACCACGTGAAGCACGCCGGCCCGCCGTGCCTGCTCGGCGGCGGCGAGCGCCTCGGTCACGGTCGGGGCGCAGACGAGCGTCGCGGTGGGAACGCCGCCCGTCGGGTAAGGTGCCGCCGCGGCGGAGGCGCGAAGGGTGGAAAGGGATGCGGCCGCCCCCTTCCCGCGCTGCGTCGCGGCAGCCGGGTGGTGCAGCCAACCTGGCGGGTCCACCGAGCCTTCCGTTGGATCATCGATCCACAGCAAGCCGACCCCTGCTTGAGCAAGGGAGAGGAGGGCGGGGGCGGCCGAGGGCCCTGCTCCGATCACTCGGACCCGGGCCTGGGCGAGCCGCGGCTGTCCCTCCCCGAGCCCTGGAACGAGCAGCTGCGCGGAGATGGCCGCGGAGCCGTCGGTGGGCCTGGGCCGTTCCGGGTGCCCGATCGCGGCGGTGGATGGCAGGCCCTCGCCGGAGGTCGTGGGCCCCGCCGCGACCGGGCCGGTACCGGTTACGAGCGGCGCGCAGGCGCGGCAGCTGGCGCGGCGCGGGACCGCCACCGATCGTGCCGACCCGGAGCGCAGCTCCAGCGTGAGCAGCCGCCCCTCATAGGCACCGTGCTCGCCGGCGAGGAGGCGCAGCGCCTCGGCGCCGAGGAGCGCGCCAGCCAGCGTGGACACAGGGCCGAGCACTCCGACCCGCTGGGCAGTGGGCAGCTCGCCCTCGGTCGGTGGCTCCTCGAACAGGCAGAACAGGCACGCCCCGGCGCCGCCGGGGCGCACGGTGAGGAGCTGAGCGGTGGTCCGCAGGGCGCCGGCGTGGACCACGGGGACGCCGGCGCGCAGCGCCGCCACCCCGGCCAGGAACTGGAGGGCGGGCTCCTCGACGGCGGCCAGCACCACCCCTGCTCCGGAGAAGCGGCCCAGGGCCTCGGCTGGAGCCAGGCGCCGGTCCTCGGCCACCACCTCGACCTTCGGGAACAGCGTCCCGAGCCGCGCCGCGGCGGCGCCGGCCCGTGGCGCTCCGATGTCGTCGGTACCGAGCAGGGCCGAGCGGCCCAGGTCGGAGGGCCCGACGCGTTCGTGGTCGAGGAGGACCAGGCGGCCGACGCCGGCCGAGGCCAGGGTGAGCGCGGCGGAGCCGCCCAGCCCCCCCACCCCGACGATCAGCGCCTGCCCGCCGATCCCCATGCCCGGAGTCTATCCGCGCCTGCCCAGGATGCGCTCGAACAGCCCGGTCTTGCGCCCCTCCCGCGGCGGAGCCGGGGGAGCCCGCGCCGGCTCGAGCGGCCGCGCCCCCTTGGGGGCGGTGACCGGCTCGGTCAGCTGCAGCTCGGCTCTCAGCGATTCGGGCGTATAGAGCGTGGCGAACTGCGTCTCGGTGAGCTTGCCACTCGCGAGGTCGCGGGCCGTGACGGTGAGGATCCCTTCGGCCCCGAGTGCGAAATCGACCGAGACGCGAACCGCGCCGCGCGGCCGGGCCGGCAGCCCGCCGATGCGCACCGTGCCCAGGTACTCGCACTCCGTGACCCGGGCCGAGTCTCCCTGGAAGACCTGCAGCTCGAGCTCGGTCTGTCCGTCGCGGGTGGTGGTGTGCTCGTAGGACTTTCGGGTGGGCAGCTTGGAGTTGCGAGGCAGGACCGGGACCATCCGGCCGCCGGGGAGGCCGATGCCGATGCCCATGGCCAACGCGTCGATGAGCACCACCGAGTCGATCCGGGTTGCCGAGTCGGCGAGCAGCGCCGCCCCCAGCGCCACCGCCTCGTCGGGGTGGACGCCCTTGTTCGGCTCGCGCCCCAGCTCCTCCCGGACTCGTCTCCAGACGAGCGGCATGCGGCTCTGGCCGCCGACGAGCAGCACCTCGTCGACGTCCTTGGGAGCGAGGCCCCGCGCCTGGAGCACCTCCCGGCACACCTCGATGCTCCGGTCCACGAGCCGCTTCGTCAGCTCCTCCAGTTCCCCCCGGGTGACCTCCACCTTCAGCTCCACGCTGGCGCCGGTGGGCGAGCGGCAGAGGAACGGTACGTGAGCGAGCGCCGACTCGCGCTCGGAGAGCGCCACCTTGGTGGCCTCGGCGGCGTCGCGGATCCGCTGCCACACCACTCGATCATCGGGCGGGGTGAAGCGGTTCGCCTCCATGAAGCGGTACACCAGGTGATCGAGCAGCTGGCCATCGAAGTCCACGCCGCCCAGGAAGGTGTCGCCGCCGGTGGAGATCACCTCGTAGACGTCGCCCTGGATCTCGAGCACGGAGGCGTCGAAGGTGCCACCGCCCAGATCGTAGACCAGGACCCGCTTGTCGAGCCCCTTCCCGTGGCCGAAGGCCAGCGCCGCGGCGGTGGGCTCGTTGACGATCCGCTCCACGGTCAGGCCGGCCAGCTTCCCGGCCTCGCGCACCGCGTTGCGCTGGTGGTCGTTGTAGTAGGCGGGGACGGTGATGACGGCCCGATCGATGGCCTCGCCCAGCGCCTGGGAGGCGATCTCGCGGATCTCCCGGAGCATCACCGCCGAGATCTGCTGCAGGGAGAAGTCGCGTCCGGCGAAGCGCACCGCCGCGGTGCCGCCGGGCCCCTCGACGATCTCGTAGTGGAACCGGTCCCGGCAGGCCTGGACGGTGGGCGAGGCGAAGGGGCGACCCACCAGCCGCTTCGAGCCGTAGACCGTGTTGCGCGGGTTCACCACCATCTGCGCCTTGGCCGCGTGGCCCACGAGCAGCCGTCCCTGGGCGTCATAGGCCACGATGGACGGCAGGGTCCGGTACCCCTGCCGGGAGGTGAGCACCTCGGCACGGCCGTTCTCCGCGTAGGCGGCGCAGGAGTTGGTGGTACCGAGGTCGATCCCGATGACCTTGGAACTGGCCGGCCGGCGGCCGGCGGTGGAGAGGGTCGGGGGAGCGGCCGGAGCCGCGGGGCGAGCGGCCGGCGGCGGGGCCGCGGGGGGCGCGGCCGTGGCCACCGCCCTTGCCGGCGAGGAACCGGCGGGCGGCGCCTCGTCCTCGTTCAGCTCGGAGACGTCGAAGTCCAGCTCCTCCGCCTCCTCGTCCGCCGGTCGCGGGGGCTCGTCCGAGACGCCGTCCCCGCCGCGGGTGGCCGCCACGAGGTCGACGAGCGCCCGGCTCTCGCGGCTCAACTCGAGGAACTTCACCCCCATGCCCGGAGACCGGTCGGGCTCACCCGGCGCCGAGGGAGGCGTCGTCCACCGGACGAGCCCCTTGCCCCGGATGATGCACTCCCCGCTTTCGATGGTGATCTCGAGGTCGACCACGGTACCGGGGGGCTGGGGA
>Ga0335071_10008214_pt1 | contig 10729 bp, 7 predicted proteins | sample Lox_Sample_15_FD_206724 | JGI IMG/M metagenome (GOLD analysis project Ga0335071, IMG submission 206724) | Soil microbial communities from Loxahatchee National Wildlife Refuge, Florida, United States - Lox_Sample_1.5 | ecosystem: Environmental > Terrestrial > Soil > Wetlands | place: USA: Florida...
GCAGACTCGATCTCGTCGGTGGCCTTACGGATCTTGATCGAAGACCGCAGCAACGGTGAGGGTTTGGTGGTGGACTTACCCGTCACCTGATCCTTGGCCTTGGCCAGCGCCAGGTAGCGATCGATCGTTGCCGGGCTCATCGCCAGCAGTTCCTCGCGCACGTCCGGGCTGTAGCGGTCACGGCCAAAAGCCAACTCGCCGTGACGTTCTAGCCCATCGAGCTGGATGCGCATCGAGGTAGCCAAGTACTTCCCGCATTGGCCACCCGAGGCAGCCCAGACCTTTTGCAGCACCTTGAGCGTGTCATAGCAATACTTCGGCGCCCTGGGCTTGCGGGGCCGCTTTGCCACACTGCGGCCCGGTCCGGGTGACCGCGTAGCCGCTGCCGTGAGCCTGCGGCGGGCGTTGTCGCGCGACCAGCCGGTCACCTCTACCACCTGACCCAGAATCCGCCCCTTGTCCTTCTTGGAAGCCGTCACATACGCCTTGGCGTACCTGGTGGTGATCTCGGCATGAGACATCATCGACAACGCACTTCCCATGCCTCACGACGGTCACCGTTTCGCGGGCATCCTTATGTGAGGCACCGAGGGCGTTTCGCGGGCAGTTTTCGTGAGTCAAGCCGTACTCTTGTGCGGGTCGATGCCGATGACGATCATGGAGAACGGGTTCCCTTTCTAGCCGCTGTGATGGGGGGATCCGCGGCGGACAATTCGACTTCCAGTACCTGGCACCTACTTGTGGTCACGCCTCTCTTCAGTCACGCCGCGAACGCGAACCGGAGGGCTCGACACACCCTCTGAGAGTCAACCCGAACACCAGGTGACAGGAACTTCGCGAGTCAGGCCCACCGGTTCGCTACGGCACACAACGGGCGGCCAACCCGATCACGAACCGCTGACACGCATATAAGTCGGATCTTCGTGCGCAGCCCCGCGGACGAACGAGGCGATCACCAGCGTTTCGAGGGCGTTGGTTTTCGTTACGTGTTGCCGAACAGCCGAGATGCGAACACTTGCGTGGTGCCGCGGAGTTTGGGCCGCTCCAACGTGATCGGCCCGGTGGTGGTTTTGACCCTTACCGGTCGATACCCGTTGCGCGAACCGGCGTTCGCGTCGGGACGGGTGGTGGCGCGCTGGTAGCGTTCGCGACCGAGGAACGTGGTGACCTCGGCCTCCAACGCTGCTTGCATCAGTAGTTGGGCGCCGAGGCGGGCGACTTCTTCGAGAATTTCCGGCAGCTCTCGGCCCTCGGCGAACAGGCCATCGATCTTGGTGCGGATGCGGTCGGTGGGTGATACTCGGGAAGACACGGGCGTGGCTCCTTCTAGCAGACTTCCGGGTCGTGAAACGGAAACCTACGCCCGTGCTCCCTATTTACACCGGACCCCGGACACGACCTCTCGCCATCGAAACGCCGCTAGCCGCTTGAGGATTCGGCGCAAGCCAGCCATTCCACATTGCCAACAAATTGTCGAAAGTCGATCCTCAAGCGGCTAGGGATCCGACGTCGGGATGGGCGAAAGTAAGAAGCTCGTGCCCAATCCGCTCAGTAGTTGTTGCAGGTGTTGAAGCCCTGTTGGATAAGTCCAAAGTTCTGCTCAGCCCGTGGCGTGGCCGCATTCCCGGGACAGGGCGAGCACCAGTGCCTCGTTCTCGGCACTTTGGGGCCACACGGTGGTGGGCTTGATGATATGCGTCGAGGGATACCCATCGACCGGCATGCACTACCGCCCGTTCATGCGGATCAGCAGGAGTTTGTCCTGAGCGCCCGCCAGTGACATCCGGATTCCCCAGGTGGGGTCGGCACCCAGAGGTCTCGCCGGCAGATTCTGGATGAGGTCGGCAAGTTCCTGCTCGCTCAACGGAGACGACAAACGCCCCTCGGTCGGCAACCCTTCTCCGGCAGGCACTACGACAACTGCCCCAGCGCATTCCCGCGCTTACTCGGCAAGGAGTGCGATGACATCTGAAGGGGTTGCAGGAGCGCCGGCTAGATCGAGTTCTACGCCTCGCAGCCGTGCGGCGGTGTGTTGCAACGCGCGACCTTCCGGAAGCAGTCCTTCCAGGAAGGAGCGTGAAACTGAGGGTGCGTTCGGTCCCGGGACCGAGGGCAGGGAGCAGGACAGGATTGGTGCACCACCGCCGTCGCCGAGGCGCCCCTCGTCGGTGTACTCGATCACGACCTTGCGTCCCCCGGATTTCGGGGTGGCTCGCCCTGTGAGTACTCCGTGCAGCCAAATATCCAGGCTCACCGGGCTTTCCAGCCTTGGCGAGGGCGGACCACCAGTTCGAGGTCAAGCGCGGCGAGCGTGTCGAACAGGAAGAGGTGGTCTTTCCGGCGAGCGCGCCCGAATCTGTCGGCGGGATTCTCTACGCTTTCCTGATGGAATATGCGGCGATCGACGCGCTGCGGGAACGACACCCGGCTTGGCGACTGCTGCGGGCCGGCAACTCCGCGCTGATCCTCTCCTTTCTCGGGGAGTTCTTCGTCGAGGGCAACCGCGGCGCCTGCCCAGCCAGCGAGGTCGCGGCGGAGTTGGACGACCACCTACGTGCGCTGAACGCCGAAATCTCCACCGAGAACGGGGAGGAACGGTTCCCGAAGGACGCGCGGTCCTATTTGGAGGACTGGGCGGCCACCGACACCGCGTACCTGCGGCGGTTTTATCCGCCTGGCGACGACGAAGTGCACTACGAGGTCACCCCGGCGTTCGAGAAGGCCTACGCGTGGGTGATGACCCTCAAGGGCAGGTCTTTCGTGGGGACCGAGTCCAGGCTGCACACCGTGGTCGAGCTACTGCGACAGATCGTGCACGGAACCGAAGTCGAACCCGACGTCCGGTTGGCCGAACTGCGCCGCCGCCGCGACGAACTCGATGCCGAGATCGCGGCCGTCGAAGCCGGCGTCGTTACCGTGCTGGACGCGACCGGGGTCCGCGACCGCTACCAACAGCTCTCCGCGACCGCGCGGGAACTGCTCGCTGACTTCCGCGAGGTTGAAGAGAACTTTCGGCTTCTCGACCGTGCCGCGCGAGAAAAGATTGCGGCGTGGGATGGCTCCAAGGGCGAACTGCTTGCCGAGCTGGTCGGAAGCCGCTCCGAGATTGCCGGCTCGGACCAGGGGCGCAGCTTCCAGTCGTTCTACGACTTCCTTCTCTCCGAATCGCGTCAAACCGAACTCGCGGAGTTGCTCGCCAAGGTGTCAGCCCTCGACACGATCGAAGCCGATCACCGCATTCGCGGCATTCACCATGACTGGTCCGAGGCTGCCGATCGGGCGCAGCGCACGGTCCGCCAGATTTCCGAACAACTGCGCCGCTTCCTCGACGACCAGATCTGGCTGGAGAACCGGCGGGTTCTTGACCTAGTTCGCTCGGTGGAAGGCGTTGCCCTTGAGCTCCGCGACAATCCCCCGATCTTCGGGCTCGATGTCGATCAGCCGGGCATCGAAATGGCGCTGCCGTTTGAGCGCCCGCTCTACCAACTACCCGCGGCGGTGGCGGTTGAGAGCCAAATCGCGGTGGCCACCGAGGAGGTCGACGCTGAGCTCCTCTTCAATCAGACGTTCGTCGACCAGGCGCGCCTGGTCGAGATCGTCCGAAGCGTTATGCCCGAGAGCTCCATGGCTCTGTTGTCCGACGTCATCGCGATGCACCCAATCGAGCAGGGCGCGGCGGAGATCGTCGGCTACCTCGCGCTCAATGACGAAGACGTGACGGTCTATATGGACGACACAGACGAGACTTTGCTGGAGTACTCCGACCCCGCCGACCCGGAGATTACCAAGCGAGCGAGGCTGCCGAAAGTGACGGTGAGGCGGCGATGAGCAATGAACACGCAGTCGCTAGCGCGATCATCCGGCTGATGCAGGGTGTCGTCTACCGCGAATCGGACGAGGACACCTGGCTGACGCTGGAACGCGTGGGCGCCGGCGTCCGAGACCATTTCGCCACCATCGGCGTCGACGTGGTCGTCAATGACGCCGAGGGCTATGCCTACCTTCGTTCCCGGCCCGAGGCAGATGGCGATGAGGCGCTGCCGCGCCTGGTGCGACGGCGCGCACTGACCTACAACGTGAGCCTGCTGCTGGTGTTGCTGCGCAAGCGGCTCGTCGAGTTCGAGACGGCCGGCGGCGACGGCCGGCTGGTCCTCACCACCGATCAGATCGTTGAGATGCTGAGGCTCTTTCAGGCCGAGTCCACCAACGACGCGCGCGTCGTCGACCAGGCCGAGACGACGATCAATAAGGCGCGCGAACTTGGGTTTCTGCGGCAGCTACGCGGTCAAAACGACCATTGGGAGGTGCGGCGTATTCTCAAGGCCTACGTCGACGCCCAGACCTTGTCGGACTTCGCGGCGAAGCTGCGGGAGTATGCCGGAGCGGCGGCCGGTGATGAGTGACGGACTCTTCTCTATGGTCGGACTCGGTGATACCCGAAGGGCCGGCTACCGGCTCCGGTATGCGGAAGTATTGAACTGGGGCACGTTCGACTCCCAGGTCTGGCGGTTGACTCCCGACACCGAGACGACGCTGCTCACCGGGGATATCGGCTCCGGCAAGTCGACGATCGTCGACGCGCTCACAACATTGCTGATGCCGTCCCACAAGGCCGCCTACAACAAGGCTGCGGGCGCCGAGGCCAAGGAGCGCACCCTGCGGTCGTACGTCGAAGGCCACTACAAGTCCGAGCGAAACGAGGTCACCGGACGGTCGCGTGCCAAGGGCCTCCGCGAGAACAGGCGGACCTACTCCGTCGTCCTCGGGGTGTTCACCAACCACGGCTACGACGAGACGGTCACCCTGGCCCAGGTCTTCCAGCAGCGCGAAAGCACCGGGCAGCCCTACCGCTTCTTCGTCACCGCAACCAAAGCGCTCTCGATCGCAACGGATTTCGCCGACTTCGGCACGGACCTACGCGATCTTCGCAAGAGGCTGCGCGCTACCGGGGCGGAGATTTTCGACGAATTCGCCAAGTACGCGACCTCGTTGCGCCGCCTCCTCGGAATCCGATCGGAGCAGGCGCTCGAGTTGTTTCACCAGACCGTTTCGATGAAGTCGGTCGGCAACCTAAATGACTTCGTGCGCGACCACATGCTCGAACCGAGCGACTCGACTGAGCGGGTTCGCGACATCATCGCCCATTTCGACGACCTGACCAAGGCGCACGACGCCGTCAAGCGAGCGCGAGAACAGCTTGAAGTGCTCGATCCCGTCGTGGGGACCGCGGCAAAGTACGACGCCGCACTCGCGGAGCGCGAGTCGTTGGAGCGTGAGCGATCCGCCGTCCGGCTGTTCATCGCCGAGCTTCGCTCCAGTCTGCTCGGCGACGAGATCGCCCAGCTAGAGGCCGAGGGTTTGGGCCTGTTGAAGGAGCAGGACGCCGCTAAAGCCAAGGAGCAGAAGCTAAAACACGAACACGACGCTCTTATCGAGGAGCGCGCCAAGGCTGGCGGGGACCGAATAGGCGAGTTGGAGCGACTCACCGAGGAGGCCCGTGCCTTGGCCCAGAGCCGTCGTCATGCCCGGACGCGGTTCGATGTCGTCGTCGCCGAAGCCGGGCTGGAACCGGTCGTCGACAGCGAGTACTTCGCCGCCCTGTCTGCTCTGGCCTCCACCGAGCGGTCGCGGCTTACCGCGGAGAAGAGAGCGCTCGATGCGGCCACGGCCGACGCGATCGGGCGGGAGAGAGAGTTCCAACGGCAGTGCGGCCTCATCTCCGAGGAAATCACGAGCCTGGAGCAACGCACTAGCAACCTACCGGTCGAGCAGGTCGAGGTGCGCGCGGAGCTGTGTGCGGCCCTCGGGCTGACGCCGGACGACCTCCCGTATGCGGGCGAACTGCTTGACGTCACCGATGAGCACGCCGAGTGGCGGGGCGCTGCGGAGCGGGTGCTGCGAGGGTTCGCTCTCTCGCTGCTGGTGCCGCAGCAGCACTACGACGCCGTCGCCGGATGGGTGAACGGCCGAAGGCTCACGTTCCATGGGCGCGGTGGCAAGCCGATCGGGGCCAAGCTTGTCTACGAAAGGGTTGCCAGACAACGGGTTCCGCTCCAATCGCCGGGGCACGAGCGGCTTTGGCTCGCCGACTGCATCGAGGTCAAGGACGGACATTTCCATCAGTACCTCGTGGACGAGCTCACGAAGCGGGCCGACTACCGATGCGCGCCGAGCCTCGAGGAGTTCCGCGGCCAGCGGCGCGCTGTGACCCGCGAGGGTCAGGTGCGTTCGGGTGAGCGCCACGAGAAGGACGACCGGCACCGCGTCGACGACCCCCGTCACTGGGTCCTCGGCTGGGCCAACGAGCGAAAGATCGTCGCGCTTCGCGACGAGCTCGCCGAGCTTGAGGAAAAGCTCGCGACGGCTGCCACCAAGTTGGCGAGGCTCGATGCGCAGCGGGATGCGGTGCAGGCAAAGCTGCAAGCCCTCGCCCGTCTTGAGGAATACCACTCCTGGAACGACCTCGATTTCGATGAGGCGGAGTCGCGCGCAAACGACCACGACGCCGAACGCGTCCGGCTGCTGTCCGGCTCTTCGCGACTGGAGGAGATCGCGCGGGCGCTCGCCGACAACGACGAGCAAGCTAAAGTCGTGGGGGAGTCGATCGACAAGCTCACCGGCAGGCTCGCCACCACGGCAGCGGCAAAAAGGCAAGCGGAGCAAGGAAAGAAGCGCGACGATGAGTTTGTCGCGGTGCGGCCAGAGCACGAGTTGGCGGTCGCCCGCGCGTCGTACGCCGCCCTCGATGAACGCCTTAGAAAGAACCGCCCGGTGCGGGCGGCGGACTGCGCCGAGGCGGAGGTAGCGCTGTCGGCGGATCTCCATCGGCGCATCGAGCGCCTCACCGGCCAACTCAACGGCCATGCGCTGAACCTTGGCCAATACATGAGCGAGGTCTTGCGCCGGTGGCCCGAGCTTCGCGCGGACATGGACGCCAATGTCGAGGCCCGCCAAGACTTTTTGGTGTTCCGCGATCGCGTCGCGACCGACGACCTCCCGCGTTTCGAGGCCGAGTTCAAGGAGCAGCTCAACAAGAACGCCATCCAGGAGCTGGCGGGCTTCAACAACTGGCTCAACCGCCAGGCGTCGGCCATCGACGAGCGCGTCGATCGCATCAACGACGCGCTTGGCGCGGTGCCCTACAACCGGGGTCGCTACATCCGGCTGGAGAAGGAGCCCACTACCAACCAGGACATCGCGCAGTTCCGTTCGGACTTGCGCAACCTGACCAACGACAGCCTCGCGATCGACGGCGACCAGTACTCCGAGCAGCGCTTCCTCGACGTCAAGCGGGTCATAGAGCGCTTCCGGGGCCGCGACGGCTACGCCGAATCCGACAAAACGTGGACCCGGCGCGTCACCGACGTGCGCAACTGGTTCGTCTTCTCCGCGTCCGAGCGCGATGCCGAGACCGGTGATGAATGGGAGCATTACAGCGATTCCGACGGTAAGTCCGGCGGTCAGAAGGAGAAGCTCGCCTACACGATCCTCGCGGCCTCCCTTGCTTACCAGTTCGGGCTGGAGTGGGGCGCCGAGCAGTCACGAGACTTCCGGTTCGCGGTCATCGACGAGGCGTTTGGGCGCGGCTCGGATGTCTCGACGCGCTACGCGCTGGACCTCTTCGCGACGCTCGGGCTGCAACTTCTCATCGTCACGCCTCTGCAGAAGGTTCACGTCATCGAGCCCTACGTGAAGGCGATCGGCTTCGTCGACAACCCGAGCGGAACGTTCTCTCGGCTCCAGACGATGACCATCGAGGAGTACCGGACACGGCGCGACGGACGGCGGTCGTGAGTGCCGGGTGGACTACGCCGCACGACATTGCCGCGAAGGTGAGACGACGGTGGGACGACGGATCGCTGCTGCGCGCCTACGCCAATGGCGATCCCTTTCAGCCGATCGAAGTGCCGCTGCGCGGCCCCAAACCGTCGCAGGTCGGTGACGACGTTGCCGCCGCGCGCGAGTGGGTGGCCGCCCTCGATGCCGGCCGCCGCGACGACAGCCGATATGCCCTGCAATGGCAGTCGATCGGCGGCCGACAGATCGGCCGCAACCTACTGCCCGTCCGTGCGGTGGTGTCCTCGATCGAGCAGGTTTGGGCCTTGTTGGGCGTGGCGACCATGGTTCGCCGATTCGACGATCTCCTGGCTCTGGTAGACCAGCATCCGCGAGTTCGCGAGTGGATCGTCGGCCATCCGCATCGCGCGCTCGAGCTAGGGCACGAGATGCCGCAGCTGATCGCTGCCTATGTTTGGCTCGACAGTCACCGTCAGTCGCAGCGATACCTTCGTGAGATCAGTGCGCCCGGCGTTGACACCAAGTTCGCCGAGAGGCACCGGACGGTCCTGGCCGCGATGCTTCGCGTTTCATCGATGGCCCCCGAGTTCCTGGCCGATCTCGGTCTCAGGTGCAAGCCCGGATTGGTGCGGCTTCGGCCCTCGCCCTCACTGGGTTTCGCGGGGCCGATGCTGACTGAGCTGGCGGTGCGTTCCGAAGAGTTGGCACAGCTCACTGTCGAACCGCGTGCTGCGGTAATCGTCGAGAACGAGATCAGCTATCTGAGCGTCGATGTCCCCGAAGACGGGATTGTGTTCTGGGGGAAGGGCTTCGAAGTCGACAGCATAGGTCGGCTGCGGTGGCTGGCGGAGGCTGACGTCCTCTATTGGGGAGACATCGACACTCACGGATTCGCTATTCTCGACCGCCTACGGGCGCGGCTCCCGCGAGCGCGCTCGGTGCTGATGGACCGTGACACGCTGCTGGCCCACCGCGACCGTTGGGTGACCGAAGACCACCCTGCGAAGTCGGTCCTGACGCGACTGACGCCTGACGAGTACGACCTTTATTCGGAACTGGTCGGAGACGGGCTGGGTGAACGAGTGCGCCTCGAACAGGAGCGAATCGACTGGCTTTGGGTCGAGCAACGGCTACCGGCAGCCCACCGCGGTCGGATTTGATTGCTCGTCGAATTGTGGCCCGAAGTGGTTCGGGTCGGGCTGCGAGACGGTCCGGCGAGAATTGGCGACGTCGACCGTGCCCGTGATCTGTGCGGGCGGCGGTAGGACGGACAGAGGGGGATGTGCAGGCGCCCGATGATTGTCAGGGAGGTTCTGGCCGCGGACCGCTGGTGGACACGGTGGAATAAGACTGCAGACCGCGATCGGTCACTGTAGGCCTGTACTGAATTCGGTCGCCGCTTGCAGTGGGCGCAGCGGCCGCAAGCGCGTGTTGGCCACGGATTTGGCCACGGAACACGGTGGAACCGATGCGAACAGGTGGGACGCAGCGAGACACCTCGGACGGCCGAACCTTGCTGAACTGCAGCTATGAGATCGAGCGTATCGAGCGAGACCGCGACCGGTTAGGGCCTGTGATGAATTAATCTAGTTCGGGTTCGGCGTGTCGTGGTTCTGGCTGGAGCGTGTAGTTCCATTCGCCGTGGAAGTGGTGGCGGGTCAGGATCCTTTTGGTTTCAAGGTCTTTCATCTCTTGGTCGGGGATCTTTACGCCTGTGGGGTAGGTCGCCCGGTCGAGTTCAGCGTGGACGGTCAGCCCGGTGTTGGTGGTGGTCGCGGCGATGGTCTCGACAATCACTTCGTGGCTGGTCAATGGTCTGCCGCGCCAGTTCATCGAGATGTGGGAGAACAATCGATGCTCGACCTGGGGTGAAATGCAACCGGGCGCTTCGGCTTTCGGGTGTGCGGGATCGACAGCGGTGTCTGAGCGGCGTCGCTCGATCAGGTTGCACCGCTGCGCTGTAGGTCTGTGGAGTTGGTTACGCTGCGGGCGTTGGAGGCTCGATGACGGTGACGCGGTAGCCGAGCGTCTGCAGCTGCCGGACGAGGCGGTCGGCCTCACGCTGGGGATCGCGGCGTCGCTGGAAGTAGTCGGCACCGAGGTCGGTGTAGCACTGGCCGGTGCTGAGCATGTGCCAGACCAGGTCGCTGAGACTGTGTGCGACGGCGACGGCCGCCTTGTTCGGGCCACGTCGTCTGGCGATCTGCCGGTATTGCGCCCCGAAGTAGCTGCCCTTGGTGCGTGCCGCGGCGTGGGCGGCTTCGATCAGTGCGCGCCGCAGCCATCGGTTGCCCGGCACCACCCCGACCCGGCGCCGCTTGCCAGCCGATTCGTGGTTTCCGGGGCATACCCCCGCCCAGTTCGCCAGGTGGGCGGCGCTCGGGAACCTGGTCATGTCGGCGCCGGTCTCCGCGATCACCGTGTCGATGGTGAGCCGGTCGAAGCCCGGGACCGGCGTCAGCAGACACCGCGCAGCGCCGTAGGGCTGCATCCGGACGTCGATCTGCTCGGTCAAGGTCGCGATGCTGGCGTCGAGGAAGTCGACGTGACCGAGGATGCGTTGCGCAGCAACCGCGTGGTGGGCGCCGAAGTGCCCGTTCAGCGCCTCGGTCAACTGGGGAATTTTCGGACGTAGCTTTCCCTTGGCCAGTTCCGCCAGCGCCGATGGGTCACACTGCCCGGCGATCAGCGCCTCGACCATCGACCTGCCGGACTGGGTGAGCACCTTCGAAGCGACCGAAGTCAGCTTGATCCCGGCATCCTGGAGTACCTTCTCCAACCGCTGGATCTCCGCGACCCGCGCATCGATCTGCGTCTTGCGGTACCGGGTGAGCTCCCGAAGCTCGCGGATCGCCAGCGGCGGCACAAAACTCGCGCGCACCATGCCGTGCGCCGCCACGTCGGCGAGCCATTCAGCATCGGACATATCCGA
>Ga0335071_10008218_pt1 | contig 10728 bp, 9 predicted proteins | sample Lox_Sample_15_FD_206724 | JGI IMG/M metagenome (GOLD analysis project Ga0335071, IMG submission 206724) | Soil microbial communities from Loxahatchee National Wildlife Refuge, Florida, United States - Lox_Sample_1.5 | ecosystem: Environmental > Terrestrial > Soil > Wetlands | place: USA: Florida...
CGTAGTCGCGAAACCGCGGATATCGTCGAATGAGATCGGGAGCCAAATCCAAAACTTTTTCAAACAAAGAACTCCAGCGGAACGGGCCGAGCACCGGCCATCGGAAGTCCTTGTCTTCTTCCGGAACGCGAGGCGCGGCTGCGCGGCGAATTTCAGGCAGGTCCGTGTTTCCTTTCTGGTACTCCCACACCGTCACCTTCGCGCGGTTGTTATTCAGATACTGACATCGGTGCACAAGAACATCGGAGGTGCCGGAAGGAACAAGGATATGAACGATTGGGAAGATTGCCGGACGGCTTTTTGCCGTCAACGCCGCAAGCCAGAGCAGGGCCTGGCTGATGGCCAGACGCGATTCCTCGCCGATTTCAATATCCGCGGCGATCAGGAGGAAATCCTTGCCCCGATGACGAAAGGTAACGCGTAGAAAGGATCCGGAAAGGCTGCGGGCAAGATCGGACCGTTTGCTGGATCGCAGGATCTGATGCACAGGGAATTTGCATCTTAACCAATAGCAGACAGTTTTCCAGAGCTGATGCGCGTCTGCGGAAGAATCCGGCGCGGGCTCGTCCCAGACTATCTCAAAGGTGTCCGGGATCGGGCTCCTGGAGCTCGATAGGAACAGGCGCAGACCCCACGGCTCCGGCTTTGCAGAGGAAATCCAGAGACTTGGTCCGCTCCCCTGCCCGCGAAAGCGCAAGTATATTTTTTCTCCCTGTGTCCACCAGCAAGGACTCACAACATCCCAGGATCCCAGGTCCCTGGAGCGCCATCGGATCTTCGCCTCCCCACCTTTTTTCTCGGCTAATTCCAATAGTGCACGGGTTCTCTGCAACCGTGCCGCCACCGGCCTTTTCACTTTCGCCCACCTCCAATCAGCGTAGTTTCGGCCGGTGACTTTTTATTTCACTCTTTTTTAAAAAAGTATGTGCAAAAGAAGAGCGGAGGAAATCAACGGATCACAGGATTAGAGAAGAAGAAATTTAATACCTCAAACGGCCTACGAGGGACATATATCCCTTTGATCCTCTAATCCTTGTCAACCTTGCGCGCAATTGAGATTGCGTCACTTTCTTTTTGTAGAGGCCTTGTCGCAAAGCACCCAATGATCCGGATCCAGTTCGACTGACTCCGGCTTTCGAGGCAAACGGATGTTGGCGGCACGTTGCGGCCCCATTGCAAGAACGATGATTCTCGCTACTTGGTCTCCCGGGAATTTGACCACTACCGGAAGCGGCATTCCCCAATTATCAGGCGCGTTTTCCTGAAACACCGTTCCTTGCAGGAGAGTTCCTCCATCCGAAGCATCCTGAATTGAGTATTCAAAACGGTAGCTGGGCAAAGACTGTTGCCACACCCATTGTGAAAAGAACCAGTTGAGATCCTTCATCCCGAATTTTTGCGCAATGGGTGTGCGCGCAAAATGCTCGCCGGCGACGGCTGCAAATTGCTCCGTAGATGCTGCAGAATTCCGGTATCGATCCACAAAGTCTTTCATCATGTCAAAAAACGCCTGGCCGTTGCCGGAACTTGGATCGGTGAACAGGAAGTGGAGCATACGCAAGACCAGAGCGCCTTTGTTATAGATCAGTGTCGTGTACGCGTTTAGAGATTTCTTGCTTTCCAGTCGGTGCCCAAGGATCAGTGGCCCGATATCGACTACACGCTTGCTCCCTATCCCCATATCCGTTTCCGGCGGTTTTTTCAACGAGTCCCGCAATTCATTGATTGAATCTTTGACATCACTGTTTTTTGAGGTGCGGTTTTTGGTGTAGAGAACCCCCGAGTACTCAGCAAAACCCTCGCTGAGCCACTGGTCGCGATAGGATCGCCAGCTAACGATATTTCCCCACCATTGATGAGATGTCTCATGCGAAATAAATCTATAGGTATGGGCATCCGCAAAATCCGCCGCCGGCAAGGCCAACAATGTTGCAAATCCCTGCCCGTAGCGGAAGGGGTGATATACCGCCCGAAAATCTGCATACGGGTATTTCCCAAACATAGCACTCAGGTAGTCGATTGCATTCCCCATTTCGGCGAGCACAAAATCTTCCTTGAGCGCAATTTCTTTATCAGTCGGGGAGAAGAGTTCGATCGGGAGTTCTCCACTTTTTAATTTGCGCCGCTCTTCGTAAATCTTAAACCGGCCCATAGCAAAGGTAACCAACGCCACAGGTTCCGTCATACGGTAGGTCGTCACCATCTCGTCCGCATTTCCCACTGCAGCCTCTTCCCTGATGCGTTCCCCGGGCCCGGCCACTTTGTATTTCTTTTTGTGCAGGAAGGTGATATCGAACGTTGACCGCGCAAGGTACCCGTGCCTCGGATACCATTCTCCGTTCACAAAAGGATAATAGCAGTCCAGGTTTTCGGTCCCGCCGCGATCGTAAATAAAGTCCCCTTCCACCTCCGTTTCGAGCGTGAATTGTTCCTGGTCCTTATGTAACGCCGGCAACAACACGACGAAACCGCTTTCCCATTCATCCTGGATGGTCTGCAATGCAGTGCCGTCGGCCAACCTCGCAGCCGTAACATGCATACCTTTTTTCTTTCGGAGAGAATCCTCTTCCGTCAAGCCTTCGCTAATCGCAAAAGAAATGGCCCGAACAGGAGCGCGTGTCTGTAAATCCATTTTGGCATTTACTTTCAGCACCTTGCGTGGATCCCGGAGATCCACTTTCATGTCGTAGTGCGCTACTGCCACTTGATCGAAAACGTCGGAATAGCTGATCACCTTGGACTGGTAGTCTTTCTCCGAATAAAATGCCAGCCAGAGATCGTTGGTCCAATACATCTTATTATAGGCAAAAATCAGCCCTTTCTCCCCTCCGTTAATCTCAAAATGAACAGTTGGAATACGGCATTGCATGTCGAGCACAAAGGTAAATCGCCCGCGCCGTCCCTTATCGAACTGAGCGACAAATACTCCCGGGTTTTCAGCGTTCAGGATTGAGACAAGGATCCGAGATGCCAGATTGGCGCCTGTTTCGCGTGCGGTCCTGGACTCCATTTCGGATGCAAGATCCTGCGCCTCCTTTGGCGCCGTGCCACCTGGTTCATGGGATTGTCCGATAACGGAAAAACTATCGTCTGAGAAACGCAGCACGGCAGTCTTGAAGTCGGATTCCACTACATCCGCATTCAACAAACGCCGGAGGTTTTCTTTTTCGAAATTGCTGGATGGCGGTTCGGCGTGGAACTTTCCTTCTCCTATGAACACGGCGCCGGTTACCCTGCCGAGAACAGGCTTGGAGAAATAAAAAGTCCCTGTAAAAGTCATTTCCGCGCGATCGCGTTTTAAAGTCAAGTTGCTTACGTTGGCGCTTCCGCCGTCGAGACTGAAGGAGTGAATCGTTTTATAGGCCGCCAACGCGTCCGTCTCCTCAGGCACCCCCGCGGCTGCGAGTGATATACAGCTGAAAATTGACGCTATCAGCAGAGCTTCAATGCGAATCGAGTGAATTCTCATCCTGGACTCTCCCTCACGCTTATATCCCGCACGAATTGTTTTTTTGATTTTCTGAATAATATCAGCTTTAAGAGTCCCGCGCACCCAAAATGAGCCCGGGAGGATGGGATTGGAAACTTGCTTTCAAATCCCAACCTATCCTTTGACCCGTTTAGTCCTCTAGTCCCGCACAGAGGTGCGGAGCCAGGCCAGATAGGCAGGATCGCCGGCATCGATAGGAATTGCGATGATTTCCGGGACTTGAAAGGAGTGCAGCTGGCGGATGCGTGTCCGAACCGCCTCGAATTTTTCGCTCGTGGATTTGATGAGCAGAAGAAACTCCTCTTCGTTGCACTCTTGCCCCTCCCAGATATAAACCGAGCGGATTCCGGGAATGATGTTGACGCAGGCCGCCTCATGGGACCGCACAAGAGCCGAAGCGATTTTCCGGGCAAGATCCGAAGTGTCTGTTGTGCTTAAGACGAGAATGTCACTCATGTCCGTCCAAACGGGGATAGTAATTGCATTCAACGGCAGCTCGCGAGTATTATGCAGGTGTCAGGATAATTTTCATAGCTAATCGTTTCAACGGGTGTTTCATTTGCGGCCGATGACGCGTCAAAAGAAGCGGATTTCGCACACGAAGGAGCTCTACTACATCCTCTGCATCGTCGCGGTGATGATCATCCTGCTGCTCAGCTTTCTGGGGCCGGGCGGGTATCGCGATTTGCAGAAGGCGCGCCTTCAGGTACAGCAGCAGCGTGCGCGCGTTGAGGCCTTGAAAGCCGGCAATGCCGCGCTCCTGAAATCGATCCAGGCGCTGCAGTCCGATGGAAAAGCCATCGAGGAAGTTGCCCGCGAACAGGGTTACGCAAGGGGAAACGAGATCATTCAGCAAGTCCGCCCATCACCGGAAGCCCCGAAATAAATCCTCGGATTCTCCATCTCGAATCTCGAATCTCGAATTATTCACAGGCTCCAGACAACTTTCCCTTTCACAATCGTCATCACCGGACCGCCGCGAAGTCTCCAGCCTTCAAACGGTGTATTGCGGCTGCGGGACAGGAACTCCTCCGAGCGAACCTCATGATCGAGTTCCATATCCAGCACAGTGATGTCGGCCCATGCGCCTTTGGCAAGCGTCCCGCGCTCCAGGTGGAGGATGCGCGCCGGGTTGGCGGAAAACAGCTGGGCGAGGCGTTCGAACGTAATAATGCCGGTCCTCACAAACCGGTCGCAGATGAGGCTGACTGCGGTCTCCAGGCCGACAATCCCGAAGGAGGCCCGATCGAATTCGAGCATTTTGTCGTTAATATTGTGCGGCGCATGATCGGTGGCGATTGCGTCGATCTCTCCGGAAGCAAGCGCCTGGACCAGCGCATTCACATCATCTTTCGATCGCAGCGGCGGATTCATTTTGAAATTGGTGTCATATGACGACACCTGCGCGTCGGTCAACAGCAGGTGATGCGGCGTTACTTCACAGGTGATGGCGACGTTCTCTTCCTTCTTCGCGCGGCAAACCGCCTCCAGGGAACGCCGCGTCGAGAGATGCGCGATATGCACATGCGCGCCCGTCTGCCCGGCCAGGATGGCATCCCGCACAACCTGTATTTCCTCTGCGGCCGGGTTCATCCCGCGCAATCCGAGGAACGTGGAGTAATAGCCTTCGTGCATCACGCCGCCCGCGGTGAGTTCTTTGTCTTCACAGTGATCGATAACGGGCAGGTTATAGATACGGGAATATTCCATCGCCCGTCGCATCACCTGGTTATCCTGAACGGGATGACCGTCGTCGCTGATGGCTACGATTCCCGTCCGGTGCATTTCGCCGATCTCGGCGAGATTCTTCCCCTGGCTTCCTTTCGTTATCGCGCCGACCGGATACACGGCGATCTTCGAAACCTCGCGCGCCCTGTCCAGGATGAACGAAGTCACCGCTTCAGAATCGTTGACCGGCTGCGTGTTGGGCATGCAGGCAACGCCGGTGAAACCGCCCCTGGCGGCGGCATTCGTGCCCGACTCGATCGTTTCCGCGTCCTCGCGTCCTGGCTCCCGCAAATGCACGTGCATGTCTATGAAGCCGGGCAACACGACGAGCTTGCGCGCGTCGATTTCCTTGCGACCCTTTTTGCGAATCCTGGGCGCGATCTCGGCTATGCGCCCGTCCTCAACACCGATATCCATTGTCTTATTCAGTTTTTGGGACGGATCAACGATTCTTCCTTGACGCAGTATCAGTTGCATAGGCGCTCAGCGTGATGATTTTTTCACCTTCAACCCGGCGTTGCCGGACAGAAGATACAATACCGCCATACGGGTTGCGACACCGTTCGCAACCTGGTTTAAGATGACCGAATAGCCCGCATCCGCGACATCCGAGTCGATTTCAACTCCGCGATTGATCGGGCCGGGATGCATCACAATCGTGTCCTTTTTGGCCAGACGCATTTTTTCCCGGGTAAGGCCGAAGAAGTTGTAATACTCCCGCGTGGTAGGGATGAAGGCTTCATTCTGTCGCTCATGCTGGATTCGGAGCATCATGATGACATCGGCACCCTCGATTGCCTCCTCCATATGGCAAGTGATTTTTGCCCCCAACTTGTCGAATTCCCACGGAATCAGCGTCGGGGGACCGCAAATCCAGACTTCCGCGCCCATTTTATGGAACAGAAGGGTATCGGATCGCGCGACGCGGCTGTGGGAAATATCGCCGATGATCGCCAACTTCAGTCCTTCGAGGCGTCCCTTGACCGTGCGGACGGTCAGCCCGTCCAGCAGCGCCTGCGTTGGATGCTCGTGCATTCCGTCTCCCGCATTGATGATGGAGGAGCGGCATTCCCTTCCGAGCAGGTGCGGCGCCCCCGCAGACTCATGCCGGATCACGATGATATCCGGAGACATGGCTTCGAGGTTGTGGGCCGTATCCAGCAGGGTTTCACCTTTGGTGACGCTGCTGGCGGATGTCGTGAAGTTCAGGATGTCGGCGCTCAACCGTTTTTCGGCCACTTCGAAGGACGATCGCGTACGAGTGGACGGTTCAAAAAACAGATTGATGACCGTCTTCCCGCGAAGCGCGGGGACCTTCTTGACCGGTCGGGCCGCGACTTCCCGCAACGCTTCGGCGGTATCAAGAATCAGGCTGATTTCTTCGACGTTGAGTTGCTCTATTCCAAGCAGATCTTTGTGGCGGAGCGATGCCATGGCACTTGCCTAGCGCGGCACAGCCGCAATCCAACAGAATGCAGGCCGCAGAATGAGATTCACAACGCCGGACACGGAAGAGTCGATTCAGGAGCGCACGCCAGATCTCCCGTATCCGACTATCTTTACTACCTCACAGCCTCCTCAGCAGCAGGGGCCGGATGCGGCCTCTTGAGAAGGACGACGCGCTCTTCCTTGTCCTCTTCCACCAGGCGGACTTCGACGGTTTCATCTTCCGACGTCTGGATGTGCTTCCCCACATAGTCGGCCTGGATCGGCAGTTCGCGGAGGCCGCGATCCACCAGGACAGCCAATTGAACTCTCTTGGGACGGCCCAAATCGATGATCCCATCCAGCGCGGAACGAATGGTCCGGCCGGTGTAAAGAACGTCATCCACCAGGACCAGGCTGCGGTTGTTGATGTCGAAATCGATCAGCGTTTCGCGCAACATCGGCCGGTTGCTGATGGTTGTGAGGTCATCCCTGTACAAGGTGATGTCGAGGATACCGAACGGGATGGGGCGCTTGAGGATCGTTTCCAGCTTCCGGCAGAGGCGCTGTGCCAGAGGCACTCCGCGGCGCCTGATTCCGATAATCGCCAGCTCATCCCGCGGGCCCAGTTTCTCAACAATTTCAGCCGAGATCCTTGCGAGCACAAGGTCTATTTCTGCGGCTGTCATCAGGAGCTTGCCCTTGATTTTTTTCATGATTGCACCGCGCTGCATGCGTCACTTGCGTTCAATGCGGGGCGATAATATCACACGGAAAAATGCGTTGCAAACGGCTAGTTACAACCTATACTGAATTGCGATGCTCGACAAAAAAGTTAAGGTCAAGGACGTGCGCGGACTCGGCTCCGACAACTATCTGATGACAGTCAGCACGCCGGAACAGGCCCGCCTGGTGCGTCCCGGCCAGTTCATCATGCTGAAGTGCGTGGAGGACATTGACGACAATCCTCTCCTGCGCCGCCCGTTCACGATTTTCAACATCTATCGCCAGGCGCGAAGCGGCAAGCCGGCCGGTCTGGAACTGCTCATAAAGGATGTGGGGTATGGGACTCACAAGCTGGTGCAGACTCGCCCCGGACAGACCCTCAACTGCCTTGGCCCGCAGGGCCGCGGATTCCAGGTCTCCGCAGAAATGCGCAATCGCACGGAGATGGGCGTCCTGATCGCGGGCGGGGTGGGCATCGCTCCGCTCTACCTGCTGGCGCAAAGCCTGATGGCGCATAACGTCAAGCCGGTTCTATTCTACGGCAGCTCGACTGTGGAAGGCTTGGTGCTGCGGGAATATTTCGAGCGCTTGAATGTCGAAATCCATTATGCGACAGAAGACGGCTCGTTCGGCGAGCGCGGGTTCATTACGCAACCGGCCGCACAGTTTCTGAAAGCACACGGCCAAAAAAACATCCGTATCTATACCTGCGGGCCGTGGGCCATGATGAAAGCAGTGCATCTGCTGGCGGTGCAGTACAACCTTCCGTGCGAGGTCAGCCTGGAAGCCCGGATGGGCTGCTCGCTGGGCGCATGCCTGGGGTGCGTGGTTCGCAGTCGCGACCATCACGGAGAAGAACAGTATCTTCGCGTCTGCCAGGACGGCCCCGTAATAAACAGCAGGCTGATCGACTGGGACACCGTTCCTCTTTGAGCCTTCGAGCGTTTGAGTCAAAAACCTATGACGAACCCTGCGACCGAGAAAGTCCCGTTCAAAACGCCGCACCTGGCAGTGGAAATTGCCGGAGTCCGCTTCAAGAATCCAGTGCTCACGGCAAGCGGCACCTTCGGCTACGGCCTGGAATTCGCCGACCTGATGGATCTCAATTCCATCGGCGGCATCGTGGTAAAGGGCCTGTCGATGGCTCCCATCAAGGGAAACCCGCCGCCACGCATCTATGAAACCTCATCGGGGATGCTGAACGCCATCGGGTGGCAGAATATTGGCGCTACGGAATTCATCACCAAGAAGCTGCCGCTGCTGCGGAATTACGACACCAATATCATCGTGAACATCGTCGGCTTCGAACTGAATGAATACCTGGAAGTCGCGCGATTTCTGAATGACTGTCCCGGCATCAAAGCCTTGGAACTGAATATCTCGTGTCCAAACGTTCACAAGGGGGGGTTCCACTACAATAAAGACCCGAAAGATACGTTCACCATCACCGCAGAAACCAGAAAGGCGTCGCCGCGCCTGCCGTTGTGGGTCAAGCTTTCCCCAAACGTGACGGATATCCGCGAATTTGCCAAAGCCTGTGAAGATGCGGGAGCCGACGCTCTTTCCGTCGTAAACACGTTCATAGGCATGGCCATCGACATCGAGAAAAGGCAGCCGAGACTCCGATTTCGGACCGGAGGGCTGTCCGGCCCTGCGATTAAGCCGATCGCGCTGAGAATGGTTTGGGAGGTATGCCAGGCAGTCAAGCTGCCGGTCATAGGCATTGGCGGGATTGCCGGTACGGAAGATGCGCTCGAGTTTCTGATCGCGGGTGCCCGCGCGGTGCAGGTGGGAACTGCAAATTTCTATCGACCGGACACATCCCAGCGCATCGCGCTCGGGTTGCAGGAGTATTGCAGGTCGCGCCATATCGACGACATCAACGAAATTATCGGGAGCCTTCGCAACTATGAATGAGCCCAAATCAAAGCTAATCGTGGCGCTGGACGTTTCGGACAGGCCGGCCGCGCTGCAGGCCGTGGACCGATTATCCGGCCACGTCGGAACGTTCAAACTCGGCCTGGAAATCTTCACGCGTGAAGGGCCGCGGCTGGTCGAGGAAATCAGGGGGCGCGGAGAAAAAATATTTCTCGATTTGAAATTCCACGACATCCCGAACACGGTGCGCGGCGCTGTGCGATCCGCCTGTAAGCTTGGAGTTCAAATGCTGACGGTGCACGCCTCCGGCGGACTCGCAATGCTCGCTGCTGCATGTGAGGAGGCAAAGGCCTCCGGGGCGGAGCCCCTGGTTCTGGCCGTGACCGCTCTGACCAGCCTGTCGCAAGACGATGTGCAAAATCTCGGAGTCAACGGATCTGTGGAACAATGGGTAGAAAAACTGGCCGAACTGGCGCATGGCGCGGGAATACGCGGACTAGTGGCTTCGACGAAAGAATTGCCGACGCTGCGCAAGAAATTCCCCGGCGAGATGAAGCTGGTCATTCCCGGAATTCGCCCGGCAGGATCGGCTCTCCAAGATCAGTCCCGGGCAGCAACGCCGGCGGAGGCGATTCGAGCCGGCGCGGACTTCATTGTGGTCGGCCGTCCCATCCTTCAAGCTCCCGATCCCGCAAAAGCTGCGGACGCCATCGTGGCCGAAATCCGGCAGGCGCTTTGACCTTCCGTACAAGCGAAACGCCTAATGCCGCATAGTTTTTGCCCTGGGAGTGCCGGCGTCCTCGGCGGCACACCGAGCTTAATGGCAAGAGTTGAGGCACAAAGAGCTGATTTTGTTGAGAATTTTCTTTATTGCGGTAAGAAGCCGACGAGGACGCTCCCAGGAATTCAGGCTGCTGCAAAATCTCAAATAACTCTTCTCGCAGCAATTTTATGACCGAACGATTGAAGCTGGTTCGACGCGGATTTCACCTGGCCGTCATCACGGTTGCGTGGAATCTGGTCGAAGGAGTTATCGCCATTGCCTCGGGAGTCTTGGCCGGATCCGTGGCTCTGGTTGGATTCGGCGTGGATTCCTTTGTGGAAGCCGCAAGCGGGACTGTCATCGGCTGGCGCTTTTCCTACGAAATACGTGGCCGCTCCGAGGAGTTGGCAGAAAAGGCCGAATTGTGGGCATCCCGCGTTGCCGGCACTCTCCTGCTGATCCTGGCGGTTTACCTGCTGATTGACTCCGCCCGCCGGCTGTTCGGCTTCGGCCGTAAGCCCGATCCCAGCCTCCCCGGTATCGCGCTGATGATCCTCGCTCTCGCCATCATGCCGATACTGGCGCGGGCCAAGCTGAAAACAGCCGCCGGCCTCGGCAGCAAAGCGCTGCGTGCCGACGCGTACGAATCCGTCGCCTGCGCCTGGCTTTCCGCCACAACTCTCGTGGGCCTCGTCCTGAACGCTGCATTCGGCTGGTG
>Ga0335071_10008219_pt1 | contig 10728 bp, 6 predicted proteins | sample Lox_Sample_15_FD_206724 | JGI IMG/M metagenome (GOLD analysis project Ga0335071, IMG submission 206724) | Soil microbial communities from Loxahatchee National Wildlife Refuge, Florida, United States - Lox_Sample_1.5 | ecosystem: Environmental > Terrestrial > Soil > Wetlands | place: USA: Florida...
TCAGGGACACAATGAAGCCGAATGCGATGTCCGTGCCTACCACCTGTGCAGGCGCGAGCGGTGTCAGGCCCAGCAGTGCTGCGCTGCCCAGGGCTCCGGCACCGGCAGACGAGAAGCCCACCTCCGCACCGACCGGCAACATGAGCCAGGGCATCATCCACGACCGGTCCGGACGCTGGTCACTGTGCTGTACGGGTCGAAAATAGGAGAAGATCTGATACGACGCAGTGCACACAAGAATCGCACCAAGGACGACATTGATAGCGTCATTGGCTCCTGCCGTTACTAGATGCCTAAGCAGCAACGAGCCGACAAGCACACCGGGCACTCCACCGCATAACATCAACCCCAGTGTCCGCCACGCAACATTGCCGCGCACCACATGTGCCGGCACCAGAAGGAACTTCACCGCGGCCGAAAACACCAGGCCGATTCCCACCGCGATCGGAGCCGGGACGCCCAGAAAGAGCACCAGCACCGGGACCGTGATCGTGCCGGCGCCCACGCCAGTAATGGCGATGAAGAACGCGATAAGCAGGCCGAGAAGATAACTCACAAGCGCTCCTGCATTACTGTTGCGGTGCTTCGATATGAATGCCGCACTCCACCTTGCGACCGGCCCAGCGGCCCGAGCGAGGATCGTTCGGGTCCAGAGGAAGCGAAGTACACGGCTCACAGCCGATCGATGAATAGCCTCGGGAATAGAGCGGGAGCAAAGGGATCGAAAGCTGATTGCAGGCGTACCAGACATCTCGCGTCGGCCAATCGGCTAGTGGCGCCAGCTTGAGGATTTCTTTTCCTCCTGGCAAAGCGAACAGTGCAGACTCCTCAAGAGCTGTCCGGCTCTTCGCCTGCTCGCGACGAAGTCCCGTGATCCATACACGGTATTCCGAAAGCGCCTGGAAAAGAGGTCCAACCTTGCGCAACTTGCAGCATTGGTCCGGCGATGTTTGGTGGAGAATACCGAACTGGCTCTCCTGTTCGGCGACCGTCTGCTTGGGAAGCAGATTGATGAGATTCAGATTCCAATCGCGTGCAATGCGGTCGCGATACGCATAGGTCTCCGCGAAATGGTAGCCGGTATCGAGAAAGAGCACTGGGATCCGGGGATCGATCTCCAGCGCCAGCTTTGTCAGTAGCACATCTTCGGCCTGAAAACTGCACGTCAGGCAGACATCGCCTCTGCCCGTCACTTCACGGGCAAATAGCGAGCGGATTGAGTCGAGCTTGGTCTCAACAACAGATTCAATAGTACTCATTAGAGGTTGGCCTTTTCCGTAGATACGAGGACGCCTGTCGAGCGCAGGAACTGATGCACTTCCGCGACTGCGCGCATGGGTTCGTGAGTGTCGACTGTTAGATCATGCCCTTCGATCCGCACAACAAGCGCTGCGCCATTCTGTGGCGAGGCGACGATCGATAGCAGGCCTGCACGGGAATTCAAAGCCGTCACAAGTTCGAGGAGTTGTGGGTGCAGAAGGAATTCCTCACTCTCGGCATCGATGCGCGCCGTCGTCGCTCCGATCACAAAAAGTGATCGCTCTACTGCATCGATCAGCTCAGGCGCGCCGGACAGTTCCACGACTGCTGCACGATGGCCCCATCGTTCCTCGCGCTCACCCGCTGTCACCCGACCCCAGTAGCCATCCTCGAGTTCGCGTGCCTCCGGCGACCAGATCCTGCCGTTGACAATCATGCCTGCGGCCACAGTGCCGTTCGTCGCCGGGTCAATCAGAATGAAGGCGCCTGTCGGTCGGTTCTCCACGTAAGGATCGCAAGCAATCGGATGACTCAGATCCAGCGTGACCGACCCAATGTGATTAAGCTCCAATTGAGCCGCGGATTCACGCTCCAGTGTCGCTACGTTGATGCGATGATCCACGGAAATAGCCACCGCGGGAACCGTACGGCTCGCGTGTTTCATCAGGAAACGCCGATTCAAATCCAGTGGCCTCTGATCCATCCACACCAGCGAAGCCGTAACCCTGTTGGCCAACTGCGCCTGCGCATCGGAATCGACAATGAGGTCGCCGCGGCTGATATCGAGTTCGCGATCGAGCACCAAGGTCACGGAGAGCGGCGAAGAGGCTTCCGCCAGATCACCATCCCAGGTCACGATGCGGCTCACTTGCGCCAGAACGCCTGACGGAAGTACAGCAATCGAATCGCCCTGCCGAATTGTTCCCGACGCTATCTGACCCGCGAATCCCCGGAAAGAATGATCGGGTCTGAGAACGCGCTGCACCGGAAACCGGAACGACGCCGATTTTGCTCCTGCCGAGGCCGGCAGCGATTCCAGATGTTCGAGAACCGAGAGCCCCTTATACCAGGGCATTGCCGCCGAACGATGAACCACATTATCCCCGCCAAGAGCGCTGATCGGCACAAACTCCGCTTCAAGCGCATTTCCCGTGATCGAAGCGATCTCATCGAGAACACCGCGGAAGTCACTTTCAATCGCGCGAAATGTCGCCTCGTCGAACGCAACCAGATCCATCTTGTTCACAGCCACCAGCACATGCCTCACCTTGAGGAGCGAGGCAATGAATGCATGGCGGCGCGACTGCACCAGCACACCTTTGCGGGCATCGATGAGAACGATTGCCGCATCCGCGGTCGAGGCGCCCGTCGCCATGTTGCGCGTGTACTGCTCGTGCCCTGGCGTGTCGGCGATGATGAACTTCCGCTTCGGCGTCGAGAAATAGCGGTAAGCAACGTCGATCGTGATACCTTGCTCGCGCTCAGCGCGCAAACCATCGGTCAGTAGCGCAAAGTCAATCTGGCCCTTGCCGGTTGTCCCCTTTCCTTCGATCGAACGAATCTGGTCGTCGTAGACCGACTGCGTGTCATAAAGCAGGCGCCCGATCAGCGTCGACTTACCATCGTCCACGCTGCCCGCAGTTGAAAAGCGCAGCAGATCCTTCGCGGCTTCCTGGCGCAAAAAATCATGAACCGAAAATGTAGTTGCGGTCGCGGCCATCAGAAATAGCCCTCCCGCTTCTTGATCTCCATCGAGCCTTCCTGATCGTGGTCGATTACGCGATTGGCTCGTTCCGACGAACGGAACGAAATAAGCTCGGCGATAATATCCGGAAGCGTCGCTGCATCCGACCGAATAGCTCCCGTGCAGGGGCTGCATCCAAGCGAACGCAACCTGCACTTCACCATCTGCGGTTTCTCCCCTGGCAGAGCGACAAAATCCTGCTCAATCGGGATCAGCGCATCCCCACGCACATACATCGGGCGCTCTTTGGCAAAGTAGAGATCCACAATCGGGATATTCTCCTGGTGGATGTACTGCCACACATCCATCTCGGTCCAATTCGAGAGGGGAAACACACGGATGCTCTCGCCCGAGTGAATCCGCGCGTTGTAGATATTCCAGAGCTCTGGCCGCTGGTTCTTCGGGTCCCACTGTCCCGCCTGGTCACGGAACGAGTAAATGCGCTCCTTCGCGCGCGATTTCTCCTCGTCGCGCCGCGCGCCGCCAAACGCGGCATCGAAGTTGTAGTGACGCAAACCATCGAGCAGCGCCTGCGTCTTCAACAGTCCGCAGCAACGCTTGGTATCCAGCTTCATTGGATTCGTGCCCGCCGCGATCGCCGGCTCGTTGCGCCACACCAGCAACTCGGCTCCAATGCTGCGCGCCATCTCGTCGCGAAAGCCGATCATCTCGCGAAACTTGAAACCAGTGTCGATGTGCAGCAACGGGAAGGGAAGCGGTCCCGGGTAAAACGCCTTCTGTGCCAGCCGCAGCATCACCGACGAATCTTTGCCGATGGAATACAGCATGACGGGGCGCTCGAACTCCGAAGCGACCTCGCGCAGGATATGTATACTCTCCGCCTCGAGCAGACGTAGATGACTGAGGCGCGACTCCGTGACATCTTCGCGCGGCGAGTAGGGTGTGACTGTAGGTTCTGTGATCGGCATCAATTCCTCGGTCTGTTTGGGAGGCGCTGAAGCCGGCACGCATTGAGGACAGACCCGGCTTTTCAGCTACGGGTGAGTCCTGAAGATCAGAAGTTTCCTTAGATCAGAAACAGGCGGGACACCCGTCGAAGATGTTCGACAGGCGACAACAGAAGCGGCAATGGGGAGCACGGACCATCTGCTCCTTTGATGGTACCAAATGGTCCGCGGCTTCACAATCTAGCTCATCGCAATAGGCGAATCAAAAGAGAAACTTCAGTGCGAACTGCAGTTGCCGCGACGTCGTAGACGTGGCCGTCAGCACCCCCGCCGTCGGGGACAGCGCTGCTGCCGTCGTTGGCTTGGCCGGCGTTGGGCCGCTGCTGAACACCACCGGGTTTGGAGTCGAGAAGTTCGCGCGATTGAGCAGGTTGAAGTATTCCACGCGAAACTGAGCCCGTACCCGCTCGCGAATGGCTGTCGTCTTGGCAAGCGATACGTCCACATCGGCGAGCCCCGGACCTGCAAGAGAATCGCGCGATGCGTTGCCCAACGTGCCCGGATAAGGCGCCGAAAACGCCTCCGGATTGAACCATTGCGCAGGCGTTCTCGGGTAGAGTCTGCCACTAAACCCCGGATTGCGTTGCGGGCGTGCCGGGTTGCGCGAGTCGCCGTTGCCCGTTGGGTTGTACCCCAGCTGTGGCGAAAACGGAAAGCCGCTCTGGAGGGCTGCAATCCCGCTCAACGTCCAGCCGGAGACTGCCTGACGCTCGAAGAGTGGGCCATTCGCCAGCCATGCATGCCCGGTCCCGAGAGGCAATTCCCAAGTGCCGTTGATCGCGGCAGCGTGGCTGATGTTCGTCGCCGCCAGACCGTAGTCGAGCATCGGATTGCCAGGGTAAGAGACGTAAGCCGGCGTGTTCGATGAGACGCTCGTGTTCCACGCGGATCCGTCGTCCAGGTTCCTCGACCACGTATAGACTCCCCGTAATTGCACTCCATGTGTCAGCTTGTGGCTGGCATCGACCTCGAGCGCGTTGTAATTGCTGATCCCCTGCGAAACCCATGAGGTCGTGTTGGCGAGGGCCGGATTCGCAAGCTTCGTGGATGTGTAGTACACCGTCCCATTGGCAACTCCGGCCGGGCATGCTGGATCGGGGCATACAACCGAGGGAGGCGTATTCTCATCCTCCGAGAGAATCTGGTGATAGCCATGCGAGCCCACGTAACCCACGGTCAAAGTTGTCGCAGGCGCGATCTCGCGCTCCACCTTCAGGGTCCACGAAATTACCGTCGGCGTTTGCAGGTCTGGCTGCACGTTGCTCGGCGACACCAGGCCTCCGCTGGCGCCCGCCACCGACAGCGAGGGAAGCTTGGTCACTGTCGTATTGCTGTACGAATAAGCCGTATTAAACGGGGCTGTCTGGTCGAGCCTGTAGTCGAGCGCATCAAGTAACGCACGATGCAGCCCAAAGCTCGCCTTCACGCTTGTCTTGCTATCACCAAACGGATCCCACGCCAGGCCAATGCGTGGCTCCGGCATGAATTTGGCGCGATTGTTCGTAAGCGCTGCGCTGCCAACCGTGGGAGTGGTATTGATTATCCCGTCCGTGAACTGGTAGTTCGACGCCCGTCCCTGCGACTCATTCCATCCGTCCGATGCCTCGACACGCAGGCCCGCCCGCAATTCAAGATGTGGCGTCACCTTCCATGTATCTTCGATGAAACCCGCGCTGAGCAGAGAGCGCCATCCCAGCTCAGTCGCGGCTGGAACTACCGTGTACTTTGAGACCTGTCCTTGTTCGAACGCAGCGAGCGTTGTAAAGGACGCCTGTCCGTACTGGTACTGGGCGAGCAGATCGTTCGATTGCAGGCGCTGGAACCAGAGGCCGGCTTCGATTTGGTGATGGCCGCGCGTGTAATAGACATGGTCATCGAACGTGAAGAGATTCCGCGTCGTGGCATTGTTGCTTCCTGTGTTGGCGCCTGCCAGCGTGATTTGCGATGCCCCGTTCGACGCCGTGCTCCCCGAGATCACGATCGCTCCAATCGGTCCCCCGCCGACCCAACCCGGTACCGATCCGCTCACGATACTGTTGAAGCCAAACTGCGCGCGAGAGACTCCGAAGCGCGCCGTGTTGAGCAGATGCGACGAGAAGATATGCTGCTCCTGAATGCTCCCCACCTGTTCGCGCAGCCTTTCATACGCAGACGCGTACGGGTTGGCCGACGGCGTGGTCGCATCACTGTCGTCAATCGTGTACACGGCAAACAGCAGATCGTTTGCCGTCAGGTTCCAATCGGCGCGCGATGTTCCGAAATCCTCCCGCACATGCTGCGGCGGGTTCGAGAATGCCTCGGCGATGCCTTGGCCCAGTTCCACCGTGCCCACCGGCCACAGGGCCAGCAACGGCTGAACGCTGGGCACAGCCGCGGCTCGCGCTGCATTGTCGGGAACGAACGTCACATCGCTGAGCCCTAGGTGTTGCCGATACCCTTCGTAGTTTCCGAACAGGAACAGCTTGTCGCGCCGCAGCGGCCCGCCAAGCGCAGCTCCAAAATCGTTCCTCTGGAATGGCGCAATCTGTGCCTGGTCAAAGTAGTTGCGCGCATCCAGAGCGCTGTTCCGCAAAAACTCGTAGATCGATCCGTGCAGTTGATTCGTTCCCGATGCCGTAATGATCGAGACCTGCGCTCCCGGGCGCTTTCCATAGTTAGCGCCATACGTGTCGCTCACCACGTTGAACTCGCGCACCGCTTCCACGCCCAGCAGTTGGCCGCTCGTTCCGCCCGGCGTGACATTGATCAGCGAGGCGCCCGTGTACTCGATGCCATTCAAGAGGAAGAGATTGTCTTGCGGCCTCCGCCCGGAGACTGAAAACATGTTGCCCACCGACGAATTCGACGTCCCCACTCCGCCGGATCGCTGCGTCGTGTAGTTCACCGCGGCAGGATTCAGCATCAGGAGCTGATCGAAACTGCGCCCATTCAGGGGCAGCTCCTTCACCTGACGCTCATTCACCAGCCCCTGCGTCTGCTGCGTCGTCGTATCCACGCCGGGTGGCGAGTCCACAACGGTCACGGCTTGCTCGACTTTGCCAACAGTCAGGACGAAAGGCAGATTCACGGCCTGGCCGACCGTGACCGACACCCCCGCGCGTTCCTGAAACGCAAAGCCTTCACGCTCGACCGTTACCGCGTACACGCCGACCGGCACGGATGGCGCCGAATAGACACCGTCGCTGCCTGTGACGATTTTGCGCTCGTTCCCGGTCTCCTGATTGCGAATCGTTACTTCCGCATGCTCCAGCGCGGCGCCAGAGCTGTCGGCAACGGTGCCGGTGATTGAGCCGCCAACCTGCTGCGCGTTTGCGATGACAGGACGCAGCGGGAGCGCAAACAGTGTGACGAAGATGAGTATGCGTACAGAAAGCCTCAAATGGGGCACAGAAAAATCTCCTTGCTGGGAACAGAGCTTTATTTGTGTGGGAAAAGACAGGGCGAAGCTAGCGACAACAACACAGCATCCGCCGAGGGATGCGGCGAAATGCAAGGGCGTCATGAGATGGCGCGAGTGTCAACAGAGACTCCGTTTTTTCAGATGTGCAGGAAGGTGTCGAGGAAGTGCCGCTGCCGGGGAAGGCAGGATTAACGACAACAACACAAATCAGCGAGCGCCGTGGTGGTGCTCAAGCCGGCCATATTGGAAGAAAAAACCAGCACCAGACGAGCCTAACACAAATATCGCATCGATGGGAAAAGGCCCCGGACAATGTCATCACTCGTGGGTCGAAGCCCTGTTCTTCGCAACCTCTGTTGTTTGCAACTCTTAGCAGGTGCAAAAAGAAGCGGCCGAAGAGTGTCTCCCTCCGGCCGCAACTCCTCATCTCTTCTGTCAGACCCTCGTCAAACCGTGTTCGGCACCAGCCGGGCCGCGGTAAAGCGGTTCGCGATGCTGCCGAAGATTTGATTGAGCGTCAGATTCGGGTTATCCGCTGAAACACAAGCTCCTGTGCTTTGAGACGCGGTCGCGTCAGAGTAAAAGTCGGAGGCATCACTGGCGGTCGCCAACATCTCCGCGCATGGCGTGATCTTCGGGTTCGTATCGTAAGTGCAATCCGATGTGCTGTTGGACGCACCATACGAAACGGTATACACCGTGATGCCCAGGTTGGTCGCGAACTGGCCGGCCGCCACGGTCTGCGCGCATTGCTGGTTCGAGGATGGGTACGTTCCGCCCGTGCCGAACCCCGACTGGAACTTGGTGGAACTCGCTTCGCCATCCGAGAGCAGAACCAAAGCGCTCTTCGAACCCGGCCGCGCAGCCTGCTCCGCCTGAAGTGCAGTGATCGCCTCATACATGGCGCCTGCAATGTAGGTCCCGTCGCCTCCCGGAGTCTGGAGCCCCTTGCAGTTTGATCCCGTGTTCGCTCCCGATGCGATACCCAGCGCCGAGTTGGTTGCCAATCCGCCGTTCTGTTGGTTCGTCGAGCTGTAGTTGTCCACGAACCCGGTCACCTGGTAGATGGCGGATGTGCCGGTTGGAGCGTTCCATGTCGTATTGGTAGTCGATGGGATAGCAGGAGCGTAATACTTCGGAATGGTCGGATTGCTGGTCGGGCAGCTCGTATCCTTGCTTGCGGTGTTCGCCTGGATATTCGGGAAGGTGAACAGGCTCACCATATCGTACCCACTCACGCAATTGCTTGAAGTACTTCCCACGGAGCACGGCGAGAGCGAATTCAGAAGCGTCTGCACGCCTTGCAGCGCGCAATGGATGCGGGTGTTTCCGCAGTTCACGTCCGTGTCGTTGCTGCCCATCGATGCTGTGGTGTCCACAATGATCGCCAGGTTCAGTTCCTGGTTCTCTCCGCTTTGGACGGCCGCGGTCGACATCGTATTCACCGTAATCGTCGCGGGAGTATTGTTGCCGAACAACTTGAGCATTCCGATAAAGTAGAGCGGCAACGTCGCTGTCTGCCTCACCTGGATCACGTTATCGCCTGTCGGGGAGGCAGCGCACGGCACAGAAACGTAGAGCGAGCTCGTAACGCACTTCAGTGTGGGTGTTGGCAGCGAGACGCTGGGCAGGCTGTTCGAATCGGCGTTTGCCCCGTAACCGTTGGTCGTCCCTGCGCCGCTGAGCAGTGAGCTGCTTGCTTTCACCTGCGCGATCACCGATGTAGAAGTGGCGCCCGATAGAGTCATTGCATATGCCCCCGACAGCGCCGCTGCATCGGTTGAAGTCTGCAGCTCGCGGTAGGCAACGTAGGCGCGTCCCAGGTCGAGCGTCAGTCCGCTCATCCCAAGGAACAGGATCATCAGCAGTGCCATCCACGGCAGAACCTGTCCCTTCTGATCCTCAAACACCTGATTCAGAATACGACTCCGCGATTGACTCATTGCACAACCTCCGTGATCTGGGAGGCAACGCTGCAGCTCGAATAGTGCATGCCATAAACCCCCAGAGTGCATGTATAGGTGGCCTGGATTTGCGCATTTCCGCCTGCAACCATATTGACGTTGGCCGCTCCGCTCGTGCCTGGGCAAGTCGTTGTCCCGCTGCCGTATGAGTGGCCGTTGAGCGTATACGTGAGGGTGAGATTCGACTGCGCTAGACCCGGCGCAGCCGCGTAGAGCGCATTGGTTGCCGTCGTGCACGGGTTCGTGTCACCACGATCCGTCGCTAGAACGTGACCTGCATTGCTGACTGCCTCCGCAAGCAGCATCTTTTGATACAAGGCAATCGAAAACGAAGCGACTCCGGTGATAACCGCCATCATGATCGGCAGAGTGATCGCCATCTCCACCAGCGCGTTACCCTCGTCGCCTCTTTTCAGAAGCTGCTGTGCCTTCCTCCGCACCGCACCAAATAAACCATGAAATCGTAGACTCATCCTTGCCTCCACCGTCAGTCGGGCCCAACCAGGCTGGAATCGGCAAACATCTTGTCGCCGATGCCAACATCCTCCCGGGAATCGACTGATCCCTGCTTTGGAGCTACCTGGGCCACTGCAAAAGCCAAGGTAGGGGCCGATTCTGCCCCTGCTGTCGCTCTTCAGTTACCGCAGGCCTGTATGGTAATCCAGATAGCATTACCATACAAACCACATTTGTATTACGAGTGTGCCAGAAAGTAATCGATCAGAGGTTACTAGAGGCGTGGTCCCAGGCGTTTTCTTTTCCCCCGGCAAGCCAATTAAATTGAATGGCTTAGAGGATCTGCCAGTCGGGATGTGTTGGGGAAGCGAGAGTGTACTCTTAAAACGAAACCGGCCGGGAGAATCTCCCAGCCGGTTCAAACACTGCACGGTCCTTCTTCAGATCGGTCAACTGCCCACTGAATTCGGGATAAGTCTGCCTTTTCCTAGATTGGTCACGATCCCGCTGAAGATTTGTGGAAGTGTGGCTCCCGACGTCCCGCACATTGAAGCAGTTCCGGCTTCGGCGTAAAAGTCCGCGGGCGTGCTGGCCATCTGCTGCATGGTCTGGCAAGGCGCAATTTGTTTTCCGCCGGTTCCTCCGCCACTATCGGTTGTACACCCCGAGGCAGCGGAGCCATAGGCAATCGTGTAGACCGTGGTGCCCAGCGTTGTTGCGTTCCCGGCCGCCCAGACCGCCTGCTGGCACTCATTAGTTTCAGATCCGTAGTCCTTGGCGATTGTTCCGCCTGCCTTGGCTGGGTTACTAATCTGCTTACTGTTGGCCGCGCCGTCACTCAAAATAATCATGACCTTCTGGATCGTGGTGTCGTTGCCAACCTGAGCCATCAACGCCGCTTGGGCCTGTTCGATGGCGCCTGCATAGTAGGTACCT
>Ga0335071_10008220_pt1 | contig 10727 bp, 9 predicted proteins | sample Lox_Sample_15_FD_206724 | JGI IMG/M metagenome (GOLD analysis project Ga0335071, IMG submission 206724) | Soil microbial communities from Loxahatchee National Wildlife Refuge, Florida, United States - Lox_Sample_1.5 | ecosystem: Environmental > Terrestrial > Soil > Wetlands | place: USA: Florida...
CCCTGCGCCAGAACCCAGGCGAGCGCGAGCTGGCCGGGCGTGCAGCGCTTCTCGCGCGCGATCGCCTCGACGCGCTTCACCAGCTCGAGGTTGCGGGCGAAGTTCTCGCCCTGGAATCGCGGCGAGTAGCGGCGGTAGTCGTCGGGCGCCAGATCCTCGAAGCGCTTGAGCTGGCCCGTCAGGAAGCCGCGCCCGAGCGGACAGTAGGCGACGAGGCCGATGCCGAGCTCGCGACACGCGGCGAGGACGCCGTCCTCCGGGTCGCGCGTCCAGAGCGAGTACTCGCTCTGCAGCGCGCTGATCGGATGCACCCGCGAGGCGCGGCGCAGCGTCTCGACGCCCGCCTCGGAGAGCCCGAGGTAGCGCACCTTGCCCTGCTTCACGAGCTCCGCCATCGCGCCGACGGTCTCCTCGATCGGCACTGCCTTGTCGACGCGGTGCTGGTAGTAGAGATCGACGTGGTCGGTGCCGAGCCGGCGCAGGCTGGCCTCGCAGCACGCGCGCACGTACTCCGGCTTGCCGCTGATGCCGCGCGCCATGGCGTTCTTGGGGTCGCGCACGATGCCGAACTTGGTGGCGAGCACGACGCGGTCGCGGCGGCCGCGCAGCGCGCGTCCGAGGAGCTCCTCGTTCGTGCAGGGTCCGTACACGTCGGCGGTGTCGAGGAAGTCGATGCCGAGCTCGAGCGCGCGGTGCAGGGTGGCGATCGACTCGGCCTCGTCGCGCGCGCCGTAGAACTCGGACATGCCCATGCAGCCGAGCCCCTGTGCCGACACGGTGAGGCCCTGGCGGCCCAGCTTGCGCTTCTGCATCGCGGCTCCTCTGGTGGGGCTGCGCCCTCAGGCGTAGTCGGGCTCGGCGCCCGGCTTCCACTTGATGCTGCAGCCGATGCTCGGGGTCTGCTCGCCCGGGACCGGGCGACCTGCGAGCACCGCGTCGGCGGCGGCGCGCAGGTCGCGACCCGTGACGGGAGTGCGATTCCCGGGGCGGCTCGCGTCGAACTGTCCCCGATACGCGAGGCGCCGCGCGCGGTCGAACAGGAAGAAGTCCGGCGTACACGCCGCGCGGTAGGCCTTGGCGACCGCCTGCGACTCGTCGTACAGGTAGGGGAACACGTAGCCCGCGCGCTTCGCCTCCTCGGCCATCTTCGGCGGCGCGTCCTCGGGGTGGCTGGCGACGTCGTTGGCGTTGATCGCGACGATTGCGAGCCCGCGCGCCGCGTAGTCGCGCGCGAACGCCGCGAAGCCGTCGCGGATGTGCTTCACGTACGGGCAGTGGTTGCAGAGGAACGCGACGAGCAGCGCGGGCGCGCCGGCGAAGTCGTCGCGCGCCACCGCGCGCCCGCTCGGATCGGGGAGCCGGAAGTCCGGCGCCGCGGTGCCGAGCGGGAGCATCGTCGACGGGGTGAGGGACATGTCGGCGAGAGTAGCCGAGCTGGCGGGGCGCGGGGCGGCCGGGGATCATCGCGGCCATGAGCCGAGCGCCCGAGACGCTGCTCGACGGACTGTGCTTCCCGGAGGGTCCTCGGTGGCACCAAGGCCGCCTCTGGTTCTCCGACATGTACGCCGGCCGCGTGATGGCGGTCGACCTCGACGGGCGCGCCGAGACCGTGGTGGAGGTCGCCGGGGATCCATCGGGTCTCGGCTGGCTCCCGGACGGCCGCCTGCTCGTGGTGTCGATGCGGGACCGCCGGCTCCTGCGCCTCGATCCGCAGGGCCTCGCGCAGGTCGCGGACCTCGCGCCCTTCGCCACGTATCACTGCAACGACATGGTGGTCGACGCGCACGGGCGCGCCTACGTCGGGAACTTCGGCTTCGACTACCGCGCGCGCGCCGAGATGCGGACCGCGAATCTCGTGCTGGTGCACCCCGACGGGCGCGTGCAGGTCGCGGCCGGCGATCTGCTCTTCCCGAACGGCACGGTGATCACGCCGGACGGGCGCACGCTCGTGGTCGGCGAGTCCTTCGCCGCGCGCCTCACGGCCTTCGACGTCGCCGCGGACGGGACGCTCTCGAACCGGCGCGTCTGGGCACAGCTCGAGAAGGCGGTGCCCGACGGCATCTGCCTCGATGCGGAGGGCGCCATCTGGGTCGCCTCGCCGGTGGGGCAGGCGGTGCTGCGGGTGCGCGGGGGAGGCGCCGTCACGCACAGGATCCCGGTCGCGACGCAGGCCGTCGCCTGCATGCTCGGCGGACCGCAGCGCCGCACGCTCTTCCTGTGTACCTCCGGTAGCTTCGATCCGGAGGTGACGCGGGCGGAGCGCTCGGGGCGCATCGAGGTGGTCGAGGTCGAGGTGCCCGGGGCCGGCTGGCCCTGATGCGCGCCCTCGCCTTCGACGGCGCCCGCGCCGCGCTGGTCGATCGCCCCGAGCCGGCGCTCGGCCCCGACGCGGCGCGGGTACGCGTGGCGCTCGCTGGCGTGTGTCGCACCGACCTCGAGCTGTGTCGCGGCTACATGGGCTTCCGCGGCGTGCTCGGGCACGAGTTCGTCGGGCGCGTGGTCGAAGGTCCGGCCGAGTGGCGCGGCGAGCGCGTGGTCGGCGAGATCAACCTCGCGTGCGGGCGCTGCCCGACCTGCGGCGCGGGCCTGGGGCGCCACTGCCCGGAGCGCACCGTGCTGGGAATCGCCGGTGCCGACGGCGCCTTCGCCGAGTCCGTGTCGATCCCGGTCGTCAACCTGCATCGCGTGCCGGACGGCGTCCCCGACGAGCGCGCCGTATTCACCGAGCCGCTCGCCGCCGCCTTCGAGGTGCTCGAGCAGGTCGACGTCGCGCCCGGCACGCGCTGCCTGGTGCTCGGCGACGGCAAGCTCGGGCTCCTCGTCGCGCAGGTGCTCGCCGCGGCCGGCGCCGAGGTCACCGCGCTCGGCCGGCACCCGGCGAAGCTCGCGATCCTCGAGCGGCGCGGCATCGCCACCGCGCTCGCCGACCGGTTCCGCGGCGCGGCGGCGCCGCTCGTGGTGGAGGCCACCGGATCGCCCGCGGGCTTCCGGCGCGCCGTCGAGCTCACCGCGCCGCGCGGGACGCTGGTGCTCAAGAGCACGCACGCCGCGAGCGAGCCCGTCGACCTCGCGCCGCTGGTGATCCACGAGATCCACGTCGTCGGCTCGCGCTGCGGGCCCTTCCCCCCGGCGCTCCGCGCGCTCGAACGGGGCGAGGTCGAGGTCGACTCGCTGGTCTCGGAGCGCGCGCCGCTCACGCGCGCCGCCGAGGCCCTCGCGCGCGCGGCGGCACCCGGCGTCCTCAAGGTGCTGATCGACTGCTCGTGAGCCCACGATCCGACGCGGTGTATCATGCACGGCGCACGTCCACTCGAGGAGAGCATCGCCATGACCACCCCGCTGCGCTGTCTCGTGTTCGTCGCGATCCTTCCCTACCTGCTCGGCTTCCTCGGCGGCTACTTCCGCATGCGCCAGTTCGGAGGCATCGACAACAAGCATCCGCGCCTTCAGCAGGCGAAGATGGAAGGCATCGGCGCCCGCGCCGTGGCCGCCCATCAGAACGCGTGGGAGGCGCTCGGCTTCTTCACGGCCGCCGTCGCGGTGCTCTCCATCGCGAACCCGACGGCCGCGCAGGGGCCGGCCGCGGCGAACCTCTCGCTCGGCTTCCTGGCCACGCGCATCGCCCACCCGATCCTCTACCTCGCGAATCTCGACGTGCTGCGTTCGGCCGTGTTCCTGGTCGGGATCGCCTGCGTGCTCGGGCTCTTCTACATCGCCTAGCGTCGCCCCGCCGCTGGTCGACCGGCGCAGTTCGGTCTACGCTCGATCGTGTGACCAAGCACGCGCTCCGCTGGACCCTGTTGGCGGCCCCGTTCGCGATCTGGGGCGCGCTCGCCATGCCCGCGCGAGGCGCCTGCACCTCGAGCTGGTACGTCTCCTACGGCGGGGCCCAGGACTTCGAGCTGCTGCGGGTCGATCCCAAGGGACTCCCGCTCTCCTCGCTGCGCTTCGATCGCGGCTATCACGATCCCGGGGAAACCTCCCACGGCTTCCTGGACTTCGACGGGGACGGCCACTCGGACGTCTTCGCAACCGAGCCGATCGGAGGCGGCCACTACGAGTGGTACTACTCGTCGGCCGGCATGGGCGATTGGATCGATCTCGGCTCCGCCTCGATCCCGCCCGACGACCTGCGCTTCGGCGACTTCGACGGCGACGCGAAGACCGACGTCTTCTTCGTGACGCCCCGAGACGATGGCGCGCTACAGTGGAATTACTCGTCCGGCGGCGTCACGGGCGCGATCCCGCTCGCGTATGCCTTCACGCCACTCCCAGATCTCCGCCTCGGGGACTTCGACGGCGACGGGACGACCGACGTCTTCACGATCCAGCCGCTGCTCAGCGGCGGCTACGCATGGCTGATCTCGTACGGGGCCAACTCGACCTACGTGCAGGTGAACTCCGCGTCGACCGCGCTCGCGGACATGCGATTCGCCGACGTCGACGGCGGCGGGACCGACGTCATCACCACGGTCTACGATCAGGCCGAAGGCTACCTCTGGTACGCGTCGTCTAGCGCGACGAGCGCCTATCGCGCGCTCGGCAGCAACGGCCTGCTGCGGCTCGAGGAGGTGGTCGGCTTCGGGAACTTCGATGCGAACCCGAACACCTCGGAGGCCTTGACCGAGAGCGCGTTCGGCGACTTCGGCACCTGGATCACGTGGGGCTTCCCGGGCGTCAACCCGGTCCCCTCGAGCCTTCCGCTCTCCGACTTCATCCCGCCGGACCAGCTCCGCCTCGCCGACTTCGACGGCGACGGCATCACCGACGTATTCGAGATGGTGCAGACCTGTCCCGAGCCGGAAGGGCCGTTTCCAACCGCCGCTGTGGCGGGGATGCTCGCGCTCCTTCACCGCGGCTCGGTGCGCTTCGCTCGAGCGAGCACGAGCGCGAGCTAGCTCGCCACCACGCCCGCCGGCGCGGCCTCGAGGTCGAAGGCGGCCGCGAGGAGCGCCCGCGTGTAGGGGTCCTTCGGGCGCTCGAAGATCTCGCGCGCCGTGCCCTGCTCCACCACGCGGCCGGCGCGCATCACCAGGACGTAGTGGCTCATCGCGCGCACCACGCGCAGGTCGTGACTGATGAAGAGATATGCGAGCTGGTGTCGCTGCTGGAGGCCGCGCAGGAGCTCGACGATCTGCGCCTGCACCGAGACGTCGAGCGCCGAGGTGGGCTCGTCGAGCACGACGAGCCGCGGGCGCAGCACCATGGCGCGCGCGATCGCGACGCGCTGGCGCTGGCCCCCCGAGAACTCGTGCGGGTAGCGGTGGCGGCTCTCGGGATCCAGGCCGACCTCCTCGAGGATCTCGACGACGCGGCGCTCGCGCTCGGCCGCGTCGCCCTCGCCGTGGATCTCGAGCCCCTCCCCGACGATGCGCCCGACCGGAAGGCGCGGCGACAGGCTCGCGAAGGGATCCTGGAACACGATCTGCATCGCGCGGCGCAGCGGGCGCGTCTCCGCCCAGCGCAGGCCCTGCAGGCTCCGGCCCTGGAACTCGATGTCGCCCTGGCTGCGCTCGAGCCGCAGGAGGCCGAGGCCGAGCGTCGTCTTGCCGCTGCCGCTCTCGCCGACGACGCCGAGCGTCTCGCCCTCGCGCACAGCGAGGGAGACGCCGTCGACCGCCTTGACGTGGCCGACGGTGCGGCGGAGCACCCCGCGGCGGATCGGGAACCAGACCCGCACGTCGCGCGCGGCGAGGACCACCGGGGCGTCCGGGCGCGGCGGGGGTGGCGCGCCCTTCGGCTGTGCGGCGAGCAGATGGCGCGTGTAGGGATGCTGCGGGCTCTCGAACAACGCCGCCACCGGGCCCTGCTCGACGATGCAGCCGCCGTTCATCACGCAGACGCGGTCGGCCATCCGCCGCACGATGCCGAGGTCGTGCGTGATGAGGAGCAGCGCCATCCCGAGCTGCGCGCGCAGCTCGCGCAGCAACGCCAGGATCTGCGCCTGGATCGTGACGTCGAGGGCGGTGGTGGGCTCGTCGGCGATCAGCAGGTCGGGCTCGTTGGCGAGCGCCATCGCGATCATCACGCGCTGGCGCTGACCGCCCGAGAGCTCGTGCGGGAACGCGGTCAGGCGCCGCTCCGCGTCGTCGAGGCCGACCCGCTGCAGCAGGTCGAGCGTGCGCGCGCGCGCCTCCGACTCGCCGAGCCCGCGATGCACGCGCAGCACCTCGCCGATCTGCCGCTCGACCCGGTGCAGCGGGTTCAGCGACGTCATCGGCTCCTGGAAGATCATGCCGATCCGATCGCCGCGGATCTGGCGCAGCACCTCCGGAAGCGCGCCGAGGAGCTCGCGGCCCTCGAAGCGGATGCGGCCGGAAGGATGGCGCGCGGCCGGATAGGGCAGGAGCTGGAGGATCGAGAGCGCGGTGACCGACTTGCCCGAGCCGCTCTCGCCGACCAGCGCGAGCGTCTCGCCGCGGTCGATCGAGAAGCCGACGCCGCGCACCGCCTCGACGGTTCCGCCCTCGACGCCGAAGTGGACCGAGAGGTCGTCGACCTCGAGCAGCGGGCTCACGCGCGGGCCTCGGCGACGGCCCGCTGCGCACCGGGCTGGGGAGCGTGGGCGAAGGTCTTGCGGGGATCGAAGGCGTCCCGCACGCCTTCGCCGATGAAGATCAGGAGCGACAGCATGAGCGCGATCACCACGAACCCCGAGAGCCCGAGCCACGGCGCGTTCAGGTTGTTCTTGCCCTGGTTCAGGAGCTCGCCGAGCGAGGGGCTCCCGGGCGGAAGGCCGAAGCCGAGGAAGTCCAACGCCGTCAGCACGGTGACCGCGTCGGAGGTGATGAAGGGCAGGTACGAGAGGGCCGCCGTCATCGCGTTCGGCAGGATGTGGCGGAACATGATCGTGCCGTCGCGGGCGCCGAGCGCGCGCGCCGCGCGCACGTAGTCGAAGTTGCGCGTGCGCAGGAACTCCGCGCGCACGACGCCCACCAGGCTCATCCACGAGAAGAGCAGCATCAGGCCGAGGAGCCAGGCGAAGTTCGGGCGCACCACGCTCGCCAGGATGATCAGCAGGTAGAGCCGCGGCAGGCTCGACCAGATCTCGAGGAAGCGCTGGAAGAGCAGGTCGACGCGGCCGCCGAAGTAGCCTTGCACCGCGCCGGCTGCGATGCCGACCACCGAGGACAGGAGCGTCAGCGTGAGCCCGAACACCACCGAGAGGCGGAAGCCGTAGACGAGACGCGCCAGAACGTCGCGCGCCTGATCGTCCGTGCCGAGCCAGTTGCTCCGCGTCGGCGGCGAAGGCGCGGGGGTCGGCAGATCGCGGCAGACCGTGTCGTAGGAGAACGGAACGAGCGGCCAGATCATCCAGCCGCGGGCGCGGATCAGCTCCTGCACGTGCGGGTCGGTGTAGTCCGCCTCGGTCTCGAAATCGCCGCCGAAGGTCGTCTCGGGGTAGCTCCGGAGCACCGGCAGATAGAAGCGGCCCTCGTAGCGGACGATCAGCGGCCGGTCGTTGGCGACGAGCTCGGCGGGCAGCGTGAGCAGGAGCAGCGCACCGAACAGGCCGAGCGACCAGACCGCGCGGCGATTGCGCAGGAAGTTGTGCCAGCGGCGGCGGCCGACCTCTCCGAGCGCGAGGCGCACTAGAGCTCCCGGCCCTCGAAGTCGATGCGCGGGTCGACGAAGGTGTACGTGAGATCGCTGACGAGACCGAGCACCAGGCCGAGCAGCGTGAACATGTAGAGCGTGCCGAACATCACCTGGTAGTCGCGGTTCACGGCCGCCTCGAAGCCGAGCAGGCCGAGGCCGTCGAGCGAGAAGATCACCTCGATCAGCAGCGAGCCCGTGAAGAGCACGCCGATGAAGGCCGCCGGGAAGCCGGCGATCACGATCAGCATGGCGTTGCGGAAGACGTGGCCGTAGAGCACGCGCCGCTCGGCCAGCCCCTTGGCCCGCGCCGTCATCACGTACTGCTTGTTGATCTCCTCGAGGAACGAGTTCTTGGTGAGGATCGTCAGCGACGCGAAGCTGCCGATCAGCATCGCCGTGACCGGGAGCGCCATGTGCCGCAGGTAGTCCAGCGCGAGCGCGGGCCAGGAGAGGTCGCGCCAGTTGTCGGACACGATGCCGCGCAGCGGGAACCACGCGAAGTAGCGGCCGCCGGCGAAGAGAACGATCAGCAGGATCGCGAAGAGGAACGAGGGCACCGCGTTGCCGGCCACGACCACCGCGCTGGTCCACACGTCGAAGCGCGAGCCGTCGCGCACTGCCTTGGCGATGCCGAGCGGGATCGAGATCAGGTAGACGAGCAGCGTCTCCCAGAGACCGAGCGAGATCGACACCGGCATCTTCTCGAGCACGAGCTGGAGCACGGTGGCGTCGCGGAAGTAGCTCTTGCCGAAGTCGAAGAAGAGGTAGCTCCTCATCATCAGCAGGAAGCGCTTCCACACCGGCTGGTCGAAGCCGAACTGCTTCTCGAGCTGGGCGATGAACTCCGGGTCGAGGCCCTGCGCGCCGCGGTAGATGCGGCCGCTCGCCCCCGCTCCGGGCCGCGCCTGCGCGCCCTGCAGCGTCTCGCCGCTCGCGCCCGACACGCGCGCGGTGGCCGAGACGGCGGTGCGGTCGAGCTGCGAGAGGATGCGCTCGATCGGGCCGCCGGGAACGATCTGCACCACCGCGAAGTTGACCAGCATGATCGCGAGCAGGGTCGGGATCATCAGCAGCAGGCGGCGGACGATGTAGGCGCCCATCGACCTCGGGCTACTTCTTGGCGCCCGTGCGGCTGCCGAGCGCCGCGGCCTTGGCCGGATCGATCCACCAGGCGTCGATCTGGACGCCGTCCTTCGGGACGACGGTGGGCTTGCCGAACTGGTTCCAGTACGCGATCCGGTCGCCGCCGTAGTACCAGTTCGGCACCACGTAGTAGCCCCACTGCAGCGCGCGGTCGAGCGCGCGGGTGTGCGTGACCAGGGACTTGCGGTCGGGCGAGGCGATGAGCTGATCGATCAGCGCGTCGATCGCCGGGTCCGCGATGCCGATCACGTTGCGGCTGCCCTCGCGCTTCGCGGCCTCGCTGCCCCAGAACTCGCGCTGCTCGTTGCCGGGGGAATCGGACTCCGGGAAGCTCGCGACGATCATGTCGAAGTCGAAGCCGTCGACCCGGCGGCGATACTGCGAGGTGTCGACGGTACGCACGCTCGCCGTGATCCCGAGCTTCTCGAGGTTCTTCGCGTACGGCAGCACCACCCGCTCGAACTGGGGATTGTCGAGCAGGACCTCGAAGGCGAACGGCTGGCCGTCCTTCACCAGCTTGCCGTTCTGCACGCTCCAGCCGGCGTCGCGCAGCAGCTCGGCGGCGCGGCGCAGGTTGTCGCGAGCGTTGCCGGAGCCGTCCGTCTTCGGGACGGTGAACTCGCGGGTGAACACCTCCTCGGGCAGCTTGCCGCGCAGCGGCTCGAGCACGCCCAGCTCGGCCGCGTCGGGCAGCCCGCGCGCCGCGAGCTCCGAGTTGTCGAAGTAGCTGCGCGTGCGCGTGTACTGCCCGTAGAAGAGCGCCTGGTTCGACCACTCGAAGTCGAAGGCGAGCCCGAGCGCCTCGCGCACGCGGCGGTCCTGGAACAGCGGCCGGCGCAGGTTCATCGCGAAGGCCTGCATCCCGGCGGGACGCTGGTTGGGGATCGACTCCTTCACGATGCGGCCGTCGCGCACCTCGGGGACGTCGTAGGCGGTCGCCCAGTCCTTCGCGGAGCTCTCGAGGTGGAGGTCGAAGTTCCCGCCCTTGAACGCCTCGAGCGCGACCGTGGCGTCGCGGTAGTAGTCGTAGTGCTGGACGTCGAAGTTGTTCCGCCCGCGGTTCACCGGCAGGTCCCGGCCCCAGTAGTCGGGCACGCGCTCGTACTCGACGAAGCGCCCCGCCTCGAACTTCCCGACCCGGTAGGGGCCGCTGCCGAGCGGCGGCTCGAGCAGCGTCTTGTCGAACTCGCGGCCCTCCCACCAGTGCTTCGGCAGCACCGGGAGCTGTCCCACGATCAGCGGCAGCTCGCGGTTGGTGCCGGGCTTGAACACGAAGCGCACGCCGCGCTCTCCTGTCTTTTCGACCCGATCCACGCTCGCGTAGTAGAAGCGATAGAACGGAGCTCCCTTCGAGCGCAGCGTCTCGAACGTCCAGATCACGTCGTCGGCCGTCACCGGTTTGCCGTCGTGCCAGCGCGCCTCGGGGCGCAGCTCGAACTCCACCCACGAGTGGTCGGACGGCGTGCGCACCGTCTGTGCGAGGAGCCCATACTCGCTGAAGGGCTCGTCGGCGGAGCCCACCAGCAGCGTGTCCCAGATCGCCGCGACCCCCGCCGCCGGATTGCCCTTCACGATGAAGGGGTTGAAGCTGTCGAAGGTCGCCTCGGCGACACCGAGGCGCAGCGTGCCGCCCTTCGGCGCGTCCGGGTTCACGTAGTCGAAGTGGGTGAAGCCGGCGGGGTACTTGAGGTCGTCGTAGATCGCGAGGCCGTGTCGGCGAGGAGCGTCGGCGACCGACGGCTTCGCAGCCACTGCATCGGCGGGCTTCGCGGTATCCGCGGGCTCCGCGGCGCGCACCGGAGCGGCGCAGACCAGGCCGAGCGCGAGCAACAGTGCGGCGCGGAGCGCCATCGACGAGACCCCCCGGCTGAGACGCGGCCGAGTATAGGAGTCTTCGGTTGAGCGCCCAGGGCGCGTGTGCTTCCCTCCGCAGCATGCTGGATCCCCGCACCCTGGCCGAGCGCCGCGACGAGGTCGCAGCGAGC
>Ga0335071_10008221_pt1 | contig 10727 bp, 10 predicted proteins | sample Lox_Sample_15_FD_206724 | JGI IMG/M metagenome (GOLD analysis project Ga0335071, IMG submission 206724) | Soil microbial communities from Loxahatchee National Wildlife Refuge, Florida, United States - Lox_Sample_1.5 | ecosystem: Environmental > Terrestrial > Soil > Wetlands | place: USA...
AGGTTCGTGGAGCCTGCGAAATGCTTGGACTCGATCCGTTGTATGTGGCGAACGAAGGCAAGCTGATCGCGATTGTGGCTCCAGAATGCGCCGACGAGGTTTTGTCCGCGATGCGCAGCGATCCTCTTGGACAGAACGCGCAGATCATTGGAACCGTAGTTGAATCCGCGTCGCCGATTGTGACGATTCGCACGGAGCTTGGAACGTCGCGCTGTGTCGACATGTTGGCAGGAGATCAGCTACCGAGAATATGTTGAAAATAGCCGTCAGCTGTGAGCCGTGAGCTGTCAGCTAGGTCTTCTATGCACGAGATGGGAATTGCCAATTCGATCCTGGAGGGCGTTGAGAAAGAGCTGCGCCTTCGTCCTGGATCGCGCGCTGTCAAAGTCGGCGTGCGCATTGGCGAACTTGCGGGCGTCGATCCGGATGCTTTGAACTTCGCCTTTGAGGCTCTCACTCTCGACACGCCTCGCGCTGCGCTCAAGCTTGAGGTTGAATATGTTGCTCCGCGCAGCCGTTGCCGCGATTGCCGGAATGAGTTCGAGGTTCGCAATTACGAATTGCTTTGTCCATCCTGCGGAAGTTTGACTACAGAGCGCATCAGCGGCGACGAGATGGAATTTGTTTTTCTCGAGATCGAGGAGCCGGAAGCCGAAGCAACGAATCAGGCTGAAGGGAAATTGAAATACTCGGCTCCGGCAATGACGGAGGTCAAGAACAATGAATCCTGCATCCAATCGAGTAACGATGGAAGGAAAGGTTCTCAACGAAAACGCGCGCGTGGCGGCGGAGTTGCGTGAGCGCTTTCGCAAAGCCCGCGTGCTGGTGGTGAACCTGATCAGTTCCCCGGGATCGGGCAAGACCACCCTGCTGGAAAAAACCTTGGAGAACCTGCCCGAAGATACGCGCGTGGCCGTGCTTACCGGCGACCTCCAGACCGAGAACGATGCCAACCGGCTCAAGCGCTATGGCTATCCGGTCAAGCAGATCGTCACGGGAGGCACGTGCCATCTCGATGCCCGCATGATCGAAAAACATATTGCCGACTGGGACCTTGCCCAGCTCGACCTGCTCATCATTGAGAACGTCGGCAACCTGGTGTGCCCGTCGAGCTACGATCTGGGCGAGTCGGCAAAGATCGTGCTGCTCAGCGTGACCGAGGGCGAAGACAAACCGCTGAAATATCCATCCATCTTTTTCAAGTCAGAACTGATGGTGCTGACCAAGACCGATCTCCTGCCCTATGTTCCGTTCGACGCGGAGCGGGCGATCGCAAACGCGCGCCGCGTGCATCCGGAGATGCAGGTGGTGAAAGTTGCGAGCCTGGCGGGCGACGGCCTGCGCGAATGGATGGAGTGGATCGAGAAACGGAAACAGGCGTTTTTGACGGAGTTTGCTGAGCCGGCGATTCCGTGCTAACAGTCTTCAGTCGTCGGTCGTCAGCTTTCAGGTATCACCGACCGCGCTATTTAGCCTTTCCGACAAGGAACGTAGGGCCAATATCCTTAGTACAAAGGTAGATATTTCCCTTTTATATTCATGGTTATACTTGTATTATGCAAAATAGCATAATGGGCTAACCACGAAATGCAATATTGCATTTCGTGGGGTGGACGTTTAAGATGGCGTTGTGGCGGATAAAGGCGTACTGGTTGCCTGGTGATTTTTGCCCACTGCAGGCGTGGTACGTCCGTCAAGACATCCCGGTGCAGGCCGAATTCGACGCAACACTGGCGATTCTTCAAGCGGAGCCGGACTGGGCGGACACGAAGGCATTCAAGGCGTTGCATAGTCGGCACATTGGGCTGGGAGAAGTTAGATTTAGCATCGACAAACCTCACCTCAGAAGATTTAGGCCGGTCGGTATTTGGCCCCCGATTGTCGATTATGAATTCATTTTGTTACTCGGCTGCGAAAAGGAACGCGGTGTTTATGTGCCCGCAAATGCGTTCGATCAGGCGCTAATTTATAAACAGCAATTCGAGCGAGGGGAAGGAGAAGCCCATGATTACCTTTGAGAATCTTTGGGAAAAATTATCTCGAAGCAAGGAATACAGGGAACAGTTCGCGTTGTCATTTCTCAAGCGGTCTGTTTCCTTTCAGATCAGGACCCTTCGCAAGAAGCATTTTGGTTCCCAAGCGGAACTTGCTGAACGCTCCGGGCTAACACAAGGGGTCATTTCAAGGGCTGAAGATCAAGAGTATGGGAACCTAACCTTCAATACCGTTGGGCGAATTGCCGCTGGCTTGGATGTAGCCTTCATTGGAAAGTTCGTTCCATTCAGCGAGCTAGTACGATTTTCTCAAGATTTTTCCGAAGGCGAGTTCACCAGCATCCGCACCTTCGAAGAAGAAAAAGCAGCTCATCGAATGGGGCCAATTCCAGTCGAAATTATCAATCAAGAGAAGGGTCACATTATCAACCCCCAGACGTATAAGGATGAAGGGATGAGCAAGGAAGGTGCGGCCGAAATGGCCAATGTTGGCATGCCGCCAAGCCGCGAAGTAGGGTCATTGCATTCGTTACAGCAGAGGGCAGGGTGATTCATGCAATTGCTAACTGTGGGTCTCGCCAGATCAGTGTGGCTGTTCGATATCAATGAGCTCAATCCTTCAGGGAAGAGCATTTTCCCAGACGCTTTCCTCTGGGCAGCAGACAGGTATTCCTTTGAGTCATTTCCAAAGACAATCGGCGATCTTGACGCTACGAGTAAGGGGTTTCTATTTAAACACGGCAAGTTTCAAGCTGCTGAAGGTTCGGTCAGCGTTAATCTGTCGATGTTCTCAGATGGTTTTGTTGCTGAAACATGGTCCTCAACAGAAAAGAGCGATGCCTTTATGGAAGACCTTCTGCGCTCTGCCGGCACCCAATATGGTTTAGCGAAGCCTTACATGATTCGCAAGCAGTACGTTAGCGAAATCACGGTGCGATTCGACAATCCGCTCAGCAAACTCTCTCCAATGGCAATGGAGTTTTGCAAGACGTTGGATCATTTTTTTCAGAAACAGAATCTCCCACAATTCGAGCTGTCAGGCATTGGTTTCTCCCTTGACGCATCCCGCAACTCGTACAAGCCACCCGCGTTCATTGTGGAGAGAAAGATTGGTGTTGATTTTTCTCAGAATTCGTACTGGAGTAAGGCTCCGTTTCCGACTAAAGACCACCTGGCGGCACTTGAGAAATTTGAGCAAATGTTACGTGGAGATTGACGCACGACTGCACGTTGAAGACTAGCCAGGAAATCGCTTCGCGAATGGTTCGCTCTGCTCAGGATGACATAGCGCATAGAGTCCCAAGATGTTTCAGGGACCGGGGCATTCACACGGTCATATAAGTTCTCACTTCGCTTCGTAGACCGTTTTCCCGCCCACTACTGTTCTCAGCACTTTGATGTTCAAAATCTGCTGCGGCGCGGCTGCGGTCAGGTCGTGGTCGAGCACTACGAAATCAGCCAGCATTCCTGGCTCGAGCTTCCCTTTTTGTTTTTCGGCAAACTCGGCGAAGGCTGCGCCTGTGGTGTAAGCGGCAATCGCTTGCTCGATGGTTAGCTTCTCGCCGACGTACTTCTTCTTGCCGTCTTCGCTCATGCGCGTGACTGCGGAATAGATGCCGCGAAAGGGCGTGACTGGCTCGACGGGATAATCCGTGCCGAAGGCGAGCACTGCGCCGTGGCGCAGGAACTCGGCCCAGGCGTAGGAAGTGGCGGCGCGCTTTGCGCCAAGACGCGATTCTGCCCAGTTCATATCGGTGAGCAGATGGTTGGGCTGCATCGAGGCTATGACTTTCAGATCTTTGAAACGCGCGATCTGCTGCGGCGTCGTGACCTGAGCGTGCTCGACCCGCAGACGATAGTCGCTGTCCCCATCCACGGCTTTTGCCTTTGCATCTTTCGCCGCCTTCTCGGCTTCGGCGAAAGCGTCGAGGGCCATCTGTGTACCTCGGTCGCCGATGGCGTGGAAGCCGATCTGGTAGCCCGCCAGCACGCGCTCGCGCGTCATTGCGTTGAGCTTTTCGGCGTCGTACTGCGGCAAGCCACTGTTGCTGGGATCGTCGCTGTAGGGCTCTAGGAGCGCGGCCGTTTTCGATCCGAGCGAGCCGTCCATGAAGCCCTTGAGCATGCCGGTGTGTAGCATGAGGTCGGACTGCGGATGCGAGTCGCGCTTGCGATTGAGTTCTTCGACGGAGTCGTTGAAGGGCAGCCACTCGGAGATGCGGGCAGTGAGCTTGCCTTCTTTCTCCAGTTCTTCGTAGACCTGGAAATCGTCCCACGTCGAGAAATCTTGCGCGGAGGTGATGCCGTGACTGGCTAGATCGGCGCACGCTAGTTCGATGGCCAGACGGCGCTTGTCGTGCGTGGGCTTGGGAATAGCGTTCTCGACCAGACCCTTGGCCGTCTCGCGCAGAATACCTGTCGGCGTTCCGCCCTCGTCGCGGTCGATCTTGCCGCCGTTGGGGTCTTTGGTGGCAACCGTGATCTCGGCGAGTTGCAGCGCGCGTGTGTTGGCGACGGCGATGTGTCCATCGACGCGTCCGAGAAATACGGGATGATTGCCGCTGACTTCGTCTAGGTCCCATCGCGTAGGCGTGGTTTTGACGGGCCAAAGCGTCTCGTCCCAGCCTTCGCCGACGACCCATTCGCCGGAGGGAGCGGCGTCGACGGCGGCGCGCAGGCGGTCGCGGAATTCGTCGAGCGTCTTAACGCCGACCATGTCGACGGAGAGCTTCTCGAATCCGGCGCTCGCGAGGTGCATGTGAGCATCGTTGAAGCCCGGCATGACGAAGCGGCCGGCGAGATCGATGACCGTGGTCTGCGGGCCCTTGAGCTTGGCGATCTCCTCGCGCGTACCGACGGCGAGAATGCGGTCGCCGCGAACGGCAATGGCTTCGGCGCGCTTGGTTGAGCCGAGGGAACCGGTGCCAACTGCGCCAGTGTAGACGTTGGCGTGGGTGAAGATTTGGTCGGCCTTGGTAGAAGGAGCCGGAGTTTGGGCCGGAAGAGTTTGTGTTAACGCGATGGCAGAGATTGCGCAGAGTAGACGCAGCGTTGGTCTCATTCGTTTTCCGTCGTTCTGGTTTCCATCTGTTCCGGTGCAGTCATTCGCCGATGGCCGACAATGCAAGCATTGTAAGCAGTATGCGGCGCAGACCGAGGTCGCGACCGTTGCAGTCGAACCATTCTTGCAACGTATGGGCTCCGCCGCCGGTGCCGCCCGCGCCGATAGCGATGGCTTCGCGACCGAGCGACAACGGGATGTTGGCGTCGGTGGAGGCGCGTTGGACCTGTGCCGTGTTGCCGAGTTGGGCATCGACGGCGCGTATTACCTTGAGCAGCTGGGAGTCGGGCGAGAGCTCGCCCGCGGGACGATTGCCGATCTCGAGGATCTCGCATTGCACGGTGTGCGCGCGGCGCGGGTTGCGGAGCGCGGCAGGATGATTCTCGGCATCGACGGCGTGGTCGAGAGCAACGCGAAGCGCCCGCTCGAGGCGGTCGATCTCGGCGGATGAAGTAGAGCGCAGGTCGACCCTCATGCTCGCGGATTCAGGGATGGAGTTGACGGAAGTGCCGCCGCGGATGACGCCGACGTTGAAGGTCGTCTTCGGGCTCGCGGGAACGGGCGTTTCGCTGAGCGACTGAATGGCGCGGGCAAGCACGAAGATCGGGTTGGGCGTGCCGAAGTCGCTCCAGGAGTGGCCGCCGGGGCCGCGGGCGATGACTTCAAAACGGCGGCTGCCGAGGGCTTCGGCGACGACGGTGTCGGAACCGGCGCCATCGATAATCACGCTGTAAGCGATGCGGTCGGCCCACTCGGGAGTCTGGAAGACATGACGCATACCGCGCAGGTCGCCTTCACCTTCTTCGCCGACATTGCCGATGAAGACGAAGGGCAATGTGTGAATGACCTGGGAACTGCGCAGAACGCTGGCGATGGCAAGCATGGCGGCGATGCCGGCGCCGTTGTCGGAGACGCCTGGGCCATAGAGACGGCTTCCCTGCTGTCGGATGTTGAGCGGCGCGGTCGCGGGGAAAACAGTGTCGATGTGCGCGCTGATGGAGATGAAACGCTGGCCGTAGCCGGGACTGACTCCGAAGACGTTGCCGACGTCGTCGATCTTGACGCAGCCCAGGCCGAGTTCCTGGAAGCGGTCGGCGAGCCACTCGGAGCGGGCGGATTCACCGAACGGAGGCGCGGGGACGCGCGAGACCTCCATCTGCCATTGGGCGATCTGCGGCTCCTCGTAGCGGAAGCGGCTGAAGGCGGAGCGGACCTCGGCCTGGCCGGCCAAGCGGGCGACCTCCTGCTGGATGGAGGGAGACATGTCTGGGGCGGACACCGGTGAAAGCGCTCCTTTGAATGCTTATCTTATAACGAGTTACGCGTCGAAATTCGGCGCGGGGACGCGGGTGAACTTAGGTTCTAGCACGGTCATACTCTTGACCGGGTTGGCCCGCTCAGCTTTCAATGGAGACCTCCCCAGCAGCAAGCCTTTTAGGCCATTTCGCGTTAGCCCATTCCGGAGGCCGAATGTCCACGAAGAAACCCACGGGTCGAGTTCTGCACACCAGTCCAGAGGCGCTTCGGCGCGTGCTGGGGACGGCTCCGCCGGGATCGTGGGTTGCGCTATCACAGGATAAGACACGGGTGGTGGGAACGGGCGTTTCGTCGCAGGCGGCCATCTATCAGGCACAGCTCCAGGGCGAGTATGCGCCGGTTCTGGTGCAGATGCCGATGGAGGGCGAGGAGATCGCGGCGGGAGCGGTGTAGCCAGAGAGCTCCAAGCTCCAGGCAAGAACCGTCTCCAACATCCGCGGGCGCGCCGAACTGCACCAGTCTTTCATTTTTTCTAGCGGGTAAAGCAGCCCCCTTCTCAACTCCTGCTGACCTTCCTTTGATAAACTTCTCTGCGGACCTGCTAGCCATTCTTCCGCCACTTCCCGTCCGTGGAGGCTTGTCATGAATACAAAAATCCTCAAGATTGTCGGCATTGTTATCGCGGTGCTGATCGTGGTTGCGATCGCGCTTCCGTTTCTCGTCGACGTAAACCGTTTCAAACCGGAGATTGAATCGAACGCCAGCGCGGCGCTGGGGCGCAAGGTGACGCTTGGGAACCTGAGCCTGAGCATTCTTTCCGGGAGCGTCGCGGCGAATCAGCTTTCGATTGCGGACGATCCCAAATTTAGCAATACCTCCTTCATTCAGGCGAAGGCGTTAAAAGTAGGAGTGGAGTTGATACCGCTCATCTTCAGCAAGCAGATCAATGTGACGCACCTGGTGATTGAGCATCCGCAGATTTCGCTGCTGCGGAATCGAGAGGGAGTCTGGAATTATTCTTCGCTGGGAAATCAGGCGGGGGCAAAGACCTCGGAGAAGAACAGTTCTTCCTCGCCACAGAATTTGAGCGTCGGGAAACTGGAGATCAGCGATGGAACGATCTCTCTGGGATCGGTGCCGCCGCGACGCGCGCCGGTTGTTTACGACAAAGTAAACGTGACGGTGAAGGATTTCTCGTTTGCAAGTTCGTTCCCGGTGAAGGTATCGGCGGAATTGCCGGGAGGTGGATCGCTGAATCTGGAGGCGACTGCTGGCCCCATCAATGCAACGGATACTTCGCTGACTCCTCTTGACGGGACCGTCAAACTGACAAAGCTGGATCTGGCGCGGTCGGCGTTGGTGAATCCGGAGACGGGGATTGCGGGGACGGCGGACTTCGACGGAAAAGTGAACTCCGACGGGCATATCGCGAAGGCGAGCGGCACGGTGAAGGCGAGCGGATTGAAGCTGGTGCCGAAGGGCTCGCCGTCGCCGCAGACCGTGAAAGTCGTATTTGCCGTCAATCATGATCTGCAGAAAGAGACTGGGGAACTGACGCAGGGGGACGTCTCGATCGGCAAGGCGGCGATGAAGCTTACGGGGACTTACGAGATGAAGGGCGAGGAGACCTCTGTGCACTTGAAGCTTAACGGACAGGGGATGCCGGTGGATGATCTCGAGGCGCTGCTGCCCGCGGTAGGTGTGAGTTTGCCGAGCGGATCAAAGCTCAAGGACGGGACGCTCAACCTGAATTTCGACGCCAATGGGCCGGTGGAGAAGGTCGTAGCCACCGGTTCAGTGCGCATGTCGAATGCGAAGTTGGAGGGATTCAGCTTGACCTCGAAGTTGTCGGCGATTCCGGGCCTAGGCGGAAAGGGCGGCAACGATACAGAGATTCAGAACTTGAGTTCGGACGTGCGCTACGCTCCGGATGGAATACGTCTCGACAAAATGGATGTGGTGGTTCCTTCGATCGGAACGGTCACCGGCGACGGCACGGTCAGCCCCAACAACGAGCTGGACTTCAAGCTGATGGCGAACCTGAGCGGAGCAGTGGGCGGCGGACTTACCAAGGCGGTGGGCGGAGGATCGGGAATCCCAGTGAAGGTTGGGGGTACGACTTCGAATCCTACGTTTATGCCGGACATGAAGGCGCTGGCTACAGGACAGCTAAAGAACCTTGGGAATATCGGGAACGCCGGGAAGTCGCTGGGGAAGGTTGGCGGGTTGTTCGGGAAGAAGAAGAACTAAGAGGTTGTTTAACGGCGTCAGGCATCCTCGATGGATGAGAACATCAATAACATAATCGCGCAGAAAAATGCCTCTCCGAGAAACAGTCTCGGTTGGCAGATCGTCTGGTTTTCGGGTCATCTTGTTGTCGTTTATGGGTCAGTTCTGTTCTGCACGCCATGGATCGCTGGACTTGTCCGTCGTGTGATGATGATGGCTGGGAAACCAATTTCCCAAAGCGGCTTTGAATTTCTACTTGACCACATTTTCCTCTTCAGCTTCATGCCTGCTTTGCTGCTGGGTTTGTTCTTATTCAAGTTTGGGCACAAGGCGGCTCTTCTGGTTTGGATACCCTGCGCTGCAATTCTTGGTTACAAGTTCATGACGTTCCCGTCTCCCTCTATATTCAGCAGCCAATTTTCCGCCGCCTACCACCACTACTTCGAGGGCGCCTTTATGATGCCCGATCTTGGACCGCAGGACGATTACCTCGCCCTCGCGTCGGGCGACGCGATTCGGGCCCTCGCACAACTTCAGATTACGGCTCCTTTCTACGCAGCCATTGGCTATTGCGTCGGAAGTTTGGTTGGAAATCGTCTTGGCTTAACGCAGAAGATTTCCGATCAGATCGAGCAGTGGGAATCTTCTCGATTTCAGCGGGAAGGGGAGGCTGGCGATGTCGAGGAATCCAGTTCCACAGATGGGCACGCTGTCCGGAGAGAGCCTGCAAGTCGTTAGGGCGACGCAGGCGGATTGCTTGGGGAGAATAAAGTCAAGCCTGATCTCGTGTTGGCTCACAACTCCCCGAATATAAAAGCGCTATTGAGCACCCCGGATTCTGTTGAGCAAATAGTGGTCCTTCGACTCCGCAACGGCTTCGCTTGCGCGAAGCCGTTGCTGCGCTCAGGATGACTTAGTTAGAGAGTCACGAACTCTGTCGACGATTGCCCCAGTTAGTCGGTATCCGGCGGATCTACTTCCAGCTCCTTGTTCTTTGTGAAGAAGCTCCCTGCGAGCGGAGCCGGAATTGTCTTAAACACCGTCGCGGGCTGACTGAAGTTGAAGAAGTCGTGGAGATCGTTGGTTGCGCGCGCGTCGGCGAAGCCTAATGTGCCGAGACCGAAAATGCCCTCTACGGCCTTTACGATGCTTCCGAAGTCATACTGCTGATTGCTGACATAGCTTGGCCTCGCGTAGGCGGAGACTACGACCAGGGGCACTCTGAATCCCAGTTGGTAGTCGTTCTGGTTCGCGCCGGGTTGGAAGACGGGGCGCACGTGGTCGTACCAACCTCCCCAATCATCCCACGTGATGAAGATCGCAGTGTCCTTCCAGTAGCCTGAACCACCGTCACAATTTGTGCTGCTTCCGATGGCGTTGACGATAGCCGCTACCCACGATGGGCCCTGGCCGCTGTTGATGGGGTGGTCAGAATACTGTCCGGCGGGAGTGATCCAGGCCACCTGCGAGAGCGCGCAATTGGCGATGTCGTCGAGGACGTCAGGAGAAGTGGTGTCGACGAAACCGTTGGAGGCGCCTTTCGTCCAGTCTGGGCCAGTGCATACACCTGCCTGCGGTATGCAGATATTCGCCAACGAGTTCGGCGCAACCCACAGACTGCTCTGCCCGGAGGAATAGTAGGTCCAGGTAATTTTCGGAGTCGCTTGATCGAACAGGTAGTCCATGGCGTTGCGGTTGAAGCATTCCGGAGTTACGTCGCCAGCGGTTTCCGTGCCAAAAGGCGGCTGCGAGTTGCCGTTAGGCCGAATCAGTTGGACGGAGTTGCCCGATGCGCATCCGTAGCCTGGGACGGAGTTCTCGGCGGCGAATACACCAAGAGCATCGTCGGGCGCGGTGGGAGCCGAGGTCGCGCCGAAGATGAACTGATGCGCGGGGAAACTCGGGCCCTGATTTGTCTGGAACATGCGGTTCGCCCAGCCATAGGAGGTCGCTAGAGTGATGTAAGGGTCGAGAAGCCCGCCCTTGCTGCCATCGCTGTTTGTAACCTGTGTGTTATAGACATACATGAATTGGGAATAGTTGTTGGCGGGCACGACGCAGCCGAAGACATTTCCGCCGCAACCTGTGGGGGCATTGGATGCAGGCTTGCCTTTGACTCCTTGATTCTGAAATTCGAAATTCCAGCCACTGATTGTCCCGTTAAGCTTGGGACCGCTATGGCTGTG
>Ga0335071_10008222_pt1 | contig 10727 bp, 11 predicted proteins | sample Lox_Sample_15_FD_206724 | JGI IMG/M metagenome (GOLD analysis project Ga0335071, IMG submission 206724) | Soil microbial communities from Loxahatchee National Wildlife Refuge, Florida, United States - Lox_Sample_1.5 | ecosystem: Environmental > Terrestrial > Soil > Wetlands | place: USA...
CAGGCCAAAGGCGACCCCCGCCCCGTACCAGGCGAGTTCTCCGCGCTCGGCCCCCACCCGGGACACGCACCACCAGGCCAGCGCCCAGCAGCAGACGAACGGTGCGTCGATCGTCATCAGCAGACCACCCGCGGCGTAGAGGGGCATGACCGCGAGAAAGATGAGACTCAAGGCGGCCGTCGGCTCCCCGACGGCCCGGCGCGCCAGCAGCCAGCCGAGCATCCCGGTCAGAAGTCCCAGCACGACGGCAGGCAAGCGCACCCAGAAGGCCGTGTTGCCTCCCAGCGCGGTACTGAGCGCGATCAGGTAGGCAACCAGCGGGCCCTTGCTGTAATAGCTCCAATCGAGGCGCCGCGACCATTCCCAGTAGTGGGCCTCGTCGGGGGTGAGCGGCCAATGGCCGGAGGCGATCAGGGCGAGGTGCAGCAGGGCGACTGCGCCGAGCCAGAGGCAGACAAAGCTACGCGAAGTCACGCGGGCGCTCCGACACGGATCGCGCGCAGGAGGAGTGTCGGCACATGCTACGCGGGGGCATGCGGCGACTGAAGCGCGCGGTCTTTCTCGGTGACCTGTGCGGCCAGGCGCTGTCGGTAGGCGTGCAAGGCTGTGCGGAGGCGGCCATCGGCGAGTGCCAGGATCTCGACCGCGAGCAATGCGGCGTTTCGCGCGCCGGCTTTGCCGATCGCGACACAGGCGACCGGGATCCCGGCCGGCATCTGGACGGTGGAAAGCAGCGCGTCCATCCCTTGCAGGCTGCCGCCGTCCATTGGCACCCCGATCACGGGCAGGACCGTGTGGGCGGCGATCGCCCCGGCGAGGTGCGCGGCGCCCCCGGCGGCGGCGATCAGGACGCGCAGGCCTCGGGCTTCGGCGGCGGCGGCGAACTCCATGACGCGGGCCGGGGTCCGATGCGCGGAGGCAATATGGACGTCGTGGGCAACGCCAAACTCGCGCAGGATTGTGCGCGTCTCTTCCATCGTGGGAAGGTCGCTGTCGCTTCCCATGAGGATGGCAACGACGGGGGTCTCAGCGGACATGGGCATCTCCTTGCTCAGTCGGCGGAGGGATGCGCGAGCGCTTTCCGGCCGATATCGGTACGGTACTGCACGCCATCCCAGCGGATCTTGTCCACGGCCTGATAGGCGCGGGCAATCGCTACGGCGATGTCCGGCCCGACCGCCGTGACCCCGAGAACGCGGCCGCCATTGGTGACGACCTTGCCGCCCTTGAGCGCCGTGCCGGCGTGAAACACCATCACGTCTTTGAGGCGCGCGGCGGCGGCGAGGCCACTGATCGGCTTGCCGGTATCGTGGACGCCCGGATAGCCGCCCGCGGCCATGACGACGCAGACGGCGGGTTCGGTCTTCCAGCGCACCGCGGCCGTGCGCAAGCGGCCGTCCACCACGGCCTCGAGGACATCGAGCAGGTCGCTGTCCATCCGCATGAGCAGGGGCTGCGCCTCGGGGTCCCCAAAGCGGACGTTGAATTCCAGGACCTTCGGCTCGCCGTGGTCGATCATCAGGCCGGCGTACAGGATCCCGCGGTACGGGCAACCTTCGGCCGCCATAGCCTTAACGGTCGGGATCATGACCTGGTCCATGATCTTGGCGTGCACGGCAGGGGTGACCACCGGTGCGGGCGAGTAGGCCCCCATGCCACCCGTATTCGGCCCCTTGTCGCCGTCGAAGGCCGCCTTGTGATCCTGGGCAGAGGCGAGGGGCAGCACGGCCTCGCCATCGGTGAAGGCCAGAAAGGACGCCTCCTCGCCGGTCAGGAACTCTTCCACGATCACACGCGCCCCGGCATCCCCGAACACGCGCTGATCCATGATCCGAGTAACGGTGTCCAGCGCTTCGTCCACCGTTTGGCATACGATGGCGCCCTTGCCGGCGGCCAGGCCGTCAGCCTTGACCACGATCGGAGCGCCGACGTCTGTGATGTAGCGGCGTGCGTCCTCGGACCGGTAGAAGCTTTGGAAGAATCCGGTCGGGATCTTGTGCTTGCGCATCAACCGCTTGGAAAACACCTTGCTGCCTTCGAGTGCGGCGGCTTCGCGGGTGGGGCCGAAGACGCGCAACCCATGGGCCGTGAACTCGTCCGCGATACCCAGCGTGAGCGGGAGCTCCGGACCGACCACGGTCAGGTCGATGGCTTCCTTCTGGGCAAACTCGAGGAGACGGCGAATCTCGGAGGCGCTGATTTCCACACACTCCGCCAGCTCCGCGATACCGGCATTGCCAGGCGCCGCGAAGATCCGATCGACGCGGGAGCTTTGGGCGAGTTTCCAGACCAGGCCATGTTCTCGTCCGCCGCCGCCGATGACCAACACGCGCATACACGACTCCGTTCGGTTAGTGCCGGAAATGCCGAATGCCGGTCAAGACCATGGCTATCCCGTGTGTGTCGGCGGCGGCGATGACTTCGGCATCGCGGACCGAGCCGCCGGGTTGGATGACGGCCGTGACGCCGGCCTCGGCAGCCGATTCCACGCCGTCGCGGAATGGGAAAAACGCGTCAGAGGCCAAGACGCTCCCGCGCGGGTCGGTCGCCGCCTTCGCGATAGCGAGGCGGACGGAATCAACTCGGCTCATCTGCCCGGCGCCCACGCCGACGGTGGCGCCCTCGCGGGCCAAGACGATTGCATTGGACTTCACGTGCTTCGCCACCTTCCAGGCGAAGGCGAGGTCCGCCATCTCGGCATCGCTGGGCCGTCGCTGTGTCGGCACCTGAAGCGTGGCGGGATCGAGGTCGGCTCGGTCGCGATCTTGCACCAACAGGCCGCCGCTCACCCGACGCATATCGGCCTCGCCGCTATCGTCGGAACTGAGCGGGAGCTCCAGCACGCGCAGGTTCTTCTTGTCGGCTAGGACCTGCAGCGCGTCTGGGGCATAGGCGGGGGCGATGACGGCCTCGACGAAGGTCGCAGCGATGGCGCGTGCCGTCTCGGCATCCAATGTCCGGTTGAATCCCAGGATGCCGCCGAAGGCAGAAACCGGGTCGGCGTCGCGCGCCCGCAGATACGCGGTGGCGAGTGCATGGTCGGTCGCCACTCCGCACGGATTATTGTGCTTGATGATCACGGCAACGGGTGTCGCAAACTCTCGGACCAGCGCCCAGGCCGAGTGCAGGTCGAGGAGGTTGTTGTAGGACAATTCCTTGCCTTGGAGTTGTCTCGAACGCGCCAGTCCTCCCCCGCCCACATCGCGATACCAGGCAGCAGCCTGATGGGGGTTTTCCCCATAGCGTAGTTCTTGGACTTTCTCCAGACGCAGCTGGAGGAGGGGTGGAAACGCCGCGCGCGGCAAGCTGGCGAAATGTACGTTCAGATCATCGGTGTCCGTCGCGCATAACCGTTCGAAGAACGCCGCGATCAAGCTGTCGTAGCGGGCGGTGTGGGCAAATGCCTTAGCGGCCAACCGCCGGCGTGTCGCCGGGCCGAGGTCTCCAACTCTGTGGAGTTCGTCCAGGATAGCGGGGTAGTCGGCGGGATCGACGACCGGGGCGACGCCCATGAAATTCTTGGCGGCGGAGCGGAGCAGGGCGGGTCCCCCGATATCAATCTGTTCGATCGCCTCTGACAACGTGGGATCGCCGGCCAGGGTGGCCTCGAAGGGGTACAGGCTCACGGCGACGAGGTCGATCGGCTCGATCCCGTGTGCGGCTAACTGCGCGGTATGCTCGGCCCGGTCGCGCAGGGCAAGCAGCGCGCCGTGAATCCGGGGATGCAGCGTCTTGACGCGGCCATCGAGCATTTCTGGGAAGCCGGTCACGGCGGCGACATCGGTTACGGCCAGCCCGGCATCCCGTAACGCGCGTGCGGTGCCGCCAGTGGACAGCAAATCCGCGCCCAGGCTTGCCAAGCCCGTGGCGAAGGGCACTAAGCCGGATTTGTCCGAAAGGCTGAGCAGGGCACGTCGCAGGCGCATGCTGACCGGCTCCGGGCGTTAGGCAGAACGACATCAGGGTCGCTACCCTGCAGGAGATCCCTGATGTCGAAGCGCTGCAAAAGGAGATAACGGAAGGGCACCATCGCAAGGCGGCCGGATGCTAGCAAACTCCGCCAACCCCGGCAAGATTATTCCCCATCACCGGGGCGGAGCGACCTCGATGGGGAGGCCGTCGGAGAAGTGATGGACCGTGAACACCTGGATCTCCGCCTGCTCTCGCCACTGGTTCGCAGGCAGGCCGGCCTTTAGGCACGTCTGGCGCAGGAACGTTTCCGCGTCCCAGTTGCGCTCGGCCGCCACTTGGGGGAGCAAGAGCCCCCGCCGGCCGTGGTGGCTGATGCAGAGACCATCCACCCCGACGCGAAGCTGCCGTACATCCGGCAACAGAGTGAGTGGGGACAGGACCGAAATCTCCAGCTGGATATCTGAAAGTTCGTGCTCTTTGATCGGGGGGAAACGGGGATCTTCGCTTGCCGCGGCGACGGCGCAGAGGGCCACCGTCTCGCCGAGCGGCGCGATCGGTTGGACATAGCCGATGCAGCCACGCAACGTGCCATGCTCCATGAGCGTGACGAATGCGGCGCCGGGAGCGGAAAGTAATGGATCGGCCGTGACGACCTCGGACACCAGCGTGCCGCGCACGCGTTCCCCGACGGCGCGGCGCGCGATCGCGAGCAGTTCCGCCTCTTGCTGGGGGGCAAGCGAAGGTTCCTGGTCCATGGGTCGGCCCAGCGCCCTCCATTGCGGGCAGTCAATGATCAGAATATAGGGCGCGCGTGGAGAATTTGCAACGGGGCGGTCCGCATTGACATCCGAATGTCCGGCACGGTAAAGTGAAAGAATCGACGTGCCGATTGGCGTTTTGGAGGATCTAGTGCCCGAAGGCGCGCTAGTGTTGACCGAAGAGCAGGTCCGTCGTTACAGCCGTCACCTGATCTTGCCCGAGATCGGCGGCAAAGGCCAGCGCAAACTGCTGCAAAGCCGCGTCCTCTTGATCGGGGCGGGCGGCCTTGGCTCGCCGGCCGCGCTCTACCTGGCGGCGGCAGGCGTCGGAACCCTCGGCATCGTTGATTTCGACGTGGTGGACCTCAGCAACCTCCAGCGCCAGATCCTCCACCATGCCGCGGATGTCGGCCGCCCGAAGGTCCAGTCGGCGGTCGACACGATCGGCGCGCTCAATCCCGACGTGAAGGTCGTTCCACATCAGGAAGCGCTCACGTCTCAGAATGCGCGGCGCATTCTGGCGGAGTACGACGTAGTGGTGAACGGGAGCGATAATTTTCCCACCCGCTACCTGGCCAACGACGCCTGCGTGCTGCTCAAAAAGCCGATGGTGGATGGGAGCATCTTTAAATTCGAAGGTCAAGCGACGGTGTTCGCGCCGGACCACGGCTGCTATCGCTGTCTCTATCCCGCGCCGCCGCCGCCCGGCCTCGTACCCAGCTGTGCCGAGGCGGGGGTGTTGGGCGCCGTCTGCGGCCTGATCGCCTCGGTGCAGGCCATCGAAACCGTCAAGCTGCTGCTGGGCATCGGCGAGGGCCTGGTTGGGAGCTTGCTCTTCGTGGATGCGGTCACCATGGAGTGCCGCCGGGTCAAGTACCGGCGCGATCCCCGCTGCCCGGTCTGCGGCGACCACCCGACCATCACGGAGCTGATCGACTATTATGCGTTTTGCGGCGTCCCGCCGACGGCGCGGGTGAGCTAAGTGATTCCCCCCGTTCCCCTGCGCGTCGAGAGCGTGCCGGCGCATGCACCGGAGTTGCCGCCGGACCGGCTGGCTGAAATCATCCGGCACGCAGAATCGGGTTACCCCGACGAAGTCTGCGGCATGGTGGCGGGTATCCCAGGCAAGCCGGAGAGTTATCGCGTTCGACGCGTGCGCAATATTGCCGATGCACAGCCGCAGCGTGATCCGGGCGGCCAGTCCCGGACGGCGCGGACCGCCTACCTCATGGACCCCCGAGAGCAACTCCGCATCCTGCAAGAGCTGGACGCGACTGCCGAAAGCGTCATCGCCTTCTATCATTCGCATCCCGATCATGCGGCGTATTTTTCCGCCATGGACCGGGAGCATGCGCTCTTGCGGGGCGAGCCGATCTGGCCCGGGCCGTCCTACCTTGTTGTCTCGGTGGTGCAGGGCCGGGCCCGGAGCGCCGTCTGGTTCACCTGGGATTCGGCGCGCCGCGATTTTTGCGCGGAATCGGTTGCTGTGTCGAGTCCATCTGCAGAGGAGCGCGAATGAAAACGCAGGACGCTCTCAGTCTGCTGATCGCGCTCGAGGAGCGTGTGGCACGGATCTACTTCCAGTTCTTCCAGGCATTCCGCGAGGATCCGATTGTGGCGCGCTGTTGGTGGGATTTGGCCCGCGACGAGTACGGGCACGCCGGCGTTCTGAAGATGGTGCGCGAAGTCGCCCGGCCGGAGATGGAAAGCCGCGAGATCGGGCCGCGCCTCTGGTTGCTGGTCGAGACGCTGGAGCACTGTGAGGAGCAGGCGCGGCAGGTGGAAACCCTTGGGCGGGCGCTGGAGCTTGCCATTCGGCTGGAATCGTCCGAGCTGGACGCCCTGGGCCATCGCGTGGTGCAGTCCGTGCAGACCGATTTGCCGGAGGGAACGGCCCGCTCATTTGCTGTGATGGGTGCCCACTATCGCCGGTTGGCTGAAGCGGCGGCCTGCCTGCAGGATCAGCGGCTTCGGCAGCGCCTCGAGTCCATGCTCACCTCGCGCACGTCCGATTCTGGGTCCTAACTCGCAAAGGCAGAAGCACTATGAGTGTCCGTGTGTACATACCGACTCCACTGCGCACGCTCACCGATAATCGCGGCGAACTGGCCATCGAAGCCGGCACCGTCAGGGAACTCATCGACCACTTGGAAACCACCTACCGAGGTATGCAGGGTCGCCTGCGGGACGAGCAGGGGGCCGTGCGCCATTTTGTGAACGTGTACGTCAATGACGAAGATATCCGGTTCTTGCAAGGTCCCGACACCCCACTGAAGCCTGGCGACCAGGTGGCGATCGTTCCCGCCGTCGCTGGCGGCCGCTAGCCGTACTCGCCAGTCATTCCAAGCCTTTCCTCCTCTTGACTCCATCACTGCCTTGACTTTCCCTCAGATTTCAACGATTTTATGCCTCCGGAATGCATGGTTCCGATGGCGGTGCCTCTGGAGCGCTTGGTATGAATGAGGCGTTGCAGCGCTTGAGTGATAGATTGGATCAGGTTACCCGCTGGGTATTGGTGCCGATCGGCATCGGCTTTATCGTGATCGTCTTCCTCGGAGTGCTCACCCGGTACGTCTTCCAGGCCCCGATCATCAGTTCCATCGAGTTGGCGCGCCTCGGGTTCGTCTGGGCGGCGTTTCTCGGCGCGGCCATCTGCTTCAAGGGAGAGCGCCACACACAGTTCCTTTTCCTGCTCGACCGCCTGCGCGGCCGCGGCAAGGCGGGCCTCAAATCCGGAATAGATTGTCTGGCGGTTAGCCTGTTCATCTTCTTGAGCTGGGAAGGTCTGCAGATGGTCAGTGCCGTCTCGGCGACGTATTTCCCGGCCCTCGGCTGGTCTCAGCTTTGGCTGTACCTTCCCCTGCCGGTCGCCGCGTTGCTGATGCTGGTCCACGGCCTCGCCTTCCTGGTCCGCGATATTCGGCTGCTCGCGGATCTCGGAGGCACCCGATGATCGGACCCTTGATCGTCTGCTTTGCTATCCTCGCCGTCCTGGGCGTGCCGATCGCATTGGCAATGGCGGCGGCGGTCGCCGTCGTGATGGCGTTCCTGACGCCGTTTCCTATTCTCGGCATGGTCCAGCGCATGATCACCGGGATTGATTCGTTTGTCCTGATCTCGATTCCGTTCTTCATGTTGACCGGACGGCTGATGAATGTCGGCGGCATCACCAGCGACCTGTTCCGGTTCGCACGCTGCCTGGTGGGGCCGATTCGGGGCGGCATGGCGCACGCCAACGTGATCGCCAACATGATCCTGGCGGGAATGTCGGGATCGGCTGTGGCGGATGCGGGCGGCATGGGCGTCGTGGTCATCAAGGCCATGAGCGAGAATGGCTACCGCCGCGAGCTGGCAGGGGCCATCACGGTCGCGGCCTCAACCATCGGCCCGATCATCCCGCCCAGCATTCCGATGGTTATCTACGGCGCGATGGCAGAGGTCTCGGTCGGCAGGCTGTTCCTTGGCGGCTTCGTCCCTGGCGCTTTGATGGGCCTGGGCCTGATGGCCCTGATCTACTGGACATCGTTCCGCGAACATTTGCCCAAAGACCGCCGCTATGCAGGCGCCGAGATCTGGGACGCGTTCCGCGGAGCCTTCCTGTCGCTCCTCACCCCCGTGATCTTGATCGGCGGCATCCTCAGCGGAATATTCACGCCGACAGAGGCCTCGGCGGTCGCCGCGGTGTACGCGTTCTTCCTCTGCTTCTTCGTGTACAAGACGATCGGTGTCCGTGATATCCCCGGCATCGTCGTGGACACCTTTGTCACGACGGCGGTCGTGACGTTCATCATCTCGGCCACCTCGGGATTCTCGTATCTCTTGATCGTAGGGAAGGTCGGAACGGCGCTGGTTGAAGCCACGCTAGCCTTTACCAAGAGCCCCTGGGTGATCCTGCTGATCGTGAACTTCGCGCTCCTGATCCTCGGGTGCCTGATGGAGGCCGGCGTGCTACTGATCCTGCTCACGCCGATCCTGGTGCCCATGATGAAGAGCCTAGGCGTGGACCTGGTGCATTTCGGCCTGGTCATGGTCCTGAACCTGATGATCGGTGTCGCAACGCCCCCGGTCGGTATGTGCCTGTTCGTGGTCAGCGAGGCTGCCCAGATCCGATTGGAGCGGCTGATGCGGGAAGTGATCGTCTGGTGCATGCCCTTGATCGCGGTGCTGTTCCTGATCACGTACTGGCCGGGTCTGGTCCTGTTCGTTCCCAATTGGCTGATGCCCGGAAAATAGGCGGGCACGTTCACAGCGGCTCACAGAGGAGGTCGGCGATGAAGCACAGTGCGGTGGGTCTTCTGCTGCTCGCAGTTGTGAGCATGGCCACGGCGGCTCCAGCTCAGACGATCACGATGAAGATCGGCATCGGCCACCCGCCCGGGCAGTCGTTCGTGGTCGCTTCCGAGAAGTTCAAGGACACGGTCGAAAAGCGCTCGAATGGCAAGTTAAAGGTGGATCTCTTCCCCAGCAGCCAACTCGGCGGCGAACGCGAGATGCAGGAAATGGTTGCGTTGGGCACTTTGGAGATGACGGTGAGCGGTGTGGCGGTGATCTACGAGCCGCTCTTTGCCTTGCTCGAGGCGCCGTATCTGTATCGCGACCGCGCCCACATCAAGAAGGTACAGGCCAGCCCGGTGGTTGCCGACCTCGGGCAGGCGCTCCTCGCCAAGGGTATTCGGCTTGTGGGGTTCTATGAGAATGGATTTCGCCACATCACCAACAGCAAGCGCCCGATCAACACCCCGGCCGATGTGAAGGGGCTGAAGATCCGCACGCCGGAGAACCTGGCGCAGCTCGAAACCTTCAAGGCGCTCGGCGCGGTCGCTACCCCGATGGCCTTCAACGAACTGTACAACGCCTTGTCGCAGGGGGTGGTGGACGGGCAGGAGAATCCGCTCCAGAACATCTGGACGGGAAAAATGTACGAAGTCCAGAAGCACCTGGCGATGACCGGGCATATCTACAACAGCGCCTACGTGCTGGTGAACAACAAGTTCTGGACGGGCCTGCCGGCCGACCTGCACAAGATCGCCGAAGAGGCGATCCAGGAAGCGACCGCGTTCCAGATGGACTTCGTGGCGAACCTCGACAAGAAACTCCTGGAAGACTGCAAAAGCAAGGGCATGCAGGTAACCACGCCTGACTTGGAGCCGTTCCGCAAGGCCACTGCCCCTGCGTACGACGTGTTTTACGCCAAGTTTGGCGACCGCGGCCGGAAGATCATCGAAACGATCCGGGGAATGTAAGCGAAAACCGAGAAGCGAGATCTCATTCTCTGGCTCGCTCGAAGCGTGCAGTGGCTAAAACCTCCCTCGCCCCCTTTACAAAAGGGGGGTGGGGGGATTTGCGTAACGGGCACTCTCAGCAGCCTCGTGGAGGTGCGTCGTGCGGGACGTCCTCCTGGTCGTCCAGAAAGGCGACCACTCGCTCGGCTACTACGATTTCGAGACCGGCACCGAGCTTGCCCGGGTTGCCGTCGATCCGTACCCGCACGAGTTCGCGCTCAGCGCCGATCGCCGTATGGCCTACCTCGCCCACTTCGGTGTGGCGCTGGCAGAACATGGGGGTCCCGGCGGCAACACGGTGTCGGTCGTGGCCATTGCCTCCTTCCGCCGGATCGGTACCATTGATTGCGGTACATACCGGCGCCCGCGCGATGTCAGCTTCGATGAGTCGGGTCGGCTCTACATTTTGAGCGGGGGCCAAAGCACGCTCCTGATCGTGCCCGATCCTTTGACGGGCAAGATCACACAGCGCATTGCGACGGGCGGCCACAAGTCCCACATCTTGAGCGTGACGCAAGATGGCGGCGTCGTGTTCAGCAGCAATATGGATTCGAATTCGGTGAGCGCGCTCTTTCCCAACACATCTGACCGCCCGTCGGTGGTCATTCCCGTCGGCAGCCATCCCGAGGGCTCCGTTTTCGATGGAGAGGAGGAGCGTCTGTACGTCGCGAACCGTGAGAGCGCCGAGATCAGCGTGATCGATGTGCAGCGGATGAAAATGGTGGATACCATTCCGACGCCGCCCGGCCCGGTGCGGATCTGCCGGAACAAGCGG
>Ga0335071_10008223_pt1 | contig 10727 bp, 4 predicted proteins | sample Lox_Sample_15_FD_206724 | JGI IMG/M metagenome (GOLD analysis project Ga0335071, IMG submission 206724) | Soil microbial communities from Loxahatchee National Wildlife Refuge, Florida, United States - Lox_Sample_1.5 | ecosystem: Environmental > Terrestrial > Soil > Wetlands | place: USA: Florida...
TTGGCCAAACTCATCGCGGTGGGAAAAGAAACGCTCCTTGGCCCGCGCTTTCTCCTCGTCCCGACGGGCGCCGCCCAGACACGCGTCAAACTTGAATTCGGCGATCGTGTCGAGCAGGGTCACCGATTGGAGGGCGTTGCGCGAAGGATGGGCGCCCGTCTCGTCCGCCGCCCGGCCGGCCCGGATCGTGTCTTCGACCTGTCTCACGATCAATGGCAGGCCGGTCCGGCGGGCCAGATCGTCCCGGAAGGCGAGCGTCTCGGGGAAGTTGTGGCCGGTATCGATATGGACCAGCGGGAACGGCGCCTTGGACGGTTCATAAGCCTTCTGCGCCAATCGGACGAGAACCAGCGAATCCTTGCCGCCGGAAAACAAAATCGCCGCCCGCTCAAACTGGGCGCCCGCTTCCCTGATGACGAAGATGGCCTCGTGTTCGAGGTCAGCCAGATGGCTGAGATTGTAGGAACTCATGCGTCGATTTTCAGCCGCGGCAAAGCGAAGTCACAAAGCTGCGCCAGACACTGGTCCTCCGGGCTGGATCCGGTGTCGATCACCAACTGGGCCTCTCCCGCCGCCGGAGTCTCGAAGGACGAATCAAGCCCGGTAAATTGCGTGATCTGACGGGCCGCGGCCTTCCGATAAAGTCCCTTGGGATCGCGGCGCGCACAGGTTGCATAGTCAATCGAGAGATACACCCCGAGAAAGGCGTCCGGGCCAATGATATCGCGCACCATCGATCGATTTGCCCGCAACGGCGTGATGAATGCGCAAATGACCACAATCCCAGCTTCGACGAACAATTTTGCGACCTCGGCAGACCGGCGGAGGTTTTCGGCCCGATCGGCTTCGCTGAATCCCAGACCCCGGTTCAACCCCGACCTTATTTCGTCTCCGTCGAGCAGGGCCGTGGCAAATCCCTTTGCCGCCAACCGCCCCTCGAGCGCAACCGCCAGGGTGCTTTTGCCCGCGCCGGAATACCCGTAAAGCCAGATCGCGCGACCTCGCTGACGAAGACTCTTCTCCTTCGCGGCCTGCGTGATGCGGGGTGCGCTTCGGGGCGTCGAGGTCTGGTCTGCGTTTCCTGGCATCAAGCATCATCTACCATCTTATCGGGCTCCCGGACACAATCCAAGAATCCGGGGCGATTCGAGCCGGCACAAGCGGCGGCGGCGCCGTAGCGCCACCGCCGTCAAGATTCACGATTATGGCCGCGACGGGAAGATGCCGCTGTACGCGATGATGTAGTTCACCGCCAAAAACGGCTGAAGCACTGGCACTCTCGCTCCAGGTATTGCTACCGGCGCGGGAGCGCCGGTGTTATTCGACTGCACGGCCACCGTGCCGCCGGTGATGCCGCCACTGCCGCTGACGCCCGCGAGCTGGCCTGCGACAGTCGAGTTACCCGGCGCATAGATGGCGGCTTGGCCCTGGCCTGCGCTGGGCGATTGCGTAAGCATGCCGCCCACCGGCGACTGCGTCACGCTGCCGGCCGCCGTGGTAACGTTGACTTGGGCCCCCGCGCCGCCCCCGCCGGTTGGCGTGAAGGTGGCCGGATGGGTGTGGCCGGGGAGATTGGCGGCAACGAGACTGAAATAGGACGCAGCGCCAGTGCTCGATTCGGCGCCGCCGTTGGTGCCGATTGGGTACAGTGAGATGCCAGGCACGGAGTCGTTGTTGAAGCTCATTGCCACGCGACCGCGCAGATCGGGCAGCTGGAAGTTCGATACACCGTTGCCACCGTAATAAGTGCCGAGGAGGGCGAACAGGGCCTGGTATTGGCTGATGGGAAGGAGCTGGCCGTTGCATGGCAGCCAACCGACTGGCGCGAAGTTGAAACCAACCGCGCGAATTTCACCAACGAATGGATCACTCATGGTCTGAATTTTCTCTATGGTTTTGGGTTGTTGCGTGGATGCGCAGCCTCCGGACACACGTTGATGTTTCCGGATGAAACCAGTTGTTGGACGGTCTGATCGTAATCTCGCACGAGAGCTGAAGCTAAAAATCATTATGCGATGATTGGCGTTTGCGCAAATTGGACTTCCAAAAACAATGAATTTTTGGCCCATCTCCCGATTGGCGGCGCAGGCACCACCTTCCACCGCACGGCCAATCCGGCCGGTTTCCCCGTGGTGCCAACCGGGTGGGCGCGGTCCGGTTGACCGCGCTACAGTCGATCCGGCCACCTGCAGATGCGCCCTGCCGAATCCCGGGCGATTTCACACTTGCGCCGCGGCCGAGTCGGCTCCGGGGTGATGCATTGCAACTCCGCGCCATCCGATGCCGCGCATCGTCTCCATCGAACATCTGTCCGTCGGCCCGGTGGTCGTCACGATGCGTCCGCGCCAGCCGGCGGACGAGCCATTGCTTTTGCGCATCTACGCCAGTACGCGAGCAGAGGAAATGGCCCGGTTGCCGTGGACTGCGGCCGAGAAGCACCGCTTCCTGCAGATGCAGTTCGAAGCGCAGGACCGCGCCTACCAGGGAAATTATCCAGACGCAGACTGCACGATTCTGCTCGTGGGTGGTCGCGCGGCCGGCCGTTTGTACCTGCACGAAACCGAGGAATCGTGCCGCGTGGTGGATATTTCGCTGTTACCCGAGTACCGCGGGCGCGGAATCGGCGCAGCGATTTTGCGTGAAGTACAGCGGCAGGCTTCGGCCGCGGGGCGCCGCGTGACTTTGTTCGTCGAAGCGCACAACCCTGCGCGGCGGTTGTACGAGCGGCTCGGATTCCAGTCCACGGGCGTCGTCGACGGCACCCATCTCGGGATGGAGTGGCGATCTGTGCCGACGGGCGGGTGAACGGCGCCGCAGATGGCGACCGGTCAACCCGCTCAGTTGCTGTCGGGGATTTCGTAGATTTCCACCAGGGCGACGCCGGTCTGGCCGCCGACGCCGGAGACGACCGCGGTGTATGCCCCGGGGGCGAGCACGACGATGAGCGCGGCGTCCTTGCTGCCGTGGGCGAGCGCGAATGCGCCGGTGCGGGTGAAAGCGGCGGTGAGGTCCGCCGCGGAAGCGGTGGTTTGGGCGGGGGTCAACGGAGCGCTTGTCTCCCACTGGTCGTTTTGCGCGAGGATGGTGCCGCCTGCGCCGTAGACCGTGAGAAACGGGTCGGCCAGCGCGTTGGGCACGCCGTAGGCGGTGAGGCCCGGCCCGATGCCGCGGACCAGAACCTTCTTGGGCGAGTTGCCGGTGACCGAGAAGCCGCCGATCAGCGCGCCTTCCCCGGCGGTGACGGGACCGCGGGTGGAGATATCGATCAATCGCTGGTACTCGGCTTGGGGATTATCGCTGGCGTCATAGACCTCGGCCAGTGCGACGCCCTGACCGCCATTGTCGGCGACGCGCATGGTGTAGAGGCCGGGCGCGAGGGTGGTGAAGAGCACGGCGTCCTTGCTGGCGGGGTCGAGGGCGAACGCGCCAAGGCGGGCTTGGGTGGTCACGAGCGTGGCGGTGCCGCCCCAGTTGTCGTTTTCCAGCAGGACGTGGCCGGTGGCGTCATAGAGGGTGAGACGCGGGTCGGCGAGGGGGTTGTGGACGCCGTAGGCCGCGAGGCTGGGGCCGATGGCGCGCAGCAGCACCGGTTTGGGGTCGGGGCCGGTGATGACGAAGCCGGCGATGAGCGTGCCGGCGTCGCCGGCGGGGTCGTTGACCATCGCGCGCGAGGAGAGGCTGACGAGCCGGTCGGTGCGTACGGTGGCGGCGTTGAGGCCGGAGAAAGTCTGCGTGGTCTGGTCGGGCAGGGTGATGGTGCCGGAGACCGTGGTGGTGGAGGCATTGATGACGGCGGCGATCGTGGCGGCCGCGGATGTTTGCACGGTAAACTGGGTGCTGTTGGCGGCGATGGTGCCGGAGCCGGAGGTCACGAGGCTGGGCGTGACAGCGAGCACGTACACCTGACCCTGAGTGCCGATGACAGAATAAGTGGAACCGGTTTCAGTGTCGGTGGACGCAGCGGTGTAGAAGCCGGCGATGGCGGCGGTTGGGCCGGCAAGCGGTTGTTGCGCGGCGGAGAAGGTGAGACTGAGCTCGGTGAGCGAGCCGCTCAACTCATCGCCGGACCACGAGCCATGGAAAGTGCGGGTACCGGTGGCGGCGGCCGTGGCGAAGGCATGCTTCGCGCCGGGCGCGGTAGCGCCGGTCGACTGCGGGTTGGTGAAGACGATGGCTGGCGCGGTGAAGTTGCCGGAGGCATCGAGCGTGAAGTTTACCAGGAAGCCATCGCCGGTGCCCGGGAGGGTGCCGATGAGGGTGCCCGATTGACCGCTGGAGGCGATTTCCGCGGCGATGGTGGCGCTGCCGAGCGAGCCGAAGAAGATTGACGGTCCGGTGGGCACGACCGTGAAGGTGCGGACGACGTCGGGGGCGGCGTTGTAGACGGTGTTGCCTGGTTGCGAGGCACGCACCGTGACGGTGCCGGGCGCGCCGGTTAGGGTGAGCGTGGCGCCGTTCAGCAAGGCCGGGCCGGAGACGATGGCCAACGTGACCGGCAGGTTGGAACTGGCGGTGGCGGTGAGCGCGAAGGGTGCGTCGCTGGCGCGCCGGTCGGAGAGGGCGGCGAACGCGATGCTCTGGTCGAATTTGACGATCACGGGGATCGCGGAAATCGTGAGGACGAGCGTGGATGGCGAGCCCGCGCCGCCGCCGTTGCTGGCGGTCAGCGAGACGTTGAACGTGCCAGTCTGCGTCGGCGTACCGGAGATCAGGCCGGTGCCGGGTTCGACACCGAGCCCCGACGGCAGGCCGCTGGCGGCGTAGCTCGTGGGCGATCCGGTGGCGGTGATCATGTAGCTGAAGGAGCTGCCGTAGGTGCCGGCGGCGGTCAGCGTGCTGGTGATCGAGGGCGCGAGACTCGTCAGGGCACTGGCGATGGGGCCGAGGGTCGCACTGCCGTTAACGGTGCCGTTGAAATTGAACGTTGGGGTCGAGTCCGCCGTGCCGTTGGCACCGGCAAAGCTGGCGCCACTGGTGGCGGTGCCGCCCGAGCCGCCCGTCGCGTTCGCGTTGGAGAAAAATGAATTGGTCGTGGTCAGCGTGCCCAGTCTCACGAAGATCGCCGGGCCGGCCGCAGCACCACCGCCACCGCCTTGCTTGCCCTGTCCACCCGAGACACCCGAACCAAGCGTGCCGCCCGAAGCGGTGGCGCTTCCGGTGCCGGTACCGCCGCCACCGCCGCCGGCGCCACCGCCACCGCCAGCCGTGTTGCTGCCCGTGCCACCACCACCACCGCCGAAACCGCCAGCGCCGGGGTTGCCAAAAGCCACACCGCCGCCACCGCCGCCGAAGCCGCCCGCTCCGCCGTCGGCGCCACCCGCCGTGCCGGCGGCGTTCCCGGCATAGGCGGCACCGGCCGGGCCGCCGATTCCGCTTAAATAGAGACCACCGCCTCCGCCGCCGCCGAGGCCACCGGCGCTACCGTTGTTATCCGTCACGTTGGCTCCGGCCGCTTGAAAGCCCCCGCCACCCCCCCCGCCACCGTTCACCAGGCAGTTGCCCCCGCCGAAACCAAGGCCACCGCCCCCGCCACCGGCGAAAGCATTGTTGCCGGCCGCACCACCGTTGCCGCCAACGGCGGTCATGCCGATGAATTGGCAGTTGCTGACCGTAACATTCGCGCCGGCTTGATTGACGAACAATCCCGCGCCCAGGCCGGCGCCCCCCCCGCCGCCACCACCGCCGTTGCCGCCGGTGTTGCCGCCGAGGCCGCCGGTGGCCCGGGCGTTTTGAATCTGGAGCTTCGACAAGGTGACCGTGCCGGTATCGACAAAAAACACCCGGTAAAGATTGGCGCCATCGATGACGACGTTCCCGAGCGCGCCGCCATCGATCGTGAGATTGCTCGTGATCGCCGGCAGAGGTCCACTCAACGTGATCGTCTGTGGCAGCGAGCCGGAGAACGTGATGGTATTGGTCCCACCGCTGGCGTTCGCATCGAGGATCGCCCGACGGAGGTCGCCCGCCGCACCCGACCCCGTGCCGGCAGCTCCGCCGGACGCGGTGTCAGTGAAGACCGTGACGACGATGGGCCGGAAGACGGTGATGGTATACGTTTTGGTCGTCGTGCCGTCCTGCGCCGTAACGACCGTCGTGATCGTGTTGTTGCCACCGTTGAGGGTGATCGCGCCGCTGGCGGTGCCGGACGTCACGGTGACGTTGTTCACCTTAACGGTGGCAGTGCTGTCGGCGACGGTGGGCGTGACCGTCAGACTCGTTGTCGCCGCGGTCACGGCGGCGGTGTAGCTGGTGGTGCCGCTGGCGAAGGTCGGTGCCAGGGGGCCGGCGCTGAGGGCGAGCGCGGAGAGGTTGGCGTTCGTGGAAGTCGCCGTTGTGAACGTGTCGACGCTGGAGTAGCCGGTGGCGAGGATGTTGCGGCCGTAGGCGGCGTAGCTGTAGGCGGTGCCGGAGGCGAGGCCGGTGGCGCTCACCGTGAAGATGCCGGTGGTGCCGGAGCCTGTCACTTTCGTCACGCCGGAGCCGCCGATCTGCGGGTTGCTGTTCGTGGCGGTAACAGAGTAAACTACGCCGCGCTCGGTGACCGGCGCACCGCCCGGGTTGGTGAGATTTCCACCCAGGGTGGCACTGGTAGCCACGACACTGGCGCTGGTGGGCGACGTGAGCGTGGGAGCGTCGCCGACGACGGCGGGGGCGTTCAGCGTCAGGCTGCCACCGGCGGAACTGATCGTCGCGTTGAACGTGATCGTGCCGGCGGAGTTGAGGCTGAGGTTGGTCACGTTGGCGAGGCTGATTGGCGCGCTGACGGTGAGATTGCCGCTGTTGGCGGCGCCAAGGTTCAGCGTGCCGGCGGTGACGCAGTCGAGTTCGGCAGCGGCGAGACCGAGCACGGTGGCGGTGTCGGCTCCGCCGAGGTCGATCAACGTGCCGGCCGTCTTCGGCTTGATCGTGACGGGGTTGGCGCCGGCGCCGATCGTGGCCGAAGTGTCGACGATGCGCACACTGTCGGCGATGAGGGCGATGCTGGCGGTGCCGGTCGAGGTGATGCTCTCCGTGTCATCCCCGGGATAGCCGATCGTCGCGGCGTAGCTGTCGTTGGCCAGGCCGCCGGCGCCGGCGGTGCCGGTAAGCTGGATCGCGCCATCGACGGAGGTCACGACACCGACCAATCCCTCGAGGTCGAGACCGTAGTTTTCGCTGGTGCCACCGCCACCGACGCCGACCATCGTGATCGTAGCCGCGCTGGCGCCGGTGCCGGTCGAGGTCACCTGGCCGCCGGAATCGACCACGATGCCCTCATTGAGCGTCCCCGTCGCGCTGGCGCTCGCCTGGCCGGTGATGGCGATGGCGCCATTGACGGACGTGATCGTCGAACCCGCGCCGTCCACGATGACCCCACCGCAGGAACCAGTACCGGCGCCCCCGGTGCCGTTCACCGTGACGGCGCCGCCGCCGGAAGTGATGGTGGCGCCATTGAAAACAGCCACACCGTAGGTAAAGTAACCGGAACCACCGCTGGTGCCCGTCACGCTGACGGCAGCCCCGGTGGAAGTGACGATCGATCCGGCGCCGTTCACATCGACGCCAAACGAACCGGCGGCCGAATTTGTGCCGCTGGCGCCAATCACGACGGTGGTGCCGCTGGTGCCGCCGCTGATACGACCTCCACCCCGCACAAAAACGCCGACCTGATCGTTCCCGGAATTGCCGCCGCGGCCCTTCACGGTGACCAGACCGGTGCCGGTGCTCACGAGTTGTGCGTCATTGACATCGGTGCCCGTAAAATTGCCGGAAGTCGGGACGGCCTGCTGGTTGGCCTCGATCGTGATGCCGCCGTTCACGGTCGAGAGGCTCGAACCGGCCTGGAACGTCACGGTCTTGCTGGCCTTGATCGTGATCGTGCCAGTGCCGGAGGTGACGACCTGGGCGCTGGCGGCGACGTTGACGGTGTCGGTGCCGGGAGTCGCAGTGTCGTTTTGCAGATCGAGGTCGAGGCTGGCGTCGGCGGCGAAGGTGAGGTTGCCATTGAGGTTCACGGAGTCGTCGCCCGCGCCGCCGTTGATCGTGAGACTGGGCAGGCTGCCGGTGAACGCGCCGACGTTGATCGTGTCGTTACCCGGGCCGCCGTTGATCGTGATACTCACAAGACCGGCGAGCGGGACGCTGGCGGAATCGGAGCTGGGGTTGCCGCCGTCGACCGTGAAGGTGCGACTCGAGACACTGACGACCAAGTTGCCGCCGCTCTGGCTGAGCGCGATCGTGTCGCCGTTGCCGGAGGAGTTGGTGACAACCAGCGCGCCGCCGGCGGTGGTGACCGTGTAATCTGGGGAGCGCGTGACCACCATTGTGTAAGTTTTGGTGGTCGTGCCGTCCTGCGCCGTGACGACGGTGGTGATCGTGTTGGCGCCAACGTTGAGGCTGATGGCGCCGCTCGCGCTGCCGGAGGTCACGGAGACGTTGTTCACCTTCACGGAGGCAGTGTTGTCGGCGACGGTGGGCGTGACCGTCAGACTCGTTGTCGCCGCGGTCACGGCGACGGTGTAGCTGGTGGTGCCGCTGGCAAAGGTCGGTGCCAGGGAGCCGGCGCTGAGGGCGAGCGCGGAAAGGTTGGCGTTGGTGCTGATCGTGGTGAACGTGCCGACGCCCGAATAACTCGTGCCGTTGCTGTTCGTGGCGTAGGCGGCGTAGCTATAGGCGGTGCCGGCGGTGAGGCCGGTGACGTCGACGGTAAATATGCCGGTGGTGCCGGTGCCGGCCATTTTCGTCACCCCGGTGCCGCCGATCTGCGGGTTGCCGTTCGTTGAGGTGACAGAGTAAACGACACCGCGCTCGGTGACCGTCGCGCCGCCGTCGGAGGTGACGTTGCCGCCGAGCGTCGCGCTGGTTGTGGTGATGCTGCCGCTGGTGGGCGTAGTGACGGCCGGCACGGGGGCGGCCAACCCTAACGTCAGGGCCTGAAAGCTGGAGTCACTAAAGCCGACCGATAAAGAGACACTGGAGACGTTGCTAAACTTGATGATTCCACTGTTGAATCCAGGCGCCGGATGGAACACACCGGGAGTAGGTTGGGACGCACCCGATAGTCCGGACAAGATGGTGAAGGGATGGTCGAACGTATAGTCTCCAACGCTCCGCCAAAATACCAGATACAGCAACAGGTCACACGGGGTAGAGGTTGTTACGGTAAAGGAGGAACCGGTTTTGTATTCGATCGTTTGCTGTGTCGCCGATTGCGGCCCGGCAGAAAAGTTACTGCCCGACAGATCCAAGTCGGTAGTGAGGTTAGGGTTGGTGAGTCCGGTAATCGTCACAGCGACGGACCCAATCGTGCCAGCACCCGTAGTGGTCCAAGCGACAGCGTTCACCTGCGCGGAGACCGATGCCGCGAGTCCAAACCATGAAACGGCGAGGAGAATCAGAACGGCCCATGAACGGTGGATGGCATGAAACCGCGGTTGAAAGAGAAGACACCTCGGGACGGGCCGTCCGCCATTTGCCGAAGGGATCAAACACCGATTTTTTTCCCGCGAATCGGCCGCCCCCGGCGTCACCGTTGAGGTTGATCGGGGCGCCGCGGCAGTGGTTGCAGTCATGGTAGCGAAGTGGGTTCGAAGAACGGGTACGTTCATTTCAAGGACCTTTTTTTGCGCCCACAGCAGAGTCGCGAGCAGCCTGACAGTCACTGCGGCGAACACGGTGGCGACGGAGATGAGCAAGGAGTGGGAGTGCATGGCTGGAATTTGGAGAATGGGAATTGCGCCGGCGGAAATGATCGCGGCAGCGCCGGCTGGACATCTTCCAAAGCGAAATAATCGACGGAAAAGCGCCATGCCGGCCGGACTTTTAAGGCCCACGCTTTCGAATTTTCAGCGTGCCTCATTTGGGCCCGCGCCGCGGCGAGGCCGGCATCGGCTGTCCCGAATTTTCGCGAGCAGCGCCTGCCATCGTCGTCGAACGCCGCGCCGCCCGCCTGGCGGACGAAGCGATTCCGACCGCCGGGCCTTCGGCCCTGACCGTGCGTCGCGTGGGCAGCGAGATTGGGAAAATCGAAATGGTTCACATCGTCGCCGTCCCATTTTTTCCATCAGCGCAGATGGCCGGTGTATTGCTGGAGCAGAGCCGCCGTGCCTATACGGGCGGTTATTCCACCGGTTCCCAGTCTCCCGCGGAACCGGTCGGATTTAACCAACGAACGGATCACGAGACCTTGGCTGCATCCATGATCGTGAATCGTCGCTCCCAAACATCGCTCGCGGACCCTCGATTATAGGTTTGGTTGAAACCGTCCGATTAGTAGTTGTGATATTTAACATTAGCGAAATAGAGACACACACGCATGATGCAATGTCATTGATTTCGCAATCTGGCTGGCAAGAAAGGTGGAAAATTGTTATCTAGTTGCATCAGCCGCCGGTCGGGGGATCGGCCCGTAGTACATCAGCGTACCGCTCTCCGTCGGTGCGACGCTCGGCTCGCCTCATCCGCACGCGCCGACGAAAATGTCATCCAAGGGATGACACTGGTTCTTACCGGCGACGTTTTATGGGTCGGCGAGATTCAATCATGCCAGGAGCCCGTGCGCACCTGACGGCGGCGGGCGGAATGTCTGCCGGTTCGTGCGAGGATTGGCGGTACATCTGGAACAATTGCAGCGGCGGTCTATGACCGCCGTCATTGGAAAAGACCGACGGTCATAGACCGCCGTTACAGTAAACCATACCGCTACATAGAGCGGTGCGCGCTTGCGCCGCAGCGCGCGCTCAGACATC
>Ga0335071_10008224_pt1 | contig 10727 bp, 7 predicted proteins | sample Lox_Sample_15_FD_206724 | JGI IMG/M metagenome (GOLD analysis project Ga0335071, IMG submission 206724) | Soil microbial communities from Loxahatchee National Wildlife Refuge, Florida, United States - Lox_Sample_1.5 | ecosystem: Environmental > Terrestrial > Soil > Wetlands | place: USA: Florida...
GCCGATAGCATTCAACGCAAACTTGCTTGCCGAATAAGGACTCATATTCGGCACTGGAATATGTCCGGCCACGCTCGATACATTAACAATCGTGCCGCCACCAGTCTTCCGCATCGCTGGAACCACCGCCTGCAGGCACGCGATCGCGCCAAAGAAATTCGTCTCAAATAGTGCACGGCACGCCGTCATATCCATCTCGGCAACGCGGTCCCGGATGCCGACGCCGGCATTATTAACCCAGACATCGACTCGCCGAAATCGTTCAAGCGTTGAAGCAAGCGCAGCATCGATGTCTTCCCGCCTCCGGACATCACACGCCAGTGCAAACGTGCGATCGGTATGTCCGACGCGATGTCGAGCCTCATCCGCCCGCCCGACATCGCGTGCCAGAAACACCACGCCAGCTCCGTTATCCGCGAAGACTTTGGCAACAGCCTCGCCGATGCCCATCGAAGCGCCCGTAACGACCACAACTTTTCCGTCCATTTCCATCCGATTCTTGTATGCCTGAGCACATCAGCAAGTCAATGGAACAGATGATGGTCTCAGGTCTCAGGAAAGAAAAACACCACTTGGGTTCATTGGCAACTCGCAACTTCCACGAGCGTAGAATGTAACTCGGAACCATGACACTGCTGCCAATATTTCCGCTTGATCTTGTGCTGTTGCCCGGGGCGCCTCTGCCACTGCACATCTTCGAGCCGCGCTATAAAGAGATGATCAGCGAGTGTCTCGAGCAGAAAAAGCCCTTCGGCATCGTCCGCGCCTCCGAAGAAGGCGTTGCTGGCATCGGCTGCACTGCCGAGATCCTCTCGGTCACGAAAAAATACGATGACGGCCGCATAGACATACTGACCCGCGGCGTCGACCGTTTCGAGGTTCTCGAAGTCAACGAAGATCGTTCCTTTCTGCGCGCCGAAATTACCCTCCTCGAAGATGACGATAAATCGTCTCCCCCTGCCGATACTCTGGTATCCGAAGCCGTCCGCCTTCACGCTGAAATCGTAAAGATCGCAGGCGCCGACCTCTCCGGCCCCGACGAAGCGGCGCGTAATTTGTCTTTTCTTCTGGCCGGTTCGCTCCCCCTCGATCTGGACTTCAAGCAAAGTCTGCTTTCGACTCTGTCGGAGGCCAAACGTTTGGAAGCGGTCGTCAATTATCTGCAGGCGGTTTTGCCAGGACTTCGCCGCGCCGCGAACGCGCGCTGGAATTAGAAAAGCAGCTGCGAGTTCGCCGCTCCAAGCCCCAAGCCATGCCCCCGTCAATCAGCACGACATCAAGCGCGAAGAAAAGTGCAAATCTCGAGCGAATCGCATCTAACTCTCTTGGAGCTTGGAGCTTGGAGCTTGGAGCTTGGAGCTTGGAGCTTGGAGCTTGGAGCTTGGAGCTTGGAGCTTGGAGCTTGGAGCTTGGAGCTTGAGCGTATAATCCGCCTAACGCACCACGCGGCGCCACGCCGTCGAATTTGGGATGCACGGGGGTTCCCGCCATGAGCAGTGCCCGCACGTTGGGCGAACTACGCGCCTCTTCTTTTTCCGAAAGCCGCCTCGCGTCGCGCCACGTCAAAGACGAGATGCGCGAAAACTTGATGGCCCGTCTGCGCGAGCACCCAGACGACTCCATTTTTCCCGGCATCGTCGGCTACGACGACACGGTTATCCCGCAAATCGTCAACGCCATTCTCTCGCGCCACAACTTCATCCTTCTCGGTTTGCGCGGACAGGCGAAAAGCCGCATTCTGCGCGCCCTCACCAGCCTGCTTGATGCCGAAATGCCCTACATCGCCGGCTGCGAGATCCACGATAATCCTTACGCCCCGATCTGCCGCCGCTGTCAGGACCTGCTTAGCAAGCAGGGAGACGCAATCGAAATCGCTTGGCTCACCGCCGAGCATCGCTACGTCGAGAAACTCGCCACGCCCGACGTCACCATCGCCGACCTCATCGGTGACATCGACCCGATCAAAGCCGCCCGCGGAGGGCACGAACTCTCCAGCGAATTCACCGTCCACTACGGCCTGCTGCCGCGCGCCAATCGCGGTATCTTCGCCATTAACGAACTTCCCGACCTCGCCGGAAAAATTCAGGTCGGCCTCTTCAACATCATGCAGGAAGGCGATGTGCAGATTAAGGGCTACCCGATCCGCCTGCCACTCGATTTGGCTATCGTCTTCAGCGCCAATCCCGAGGACTACACCGCCCGCGGCAAGATCATCACCCCGCTCAAAGACCGCATCGGCAGCGAGATTCGCACGCATTATCCCGCCACGGTCGAAGAGGGAATTGCCATCACCGCGCAGGAGGCCTGGGTCAATCGGTATCGAGGTGACGACGATACCCGCAATGGGATCCGTCTGCAGATCCCTAACTACATAAAGGAGGTCATCGAGCGCATCGCATTCGTAGCTCGTGACGACAAGAAAATCGACAAGCGCTCTGGCGTAAGCCAGCGCCTCCCGATCTCGGCGATGGAGAACGTAGTCTCAAACGCCGAGCGCCGCGCGCTCACGCATCAGGAACCGACAGTCGTGCCGCGCATCAGCGACATCTACGCCGCGCTTCCTGCCATCACCGGCAAGCTCGAGCTCGAATATGAAGGCGAGATGAAAGGCGCCGACCACGTAAGCCGCGAGCTAATCCGCACCTCGATCGCGAAAGCCTACGACACCTATCTGCAAGGCACAAACATGCAGCAGATCGTGCAGTGGTTCGACCTAGGGGGCGAAATCCAGTTAAGCGACAATGCCGGCGCAAAAGAGGTGCTAGACGGTCTCCGTCAAATTCAAGGCCTGATGGAAAAGATTTTGAAGTTAAACGTAGGCCCAAAAGATAGCGTAGAAGCGCAAGTCTCAGCCGCTGAGTTCGTCCTCGAAGGTCTACACGCCCACAAGAAAATCGGCCGCAACGAAGAACGAGTCTTCACCGCCGGAGAAAAGCAGCCCAAGGTGCAAGAAAAGCAGCAGCTCTTCGAGAGAGAAGAACCGGGGTTTGGAAGGAAACGAAGTTTTAACTGATAGGTGTTGGGTGTTAGGTCTTAGGTGTTAGGAAAAGCCCTAAGATCTGAATTTGCACACGACGGTTTGAAGCGTAGGGGTTTTCCTAACGCCCAACACCTAAGACCTAACACCTAGTTCACCATGAAACGCATCCGCTACACCAAATACGTCCCCGACCCCGCCGGCGAAATGAGCATGGAGGACTTGCTCTCCGCGCTTTCCGACTATCTCCTGCAAAGCGGATTCAACGACAACTTCTGGTATGAAATGCAGGATGGAGAGCAGACGCTAGATGACCTCCGCCGCGCGCTAGAGCAGGCCCTGCTCAACGGCGAGATGTTCGACGAAGAAATGCGCGAACGCCTCGAAGAGATGTACATGAACGGCGAAATGGAAGAGTTGATCGAAAAACTGATCGAGCGTATGCAGCAGGAGGATTACATCTCCATCGATCAGCCCCACGATCCCTCGCGCCGCTCGAGCGTGGGCGGACAGGTTGGCGAAAATCAGCAGCAGGCAAAATTCGAAATCACCGACAAGAGCCTCGACTTTCTCGGTTTCAAAGCTCTGCGTGACCTGCTTGGCTCGCTCGGTAAATCCAGCTTCGGACGCCACGATACGCGCAACATGGCCACCGGCATCGAATCCAGTGGCGCGTCCAAGCTCTACGAGTTTGGTGACACCCTGAACCTCGATATCACCGCGACGCTTTCGAACGCGATTCAGCGCGAGGGCCTCGGGCTTCCGCTGAACCTCGAATACCATGATCTCCAAGTCCACCAGTGCGAATATCAATCCAGTTGCGCGACCGTTCTCATGCTCGACTGCTCGCACTCGATGATCCTGTACGGTGAAGACCGCTTCACGCCCGCCAAGAAAGTCGCTATGGCGCTGGCGCAACTCATTCGAACGCAATATCCCGGCGATTCGCTCTCGTTGGTTCTCTTTCACGATTCCGCCGAAGAGGTCCCGCTCTCGCAACTCGCACGCGTCAAAGTCGGCCCCTACTACACCAATACGCGCGAAGGCCTGCGCATGGCGCAGCGCCTCCTCCAACGCCAGCGCAAAGACATGAAGCAGATCGTCATGATCACCGACGGCAAGCCCAGCGCCCTAACGCTCGAAGACGGACGCATCTACAAAAACGCCTTCGGCCTCGATCCGCTCGTCGTGAGCGAAACGCTTGAAGAAGTCTCGAAGTGCAAGCGCGCTGGCGTCCTCATCAACACCTTCATGCTCGCCAGCGACTACGGCTTAGTCCAATTCGTCCAGAAAGTAACGCAAATGTGCCGCGGGAAGGCCTACTTCACCACTCCCTACACCCTCGGCCAATATCTGCTGATGGATTACATGTCGCGCAAGACGAAGACCATTCACTAGGGCGGGTTTCGCTCGATCGTCAAAGGTCCCCGCTACAATACGCATCCCTCGGTAACGCGCGACGCCGATTCCACACAACCGTGCTCTCCGTTCTCGTTTATGATTTCTTTGTGGGGATGATAAGCAGAATTGCCTTGTGCGGCATGAGCCTCCCGATCGCGCTCAGGCTGGCCACGCTGTCGATCTTCCTAGCGGCGCTGCTGCCGCTCAACGCCCTGGCCCAGCCGCCCCGGCCAGAAGAGTCGCAGCAGCAGCAACCAGTCATCCGCTTTGTCCGCGATCCCGATCCCGCGCCCGAACTTAAAACAAAAGATCTGGACGGAAAAGAACTCAACCTCCAGGCCTACAAAGGCAAGGTAGTTCTCCTGAACTTCTGGGCTACATGGTGCGGGCCCTGCCGCGCGGAAATCCCCAGCCTGATCCGCCTTCAGGAACAATATAAGGACCGCCTGCAGATCATCGGCATGGATGTCGACGACACCGATGCCGACACTTTGCGAGCTTTCGTCAAACAAAAGGGCATCAACTATCCGGTGGCGATGACCTCAATCCCCGTACGTCTCGCCTATGGAGGCGTCAGCGCGCTGCCTACGCTTTTCGTCATCAACCGCGATGGCAAGATGGTGCAGAAACACGTCGGCCTTTTCGACCCCGTCCTTTATGAAGTCGAAGCCCGCGCCCTGCTCGACATGCCGGTTCCGGTGAAAGTTGAAACCTTCGAAGACACCGGTGAAGTTTCCCTAAAGCACGCCGATCGCGCGACCATGCTGCCGGGAGTGGACACCTCGAAATTGACTGCGGAACAGCGCATGGCGGCGTTGCACAAGCTCAACGCGCAGACCTGCGATTGCGGGTGCAAGTACACGCTCGCGCAATGCCGTATCTACGATCCCGCGTGCAAGATGAGTAAGGATCGCGCCGCAGCCATCGTGAGCGAAGCGGCAAAATTATCGCCCAAGGATGCGCATGGCGTTAGCAGCGAACCGACCTCTCCCTCCGAAGCAGCCGATCCGTCCGCGCCACAGCCGAAAAAATAAAAGTCGCTCACTACTCCTTCAATTGTGATGTTCGTCACACATCTCTGTGATTTACATGGGGTTAACCGTCCCTTAACGCGCCCTTAGCACGCCATGCAGATGCTTGCTGGGAGTGCATCACCTACCGCCAGTAGGTGATTCGCGTCGGCCCATTCAATCCACACAGGAGGAATCTATGCATTCCGTGCTCAAGCACATCGCGAACTCGGCGATCGTTGCTCTGCTGCTGGCCCTTTTTCCGTTTACCAGCAACGCCCAGTTTTCAAATAAAAATTGGGGCTCCGTCACCACCCCCGTTTACAACTCGTCTGAACCCGTTTCCGGCGGCGCCTACGCTGCCGCGGAACTCTTCGCCGGCCCCAACAAACTTGGCAGCTATTTCGCAGGTGTTCTGCCTAACGGCCGCAAAGTTACGCCTGCTGGCTCAACCATCCAGATCGGCATGAATCCGCTCGGCATGGCCGTCACGCCCGATGGCCAGTACATCATCACCACCAACGACGACGAACGCGAAGGTAACTTTCCCTCTTATCAGAGTCCGATTAACCTTGGCGGATATTCGATCTCGGTCATTTCCGCTTCGACCCTGGCCGTCGTCTCGCAGACCAACGTCAGCGGCAAGTTTTTCGTCGGATTGCAAGCGACCGGCCCATGGGGCGGTCCATACACAATCTGGGCTTCCGGTGGCGGCGACAACACCATCAAGATTTTCAGCGTGTCTCCTGCCGGCCAGATCACAGTCGGCACCCCCGCCAGCATCACCGTTCCGCCGACGCAGTCTGCGCGTACCGGCTTCGTCTCCAACTACACCCCCGGCGCTGCCATGAATACGAAAGATCAGAATGGCAACCTGCCACCCGCTCCCTCCGGTTTCAGCCGCACCGGCACTACGCAGATCACTTTCCCCGCCGGTTCCGCGCTTAGCCCGAACGGCCAATTCCTCTATGTGGCCTGCAACGGCGACAACAGCATCGCGGTGATTGACACCACCAAATTCACGGTCGTTCGCCAGGTACCCGTCGGCTACTTCCCCTATGGCGTTTCCGTCTCTACCGATGGTCAGACCGTGGCGGTCTCGAACTGGGGGCTCACTGAATACAAATTCAAGAACGCAACTTACGATCAGAACGGCCTAATTCAAGCTCTCGGAACCACCGGACAGAACTATCCGGATGGCTTCTACGTTCCGGTGACCGACGAAAAAGGCAAGGTGCCGAAGACGTCCTCGCTCTCGATCCTCAACGCTGCGTCCGGCAACGGCGCGAACCTGAACCTGCTGAGCGCGCAGTTCCTCGGCCAGAAGCTCGACGCGCTGAAGAATGTCGGCGGCACCCATCCTTCGGCAACCGCCGTTGTTCACGGCACCACCGATGTGCTCTACGTCGCGAAAACCAACGACGACTCGCTCGCCATCATTCCTCTGAACGGAGCGAAGGCCAAGTACACCAACTTCGATCTTTCGCCCCTTCAAGTCTCCGGCGTCAATCCAGACGTCCACGGCGCCTATCCCAACGCGCTCGCGGTATCTCCGGATAACACGCGTCTTTACGTCGCGGAAGCCGGCATCAACTCGATCGCGGTCCTCGACGTCACTTCTCCAACCGCTCCGCGGCTCCTTGGCCGCATTCCCACCGGCTGGTATCCAACTGCAGTCTCCGTCAGCCCCGATGGCCATTATCTCTATGTGGCCAATGCCAAAGGTATCGGCGAAGACATCAACCCTAACATCGACACGCTGCAAGGCACGCCGCTCCCTACCGGCCTGACCTCCGACCCGAGCACGGACAGCAACTACATCTTCGGTTCGCTGCAGCAGATCGATCTCAGCACCTACCAACTCGACAACACGACGGTGCTCGCCAACAACTTCGCGGTAAACAATCCCGCCGACACCAGCGTGGTCCCAGTTGGTGGCGCCGCCTCCAAAAAGATCAAGCACGTGATCTTTATTCTCCAGGAAAACAAAACTTTTGATTCCATGGTCGGCGACCTCTCCGCGCATTTCGGCAACTTCGCTGGCACGAACTTTAACAACAAAGATGGTTCCACTTACAGCAACGGCCAGTACACCGGCGTCTCGGTAAATACCCAGGCTCTCGCCGCGGCCTTTGCCACTGCCGTCAACTACTATTCGGAGTCCGAAGAAAGCGACGCCGGTCACCAGTTCTGCGCTTCCGGCACGGCTTCCGACTACACCGAAAAAACTCTTCTGGTGAAGTCGGGTCGCGGTCTGCTCGTCAACAAGAACTTCGAGCCCGAGGATTATCCGGAGCACGGCTACATCTTCAACAACGCCGCGCGCCACAAAGTAACCTTCAAAGACTACGGAGCTCTGGTCCGCATCGAAGGCACCGACACCGGCACCAGCACGCCGACCACGCTGAACGATCCCAACAGCGGCATCGCCGGATTGCCACAGCTGAACCCGGACAACTTCAGCATCACGAATCCGCTGGTTAACATCGGCGATACAACGACTCCTGTCAGCGGCCTGGGACAGTCGTATTTCATGTCTCTGCCCATCCTCTCCATCCTTGGTCAGAACAACGCCAGCGGTGAGCCGCATCTCGACGTGAACTATCCCGGCTACAACTTCAACATCTCCGATCAGCGCCGCGCCCAGGAATTCATCAAGGATTTCGACCGCATGGTCCTGAACGGCACGCTGCCAACCTTCATCTATCTGTATATCCCGAACGATCACACCGGCTCGATCCAGGCGCCCAATGCCAACCAGTTCGCCAACACCGCGCTCGAAGAAGTGGCCGATGGCGACATCGGACTCGGCATGGTCGTGCAGCACATCATGCAGAGCCCGATCTACTACGAGTACGACACCAATTCCGGCACAGCGATCTTCGCTACTTACGACGATGCGCAGTCGTCGCTGGACCACATCCATCCCCATCGCACACCGTTGCTTCTGATCAGCCCATTCGCCAAGCCGGGCTACATCGCGACTCGCCACTACAGCACCGCTTCCATCGTTAAGACTGAAGAGCTGCTGATGGGGCTGCCACCCAACAACCTCGGCGACCTGCTAGCCACCGATCTCCGCGATATGTTCCAGCCGAATTACAATGGCATCACCGCGGGACAGATCCAGTTCGAGCCGAAAATCCAGTACATCCCGACCGAAGAAGGCAAGCGCGTTTGGGCCCTCGCTTCACAGTTAGACAGCAGCGCACCCGACCGCGACAGCCGTCGATTGGGCGCACTGGCTCGTTTGTCGGCCAAGGCGGACGATCTGCATAACGCCGCAGAGAAAGACAACCGTCTCGGTTCTCCCGCATACAAGAAGCAACAGGAAGGCGTCTACAAAGATGCTTTGGAGGTAGTCAACACAGCCGTCCCGCGCGACTCGGACGACTAATCTGATCACAAGGGCGGAGGGTTTCCCCTCCGCCCATCTGACTTACCTCTCCACACTGACAGCGGAACAACGAATTCTGGGAACGCACAAGAGTAAAACTGCCACTAACAAAAAAACGGAGGGCGTCAGCCCTCCGCATTCACTCCAACTCTCGCAAACTATTTTTGCGTAAATGGCAGCCCCGGCAAGGTCTTCGTGTGTTTGCGTTGCACGACTGTAACTGAGTCGGGTCCAGACCCAGCGCCTTCACGATCGTCGGTGCAATCTGGCGTACCTCCATAAATGCGTCAAGAATGGAGGGAAGCTTAGTGCAGAAAGCGTTGGGCAGAGAACACTAAGCCAGGAACAGCCTGCGACTTTGCAATCCTGTAGCCCGTAGTCAAAACGATCTGCGGCTCAGTCTGTCGCCGCCAAGGCTCACGTTGCCGGGCGGGAGTGCTCGTTGTCCCAGTCAAGTTCCACACGTACTAATACCCAGCCGGACACGTCCGTCCGTTCTGCCGCTTGTGTCCGGGCATCCCGCCCTCTGCGGTGTAAAATCGCGATAAGCCTTCGTGGAGATTCTATGAAACGATTTGCTGCTCTTGCTTTACTTGCCATCCTCAGCCTCGGTTCATTCGCTGTCGCGGACAAATCTCCGCGCATGACGCCGGAGCAGAACGCCAGGCAATCTCGCAAAGACATTAAGAAGCAGCAAAAAATGCTAAGGAAGGCCAACAAGAGACAATCCAAGGCCGCGAAGAGATACGCCAAGCGCGAACGAAAAGAACAAAAGAAGGCCAACAAGAATCTGCGCAGGCGCCACAATGGCTAGCAGTGGCAAACTCGATTTAACCTCTGCAATCTCTAGATTCATCACATTTCCACAGTAACGTAGCTCACATACGCGCTGGTTGCGCCGCGCTACACTATTCCCACTCCCAGGACCACTCCGGTCCGTGCTCTCCAGAAAGAGAATTCACATGCGTGTGCCTCGTCCGCGCGCCATCGGATTTCTGGCCCTGTCGTTTCTTTTCAGCGCAGTTTGTCCGCCTTCCCGAGCCGCCGATCTTTCCGACAACGCTGCCGCTCAGCGCGTACTCGGCCCCGAATGGATAAATCTCTCGCGCCGCGCCGGAATGATTTTTGCCGGCACAGTACTCAGCGCTGGGCCATCGGCAGGATGTGGAACCAAACCCGGTGGCAGAGAGGGGACTTGCACTGTCTCTGCCGTCACCATTTCCCCCGCTGTCTCCAGCCTCGAACTCCGTTTCCGTATCGATCTCCCCATTGCCGGAATCGGGGCCGGCAAGACTCTTACCATCCACCAATGGACCGGCGCCCTTTCCCGCCAACGTCCGCTGTACCCCGGCGACCGCGTCCTCCTCTTTTTATATCCGCCCAGTTGTCTGGGCCTCACAAGCCCCGTTGCCGGCCCGCAAGGCCAGATTCCTCTCGACTCCACTGGGCGGCACGTCAAGCAGGGGTCCCCACCCTCCGGCCCCATCACTGTCAAGCAACTAGCCCGCGCCATCCGGGCCGCGAGAGGAGAATGACCATGCGCCTCCGCCTCCTCGCCGCTGCGATCATCCTTCTCTTCCCGCGTGTCCTTCACGCCGGCGGCCCAGCCTTCGTCGCTGGCGCTGGTTACAATCCCGGAGTCGAAGGCCGTGCCATACTTTGGACAAACGCCACTATCCAATATTTCACTGATCAGGGCGCGCTCAGCCCGATCCTCACCAACGCCCAAGCCGACGCATTCGTTGCCAACGCCGTCTCCCCGTGGACTTTCGCCCCCAACGTCTCCCTCACCGTCACGCAAGTTGGCCATCTCGCCGAAGACGTCAACGGCTCCAATATTCAAGGCCAGTTCGGAATCATCTCTGCTCCCGCCGATATCACGCCGCAAGCCATCTCCACGCCACTCGGCGTTGTTTACGACTACGATGGGTCTGTTACTGAC
>Ga0335071_10008226_pt1 | contig 10726 bp, 7 predicted proteins | sample Lox_Sample_15_FD_206724 | JGI IMG/M metagenome (GOLD analysis project Ga0335071, IMG submission 206724) | Soil microbial communities from Loxahatchee National Wildlife Refuge, Florida, United States - Lox_Sample_1.5 | ecosystem: Environmental > Terrestrial > Soil > Wetlands | place: USA: Florida...
CTGCTCGCCTCCGAGCAAGTTCCCTGCCCCGCGGAGTTCGAGATCGAGCGCAGCGATTTTGAATCCGGCACCGAGGTCGGAGAATTCCTTCAAAGCAGCGAGGCGGCGGCGCGCAATCGGTGTCAGGTCGACTTCGCGCGGGATGAGCAGATAGGCGTAGGCGCGGCGATTGGAACGGCCCACGCGTCCGCGGAGCTGGTAGAGCTCGGAGAGGCCGAGGCGATCAGCTCGGTTGATAAGGATGGTGTTGCAGAGCGGGATATCGAGGCCGTTTTCGATGATGGTGGTGGCGACGAGGATGTCCGCCTCGTGATGCATGAAACCAAGCATCACTTTTTCGAGTTCGCCTTCGGACATCTGGCCGTGGCCGACGGTGATTTTTGCCTTTGGGACGAGTTCCTGCAGCTTGGCGGCGATTTCCCAGATGGTGTCGACGCGGTTGTGCACAAAGTAAACCTGGCCGCCGCGTTCGAGCTCTTGTTCCAGGGCAGATTGAATGAGCTTGTCGTCCCAACTGGCGACGACGGTTTGAATCGCCATGCGATCTTTGGGCGGCGTTTCGATGACGCTCATGTCGCGCAGGCCGACAAGCGACATGTGCAGGGTGCGCGGAATGGGCGTGGCCGACATGGTGAGGACGTCGACCTGCTTGCGCATCTGCTTGATGCGTTCTTTGTGGCGAACGCCGAAACGCTGTTCTTCGTCGACGATGAGCAGGCCGAGATCGGAGAATTTGAGATCTTTTGAAAGAATGCGGTGCGTGCCGATGAGGACGTCGATCTTGCCGGCTTCGGCTTTTTGCAGAATTTCTTTTTGCTGCTTGGGACTGCGGAAGCGGCTGATCATTTCGATGGTGACGGGAAATGGTCCGAAGCGCTGCTTGAAAGTCTCGTAGTGCTGGAAGGCGAGGACCGTGGTCGGCGCGAGAACGGCGACTTGCTTATTGTCGCTCACAGCCTTGAACGCCGCGCGCATGGCAACTTCCGTCTTGCCGTAGCCGACGTCGCCGCAAAGCAGGCGATCCATGGGCTGCGTGGATTCCATGTCGCGCATGACATCTTTAATGGCCTGCGCCTGATCTTCGGTCTCCGAATATTCGAAAGAGTCTTCGAATTCACGGACAAATTCGTTGCCTGAGGGGAAAGAGTGTCCCTTGGCGGTGGCGCGCTCGGCGTAGAGCTTGAGCAGTTCTTCGGTCATGTCTTTCATGGCCTTGCGAACGCGAGCTTTGGTCTTGGCCCACGCCTGCGTGCCGAGATGGTTCAACGCGGGCTTGGCGCCTTCGGAGGAACGGTATTTCTGAATCAGGTCGAGGCGCGTGAGCGGGACGTAAAGGCGTGCGCCTTCGGCGTACTCGAGCAACATGAACTCAGCATTCCCGTCGCCCTGATTGATTTCTTTGAGGCCCTGATACTGGCCGATGCCGTGCTCGACGTGAACGACGTAGTCTCCGACCTGGAGGTCGCGGAAGTCGGAGAGGAATGCGGAGACCTTGGATTTTTGGCGCTGCGGGCGCGAGGCGACGGTGTCGGATTCGTCGAAAAGATCGCGCGCGCCGAAGATGGCGAGATGCGCGTCGGGGAAAATAACGCCGTCGGGAACGTAGGCCTTGGCGAGCGTGGTGGTCTGGACTTCTCCGGCGAAGTAACTGGTCTCGTCAGCGTAGCTTTCGCCGCCACGCGTGCGGCTACCGAGTCGATAGCTGACGTTGTATTCAGTGAAGATGTCGGCGAGGCGCTCGACTTCGCCGGTGTTGGGTACGGCGAAGAGAACTTCGTTTCCGTCTTTTGTGATCTTTTGAACTTCCTCGAGCATCTGCGGCACCGCGCCATGGAAGCGAGGAGTGGGCTGGGTAAGGAACGAGATGCTGGGAGTTTCGTCTCCGCGTTCGAGGCCAAGATGTTCGACGTCGGCACCGCTGAGAGCGGCGACCTTCGGCCACCAGTCATCCGGAACAACGTAGAGATCTTCAGGACGGACGAGATTGCCGACGCCGCTGCGCTCGTGGGCTTCAAGGACGCGGGTCCAGAATTTGTCGAACTCGGCGCGAAGTACTTCTGGCTCGTCGAGCAGGACGGCGGCGCGCGGAAGAAGGTCGAAGACACTTTGCTCGGCACCGGCGACGGGGGCGTAGAACTCCCATCCGGGAAACACGGTGACGCCGCCGGAGCGGATGGCGGCTTCGACAATTTCTTCGTTGCCCTGGATGCGCTTGCCCGAGAGACGCGTGTGGATCGCGGCGAGGAGTTGGTCGCTGACCGGCGTTTCGGTGAGCGGCAGAAGAAGGGCCTCGTCGAGGGGATTCAAGGAACGTTGCGACGCGGGATCGAAACGGCGGATGGAGTCGACTTCATCACCGAAAAATTCGATTCGGACGGGGCGCTCGGCTTCGGGCGAATAGACATCGAGAATACCGCCACGCAGGGCGTACTGGCCGGGCATTTCGACGACGTCGGCAGAAGCGTAGCCCACAGTATTGAGATGGGCGAGGAGGTTATCGACGTCAAAGGATTCACCGCGACGGAGAATGCGAGCGAGGTCGGTGTAGTAATCGGCGGTGCGCAGACGGATGGCGGTGGCGGCGATTGGGGCGACGACGATGTTGGCTTTGCCCGTGGAAATTTTCCAGAGGGCCTTGGCTCGTTCTTCCTGAAGCTCGGGATGCGGCGAAAGATTCTGGAACGGGAGCACGTCGCGCGCCGGAAGCGAAACGATGGAATCCGGATCGCAGGCGCTGGTGAGCTCGCAGAATCCCTGGAGAATGGGAATGAGGTCTTCCACGGCGCGGTTGTCGTTGACAACAAAGATCAGCGGCCGGTCGGCGGCACGGCGGAAAAGCACGAGCAGCAGGGCTTTCGCGGTGGGACTGAGGCCGGAAACACGAATCCGCCCCGTGCCCTCTTTGAGGTGGGAGGCTACACGCAGAAAGCCGGGAAGCGATTCGACGTCCGCAAAGAGTTCACGGACGAAGGGAAGAAGCATGCTGGATAATTTTAACAGGATTCAGTGGAGAGGACGGCAAGCAGGATCGGGGATTGCGGCGGAAAGTTACCTCAGTGGGATAGGTCAGTTCGATGAATCATATCGTCGGCGGCTTTCTGGAGCGCCTCTTTGTATCGAGCGTTCCGCGGGTCGAGCGCATTTTTCGAGAAGGTCACCTGCCGCGCCTGGTTTTCCTGCTGAGTGAGCAGGGCGAAGAACGCCTCTTTCTTGGCCGTGGAATATAAAAGGAATCCTTCGTAGTCGCCGGCGCAGCGGTGTGGGGCACATCCGGAGAACGTGACGGTGGTTTCCTCTCCAATGTCGTAGAGAGAGAAGTTGCCGGCAGACGAGACCGAGAATTCCGTCGGCAGTTTGTGCGACGCCCATTCCAGCGCGAATCCACCATTTGCCCGACGAAACACCGACACGCGCCAACCGGATGCGTAACTGCTGAGGACCGCTAAGTAGGCGGCGTCCTGCGTGCCAAATGTCTGAAGGCTGTAGAGCCGCTGACCGCTGAGACCCGTCGACTTTAGTGCAGCTTCCAGTTGTCGATTCGTGAAGCCACTGGTGTCATCTTGTTGTGCCGCGACGGTGAAGCAGCACAGTATCAGGAAAACACCGCAACGTGTAAGCCGCATAAGCAAGTTTACTCCGCTCTTACGATTGTCAGATCGACCCAAAGAACCCCACTTCTGCCAGAGGCGGGCACAAATGGGCACCTGGTGCGGTGGTGATTTCCGCGCAATGCTGCTGTTTTCGTCCCTTCTGGACCATTTGTGATCTGGGCGGGTGGAAGAGAGTCTAGGATGATGCGATGGAAGGCAAAGTTCCTACCTCTGCCAACGGCGCACAGAAATGGGTTCCCGCTGTAGTGCAAGATCCTCTACATGAGTGACGAAGAACAACAAGATCGGGAACGCGCGCTACGGGAGCGGATCGTGAGCCTGATGCGGGCGAATGAACAGGCCCGCCGCAAATCAGTTCCGGAGGACGAAGTGCAGCGACTGAAGGCGGCGGCGAGCAGACTGGATCAGATGTTGAAGGCTGGCGCGGAGCAGGAGGCGGAGAACTTGAAGAACGCGGCGGCGCGGCTGGACCGGTTCCTGGCGGACATGCGGAAGGGGAAGGATTTTACTGAAGGAATCCGGCGGCGGAAGGCGAAAGAGTAAGAGCCACATCGATTGGAATATCCGGAATTATGAGATTGACACCAAAATCCCCACATCTCGCGCAAAAACCGCGCGAGTTGTGGGGCATCCGGTTCTGTGCCGATAGACGCTTTATCAGCGGCTGGCTGGGGGGACGATGCCGTTGCTGCGAAGGTAGACCACGATCTGCCCGTAGTGGTCGAAGCCGTGTGCGGTGACGATGCCGGCGAGTTCGAGCCGCGACGACGGGCGATCTCCAAACGGGTACTTGACTGGCTCTAGCAGATTTTTGTCGGTAATGGTGGCGATGGCTTTGTGCGCGTACTCGAATGAGTCTTTCAGATATTTCACGATTTCGGCTTTGGTCTTGAGCGATTCCGGACCGGATTCTCCGCCGAGATCGGCAGGAGGCTTTTCCTGGAGAATCGCCGCGCCGAGGATGTAGTTGACGGCGGCCACGTGCCGGACCTGCTGGGCGAAGGTGCGGACGCCCTTGAATTCTCCGGAGGTCGGGGCGAAATCGAATTTGCTTTCGGGCATGGCCTCGGCGGCGGGAACAAATTCGTGTTCCATGCCGCTCACGGAGTTATTGAGAACCTGCGCCGCGGTGCGCGGTTCGTCTTTCTTCATCTGTGCCGTTGCGGCGACGGTCCATAGCAAGAGACAACACACACCTAGTCTCAGTAACTGCTTCATCCGTTCCTCCAATTGTGTCGAATTTAGTTTTGCCCCGGGAAAGCCAGATCGACGGCTTTGGGATACTGCCGTCGGGCGAACGTATTCTAGCTGATTGGCAGTGCTCAGTACCCAGTACCTAGTACTCAGTACTCAGTTCCTGGTTCTCAGTTTTCAGTCGTCCTTCTTGATCGCTTAGTGTGGGGTCGCGACCACGGTGTGGAGTGGACGACACGCGATCTTCTGAATGGCGACGCAATTCCCTTCCCTAAGCTATTCATTCTTCAGCGCTAACATTTTTTCCTCAGCTGGCTGGGTTCTTGCATTCCTTCATCACGCTGGAGTTCTTGCTAGGAGGCGTCATGACGCGGATTGTTGGGCATTGGGTGATTCAGGCGTTCAAGGGATGGTTTCTGGGATCGTTTGTGATGGTGGCCGCCGTGCTGACTGGAACTTTGTTTGGCCAGCAGGAGGAGAGTCCGCAAACGCAGTTGCCAGAGGTATGTGAAGGATCATTGCTGTACCGGTCACCGATTGCCGGGAGGTACGAGACGGTGCCGCTTGTACATACAGATGCGGTGTTCGATGTGCGCGGGCTGGTGGCGTCGGCGACGGTGACGCAACGGTATGAGAACTCGACTTCGACGCCGATCGAGGCGGTCTACGCTTTTCCGCTGCCGCACGATGCGGCGGTCTACGACATGGAGATTCGCGTGGGGAACCGGATCATTCGCAGCAAGATTCGCGAGCGGGAAGAGGCGAAGAAGACCTATGAGGCGGCGAAGTCGGAGGGCAAACGTGCGGCGCTGATGGAAGAAGAGCGTCCGAACATTTTCACCATGTCGGTGGCGAACATTATGCCGGGCGACAAGATCGATGTGCGGCTGCGCTACGTGGAGCCACTGCGTTGGGAAGAGGGACGGATGCGGATGGAATTTCCGATGGTGGTGGGACCGAGGTATATCCCGGGCACGCAGGCGACGGGGCATGCTGGCACTGGATGGTCGAAGGATACGGATGCGGTTCCGGATGGGTCGCGAATCACGCCGATTGTGAAGAATCCCGAGAGCCGTTCGGGGCATGACATTTCCGTTTCGGTGGATCTGGATCCGGGATTTCAGGCTTCGTCGGTTACGTCGGTATCGCACGAGATCACGGTGAGCCGTCTGGAGGACGGGCGGCAGCATGTGGAATTAGCGACTGAAGCGACGATTCCGAACAAAGATTTCATTCTCGAAGTGCGAGAGGCAGAGACTACGCGGCCGAAGGCGGCTCTGTTTGTTTCGAGCGGGAAAGATGGCAGCGATGGCCATTTTCTGCTGGCGGCGTTTCCTCCGACGGTGAAGCCGACGGAGCGTCCGCCGGTGGAGATGTTTTACATGATCGACATTTCGGGATCGATGGCGGGGACCTCGATTGAGCAGGCGCGTGGCGCGCTGCTGGCGGCGCTGGACCGGTTGCGTCCGATCGATCGATTCGGGATTCTCGCGTTCAATCACACGTACCAGGAATTTTCGGCGGAACCGCTGCAGGCGACTGCCGAGAATGTAGCGGCGGGACGGCGATACGTGCAGCATCTGGAAGCGGGCGGCGGCACGGAGATGCTGCCGGCGCTGATGCACCTGATGACTAAACCGACAACGCCCGATCATCTGCGGACCATCATCCTGCTGACCGATGGAGATTTGGGGAACGAGGAACAGATCTTCGCGGCGATGCGGACGGATCTGGGCGGGGCGCGGCTCTATACGGTCGGCATTGGCAGCGCTCCGAACGTTTTCCTGGCTAGCAAGATGGCGCAGTTTGGGCGCGGCACATTCACGCACATCGCGGACAATTCTGAATTGAAAGAACAAATGATGCGGCTGTTCGCGACGATCGAGACTCCGGTACTGACGGATGTGAAGGTGTCATTTGAAGGAGTCGAGGTGGCCAACATGTTTCCGGAGAAGGTTCCGGATTTGTTTGCGGGGCAGCCGTTGGTAATTTACGGCGAGATCACGCAGGGGCGCGTCGGGAAGATGCATCTGACGGGACGCGCGGGGAATGAGACGTATGACCAGACGATTCCTGTGAACGTGGAGAAGGCAACGTTTCACCCTGGGATCACGACTCTGTGGGCGCGGCAACGGGTGGAGGAGTTGATGGATCACTGGCGCGAGGCGGAAGAGAGCAATAAAAACGAGATCCGGGACAGCGTGATTGCGCATGCGATTCAATACAACCTGGTCACACGGTTTACCTCGCTGGTGGCAGTGGAAGAAGTGGTGGTGAATACTAGCGGCCAGAACACGACTGTGCCGGTGCCGACTGAGTTGCCAGCTGGGATGCAGATGGACAAGGTGTTTGGCGCACCAGCAACCGGAACTGCGGATGAGTTCTTTGAGACGTTGGGAATCACTTTGCTCGTGATCGGCGGGGGACTCTTGTGGATGCTTCGAGGTCGGATGGTTTCCGGGGCCGTAAAAGCTTGAACCACAGAGTGCACGGAGTTGCACAGAGAAGAGCCTTCACCGGAAAAGGAGCTGACATTCGCCGAGTTCGCGGAGCACGCATTGGGATGAGGGTCCACTTATGAAAGCGCTACGGATTCTGGCTGCATTGTTCTTGCTGAGCGGGGCGTGCCTTTCGGGGCACGCCCTCTATCTGCACGCGAAGGCGGAGCTAGCGGGGATTCTGATTCGACGGGCGTGGGAACAGAGCGTCGGATCGGGCGAGCCCCATGCGCCCTGGTCGTGGGCCGATACGCATCCGGTGGGACGGTTGAGAATTCCGCGGCTGGGATACGACGAGATTGTTTTGGAAGGTGCGACGCCGCGGACTTTGGCATTTGGTCCGGCGCGGTTGATGAGTGGGGCAGAGATGGGCGAGGCGGGGAATGTAGTGCTGGCCGGACATCGCACGAGTTGGTTTCGATCACTGGAAGGCATTGCGCAGGGAGACGCGATCGAGATGGAGTGGTTCGATGCGCAGGGAGGGTTGCATTCGCGGAATTATCGAGTGGATTTGATTCGAGTGACGGATCCGAAGGAAGTAGCTTTGTTGGGGCCGACTGCCGACGATGCATTGACGCTTATTACCTGTTATCCGTTTGGGAGTCGTCCGACGTCGCCAATGAGGTTTGTGGTGCGGGCGGTTCCGGTGGGGGCGGAGCGCGCAGCGGGAGGCGAGAGCGTGAAGCGGGCAGTGGCTAAAGCCGCGTCCTTCTCCGGGGCTTAGCGGCACGACTGAAGTCGTGCCCTGATACGAAGTTCCTCCATGTCTCGCAAAGGCAGCGAGAAATGTGGCACCCCGGTACGTGCAGAATCTCACGAAGTGAAATTTCTTTTATTGCACGGTGACTTTTACTTTGGCAGTGGTGCGGCCGTAGGCATTTGTGCTGCTTAGCGTGTACGTTGTCGTCGCGGTCGGTGTGACTACTACGCTTGTGCCTCTTGTGGCGCCGACTTGCGGCGAGACGATTTCGTAGGATGCGCCCGTTACGCTCCAGCTTAAGGTCACCGGCTGGCCCTTTGTGACTGTAGTGGGATTTGCGGTGAAGCTGGCGATGACCGGCGTCGGGCCGGTGGGAACGTTCGCTGGCGTGTAGAGCGGGTTGATTTGGATTACTTCGAAGGCCGAGGCGGGGACGGACTTTAAGCTGCCGAGATCGTTATTGTTCCAGCGATTGTCCGGGTCGCCGCTGATGTAGATGGAGCTGCCGTTGTCCGCCATGATCATGCCGTACTTTTGCAGCGCGGCGAGAATCACTTTCGATTGCGGAGGAAATCCGGAAATGTCGAATGATGACTTCAGGCGCAGGCGCATGCCCATGACGGCGGCGTTGGTGCTGGTGGAGTTGGAAGCCCAGTGTGATGCCGGAGGCGTGAACGCGGCCTGGCTGCTTTGCACAGTGAAACGCACGGCGTGATGGATGGCGCCGCTGGCAACTTCGTCATAGCGAATCAAGCCCGGGAAAATGGGGAGCCCGGCGGCGTCGGCGGATGTCCAGGTGTAAGGACGCTGCTCGTCGTCAAGGAGATCCCAGACGGCGCCGGAAGCAACGTTCCAGCTCCCGTTCTTCTGCGGGTAGGAAGAGTAGAGCTCGTAGAGCCAGCAGTTGTCGCGATCGAGAACGAGGACGTGACGGTCGCCGTTGCCGGGATTGGGATATCCCTCGATGGGCGCGTTTTTGGGAACGGGCATGGGGCCGGGATCGCTTTCGTCGCCGTAAGCAGTGTAAGTGATGGTGACGAAGGGCGATCCGCTGACCACGACGTAGGGAATGCCGATGGTTTGGTTGGCGTAGAGTCCAGCACCGAAGTCAGGATGGAGCGGCGTGGTGGTGCCGATAAAGTTGATGTAGTTTGCCGAGTTGGGATCGACAGGCGCGGTGGAGACGTCCTGGTTCCAGGCGTTGTCAGCGGGGAACGGAAGGAATCCGTTGAGGCTGGCGGCGCGGCCGAGAGACATCTGACTGCAGGATTGGGCTGCGGCGTGAATAGTTAGGCAGAGCAGGAGCGCGGCGATGGCGTGGGGGAGACGTCGCATGATGGAGACCTCGTTGAAATAATTTACGCCGGATTCGGTCACTGCAAGTTAATGAGAAGTGCTAGAACTGCGGCCGCGGAATCAGTCTTGATCACCCAAAGAGCGGCTGCCAGGGAGATCCCTCGCCCCGCTGGTAAAAGCGCGGGTATCGGGATGACGCCCGTTACTGTTGACGAGGCATCGGGCCGCACAGATTTCCTGGGAAGTCAAAGTCCCCACCCTCTTCCGCAAACTGCGCTGAAGTAGAGCGGGACACCGATTTCCGTTTTTTAGCCGCGGAGGATGGGGCGGGTTAGGCAGGTGGGGCCGCCGCTGCCGTTGATGCAGAGTTCGCTGCCGGGGAAGGTGCGGACATCGAATCCGGCGGCCCGCAGGCCGGCATTCGTCTTTTGATTTTCTTCAATTGCCAGCAGGCGTTTTTCTCCCAGCGCAAGGACATTACAGGCTAGCGTGTCTCGCTCGGAGTAGTCGATCTCGATCAGGTTGTAGCCTCGGGTTTGGAGAAGTTCGAGGGTTTCGACGGCGAGCCAGGGAAGATCGACGACGGCTGTCTTCTCGTCCAGCAGGCTGATCAACGACATCAGGTGAAGGCAAGCGCTGGGGCCGGCTCCGTGTGGCAGTGGGGCGGAAAGAACTTCGATCCCTTTCGGTGAGAGCAGGTCACGCATCTGCTGGATGCCGGTGCGGTTGGTGCGATAGCCGTGTCCGATGAGGAGAGTTTTGGCGTCGAGCCAGAGAATGTCTCCGGCTTCGGTGGCGCCGGGAGCGGTGATAGTGCCGAGCATTGGGATGGCTTGTGCCTTGTAGAACGATTCGTGATGCAGGCCTTCGGCGACGCGATTGGGCTTTCCCATGCGCATGATAATCATGCCGTGGTCGGTGGCGAACGAGGCGTCATGGGCGTAGACGGCGTCGAGAGAGCTGTCGGCGGCGGATGCGAGTTCGAGGACTTCGGCGCCAGCCGCTGCGAGTTCGTGTACGAGCTTGTCGTGTTGCGATTGCGCGATGTCGAAGTTGGGAGCGCGGTGGAATCCGAGTTCGCACCAGTGGGAGACGTGGTCGGGTTGGTTCCATCCAGCGGTGCGCGGGGAGCAGACTACGACTCGGCGCAGGGGGGCGGTCATGGAGTGGCCGTTTTGGGTTTGGGCGGCGGGGACGGTTTGGGTCATGGAGATCACTGGGGATTCTAGGGCATTGAGGCGTTGGAGAATCCTGATCGGGAGTTTACTCTCGAACCCGCAAACGATCCTGTTTGTTCACCTCGAACTCCTCTCTAATTTCTGCAAGATTGCCGTCCGGTTTGGCGAAGAAATCGATGTACTCGTCATGGCTGAAGAACGCGTTTACGTAGTTAGCCTGCGTTAAGACGTAGCCACCCCATCCATTCA
>Ga0335071_10008228_pt1 | contig 10725 bp, 11 predicted proteins | sample Lox_Sample_15_FD_206724 | JGI IMG/M metagenome (GOLD analysis project Ga0335071, IMG submission 206724) | Soil microbial communities from Loxahatchee National Wildlife Refuge, Florida, United States - Lox_Sample_1.5 | ecosystem: Environmental > Terrestrial > Soil > Wetlands | place: USA...
AAAACTTTTCTTCTTCGATCTGCTTGCGGTAGGCCTCCAGGTTGCGAACTTCGAGAAACTTCTGGAAACCTACGACTGCGACCTCGCCTTTCAACTGCGCGGCATCCCGCAGCAATTGCGGCAGTAACAACCGGCCCTGGCCGTCCATTTCGACTTGTTGTCCCCAGTACCCGGTCGTGCTTAAGAACTTCTTCTTGGTAGGGTTGAAGGTGGGCAGGGCGGCCAACTTCTGCTCGATCTGGTCCCACTCCTCGAAGGGATACACTTGAGCAACCTTGCCGTCTAAACTCGTGATGTAGAATTGCTGGCCGTATTTCTCGTCGATCACCCGCTTGAACTCGGCCGGGACCTTGAGACGGCCCTTCTCGTCGACCCGGGTTGGATGATTGCCGCGAAACATGAGCTTGGTCTACGACAGCGACGAGGGAGGTAAGAACAACGCAAAACCGGGCAACTTTCGTGCGATTCGGGCTGTTTTTGGTGCTTTCGGGTCGGTTTCCCACCGGCTCCTCGTTTTCAGCTCCTGAGTCCCACGGGCCCTACCGTATGTACCACAATCAACCACTTTCTCCCACATCTTAGCCGTAAGTCGTTTATTGTCAAGCAGAAACTTAAAGGCCGATAGTCCACTAGTGCAGCGGTTGCGGAAAATACGAGGAATTGTGGTTAACCAACTGAGTCACCACAATACATTGCGTTACCGCTTTTGATTCTTTTGCTATTTCTTCGCTGAGATTTTTCTTGACGTCCGGAACCGGCGCAATCTTTGTTGTGGAAATTTGCAGCAACTCGGCCATTCTCCCGCCTACACTCCACAGTAGCCACACTGAAGTGACCTACAACGTCCCCAGTCCGGTTGTGAGAATTCAGGTTTGGGGGGCGGCTTACGTGTACTACAAACATTCTGGGCGTTTTTCGATTGGCGGTCTGACGATCGGTGCTCTTGTCGGCTGTTCCGCTGCTTCGATTCTTGGTTACCTCTACGCTCGCGGGAGCGTCCTGATCGATGACGAGCGCTTCGCTGTTCTGGCGACCGTCGCTTTTGGGGCGGCCATTGGAGCCTGCACTGGATACGGCCTGATCTGGGGAAAAGTGCGTAATCAGAGGGCGAATGTCGTGATACAGGCGGCGGCTTCCCTGCTCGGCTTGTATTTGAGTTGGGCAGTCTGGGTGGATGTGATCTTCCAGCGAGATCACGTTGAGAATCCGGGCTGGGCTGAATTTGCCAAAAATCCGGGCATTCTCTGGCGAGCGGTTTCCTACATCAATCAGTACGGCACGTGGAGTCTAGGCAAAGGGGACGCCACCAAAGGATTCGAGTTATGGCTGGTTTGGGGGGCCGAAGCTGCCATGGTGATTGGTATTTCCATGTTTGTCGGCTATGAGGTGCTGCGGCGTCACGCGTTTTGCGAGCGCTGCGAATCCTGGTGCCGACGTGGGGCAAAGCTTCTCCTTTCCTCGCCCCACAACGTCACATTGCTGAAGCGACAACTGGAGAGCAATGATTGGAAGTCTCTGGAAACACTGACTGCGGGCAATAAGGGAGCCGACCATCTCGCAATAATGCTCGACAGCTGCGAGCAATGCGGCCAACTTCACACCATGAGCATGACCCATACTGCAGTCTTTCGGAACAAACTTAGACAGACGAAGGTCCGCAACACGAATGTCATCCAGCATCTGCTGATTGGACCGGCTCAGGCGGAAACCCTTCGGCAACTCTCGACGAAGATCACGCAGGCAGGCCGCATCGCTGCGCCTCAAGCGAATGCCGCGGCATCGAGCAGACGGTAATTTCCGAGCCGGGCACTGAGGGATTCACCCTACAAAACGGAAATCGTTGCCGGGTATTAACGAACTCGCCATCCTTCGGCGTGCTCACTCTCATCCCAAGAAGCGCTTAAATTCCAACGTCCGATTGAGGTCGCCGTGAAAAACTCTCTGCTCCTATCCTTCACCCTGCTCGTATCCTCGCTGGTGTTCGCGCAAGATAACCCACCACCTTTGTATCCGGCGCCTGGTAACCCCGCCGACCAGCAGTCCCGGGCGAATATGGATGCGCAACAGAAAGGCGACATGCCGGTCTTCCGCGTCAATGTATACGCGCGGAGCGTGCGGGCAGTGAATTATCGGAACCGAGGCGGCTCCACTACGCTGGAAATGAAGGGTACAGACCTCATGCCCTCAGTGACCGGGAAGGCGAAGGTCGACGGAAAGGCCGGCCGATTGGCCATCGATGTCGACCTGAATCATATGCAGCCTCCGATCAGCCTGGGCGGGCCCTATCTCACGTATGTTCTATGGGCCGTCACTCCGGAGGGCCGGGCTGTGAACCTGGGCGAAGTCCTGCCCGGCGACAATGGGAACGAGAAGCTGAACGTGACCACCAATTTACAGGCGTTTGCATTGATCGTGACGGCAGAACCTTACTTTTCCGTCACGCATCCCAGCGACAAAGTGGTGGCGGAAAATGTGATTCTTCCGCAAACCAAGGGTTTTGAAGAGTCCGTGGATGCCAAGTTCGACGTACTGGAAGGGCGCGAGTACATTGTGGATGTTCCCGCCGACCAGCTTCCTTCTTCCCAGGCCTCGCCAAAAGTACCTCTCGACTTGTTGGAAGCACGAAATGCTGTCGCGATCGCGAAGGCCGCCGGAGCCCAGCAGTATGCAAATGACTCCCTCATGAAAGCCGAAGACATGCTGCAGCGCGCGGAGGATTACTATCAGCGCAAGCAAGGACGCACTCCGATCGGGACGGCCGCGCGTGGCGCTACGCAGATGGCAGAGGACGCGCGCGTGCTGACTCTGCGCAAGAAAGAACAGGAACGGGAAGAAGCGGCGCGCCGGGCCGAGGAAGAAGCCAGAACAAAGGCTGAAGCGGAAGCCGAGAATGCGCGACGCGCGCAGCAGGAGGCGCAAGCCCAGGCCAATGAAGATGCGCGCCAGCGGGCTGCCGCCGAGCAGGCAAAAGCACAAGCGGACCTGGAGAGAGCTCAGGCCCTATTGCAGCAGCAGCAGGCGCAGGCTCAGGCAGAAGCCGCACAGCAGGCCGCGGAAGATGCCCAGCGCCAGCAGGAAGAAGCGGAACGGCAGCGCCAGGAAGCTGAACGCGAAAAGCAGGAAGCGATTCAACAGAAAGAGGAGCTGCGGGCTCGCCTGATGACACAACTGAACCAGGTGCTGCAGACCCGCGATACGGCACGCGGGCTGATCGTGAGCATGCCCGATGTACTGTTTGCCTTCAACAAATACGATCTCAAATCGGACGCGCGCGAACGCCTGGCCAAAGTCTCCGGGATTCTGCTGGCATATCCGGGGCTGAGGCTCCAGATCGAGGGGCACACCGACAGCATCGGTTCCGATGAATATAACCAACAGCTGTCGGAGAAGCGTGCCAATAGCGTGAAAGGTTACCTGATCTCATCGGGCGTGCCACCGAACGACGTCAGCGCGGTTGGATTGGGCAAGGCCAATCCTGTCGCGGACAACAACACGGCGCAAGGCAGACAACAGAATCGCCGGGTGGATATCATCGTATCGGGAGACGTAATCGGACAGCAGATCAATGGGTCTGAATCGCAAATCACTTCTCCGGAAGCGCAACCCGGGACGGACTCTCAGCCAGAATCACCAGCCACGCAAACGCCGCCGGTCCAGATGGACTCAGCGCCACCTAACCGTTAATCATTCCGGCATGCTGAATCGTGTACCCTGAACCGGCATGCCGGAGCATCTTGAATTCGAGCAGTGGGTGCCGTTCCCTCTAGGGCGCGTGTTCGGATTCTTTTCTAATCCGGAAAACCTGGCACGGATCATGCCGGTTTCTACCGCCACGAAAGTAGAATCCGTGCGCCTGGTTGCGCCCGAGAGTCCTGCGAGCGGGCAAGGTGACGAGAAAGCGGCCGGCGCCGGTACGGTGATTATCACCTCCTTTCGGATATTTCCCCTGCTCCCGTTCCGAGCTCAATGGATTGCGCGCATCGCAGAGCTTGAGTGGAATCATTATTTCGCCGACGTACAGGAGAAGGGTCCGTTCAAAACCTGGCATCATCGCCACGAATTCGCGGAGGAGACGCGACCGGGGAACAACGGCACGCGCATTCGGGACATCATCGATTACGAGATCGGATGGGGAGTTCTGGGAGCGGTCGCGGATGCGTTATTTGTGCGGCGGCAGATGAAACGCATGTTCGAGGAGCGCCAACGAAGGCTTCCTTCCCTCCTTGCATGAGTTTGCGACCATCTCTGGCCTCGCCCCGTAATGTTATTGGGAACTCGAATCGTCCTCAGTCCAGAGTCTTGCGATGAGACAGTTACAACGAAGTCTGCTGTTGATCATTTCCTTGGCAGTCCTCCCGGGGACTTCGGCGCAGGCGCCGGACACATGGAGGACCATCGGTCGTGAAGACCTCTGCGTCACAGAAGGCCAGATCGAAGCCGGGCCCGAGAGGCAACTCAAGGTTGACGTCCCGAAGATGCGCGCATACGCGACAATCGCGAGCGCGCAATCGGTTGAAGCGCGATTCGCGTACCTCGGCCCGACAGCCCAAGACGTTCCTTTAGCTTCTGGAGAGATGCGCCGCCAGTTCGGCATGAAGCTGCGAGCGCAAGATCCGTGCAATCTTGTGTACGTGATGTGGCGGATCGAGCCGACGTCTCAGCTGATGGTTTCTGTAAAACGAAACCCGAATCAGCACACCAGCGCGGAGTGCGGCAATAAAGGTTATTGGAATGTCCGGCCGGCGAAATCATCGCCGGTGCCTTCACTGGGAGGGGGCAAGTTTCACACCTTGCGCGCCGAGATGAAGGGCGCAGACCTGCGAGTGTTGGTCGACAATCAGGCAGTTTGGACGGGGAACGTCGGGTCCGAAGCCGCGAGCCTGGACGGGCCTGTAGGTATCCGATCCGATAATGCGCAGATCGCATTGGAGCTCCAGGTTCGCCGAGCAGAAAGTCATTCCGCAGCGAGGTCCTGCAATACGGCGGTAGGATCAGACTAGATGGGGAGTGAGTTAAGGTCTAATGGCTTCGACGAAAACAGCGGTACCGTAAGCCAGGACCTCGGTGACTCCCTGCATGACTTCGGTCGCGTCATACCGTGCTGCGACGACGGCGTTCGCACCCAGTTCCGCAGCGTGCTGCAGCATAAGGTCAAAGGCTTCCTGCCTGGTTTTTTCGCACAGATTGGTCAGCAGCGTGATGTTGCCTCCGACAAGCGTCTGCAAGCCTGCGCCGATAGTTCCGAAGATGGAGCGAGAGCGCACAACGATTCCGCGAACCACTCCGAGAGTGCGAGTCACGCGGAAGCCGTCCAGCTCGAATTGCGTTGTGACCATGTTGTGAGCGACCATCCTGCCCGAACTGTAACTCGTCGCCATCAATGCCTCCCGCGCTCCGGTCGAAAAGCTTAGCCGGAAGCGTAACTATAACGCCTAAAATCTGGTGAGACGAGTGATTGGCTGGTTTCCGTGGGCGGGGATCGCTATTCGAGTTCTGCTCGGATGATGAAGTCCTGTGAGGATAGTTCGTATGCGATGTACAAAACATTTGGTTTGCAGCATACCTGGCAATCTTCCACATAGCTTTGGCGGCTTCCCGCGGAAGCGTCGACCGTGGTCGGATTCCATTCTCCGCAGGCGGCGCACTGGAAACCGGCGTCCATGAGGAGAGGATAACGCACCTCGACCGCACCCTATAATGTCCTCTGCTCCTCTGGGGGAACGAATGATTTCTCGGCGGCGATTTCTTGCAGGAAGCGGCACAACTGCGGCCGGAAGGTTTGTACTGAGCTCTCGCCTGCGGGCGGAACCGGACAGGCGGATCTCCCCCACCTGCCAGAGTCGATCACGAAGCTGCAATCGCGCAAAACGGAAGCGAAACCGATCTCCCTTTTGGAGCGTGAGGAGCGGCAAGAACGCGCCCGCGAACTGATGCGGGATAACTCGCTCGACGCCATTGTTCTCACGGAAGGAACTTCTTTGCGGTATTTCACGGGAGTCCGCTGGTGGGGTGGAGAACGTTTATTCGCGTTCGTGCTGCCTGCTAAGGGCAAAGCGTTCTACGTTTGCCCGGAATTCGAGGAGGGACGAGCCCGAGAGCAATTGTCGAACGCACCCGGCGGAGAAGCGCCCTACGTGCGGACGTGGCAGGAGGACTACGACCCCTACCTTCGCATGGCTGAGGCCTTGAAGGACCAAGGTATTTCCGGCGGCAGGCTTGGGATCGAGGAGACAGTTCGATTTGTCTTCTCCGATGGAATTCGCAATGCCGTTCCACAGGCGACGCTGACAAGCGCTACGCCCGTGACTGCGGGTTGCCGCATGATCAAAAGCGCGAACGAGATCGCGCTCATGCGGCTCGCATCTCAGGTGACGTTATCGGTCTATGAGGCGGTGTATCGCTCATTGCACGAGGGGATGACGCAGGAGGATGTCGGGAAATTGATCGACGAGGCCTATTCGCGAGTCGGATTTCCTGGCGATGCCAGCGTGATGATCGGGGAGTACACGGCGCTGCCGCATGGATCACGCACGCCTCAGGTGATTCGGGAAGGCTCCATCATCATGCTCGATGATGGATGCAATGTCGAAGGCTACCTTTCCGATATCACACGTACGTTTGTGCTGGGAAAACCGTCCGGCAAAATGAAGCAACTGTTTGACATCGTGCACCGTGCGCAATCCGCGGCACTGGCGACCGCGCGTCCGGGATTGGAATGCGCAGCTGTGGATGCCGCCGCTCGCAAGGTGATTACAGATGAAGGCTACGGTCCTGATTACAAATATTTCGCGCATCGCGTGGGACATGGCCTCGGAATGGACATGCATGAGTGGCCGTACTTGGTGCGCGGGAACAAGACCAAACTGCTCGTGGGGATGACCACCAGCGACGAGCCGGGTGTTTACCTGCCCGGCGAATTCGGGATACGACTGGAAGACGACATGCACATCACGGAAAACGGCGCTGAGTTATTCACTCCACAGAGCCCTTCGTTGGAAGATCCATTCGGCCACGCGTAGAAGCTAAGCCCGCCGGATTTTGGGTGCAGACCGGAAGTCGGGGAACATGAACGTGTATACGTAGCTCTTCCGTACATTCGTTACCAGCACCGGACGGAAGCACGCGATACAGGTTCCTCCCGGGCGCCGCACGCTCGGATACACGATTCCCGCAGAGCCGGCTTCGAGCAGTTGCACTCCCAGTGTCTGGGAAGCCGCGTAGCTGTCCGGAGAGAGACAGTCCGCGTGATCGCTCGACTTGCGAAGATCGTGGAAGTCGGCGCGAAAATCAGCCAGGAAATCCTGGTAATCGGCAACATCTTCTTCATCCCATGCGGTTTCTTCCAGCCATTGTTGCCGGTGATAGGCAACTTCGGCCTGCGAGGTCTTCAACTCGAAAGATGCGTACCATGCACCTCGATCCGGCGAGTTGAACCGCGAACCGGTCGGAGCAGGATGACAGAAGGCCGCATTGATGATGCGATAAGAAGGAATTCCAAACACCAGCTCCCTCTCGTCGATCCCCGGAGCCAGCCTCGACTCGGCGAGCAGCCGATCGTTGGTGGCGTTGTCAAGTTCGAAAATACCTTCCAGAATTTCGGGATCGTCGGTGAGGTGAGCTAGAACGGAAACGCCGCCATCCGCAAATTGGGCGGGGATGAGGCGATGGGTATCGCGTTCGTCGATAGGGGTAGAACTGAGCACAGCAGAACCTTTTTTCGAGAACTAGCGGCCGCCACGGCGGCTGTCGAGCAAGCGGCGCACGGCGATCATGGCAGGCATGCCACCATGCGTCAGGAATTCCAGCGGCGGCGCGTCATTAAACATCGGGTTGGAATTGGGACGCGAAGTCCATTCATTCGCGAGACGTTGATTGAACAGAATATTGAGGGCCTTGAAGATACCGATCAGCAGCGAGATGCGGGTCAGTTCGTCCTGGGAAAGCAAACCCTTGCGGTTCTTCTTGAGCTCGAAGTAGCGGCCGTTTGATGTTCCACCTAGCAAGGCCATCGCAGTTTCATTGCGCAAGCGCCACTTCTCCACAATGGCAAAAAATGCCGCGATCGCAGCCGGGCTGAGACGCGCACGTGTGCGCGAGTCGGCCAGATCCGGCAGCTTCCTGAGATCCAGTCCAAGGTCCGGTACTGCGGCTAAAGCGTTCACTTCGTAACGCTCTCCATTTATGGATCATTATATCTACGAATATGGACTGTCGTCAACAGCGAGATTGGACCCTGATTACTGCCTGATTTTCAGTGACTTAGCTATGTTTCGGGGACGCTTGGGCAACCCGGAAAGTCTTGAACATAGGTATTGCCCACGTACCCGAGGTAGGTGATGCCGATTTCGCTGGTGAAGTAGCCGTCCGCGGTGAGCTTGCGCAGCAGCCCGAAGAACTCGATTCCCTGACCGAGACTTGGGTCCTTATCAAAGTTCTTGCGATAGGCAATGAGGTCGAGGATTTCCTTCTGCTGCTCAGGCGCGCAATCGATGAACGACTTGCCGTAGCGGTCGAGACAGGCGTTATCGAGCCACATGAGCCCACCGCCCAGGGCGAGTTGATAATCCTTGCTTTCGCTCGTGATCAGGTCGATGAATTCGGGAGCGCCCGCTTCGATCGCTCCTTTGGCCTCGGCGTCTGACGGGATGATCGACTGGCAAAGACTCTGCAGCGTTTTGTAAAAATGCGGCGAGAAGAACTTGGGTGCGTATGCCTGATCCTTCGCCGCAGCCTTTTCCGCCTTCACCATCTGGTGGGCATACTCGGCTGCCTCGAGCGGAATGACCCGCAGTACAGAACCTGTTACGGCCGTAAGCGTAAGCGATTTGAGGATATCCCGCCGCGAAAACGTCATGCGCCCAGGTTTCCTTTCTTCGCCTGATCGAGCAAATACTCGGATGCGCGCCACGTGAGAGCCATGATGGTGAGCGTGGGATTCTTGTCGGCGTTGGTGACGAAGCAGGCTCCATCGGTCACAAACAAGTTTTTCACCTCGTGCGCCTGGCAGTAGCCGTTCAAAGCCGAGGTTGCAGGGTGCTCTCCCATGCGCACGGCGCCGACCTCATGGATCACTTCTCCGCCATTCTCGATGCCGTAGGGATGGGGTCCTCCAGCCGGCTTCGAAGTAAGATACGTGCCTCCGGCAGCTTCGGTGATGGCGCGATAGGTTTCCTGCATATCCTTCGCCATCTTGATATCGTTATCGCCCCACTTCCAGTGGAAGCGCAATACCGGAATGCCCCACTGATCGACCGCTGAGGGATCGATTTCGCAATAGCAGTTTTCGTTGGGGATCATCTCGCCGCGCCCGCCGAAGCCAATGAAAGTACCGTATCGCTTTTTGCACGCCTGTTTGAGAGCGGATCCGTAGCCTTCGAACTCGTCGCACAAATAGTCGTGGTCGCCGACGCCGGGCATATCGCGGCCACCTCCGAACTCGGTGTGATAGCCGCGCAGGAAGTCATTCTTGCGGTCGAATTTCCACCAGGGCAGGTACATGTGCATCCCACCGGTGCCATCGTGATTGTGCGCCGGCATCTTCTCGAGTTGCGGAAAGTATCCGAAGCCACTGCTGCCGACGGTATCCATGAGATACCGGCCTACCACGCCGGAGGAGTTGGCGAGACCGTCGGGAAACAGCGTTGATTTTGAGTTCAGCAAAAGTCTCGCGGACTCGCAGGTACTGGCGGCAACTATGAATGCACGGGCGTGAACCCGCCTCTCGCTGGCGCTGGCTTTATCGATGTAAGAGACCGCGGAAACTTTGCCATCTTTGCCAAGGACGAGTTCGCGCGCCATCGCACCGGTGATCAGGGTAAAGCGTCCGGTCTTTTGTGCGTCGGGGATTGGCACCTGGCTGGAACTAAAATTCGAGCCGGTAATGCAGCCCCGTCCGCACTGCCCGCAATAGTGGCATGCCGGGCGGCCATTATGGCGCTGGGTCAGGATCGCCAGCCGCGAAGGAATACACAGGACGTTGAGCTTGTCGCACGCTTTCTTGACGATGGTCTCGGTACAACGCGGCTTGGGCGGCGGAAGGAAAATTCCGTCCGGAGCGCTGGGAATGTTCTCTTTCGTCCCGAACACGCCGATGTAAGACTCCACCTTGTCATAGTAGGGAGCGACGTCTTCGTAGCTGATGGGCCAATCATCGCCCATACCGTCGTGCGAGCGAACCTTGAAGTCGACCGGCGCCATGCGGAGTGCGATACGTCCCCAGTGGTTGGTGCGGCCACCGAGAATTCTTGAGCGGAACCAGCGGAACGTCGAGCCGGGGGCGGAGACATAGGGCTCGCCCTCAATTTCCCATGCGCCGTTAGGAGCGAGAAACTCGTTATCGAAACTGCGGCGTCCTCGGGCCCCGATGCCGGCGCCGCGATGCGGCAGGTCATAGGGCCAGACATGCTCCTTGTAATCTCTTTCGGGAATGACGGGAGGCCCGGCCTCGAGCATGACGACGCTCAGCCCGCCTTCGGTTAGTACCTTGGCCGCAGTGCCACCCGACGCGCCGGAGCCGATAATGCAGACGTCATACGTTTTGGGCGTGCGGGAAACCTGCATGGAACTCCTCTGTCCTTGCTCTCTGATCCCCCCGGGGGATGGCAGATAGTGTAATCGCAGGAAGGCAATTCCGAATTATCAAAAACGTCGTTCCGGCCGTTTCGGACGTCTGACTTGTCAACAGTCACCCGGGATATCTCATCGAAATCGCTCGGGGCTCGGAAG
>Ga0335071_10008230_pt1 | contig 10724 bp, 9 predicted proteins | sample Lox_Sample_15_FD_206724 | JGI IMG/M metagenome (GOLD analysis project Ga0335071, IMG submission 206724) | Soil microbial communities from Loxahatchee National Wildlife Refuge, Florida, United States - Lox_Sample_1.5 | ecosystem: Environmental > Terrestrial > Soil > Wetlands | place: USA: Florida...
GCCCGCGGCGTCGCCCGGTGCCGATGCCTGAGCCTCGGCCCGGGGCGCGGCGGCCTGCTACGATCCGCGCCCCATGGCCGACTCCGCCCCCGAGCGGCGCCTGACGCGCGCCGACTTCCGCTTCGAGCTGCCCGCCGAACTGATCGCGCAGCAGCCGCCGGCGGTGCGCGGCGCGAGCCGGCTGCTGGCGCTCGACGGCGCGGGCGGCGGCCGGCGCGACCTCGGCTTTCCGGACCTCGCGACGCTGCTCGCGCCGGGCGACCTGCTGGTGCGCAACGACACGCGCGTGCTGCCGGCGCGGGTCCGCGGCCACAAGGCCACCGGCGGCGCCGTCGAGCTGCTCGTCGAGCGCCTCCTCGGCGAGCGGCGCTTCAGCGCCCAGCTGCGCTCGAGCAAGGGCGCGCGCGCGGGACAGGAGCTCAAGCTCGCCGGCGGCGCGCTCGCGCGCGTGGTCGCGGTGGCCGACGGCCTCGCCGAGCTCGAGCTCGACCGCGGCGTGCGCGACTACCTCGAGGCGCACGGCGAGGTGCCGCTGCCGCCCTACATCGCGCGGCCGGCCGAGGCGGCCGACCGCGCGCGCTACCAGACCGTGTACGCGCGCGCCCCGGGCGCGGTGGCGGCGCCGACCGCGGGCCTGCACTTCGACGCGCCGCTGCTCGCGGCGCTCGCGGCGCGCGGCGTCGAGGTCGCCGACCTCACGCTGCACGTCGGTGCCGGCACCTTCCAGCCGCTGCGGAGCGACGACCTCGACGCGCACCGCATGCACGCCGAATGGCTGGCGGTGCCCGCGGCGACCGTGGCCGCGGTCGCGGCGACGCGCGCGCGCGGCGGGCGCGTGGTCGCGGTCGGCACGACCGTGGTGCGCAGCCTCGAGAGCGCCGCCGCGGGCGGCGCGCTCGCGCCCTTCGAGGGCGAGACGCGGCTCTTCATCCGGCCGGGCTTCCGCTTTCGGGTGGTCGATGCGCTCGTGACGAACTTCCACCTGCCGGAGTCGACGCTGCTGATGCTGGTGTGCGCCTTCGCCGGCCGCGAGGCGGTGCTCGATGCCTACGCGCACGCGGTGCGCAGCGGGTATCGTTTCTTCAGCTACGGCGACGCGATGTTCGTGACGCCGGCGGACGAGGCGAGGCGGCGGCCGTGAACTTCGACCTGATCGGCAGCGACGGCGCGGCGCGGCGCGGGCGGCTGAGCTTCGCGCGCGGCAGCGTCGAGACGCCGGCGTTCATGCCGGTCGGCACCTACGGCACGGTCAAGGCGATGACCCCCGAGGAGCTCGTCGCCGGCGGCGCCGAGATCGTGCTCGGCAACACCTTCCACCTCTGGCTGCGGCCCGGGCTCGAGGTCATCGCGGTGCACGGCGGACTGCACCGCTTCATGCACTGGGAGCGTCCGATCCTGACCGACTCGGGCGGCTTCCAGGTGTTCAGCCTCGCCAAGCTCAGGAAGCTGAGCGAGGCGGGCGTGCGCTTCCGCTCGCCGGTGGACGGCGCCGAGGTGTTCCTGTCGCCGGAGGAGTCGATGCGCATCCAGCGCGCGCTCGGCGCCGACGTCGCGATGCAGTTCGACGAGTGCACGCCGTACCCGGCCGGCGAGCGCGAGGCGCGCGAGTCGATGGAGCTCAGCCTGCGCTGGGCGCGGCGCAGCCGCGATGCGTACTACGACGAGGCGGCCGGCGCGCCGCCCGGGGTGCTGTTCGGGATCGTGCAGGGCGGCATGCACCGCGCGCTGCGCGAGGCCTCGTGGGCCGGGCTCGCCGAGCTCGGCCTGCCCGGCCACGCGCTCGGCGGGCTCGCGGTCGGCGAGCCGGAGGAGGAGCGCCTGCGGGTGCTCGAGGAGACCGTGCCGCTGATGACCGCGACGCTGCCGCGCTACCTGATGGGCGTCGGCCGGCCCGCGGACCTGGTCGAGTCGGTCGCGCGCGGCATCGACATGTTCGACTGCGTGATGCCGACGCGCCACGCGCGCAACGGCCACCTGTTCACGCGCGCGGGCGTGCTCAACATCCGCAACGCCCGCCACGCCGCCGACCCCGGGCCCGTGGACCCGGGCTGCGACTGCTACACCTGCCGCCACTATTCGCGCGCCTACCTGCGCCATCTGGACCGGGCCGGCGAGATCCTCGGCAGCCGCCTGAACACGATCCACAATCTGCACTTCTATCAAGCGCTTATGAAGGCGATCCGGACCGCGATCGAGTCGCGTCGCTTCGCCGCGTTCCGCGCCGACTTCCACGCCGCGCAACGCGAAGAGGCTGAGCCGCCTGTGGCATAATACGCGGCTACGCCCATCAGACCGCATCCCGGGGAAATAGCATGGACTTTCTGATTTCGACGGCCTACGCGCAGGCGGCCGGCGGCTCGCCGCAGTCGACGCTGATGCAGATCGCGCCGATCGTCGTGCTGTTCGTCGCCTTCTACTTCCTGCTGATCCGCCCGCAGACCAAGAAGGCCAAGGAGCACCGCGAGATGGTCGCCAAGCTCGCGGTCGGCGACGAGGTCGTGACCGCCGGCGGCCTGCTCGGCCGCGTCAGCGAGGCCGGCGAGACCTTCGTCACCGTCGAGGTCGCCAAGGGCGTGGAAGTGAAAGTGCAGCGCTTCCAGGTCTCGCAGCTGATGCCGAAGGGCACCTACAAGAGCGCCTGAGCCGCGCAAGAGCGCCGCCGAGGCGCCCGACACGGAGCACCGTCCGGCATGAACCGTTACCCTCTCTGGAAGAGCCTGCTGTTCGCGGGCGTGATGCTGCTGGCGCTGGTGCTGGCGCTGCCGAACGTGTTCGGCTCGGCGCCGGCGCTGCAGCTGTCGCGCAAGGACGGCGAGCTGTTCAAGGGCGCATCCGCCGCGCAGCCGTTCCTCGACCTCTTGGCGCGCGCGCAGGTGACGCCGGACACCTCGTTCGTGCAGGACGGGCGCGTGGTGCTGCGCTTCGTCGACGTGCCGGCGCAGCTGAAGGCGCGCGACCTGATCGAGGCCTCGTCCCCCGGCGCCTACGCGATCGCGACCACCTTCGCCTCGGGCGCGCCGGCGTGGGTGCGCGCGATCGGCCTCAGGCCCATGAGCCTCGGCCTCGACCTCAGGGGCGGCATCTACCTGGTCTACGAGGTCGACGTCGACGGCGCCGTCAAGCAGACGCTGCAGCGGCTCGAGCGCGACTACCGCCTCGCGCTGCGCGAGAAGAAGATCCAGTACGAGTCGGTCGAGGGCGGCGCCGGCGGCGTCGTGGTCACGCTCAAGGACGCGGCGCGGCTCGACGACGCCAAGGCCGCGCTGGCCGCGGTCGACCCGAACGTGACGCTCACCGCGAGCGAGGCGACGCTGCGCGCGACGCTGTCCGATACCCAGGTCCGCCAGCGCCAGGACTTCGCGATCCAGCAGAACATCACCGCGCTCGGCAACCGCGTCAACGCCCTCGGCGTGTCCGAGGCGAGCGTGCAGCGCCAGGGCGCGAACCGGATCGCCGTGCAGCTGCCCGGCGTGCAGGACGCGAGCGAGGTCATCCGCCTGCTCGGCAAGACCGCGACGCTGGAGTTCCGCCTCGTCGACCAGACCGGCAACCCGATCGAGGCGCAGCAGACCGGCCGCGCGCCGCTCGGCACCAAGCTCTACAAGGAGCGCAACGGCCGGCCGGTGCTGCTGAAGCGCGAGGTCATCGTCTCCGGCGAGCAGCTCACCGACGCGACCTCGACCTTCCAGCAGGGCGAGCCGGCGGTCAGCATCCGGCTCGACGCGCGCGGCGGCGCGGAGATGCTGCGCACCACGCGCGAGAACCTCGGCAAGCCGATGGCGGTCGTGTTCATCGAGCGCGAGCGCCAGCTGCGCGAGCAGGGCGGCCAGAAGGTCGCGATCGACGTCACCAAGGAGGAGGTGATCAACGTCGCCACCATCCGCGGCGTGTTCTCGAACCAGTTCCAGATCACCGGCCTGACCGGGCGCGAGGGCCAGGAGCTCGCGAAGCTGCTGCGCGCCGGCGCGCTGGCGGCGCCGGTGTTCATCGTCGAGCAGCGCCTGATCGGCCCGAGCCTCGGCCAGGACAACATCGACAAGGGCATGCGCGCGCTGCTGATCGGCTCGGGGCTGCTGTTCGTGTTCATGGCGCTCTACTACAGCGCCTTCGGCCTGGTCGCGAACTTCGTGCTGGTCTGCAACGTCGTGCTCTTGACGGCGTGCCTGTCGCTGTTCGGCGCGGCGCTGACGCTGCCGGGCATCGCCGGCATCATGCTGACGGTCGGCATGGCGGTCGACGCCAACATCCTGATCTACGAGCGCATCCGCGAGGAACTGCGCCACGGCAACACGCCGCACGCGGCCGTCAAGGCCGGCTTCGAGAAGGCGCTCTCGGCGATCGCCGACGCCAACGTCACCACCCTGATCGCGGGCGTCGTGCTGTTCCTGTTCGGCACCGGCCCGATCAAGGGCTTCGCCGTGGTGCTGTCGGTCGGCATCCTGACGACGCTGTTCACCGCGCTGATGGGCACCCGCACCGTCATCGGCCTGATCTGGGGCCACCGCGCCCAGATCAAGCACCTGCCGGTCTAGCGCGAGGAGTCTGCGAGCCATGGAAATCCTCCACAAGGTCCCGCGCATCCGCTTCATGGCGCAGCGCAAGATCTGCTACGTCATCTCGGCGGTGATCGTGCTCGGTTCGCTGGCCGCCGAGGCGGTCAACGGCCTCAACCTCGCGGTCGACTTCACCGGCGGCGTGGTCATCGAGGCCGGCTACACCGGCACCGCGGACCTGGACGCGACGCGCGCCGCGCTGCACTCGGCTGGCTACGCCGAGGTGCAGGTGCAGAACTTCGGCTCGTCGCGCGACGTGCTGGTGCGTCTGCCGCCGCTCGCCGCCGGCGAGTCCTCCAACGCCGTGACCCAGAAGATCGCGACCGTGCTGCAGACCGTCGACGCGGGGGTCCAGATCCGCCGCACCGAGGTGGTCGGCGCGACGGTCGGCAAGGAGCTGATGGTCAAGGGCCTGACCGCGATGGGCATCACGGTGCTGCTGATCCTGGTCTACATCGCGTTCCGCTTCCGCTGGAAGTTCGGCGTCGGCGCGGTGCTGGCGACGCTGCACGACCCGTTCGTCGTGGTCGGCGTGTTCGCGATCAGCGGCATGACCTTCGACCTGACGGTGCTGGCGGCGGTGCTGGCGGTGATCGGCTACTCGATCAACGAGACGGTGGTGGTGTTCGACCGGGTGCGCGAGCTCTTCCCGCAGATGCGCAAGGCGAGCTCGCTCGAGGTCTTCGACCGCGCGATCAACGAGACCCTGTCGCGTACCCTGATCACCAAGTTCGCGACGCTGATCGTGGTGGTCGCGCTGTACGCCTTCGGCGGCGAGGCGCTCCGGGGCTTCGGCCTGGCGCTGATCGTCGGCATCCTCGCGGTGACCTACTCGTCGATGTACGTGGCCAGCGGCGTCGCCCTCGACCTCGGCACCACGCACCGCGACCTGATGCCCTCGGAGCGCCGCGCCCCGGTCGACGACCTGCCCTGAGCGCGCGGGGCGCGGCACGTGCTCCATCTGCTGACCGACCCGTCCGCCTGGCTCTCCTTCGTCACGCTGACGGTGCTCGAGATCGTACTCGGCATCGACAACATCGTGTTCCTCGCGATCCTGGTGTCGCGGCTGCCGCCGGAGCGGCAGCGCGCCGCGCGCATCGGCGGCCTGGCGCTCGCGATGCTGACGCGGATCGCGCTGCTGCTGTCGATCACCTGGCTGATCGCGCTGCGCGCGCCGCTGTTCGCGGCCTTCGGCCAGGAGGTCTCGAGCCGCGACCTGGTGCTGTTCCTCGGCGGCCTGTTCCTGCTGTGGAAGAGCGTGCTCGAGATCCACGCCAGCATCGAGGGGCCGGCGGCGCGGCCGGCGCGCCGGGTCAAGTCGCGGCGCCTGTTCGTGGCGGTGATCGTGCAGATCGCGCTGATCGACATCATCTTCTCGATCGACTCGGTGTTCACCGCGGTCGGCCTCGCGCAGCACGTCGAGATCATGGTCGCGGCGATCGTGATCGCGGTGCTGTTCATGATGTTCGTCGCCCGCGGCGTCAGCGCCTTCATCGAGCGCCACCCGACGATCAAGGTGCTGGCGCTCGCGTTCCTGATCCTGATCGGCGTGGCGCTGATCGCCGACGCCTTCGAGTTCCACATCCCGAAGGGCTACCTGTACTTCGCGATGGCCTTCTCGGTCGGCGTCGAGATGATCAACCTGAAGGTGCGCGGCCGCAGCGCGCCGCCGCCGCAGCCATGAGCGGCGCCGCATGAGCGCCGCCGGCAGCGGCGAGGCGAACGGCCTGCCGGTGGAGCGCTACGGCGCCGGGCCCGGGCACGGCGGGCCGCTGCACGTGCTCGCGCTCGGCGCGCTCGGCGTCGTGTTCGGCGACATCGGCACGAGCCCCCTGTACGCCTTCAAGACCTGCCTGACCGCGGTCGGGCCGCTCGGCACGGCACCGGCCGCCGTGCTCGGCGTGCTGTCGCTGATCTTCTGGGCGATCACGCTCGTGGTCACGGTCAAGTACGTCGGCCTCGTGCTCAGGGCCGACAACCGCGGCGAGGGCGGGGTGCTGGCGCTGACCGCGCTCGTGGTCACCGAGGGCCGGGCGCGCTTCCCGGTGCTGCTCGCGGCCCTCGGGCTCGCCGGCTGCGCCTTCTTCTACGGCGACGGCACGATCACGCCGGCGGTGTCGGTGCTGTCGGCGATCGAGGGCCTCGAGATCGCGAACCAGGACCTCGCCGAGTACGTGGTGCCGCTGTCGGTCGCCGTGCTGCTGGTGCTGTTCGCCGTCCAGCGCCGCGGCACCGGCAGCATCGGCGGCCTGTTCGGGCCGGTGATGCTGGTCTGGTTCCTGGTCATCGCCGCGCTCGGCGCCGTGCAGATCGCGGGCCACCCGGAGGTGCTGCTCGCGGTCAACCCGGCCTACGCCGTGCTGTTCCTGCTGCGCCACCCGGCGATCGGTGGCACGGTGCTCGCCGCCGTGTTCCTGGCCGTCACCGGCGGCGAGGCCCTGTACGCCGATCTCGGACACTTCGGCCGGCGCCCGATCCGGCTCGTCTGGTACGGGCTCGTCTGGCCGTCGCTGACGCTCAACTATTTCGGCCAGGGCGCGCTGGTGCTCGGCGACGCGGCGGCGGCCGACAACCCGTTCTACCTGCTGGCGCCCGACCGGCTGCTGATCCCGCTGGTGGTGCTGGCCACCGCCGCGACCATCATCGCCTCGCAGGCGGTGATCTCCGGCGTGTTTTCGATGACGCAGCAGGCGCTGCAGCTCGGCTTCCTGCCGCGCATGAAGGTGTCGCAGACCTCGGCGACCTCGATCGGCCAGATCTACGTGCCGGTCGTGAACGCGATCCTGTGCGCGGCGACCGTCGGCCTGGTGCTGTATTTCAGATCCTCGGAGCGCCTCGCCAACGCCTACGGCATCGCGGTCGTGTGCACGATGCTGATCACCGCGCTGTTGCTCGACGTGCTGCTGAAGGGCCGCGGCCTGACCGACGTGCGCAGCCGCTGGCTGCTGGCGCTGGCACTGCCGCTCGGCGCCATCGACCTCGTGTTCCTGTCGTCGAACATCGAGAAGATCCCGCACGGCGGCTTCTTTCCGCTGCTGTTCGGCCTCGCGGTGTTCGTGACGATGCGCACCTGGATGCGCGGCCGCGCCGTGGTCAGCGAGCAGATGCGCCGCCAGGAGCGGCCGGTGAAGGGCTTCCTCGAGGAGCTCGGCCGCCAGCCGCCGCAGCAGGTGCCGGGCACGGCGGTGTTCCTCACCAGCAACAGCGACGCCGTGCCGCGCACGCTCGCGCGCAACGTGCGCTACAACGGCGTGCTGCACGAGCACACGGTGCTGATGTCGGTGGTCACCGAGCGCATCCCGCGCGTGCCGCGCGGCGGCCGCCTCAAGGTCAGCCGGCTGGCGCCGCAGCTGTGGCGGGTCGAGGCGCACGTCGGCTTCATGGAGCGGCCGAACGTGCCGAAGCTGCTGCGCGAGGCGGAGCGCCTCGGACTCGGCTTTCGGACCGACAACGCGACATATTTCCTCGGCCGCGACGACGTCGTGGTCGCGAGCCCGCGCGGCATGGCGCGCTGGCGCAAGCGCCTGTTCCTGATCATGGCCAGGAACGCCGAGTTCGCCGGCGCCCACTTCTCGATCCCGCCGGAGCGGATCATCGAGCTCGGTGGCCAGGTGCAGATCTAGCCCGCCGCGGCGCGGACGTGCGTACAATCCGGCGAACAGCTGGGGGGACCCATGAACCTACGGATCAAGTCGCTCGACGATATCCTCCTCAATGCCGAGAAGAAGACGCTGCACCGGACGCTCGGTCCCTTCCAGCTGACGATGCTGGGCGTCGGCGCGATCATCGGCACGGGTATCTTCGTTCTGACCGCCGAGGCGACCCAGCTGGCGGGACCCGGCATGATGGTCTCGTTCGTCATCGCGGGCTTCGTCTGCGCCGTCTGCGCGCTCTGCTACGCCGAGCTCGCCTCGATGGTGCCGGTGGCGGGCTCGGCCTACACCTACTCGTACGCGGTCATGGGCGAGCTGGTCGCCTGGGTCGTCGGCTGGGCGCTGATCCTCGAGTACGCGGTCGCGGCGAGCGCCGTGTCGGTGGGCTGGTCGAACTACTTCGTCGGCGTGATGGAGCGGGCCTTCGACTGGCACATCCCGCGCGCGCTCGCGAAGGGCTATTTCGCGGGCGGCTTCATCAACCTGCCGGCGGTCGTGATCGGCAGCCTGGTCACGGCGCTGCTCTACATCGGCACGCGCGAGAGCGCCTGGGTCAACACCACGCTGGTCGTCATCAAGATCGTCGCGCTGACGATCTTCTGCTTCCTCGCGGTGCCGGTGATCCACATGGAGAACTTCCATCCGTTCGCGCCGCTCGGCGCGCTCGGCGTCGGTGGCGCCGCGGCCTCGATCTTCTTCGCCTACGTCGGCTTCGACGCGGTGTCGACCGCGGCCGAGGAAACGAAGAACCCGCAGCGCAACGTGCCGATCGGCCTGATCGGCAGCCTGGTGATCTGCACGATCTTCTACCTGGTGGTGGCCGCCGGCGCGATCGGCTCGGTCGGCGCGCAGCCGATCATCGTCGACGGCGTCGGGCTGACCCCGGGCAGCGCCGAGTTCAACGCGACCTGCAAGCTGGCGGCCAACGCCGGCACGCTCGCCTGCAGCGACGAGCCGCTGGCGCACGTGCTGGCGGTCATCGGCTGGACCAAGGTCGCGAGCCTGATCGGACTGGCGGCCTTCCTCGCGCTGCCGTCGGTGATCCTGATGATGCTGTTCGGCCAGACGCGCATCTTCTTCGTGATGTCGCGCGACGGGCTGCTGCCGGGGGTGCTCAGCAAGGTGCACCCGAGGTTCAAGACGCCGCACGTGGTCACGGTCATCACCGGCCTGTTCGTCGTGGTCGCGGCGGCCTTCTTCCCCGTGGGCGAGCTCGCCAACATCTCGAACTCGGGCACGCTGCTCGCCTTCGCGATGGTCGCGGTGGTGGTGATGGCGCTCAGGGTCCGCGACCCGCAGCGCCGGCGGGGGTTTCGCACGCCGTGGATCTGGGTGGTCGGGCCGCTGTCGGTGCTCGGCTGCGTGCTGCTGTTCCTGCTGCTGACCGGCGCCGCCAAGACGGTGTTCGTGGTGTGGGCCTCGGCCGGCCTCGTCGCCTACTACCTGTACGGCTTCCGCCACAGCCACCACGCACGCGACGAGCGCGCCGCCGGCCGCTGAACGCGGGCGGGCAGGCCCGCCCGCGCGCGCTCAGCGCAGGTCCGCCGGCACGTGCGGGGCGAGCAGCGCGAGCAGCGCCTCGTAGGTCTTGGGGCTGCCGGCGACGACGTCGCCGCCGAGCTGGTAGTCGGCGCCCGTCAGCGTGCCGATGCGCCCGCCGGCCTCCACGATCAGCAGCGAGCCGGCCGCCGTGTCCCACGGGCTGAGGCCGAGCTCCCAGAAGGCGTCGGTGCGCCCGGCCGCGACCCAGGCGAGGTCGAGCGCCGCCGAGCCCGGCCGGCGCAGGCCGGCGGTCGCGAGCGTCACCGCCCTGAACATCGCCAGATAGCTGTCGAGCCACTTGAGGTTGGCGCGGTACGGGAAGCCCGTGCCGATCAGCGCCCCCTCGAGCCCCTTGCTCTTGCTGACCCGCATCTTCCGGTCGTCGAGCTGCGCGCCCTGGCCGCGGCTCGCGGTGAACAGCTCCTGCCGCATCGGGTCGTAGATGACGGCGTGCTCGATCCGGCCGCGCTGCTGGACCGCGATCGAGACGCAGAACTGCGGAAAGCCGTGCAGGAAGTTGGTCGTGCCGTCGAGCGGATCGATGATCCAGACGAACTCGTCGCCCCTGCCGGCGCTCGCGCCGCTCTCCTCGGCGAGGATGCCGTGGTCCGGGTGGGCGCGGCGGATGGTCTCGATGATCTCCTGCTCGGCGCTGCGATCGACGTCGGTGACGAAGTCGTTGCGGCCCTTGGCCGAGACCTCGAGCGACTCGAGCCGGTTGAGGCTGCGGAAGATGACGTTGCCGGCGCGGCGCGCCGCGCGGATGGCGATGTTGACGAGCGGATGCAGTGCCACGGCAGGGTCCCGGCCGGGCGGGGGTGCGCGGCCTCAAGCGGCGCGTAGAATATCAGACGAGCCCACGAGCCCCGCCCGAGTGCCGATCCGCTTCATCCTCGTCGCCACCCGTCACCCCGGCAACATCGGCGCCTCGGCCCGCGCGATGAAGACCATGGGACAGGGCGAGCTGTGGCTGGTA
>Ga0335071_10008231_pt1 | contig 10723 bp, 7 predicted proteins | sample Lox_Sample_15_FD_206724 | JGI IMG/M metagenome (GOLD analysis project Ga0335071, IMG submission 206724) | Soil microbial communities from Loxahatchee National Wildlife Refuge, Florida, United States - Lox_Sample_1.5 | ecosystem: Environmental > Terrestrial > Soil > Wetlands | place: USA: Florida...
GAGGACCGGTTCCGCCGGCGCTTCGACGAGTAGCGAACGCCACACAACACGGGGTAGCCGCCGAGGCTGCCCCGTTTCTTGTGCTCGAGCCTGTCAGTGAGCCCAAGCGTGGGCCACGCACCGGGGGTCTGTCGTCGGGCGCGCGGGCGTCGAGTCCCGTCTGACGCCCAATCGAGGCCCAATCGAGTCCCGGGCGTGTGCTGACGCCCCACCGGGCCCCACCGAGCAGCCCCCACCGCGCCCCACTCGGCCATTTCACGCCGCTGACGTGCGATTTTCGGACGCCACGGTCACCTGGCCGCCGGCCCTCGCCGGCTATCGGACGGCCCGGGGACGCCCGTCGGTGGCGAATGACCGGGAAAAGTCGGCGACGACACCACAACAATGGGGCGAAGTGGGGGATCGTGGGGTATGGTGGCTGAAGTGTTTGGGTGACCGGTGCGGGAGGTGAGCTGGTGTTTCTCGGCACCTACACGCCCAAACTCGACGACAAGGGGCGGCTGACGTTGCCCGCCAAGTTCCGCGACACGTTGGCAGGGGGGTTGATGGTCACCAAGAGCCAAGACCACAGCCTGGCCGTCTACCCGCGGGCGGAATTCGAGCAGCTGGCGCGGCGGGCGAGCAAGACGTCGCGCAGCAACCCCGAGGCGCGAGCCTTCCTGCGCAACCTCGCCGCCGGCACCGACGAGCAGCATCCCGACGCGCAGGGGCGGATCACGCTGTCGGCCGACCACCGCCGCTACGCGAACCTGTCGAAGGACTGCGTGGTGATCGGAGCGGTCGATTACCTCGAGATCTGGGATGCGCAGGCCTGGCAGGACTACCAGCAGACCCACGAAGAGAACTTCTCCGCGGCCAGCGATGAAGCACTCGGCGACATTATCTGAGGCGCATGCCCGTGCATCGTGGCCTCTGCCCGAACCGACCCTGGCGTACTTCCCCAACGCCAGGTTCGCGCCTTCGGACAGGGACCCGGGTGCAGGGGCCGCCCGCGGAGTCCGGGGAGGCGTTGCGGTGCCCGATGTCTCAGACGATTTCGGCCATGTGCCCGTCCTATTGGAACGCTGCGTCGAGCTGCTCACCCCCGCCCTGACGCGCGACAACCCGGACGGCTCGGGGGCGGTCCTCGTCGACGCCACACTCGGCGCGGGTGGGCACGCGGAGCGGTTTCTCACCGACTTGCCCGGCCTGCGGCTGATCGGGCTCGACCGCGATCCCAGCGCGCTGGACATCGCGCGGGAGCGGCTGGCCCCGTTCGCCGACCGGGTCACGCTGGTGCACACCCGGTATGACGGCCTGGCCGGCGCCCTGGCCGAATCCGGTTATCCCGCAGCCGAGTCCGTCGACGCCGTGCTGTTCGACCTGGGCGTTTCCTCCATGCAGTTGGACCGCGCCGAACGGGGTTTCGCGTACGCCCAGGACGCGCCGCTGGACATGCGAATGGACCCCGCGTCACCGCTGACCGCGGCCGACATCGTCAACACCTACGACGAGGCGGCGCTGGCCGACATCCTGCACCGCTACGGCGAGGAGCGGTTCGCGCGGCGCATCGCCGCGCAGGTCGTCCGCCGGCGCGCCCACGCCCCGTTCACCTCGACCGCGGAGTTGGTAGCCCTGCTCTATCAAGCGATTCCGGCGCCCGCCCGCCGCACCGGCGGGCATCCGGCCAAGCGCACCTTCCAGGCGCTGCGGATCGCCGTCAACGACGAACTGAACTCGCTGCGCGACGCCCTGCCCGCCGCCCTGGACGCGCTGACCGTGGGCGGACGCATCGCGGTGCTGGCCTACCAATCGCTGGAAGACCGGATCGTCAAACGGGTGTTCGCCGACGCGGTCGCCTCGCGGACGCCGGTGGACCTTCCTATCGAGCTTCCCGGCCACGAGCCGCGATTCCGGTCGCTGACGCGCGGCGCCGAACGCGCGGACGCGGCCGAGATCGAACGCAACCCTCGCAGCGCCGCCGTGCGATTACGGGCCTTGCAACGGCTGGGGCAGCGGGTGCAATCACAGCAGGCTAGCCGGAAAGGCGACTGATGAAGGTAAAGCGCGAGACGCCGAAGCGCCGCGGCGGCGGCGACCGTCGGGGCGGACGCGACGGTTCGGCCCGCAAGGGCAGGCGCGCCACCGCCGACTCGGCGTCGCCGCGGCGCACGCGGCCGGCCTCGGCGAACACCCGCGAGGCCGGTGCCCACAAGTCCGGGCCGCAAACCAGCCCGATCGCCCGGCCCGTCGACCGGCCGGGCCGACCCAAGAGCGCCAGCCAGGCCAAGGCGCGCGCCAAAGCGCGGAAAGCCAAGGCGCCCAAGGTTGTCCGGCCCCGGCTGTCGGAGCGGTTGGCCACCCGGCTGGCGTCGATCGACCTGCGGCCGCGGACGCTGGCCGCCAAGGTTCCGTTCGTCGTGTTGATCATCGGCGCGCTCGGCCTCGGGCTGGGCCTGACGCTGTGGTTGTCCACCGCCTCCGCCGAGCGTTCCTACCAGCTGAGCCACGCACGCGAGAAGAACCGGATGCTGCAGGAGCAGAAGGAGTCGCTGGAACGCGACGTGCGCGAGGCGGAGTCCGCGCCCGCGCTCGCCGAGGCGGCCCGCAAACAGGGCATGATCCCGACGAGGGACACCGCGCATCTGGTCCAGGACCCGTCCGGTAACTGGGTGGTCGTGGGCACCCCGAAGCCGGCCGACGGGGTTCCGCCGCCGCCGCTGAACACCAAGATTTCCGATGCGCCACCGCCCCCACCGCCGCCGCCGGCGCTCCCGCCGGAGGTTCCGGTCCGGGTGCAACCGGCGCCCGGGGGCCCGGCCCAGCCGGCCAGGCCGGGACCGGAGGCGCTGTTGCGTGCCCCGGACGGGTCGTCGACGGTGGGCGGCCAGCACCTGCCTTCGCAGCCGGTCGCGCCGCTGCCGGGGATGCCCGGCGGGCCGGCCACCGGGCAGTTCCAGGGTGTGATGCCTTTACCGGGGCTGCCGGGCCCTGCGGCACCGGCGACCGCTCCGGTGCCTGCCGAGGTGCCGATCCCGTTGGGCGGCCTGCCCATTCCGCCTCCTGCCCCGGCGCACGCGCCGCCACCCGCGGAGGTGCCGGTTCCGGTGCAGCCGGGGATATCCGGCCCTCAAGCGCCGGGCGTGCCGCAGGGTGTGGCCCCGGCCGTCCCCGGGGGCCCGGCGCCGGCGCCGGGTGTGCCGGCTAACGGCGGACAGTTCGGGCCCCTGACCGCCGCGGCGCCGGGCGCCGCCCGGTGAGCCGCGGCGAGGCCGGGCGGGCGCGCCGGTCGCAGTCGGCGCGGCCGAGCCGCGGTCCGCGTAAACCGCAGGAGCCCAAGGGCGTTCGGCAACCGAAGCCGCCCCGCAAGCCCAAGCAGGCCCCGCAAGCCTCGGACGCGCGGGGGCCGAAGAGGTTCCGGAAAGCCAAGCGGGCCAAGCAAACCCGCGCCGCGGGGCGACCCGACGCGATGGGCACCGGTCATTCCGCACGCGAGCGGCGCACCCGCCAGATCGTCGAAGTGGGGTCGCGCGGCGCGTCGTTCGTCTTCCGGCACCGGGCTGGCAACGCGGTCATCGGAGTGCTGATGATCGTGGCGGCGGCCCAGCTGTTCATGCTGCAGGTCAAGGACGCCCCCAAGCTGCGGGCCCAGGCGGCCGGGCAGCTCAAGGTCACCGACGTCGAGAAGGCGGTCCGCGGCAGCATCGTCGACCGCAACAACCAACAGCTGGCGTTCACCATCGAGTCGCGCGCGTTGACGTTCCAGCCCAAGCGGATTCGCCAGCAGCTCGACGAGGCGAAGAAAAAGAATTCAGCCGCCCCCGACCCGCAGGAGCGGCTGCGGGACATCGCCAAGGAGGTCTCCACCCGGCTGAACGACAAGCCGGACTTTCAGACCGTGCTGAAGAAGCTGCAGGGCAACGACAACTTCGTCTACCTGGCGCGCGCCGTCGACCCGGCCGTGGCCAGCGCGATCTCGGACAAGTATCCCGAGGTCGGCTCCGAGCGGCAGGATCTGCGCCAGTACCCGGGCGGATCGCTGGCGGCCAACATCGTCGGCGGCATCGACTGGGACGGCCACGGGCTGCTGGGGCTGGAGGATTCCCTGGACTCCGTGCTCTCCGGAACGGACGGCTCGGTCACCTACGACCGCGGCTCCGACGGCGTCGTCATCCCCGGCAGTTACCGCAACCGGCACCGGGCGGTCAACGGGTCGACCGTCCAGCTGACCCTCGACGACGACATCCAGTTCTATGTGCAGCAGCAGGTCCAGCAGGCCAAGAACCTGTCCGGGGCGCACAATGTTTCGGCCGTGGTGCTCGACTCCAAGACCGGCGAGGTGCTGGCGATGGCCAACGACAACACCTTCGACCCCTCCCAGGACATCGGCCGCCAGGGCGACCGGCAGCTGGGCAACCTGGCGGTGTCCTCGCCCTTCGAGCCGGGCTCGGTGAACAAGGTGATCACCGCGTCCTCGGTCATCGAATACGGGCTGTCCAACCCCGACGAGGTGCTGCACGTGCCCGGCTCGATAAACATGGGCGGCGTCAACGTGCACGACGCCTGGGACCACGGCGTGATGCCCTACACCACCACCGGCGTGTTCGGAAAGTCGTCGAACGTGGGCACCCTGATGCTGGCGCAGCGCGTCGGCCCGGAACGCTTCTACGACATGGTCCGCAAGTTCGGGCTGGGCCAGCGCACCAACGTCGGGCTGCCCGGTGAGAGCGCGGGCCTGGTGCCGCCGATCGACCAGTGGTCGGGCAGCACCTTCTCCAACCTGCCCATCGGCCAAGGTCTTTCGATGACCCTGCTGCAGATGACCGACATGTACCAGACCATCGCCAACGACGGGCTGCGGATACCGCCGCGGATCATCAAGGCCACCATCGCGCCCGACGGCACCCGGACCGAGGAACCGCGGCCCGACGGTATCCGGGTGGTGTCGCCGCAGACCGCTCAGACCGTGCGGGGCATGCTGCGCGCCGTCGTGCAGCACGACCCGATGGGCTACCAGCAGGGCACCGGGCCGGCGGCCGCGGTGTCCGGGTATCAGATGGCCGGCAAGACGGGCACCGCCCAGCAGATCAACCCCGGGTGCGGCTGCTACTTCGACGACGTCTACTGGATCACCTTCGCCGGCATGGCCACCGTCGACAATCCCCGCTACGTCATCGGCATCATGATGGACAACCCGCAGCGCAACGCCGACGGCTCGCCCGGGCATTCGGCGGCCCCGCTGTTCCACAACATCGCCGGCTGGCTGATGCAGCGGGAGAACGTGCCGCTGTCACCCGATCCGGGGCCGCCGCTGACCTTGCAGGCCACCTGACGGCTGCGTCCGATGGCCTGATATCGCCGAGATCGACGTTAGCGTGCGGTCTACTCGCACATTTTCGCGTTAGCGTCGATCTCGGCGTAGCGCCCCTGCTAATGCGCGGGCCCCTCCTGCGGGGAACGCCTCGCGGCCGGTGCGGCTAGGTAGGGTGTCATGGCTGATCATGCGACGGGGTGACATCGGAGGGAGGTGCGGCTGTGGTCTCGGTGCCCGCTGTACAGCGCCCGACCGCCCTCCCGGGTGTGCGGTTGCCGGCGCTGGCGGCCCAGGTCGGCGCGGTCATGGCCGACGGGGTGGCCGTTCCCGACGTGACCGTCACCGGTGTGACGCTGCGCGCCCAGGACGTGCGCCCCGGCGATCTGTTCGCGGCGCTGCCGGGCTCGACCACGCACGGCGCCCGCTATGCCGGCGAGGCCATCGAACGCGGTGCCGTCGCGGTGCTCACCGACGCCGCCGGAGTCGCCGAGCTGGGCTCCCGAGCCGGCGTCGTGCCGACCCTGGTGCACCCGTCGCCCCGCCGCGTGCTCGGCGGCCTGGCCGCCGCGGTGTACCGAAACCCATCGGAGAAGGTCACGGTCATTGGGATCACCGGGACGTCGGGCAAGACCACCACGACCTATCTGGTGGAGTCCGGGCTGCGGGCCGGCGGGCGCACGGCCGGCCTGATCGGCACCATCGGCATCCGCATCGACGGCGCCGACATCCCCAGCGCGCTGACCACCCCGGAGGCCCCCGACCTGCAGGCGATGCTCGCGGCGATGGCCGAACGCGGGGTGGACACCGTGGTCATGGAGGCCTCCAGCCACGCGCTGACGCTGGGCCGGGTGGACGGCACCAGGTTGGCGGTGGGCGCCTTCACCAACCTGTCCCGCGACCACCTCGACTTCCACCCCACCATGGCCGACTACTTCGAGGCCAAGGCCGTGCTGTTCGACCCCGCCTCGCCGCTGCGCGCCCGCACGGCCGTGGTGTGCATCGACGACGACGCCGGGCGGGCGATGGCCGCCCGGGCCGGCGACGCGATCACCGTCAGCGCTGCCGGCCATCCCGCCGACTGGCGCGCCATGGACCTGGCGCCGATGGGTGCCGGGGGGCAAGAGTTCACCGTCGTGGACCCTGCCGGCGTGCACCACCGCGTCGGCGTCCGGCTGCCGGGCCACTACAACGTCGCCAACTGCCTTGTGGCGCTGGCGATCCTCGACGCGGTGGGGATCTCGCCGGAGCAGGCGGCGCCGGGATTGCTGCACACCCGTGTCCCCGGGCGCCTCGAGGAGATCGACCGCGGGCAGGCCTTCCTCGCCCTGGTCGACTACGCCCACAAGCCCGGCGCGTTGCGCGCGGTGCTGACCGCGCTGGCGCGGCCGGATCGCCGGCTGGCGGTGGTGTTCGGCGCGGGTGGCGAGCGCGACCCGGGCAAGCGGGCGCCGATGGGAGAGATCGCCGCCGAGCTGGCCGATCTGGTGGTCGTCACCGACGACAACCCGCGCGGTGAGGACCCCGCGGCGATCCGCCGCGAGATCCTGGCCGGGGCCGCGGGCGGCAAGGCGGAGCTCGTCGAGATCGCCGACCGCCGCGCGGCGATCGACCGCGCGGTGGCCTGGGCCGGCCCCGGCGACGTGGTGCTGGTCGCGGGCAAGGGCCACGAAACGGGGCAGCGGGCGGCGGGGGAGACGCGCCCGTTCGACGACCGGGTGGAGCTCGCTCGCGCCCTGGAGGCGCTGAGGACTCCGCGGTGATCGACCTGACCGTCGCCCGCATCGCCGAAATCGTCGGCGGCACACTGGCCGACGTCTCGCCCGAGGCCGCCGCGGACCTGCACGTCACCGGGACCGTCGAATTCGACTCGCGGGCCGTCGGCCCGGGCGGGCTGTTCCTGGCGCTGCCCGGTGCCCGCTCCGACGGGCATGACCACGCGGCCTCGGCGGTGGCGGCCGGCGCGGTCGCCGTGCTGGCGGCCCGGCCGGTCGGGGTGCCCGCCATCGTGGTCGAACCCCGGCCCCGCCCCACCGGGGCCGGGCTGGCCGGGGTGCTCGAGCACGACGCCGACGGCTCCGGCGCGGCGGTGCTGGCCGCGCTGGCCGCGCTGGCCAAGGCGGTGGCCGCCGAACTGGTGGCGGGCGGGCTGAGGATCATCGGGATCACCGGCTCGTCGGGAAAAACTTCGACCAAGGACCTGGTGGCCGCCGTGCTCGAGCCGCTGGGCGAGGTGATCGCCCCGCCCGGGTCGTTCAACAACGAGCTCGGCCATCCCTGGACGGTGTTGCGCGCGACCCGCAGCACCGACTACCTGGTTCTCGAGATGTCGGCGCGGCATCCCGGCAACATCGCTGCGCTGGCCGAGATCGCGCCCCCGTCGATCGGGGTCGTCCTCAACGTCGGCACCGCCCACCTGGGCGAGTTCGGCTCCCGGGAGGCCATCGCGCGCACCAAAGCCGAACTGCCCCAAGCCGTTCCGTCATCCGGCGCCGTCATCCTCAACGTCGACGACCCGGCCGTGGCAGCGATGGCCGGCGTCACCGCGGCCCGGGTGGTCCGGGTCAGCCGTTCCGACCACACCGATTCGGGGCCCAGCGACGTGTGGGCCGAGGGAGTGTCGCTCGACGAATTGGCCCGGCCGCGCTTTACCCTGCACGCGATGGACGGCGCAGTCGACGTGCGACTCAGCGTGTTCGGCGACCATCAGGTCACCAACGCGCTGTGTGCCGCCGCGGTCGCGCTGGACTGCGGCGCCGGCGTCGCGCAGGTGGCGGCCGCCCTGGAGGGGGCGGGCCCGGTGTCACGGCACCGCATGCAGGTGACCACCCGCGCCGACGGTGTCACCGTGATCGACGACGCGTACAACGCCAACCCCGACTCGATGCGGGCCGGCCTGCAGGCGCTGGCCTGGATCGCCCACGGCCCTCAACAAGGCCAAGGCGCCGGCGCCGACAGGCGCAGGAGCTGGGCCGTGCTCGGTGAAATGGCCGAGCTCGGTGAGGACGCGATCGCCGAGCACGATCGCATCGGCCGGCTCGCGGTGCGCTTAGATGTGTCTCGACTCGTTGTCGTGGGAACCGGGAGGTCGATGAGCGCCATGCACGGCGGCGCGGTCTTGGAAGGAGCATGGGGCTCGTGGGGGGCTTCCGGCGACCGGGGCGCGGTCGCGGTGCCCGACGGCGATGCCGCCCTGGCGTTGTTGCGGGCCGAGCTGCGGCCCGGCGACGTGATCCTGGTCAAGGCCTCCAACGCCGCCGGCCTCGGCGCGCTGGCGGAAGCGCTGGCCGCAGACGGCGGGGCCGGTCCGTGAGACAGATCCTCGTCGCCGTCGCCATCGCGCTGACCGTGTCCATCCTGCTGACGCCGGTGCTGATCCGGCTGTTCACCAAGCAGGGGTTCGGCCACCAGATCCGCGAGGACGGCCCGCCGAGCCACCACACCAAACGCGGCACGCCGTCGATGGGCGGCGTGGCGATCCTGGCCGGCATCTGGGCGGGTTACCTGGGCACGCATCTGGTGGGGCTGGCGTTCGACGGCGAAGGCATCACCGCGTCGGGTCTGCTGGTGCTGGGCCTGGCCACCGCGCTGGGCGGCGTCGGGTTCGTCGACGACCTGATCAAGATCCGCCGGTCGCGCAACCTCGGGCTGAACAAGACGGCCAAGACGGTCGGGCAGATCCTCGCCGCGGTGTTGTTCGGCGTGCTGGTCCTGCAGTTCCGCAACGCCAACGGCCTCACCCCGGCCAGCGCGAACCTGTCCTACGTGCGCGAAATCGCCACCGTCACACTGGCTCCCGGGCTGTTCGTGCTGTTCTGCGTGGTGATCGTCAGCGCCTGGTCCAACGCGGTCAACTTCACCGACGGCCTGGACGGGCTGGCCGCGGGCTGCATGGCGATGGTCAGCGCCGCCTACGTGCTGATCACCTTCTGGCAGTACCGCAACGCGTGCGTCACCGCGCCGGGGCTGGGCTGCTACAACGTGCGCGATCCGCTCGACCTGGCGCTCATCGCGGCCGCCACCGCCGGCGCCTGCATCGGCTTTTTGTGGTGGAACGCCGCGCCCGCCAAGATCTTCATGGGCGACACCGGCTCCCTGGCGCTGGGCGGGATCATCGCCGGCCTGTCGGTCACCAGCCGCACCGAGATCCTCGCCGTCGTGCTGGGTTCGCTGTTCGTCGCGGAAGTCACCTCCGTCGTGCTGCAGATCCTGGCCTTCCGCACCACCGGGCGCCGGGTGTTCCGGATGGCGCCCTTCCACCACCATTTCGAATTGGCCGGCTGGGCCGAAACGACGGTGATCATCCGGTTCTGGCTGCTCACCGCGATCGCCTGCGGCCTGGGCGTGGCCCTCTTCTATGGTGAATGGCTGGCCGCGATCGGTGCGTGATGAGCGGTCTTGACCCCTTGAGACCGGGCGCGCCCGTGCTGGTGGCCGGCGGCGGCGTGACCGGCAGGGCGGTGCTGGCCGCCCTGACCCGGTTCGGCGCCGCGCCGACCCTGTGCGACGACGACCCGGCCACGCTGCGCCGGTACGCCGAAAACGGCGCGGCCACCGTGCCGACGTCGATCGCGACGCAGCAGATCTCGCGATACGCCCTGGTGGTGACCAGCCCCGGCTTCTCCCCGGCCACGCCGCTGCTGGCCGCCGCGGCGACGGCGGGCGTGCCCATCTGGGGCGACGTGGAACTGGCGTGGCGGCTGGACGCCGCGGGCCGGTACGGGCGGCCGCGCCGCTGGCTGGCGGTGACCGGGACCAACGGCAAGACCACGACGACGTCGATGCTGCACGCCATGCTGACCGCCGGCGGTAGGAGCAGCGTACTGTGCGGCAACATCGGCAGCCCGGTGCTCGACGTCCTGAACGAACCCGCCGACCTGCTCGCCGTCGAGCTGTCCAGCTTCCAGCTGCACTGGGCGCCCTCGCTGCGGCCCGAGGCCGGCGTGGTCCTCAACATCGCCGAGGACCACCTCGACTGGCATTCCACGATGGCCGAATACGCCGCGGCGAAGGCCCGGGTGCTCGACGGCCGGGTGGCGGTGGTCGGGCTGGACGACGCCCGGGCCGCCGCGCTGCTGGGCACCGCCGCCGCGCCGGTCCGGGTCGGCTTCCGGCTCGGGGAGCCCGGCGCGGGCGAGCTCGGCGTGCGCGGCGGCCGGCTGGTCGACCGGGCCTTCGCCGACGACCTGGCGCTGTTGCCGGCCGACGCGATACCGGTGCCGGGCCCGGTCGGCGTGCTCGACGCCCTGGCCGCGGCGGCCCTGGCCCGCAGCGTCGGCGTTCCCCCGGAGGCCATCGAGGCGGCGATCGCGTCGTTCCGGGTGGGCCGGCACAGGGCCGAGGTCGTCGCCGTCGCCGACGGGATCACCTACGTCGACGACTCCAAGGCCACCAACCCGCACGCCGCCGAGGCGTCGGTGCTGGCCTACCCGC
>Ga0335071_10008232_pt1 | contig 10723 bp, 8 predicted proteins | sample Lox_Sample_15_FD_206724 | JGI IMG/M metagenome (GOLD analysis project Ga0335071, IMG submission 206724) | Soil microbial communities from Loxahatchee National Wildlife Refuge, Florida, United States - Lox_Sample_1.5 | ecosystem: Environmental > Terrestrial > Soil > Wetlands | place: USA: Florida...
TCCCGCTCTGCGACGCTTCAGCCCGTTTGTCCCACCTTCCTGTTTAGAGGAGATCGTATGCCTCCCCAAACGGACATTCTCATCGTCGGCGCCGGCGCTATCGGCTGCTCGCTCGCGTATCACCTGGCGAAGCAGGGCGTTGCCCCCCAGGTGATCGACAGGGAATCGATCGCGGCGCGCGCCTCGGGAAAATCCTGGGCCGTCTTCGCCTATCCCGCCCGGTTCTTCACGATCGAAGGGCAGCCGCAGGAGCAACTCTTCTCGATGCCCCCGGGCAGCGTCGCCCCCTGGCTGCACCTGATCTGGCAGGGATATCACCGGATCGCCGACACGGCGGCGGAAATTCAAGCGGACACCGGCATTGATATCGGATACGGCGAGCTGGCCTGGGTCCGCCTAGCGTTCACGGAGGCGCAGGAAGCGGCGGAGCGGACATCGCTTGCGGTGATGGAGAAGGCAAAGCAACACGAATCGTACTGGATGCCGGCCGGCGACCTCCGGCGGCTGTTCCCGGATCTTAACGCGGCGGTGCGGGGCGGGATGGTGCTTCCGTACCAGCAGATCGAGCCCTACCGGTACACGCTCGGCCTCGCCCAGCTCGCCGAGAAGCGAGGCGCCTCGTTCCGCAACGGCGAGGTGGTGGGCTTCCGGACTTCGGGGTCGCGGGTCCTGGCGGCAAGGTTGTCCACCGGCACGGAGATCGCAGCCGAGCGGTTCATCCTGGCAACGGGACCGTGGAGCGGTCAGGCGACATCGCACTTGGGGAAGGAGCTGCCGATCATCATCAACCGTGAGCAGTGCCTGCGGATGGAAGTGCCGAAGAAGCTCCCGCCATTCGGGCTGGCCGGGCCGAACGGCCAGACGATCGTGCCGAAAGTCGGAGGCGATGTGATCCTGGGTCATGCCGGCCTGTCTGACCTGCAGACGAATTTCGACGTCAGTCTCACGACCGAAGACGCCAAGCTGATGATGCTGAACGACGCAATGGAGCTGCTGCCGTCCATGGGCGAGGCGAAGCTGGTCGAGCAGCGCGGCGATTTCGAATGCTGGTCCCCGCCGCCCAACCGGATCCGACCGGTGCTTGGTCTCCTGCCGGACTGGGACAACGTCTACCTCGCCACGCGGTTCGGGACGCTCGGTATGATGATGAGCCTGGGCGCGGGCCGGATCCTGTCCGAATTGATCCTGCACGGCAAGCCTCCGGAGCGGTTCCGGCGCCTGCTCGCGGAATTGAGTCCGGCCGCGATCGAGTGGCGCCCGGCGAAAGCGAGGTAGAGTGATGAGCGTTCTCGACCGGTTCCGACTTGACGGGAAATGGTTGTTCATCACCGGCGGGAGCCGTGGCCTGGGACGTGCGATGGCCCTGGCAATCGCCGATGCGGGCGCGGACGTGATCCTGGTCGGCCGGGAGAAGGCCACGCTCGATAAGACAGCGAATGAGATCCGTGCCTTCGGGCGGCAGGTGATCGCTATCCAGGGGGATGTGAGCATTCCGGAGGAGTGCGAACAGATTTGCCAGCGCGCCCTCGCCGAGCATGGGCCGATTGATATTCTGATCAACAACGTCGGCGGGCGGCGGCTCAATATCCCGACACAGGAGATGCCCCTTGAAAACTGGCGGCAGATGATGGACCTGAACCTGACCTGCACATTCCTCTGCACCAAGCTGATCGGCGGGGCGATGGTGGCGCGCGGGAAGGGTGGTCGCGTGATCAACATCGCTTCGATCAGCGGCTTGGTCGCCAACCGCAACATAGCCGGACGGCATTACGAGACGGCGAAGGCAGCCGTCATTCATTTCACACGAGCCGTCGCCGTTGATTGGGCACCACATGGGGTCACGGTAAATGCGATCCTCCCCGGTGGGTTTGCGACGGATGTGGTCACCCGTTGGATGGAAACTGCGCCCGAAGCCATGCACACCTTCACGGCGCAGATCCCGATGGGAGAACTCGGCAAGCCCGAAGACCTCGGGCCGCTTGCCGTTTTCTTGGCGAGTGACGGTTCGCGATACATGACCGGTTCCGCCGTGGTGATCGACGGTGGGTACATCCTCTGGTAATCGCGCAATCAGGAGAGCCTCATGGACCAGGTGAAGATCGGTGTGATCGGGGTGGGCACGATCGGCATCGTGCACGCGACGTCTCTGGCGTCGAGCCCACTCGCCGAGCTGGTGGGCATCGCTGATCTGAACGACGAATTGCGGGAAAAAGCGGCCAAGGACCTCGGCACGCAAGGCTACGCGGATTACCGGCAATTGATCCGAGCCCCGGGGATCCAGGCGGTGAGTATCTGCACGCCGGACCACCTGCACCTCACACCGGTGCTGGACTGCATGGCGGCAGGTCTGCACATCGTCTTGGAAAAGCCACTGGCCACCACGTTGCCCGAAGCAGAACAGATCGCTGCCCGCGCCCGCCAATATGGCAAGCAGTTCATGGTGGCCTACATCGTGCGGTTCGACCCCCGCTATGCCCTGGCCAAGGAGGCCGTGGACAAGGGCGAGATCGGTGAGATCGTCCACATGAGCGCGCTGCGCAACACCAATCCGCTCAGCCCACGCTACCTGAAAGGACGAGTCTCGCTGGCTTTCTTCATCGGCGTGCACGACATCGACCAGCTCATGTGGATGAATCCGAGCCCGATCGAGCGCGTCTATGCCGAATCCCGGGGGATGGTGGTCAAGCAAGAGACGGGTGTGGACGACACCATGCTCTCGGTCCTGCGGTTCAAGAACGGGGTGATTGCGCAGATGAACCATAGCTGGGCCTGCCCACTCAATCGCGAGGCGCGGCTGCAATCGCGGCTGGACATCGTCGGCACCAAGGGGCAGATCGGCGTGGAGGTCTGGGATCAGGGCCTGAAGATCACCGGCCCGAACGGTATCCGGTTCCAGGACGTGAGTTATGGGCCGACGATTCATGGAGAGCGCGTCGGCAACATGAGGCGGCAGCTCGAGTATTTCCTGAAATGTATCCTGCGGGACGAGCGGCCGCTGGTGGGTCCGGAAGAGGGTCTGGCCGGCGTGAAGGCTGCGCTCGGGCTGGAAGAGTCGATCCGAACGGGCAAGCCCGTGTATCTCTGATACACGCGGGGCGAGTGAACATGGCGCCAGGCAAAAGCCGACGGATGAGAGGGCTTGGGCGGGTTTTCGGGTAATTCCGATAAACGCCTTGACCGGCGTCGATGGGTGCGCCCATATTGCTCCAGCGTGGCTGTTCAAGCCGGCCGTGACCGGGCGTAGAACTCGCGGCATGTTGCATAGGGCATGTCTCACGCACAAAGGAGGTCGGGCAATGAGAACTCGGCTGACGACGGGGATCCTGGCGTGGTGTCTTGTCCTCCTCATGGCCGGCGGCGTGTTCGCCGGCGAGCGCAAGCTCTCGCTCTGGTGGACGGTGGAATACTCCGCCGAAGAGAAAGCTGCTCTCGAATCGATCATCAGCGACTTCCAGAAGCAGACTGGGATCAAGGTGGAGTGGAGCGGGTACTCCTCCACCGACCTCTGGGCCAAGGTGATGGCAGGGATCGAGGCGGGGAATCCGCCGGATGTCTCGCAGGTCCTGTCGCATTCGCTTGTGCTGCTGGCCGACCGCGGCCTGCTGATGGACGTGTCGGACCTGATGGAAAAGTACAAGGCCGACATGATCCCGGCCGGGGTCGAGGCCTCGTACATCTGGAACAGCAAGGCCAACAAGCGGAGCTATTACTGTATCCCATTCGGACTCTACACGCTGACGATTAATTACTGGACGACGGACATCAAGAAGGCCGGCTATGACAAGCTGCCGTCGGACTGGAACGGATTCTGGGGCGCCTTCGAAAAGGCGCAAACGGTGACGGGCATCCCGGCAACGGGCTGGAGCCTCTCCGATCGCGCGGAGTTCGATGTGAGCTGGCCGGTCGAGCAGTTCATCACGGCGTTTGGCGGCCGCCTGATGAAGGATGGAAAGCTGGACCTTAGCCCCGAGAACCGCAAGGCTGTCATCGAGGCGCTGAAGTTCCACACCAAGTGGTACCTGGAAGGCAAGGCTCCGAAGGGCGTGACGGAGTGGGGGGACCCGGATAACAACACCAACCTGCAGACACACAAGATGTCCGTGACCTTGAACGCGACCCTCTCGATCCCGCGCTGGTTCTACGACAAGGAGCGCGACAAGTACTTCAACGAGACGGCGTCGGCAAACTACCCGCAGCCCGGCCCCTACGGGAAGCCGTACCCGGTCCTCACCAACATCTATCCGATGATCATCCCGGCCAACGCGCCGAACCCGAAAGAGGCCAAGGAGTTCGTGGATTTCTTCATGCAGAAGAAGAACTACGACAAGTACATCAGGGGCCTCGAGGCGCGCTTCTTCCCGATGTACAAGAGCACCTTCGACGATCCGTACTTCGCCAACCAGAAAGATCCACACATCTATCCGACACGCCAGCATTTCTTCGGGCCAGCCGCCCCGATCAATTTCATGCTCCACCCGGCCTACGCGAAATTCGTGATCGGCCACGGTTGGCATAAGATGGTCGCTCGCGTGGCGGTGGACAAGTGGACGCCCGAGAAAGCCGCGGACGAGGCACTTGAGAATTTGAAGAGAACGTTCGAGCGATATTGATGGTTGAAGGCAAGTCCGCAATTGGAGGAAGGGAAGTCTGGAAGAATTACCTATTTGTACTTCCCTTCCTTCTGATTTTCACCGTCTTCATTGCGTACCCTCTGCTCTCGGAGGTGTACTATAGCTTTACCCGCTATGAGATCGGGATCGCGCCGAAATTTGTCGGCCTCAAGAATTTCAGCAATCTGCTCCAGGATTCCGATTACCGCCGGTCGGTGGTCAACAGCCTGATCTACGTCGGGATCGGTGTGAACGTGAAGCTGGCGCTCGCGCTTCTGATCGCGCTGTTTCTCAACCGCGACTTCAAGGGGCGCAGCATCGTGCAATCGCTGTTTCTGCTCCCCTGGGCCGCGGCAACGATCTCATCGCTGCTGTCGTTTCGCTGGATGCTCGACACGGATTACGGCGTGCTGAATGCGTTGCTGGAATCCCTCGGGTTCGGGAAGATCCAGTGGCTCGGCCAGTATTCCACGGCGATGAGCATCATCCTTGTGTATCACATCTGGAAATACCTGCCGTTCTGGACGCTGATCTTTCTGAGCGGACTAAAGGGTATTCCGCCCGACATCTATGAAGCCGGCAAGGTGGATGGCGCCACGCCCGTGCAGATCCTGCGCTGGATCACGCTGCCTATGATCAAGGGACTCTATATCGTTTGTACCTTGATCTCGGTGATCTGGACAATGGGGGATTTCATCACTGTCTATCTGATGACGGGGGGCGGGCCGGGTCAGTCCACCAATGTCCTGGCGACGATCGCGTATCGATTTGCCTTCCGGTTCGGCGAATTCGACAATGCCTCGGCGAGCTTCGTCCTGCTCTTCCCGGTCATGATGATCCTGATCGTGTTCGTCATCCGCAAGCTGGAAGGTGCGCATGCGGCGTACTGATGGCGAGTCGGCTGCCGTTTACCCTTCGTATGGGCTCAGCGTGAACGGAAAAAGCGGCCCGCACGTCAATCATGCATACAGCGCTCGTCCTGAGTTTGTCGAAAGACAAGCGCGACGAGGTTAAACAAGCCGTAAGAGACAGGGCCTGATCGTGAGCGTTGGCTTGCAACCTGACACTCCAGTCCGGTGTATTGGCCGGGAAATGGGCGTGCGGAGGCGGGGCGGCTTCAAGCGGCTCTGGACCCCATTCTGGACCTACGCGGTGGCGGGAATCATCCTCCTGTTCTCGCTGTTCCCGATCTACCACATGGTCCTGGTCTCGATCAAATCCGATGCGGAAATGGTGCAGCCTTCCCTGTTTCCGAGGTCACCGACGTTTCAGCGGTATATCGAGGTGGTCCGGCAGAAGCATATGCTGGTGACGCACTTTCGACGTCAGTTGCTCAACAGCACGCTCCTGGCGCTCGGGACAGCTGTGCTCACGCTGACGGTTAGCACGACCTGCGCGTACGCGATCAGCCGCCTGGTGTTTCCGGGCCGCAAAGCGATCTTTCGAGCCAGCCTGTTCACGTACATGGTCCCTAGTTCATTCATCGTGATCCCGTTCTACGGCTTAATGGTGAAGTATGGGCTGGTGAACTCGTACTGGTCGGTCATTCTGGCGGAGACCACCTTTGCGACACCGTATTGCATCTGGGTCCTGAGCGAATTCTTCAAGACTGTCCCGGTCGAAATCGAAGAGGCGGCTATTATGGACGGGGCAAGCCGACTGCGGATCTTCACCTCGATCGTCCTACCGCTTACGGCACCCGCCCTGGTCGCGCTGGGCATGTACGCCTTCATTTTCGCCTGGAATGAGTTCCTGTACGTTCTCGTTCTCATGAATAGCAACCAATTGTTCACGGTGCCCATCGGGCTCTCGTGGTATCTCAATCAGGATTCCATTCCGTGGGGAATGATGATGGCCGAATCGACCCTGTTCTCGATTCCGCCGATCATTTTCTACTATGTATTCCAACGCTACATGGTCTCGGGACTGGCGTTAGGTGCGGTGAAATAGGTACGTAGCCGGCCGCATGGAAGCGGGGCTTCACAATGGCCAATGGCCGATGCTGGTTGCCGTCTCATCGGCCATTTGACACCGGACAGTGATTAATCTTGAACTGACAGGAGGTCAAACGTGAGCGGGTTTGCGAGGTTATTCAGCCCAGGGAACATCGGGACCATGCGTCTGCCGAACCGCTTCGTCATGCCGCCGATGGCGACGAACTATGCGGACGAGAACGGCTGCGTCACGGACCGGCAAATCGCGTATTACCGGGAGCGGGCGCGCGGGGGCGCCGGGTACATCACGTTCGAGCATACCGCGGTCCTGCAGCAAGGGAAGGCGGCCGTTCGGATGGCCATGATCTCGTCCGACGAGCACGTGCCGGGCTTCAAGCGGCTCGCCGATGCGATCCATCAGGAGGGCGGGCGCCTGGTCATTCAGATCAATCACGGCGGCCGTGCGACGGCCTCCGCCTTCACGGGGATGCCGCTGGCGGCCCCTTCGGCAATCGCCTGCCCGACGCGCACGGAAGTGCCGGAAGCGATGTCGCCGGAGGCGATCCGCGACCTTATCCGGGCATACACAGCGGCCGCCCTGCGGGTGAAAGCAGCCGGAGCCGACGGGATTGAAGTCCATATGGCCCATGGGTATTTGCTGAACCAGTTCCTCTCGCCTTTCTCCAACCAGCGGACCGACGAGTTTGGGGGAAGTCCGGAGAAGCGCCTCGGAGTCCCGTTGGAGGCTCTCCGGGCGGTGCGGCAGGCCGTCGGCGCGCAGTTTCCGGTTCTTTGCCGGATCAGCGCGGACGAGTACGTTCCGGGGGGCCTGACGCTCGCGGATTCTCAGAAGATCGCCCGGGCTCTGGAGGCGAACGGCGCCGATGCGATCCACGTCTCGGCGGCCGTGCCCGCGTCGGGGTACATGCCTCAACCGCCGTATTATCTGCCCGAGGGGGTGTTTGCCCACTTGGCTGCGGGAATCAAATCCGTGGTGAAGGTGCCGGTCATTGCCGTGGGTCGAATCCGTACGGCGGCATTGGCCGAGACACTGCTCGAAGAAGGCAAGGCAGATTTCATCGCGTTCGGGCGGGCGCTGATCGCTGATCCGCGCCTCCCCGCGAAAGTGCGCGTGGGAAGCGATAGTGAGATTATTCCGTGCATCTCCTGCAACCGCTGCATCCAATCGTTCCGCGAGGGAAATATGCAGTGTGCCGTGAATCCCCGCACTGGACGGGAACTGCAGGGCGACGAGGTGCCAGCGGCGAAGGCCAAGAAGATTTGGGTAATCGGCGGCGGGCCGGCCGGCATGAAGGCGGCGGAAGTGGCGGCCCGGCGGGGCCATGATGTGACTCTGTTCGACAAAGGCGCGCAACTGGGCGGCCGGTTCCTGCTCGCGGCGATTCCGCCGAAAAAGGCGGTCCTGCGAGACTTTGTGGATTACCTGGAACGCCAAGTGCGCAAACAGCCGATTGCACTGACGCTCGAAAGCGCCGTGGATGCCGCTGTGTTCAGCAAAGGCCAGCCCGATACGGTGGTCCTCGCCACCGGGGCCGAGCCATACCTGCCGTCGATTGAGGGCATCCAAAACGTCCGCACGTTCAGCCCGGATGAAGCGCTCGCTCCAGGAGCCGTACTGCCGGCGAATCTCGTCGTCCTGGGCGGGGGCGGGATTGGGGCAGAGATCGCCGATTATTTCGCCGAGCAGGGCAAACAGGTCACGCTGATCGAAATGCGTGAAGGGATCGCGCTGGATATGCCGCCCCACATGCAGCACTTTTTACGTGTCCGGCTGCAGGAACGCGGGGCGACCCTACTCACCCGCGCCAAGGCCATCCGGTTCGAGCGCGGCACGCTGGTCGTCGAGACGCCGGAAGGCTCGCGCACGCTGACCGGCTTTGGCGCCGTGGTAGTCGCGGCCGGGAGCCGGCCCAACACGGAGCTGCTCCAAGCCGCGAAACAAGCGGTCAAAGAGGTGCACGTGATCGGAGATGCGGGGGATCCGCGCGAATTGATGCACGCCCTGGTGGATGCGGAAGAGGTGGGCAGGAAGATATAGCAGGGGAGCAAGGGGACAGGGGAGCGGGGGGGGGGAGTAGAGGCGAAGAGGCGCAGGGGCGCAAGAGAAGAAGCGATCGGGGGAGCGGGTGCATTTTGTTACCGCGACCCCAGCGGCAATTCGCATACAGGAGACGACCATGCAGGGCGCATTCAACGGGAAACTGCTTCGAGTGAATCTGACCGAGGGAACCACGGCGACGGAGGATGTGCCTGTTCTTGTCTCGCGCATGTACCTGGGCGGGGCCGCGATGGCGGTGTATCTTCTGCACCGCGAGCTGAAGCCGGGCGTCGATCCGCTGGGTCCGGACAATGTCCTCGTCTTCACGGCGTGTCCGACCAACGGCTCGCCAATCTCGGGGACGAGCCGATTCACGGCGGCCGCAAAATCGCCGCTCACCGGAGGGTATGGCGAGGGGGAAGCCGGCGGGTGGTGGGGGCCCGAGCTGAAATTCGCCGGGTTCGACGGAATTATTATCACCGGCCAGTCGCCGAAGCCCGTGTACCTGTGGATCTGTGACGGGAAGGCGGAGCTCCGGGATGCGGCACACCTCTGGGGGAAGATTTCGGGTGAGGTCCAGGAGCTGATCACGGCCGAAACCGACAAGCGGGCGCGGGTGCTTCAGTGCGGCATCGCCGGGGAGCGCGGCGTGCGGATGGCCAACCTGGTGAACGAGCTCAAGCACTTCAACGGACGCACCGGTCTGGGTGCCGTGATGGGCAGCAAGAAGCTGCGCGCGATCGCGATCCGCGGGCACGGCAAGCTCGAGCCGAAGAACCCCGACGGCGTGAAGGCGGTCTTGCAGTGGTTCAAAGAGAACTACAAGCGCGAGACGGACACGCTGCACAAGCTCGGCACCTCGCGCGGCGTCCTCGTCTTAAACACCGACGGCATGCTGCCGACCCGCAACTTCCAAGAAGGCCAATTTGAGCACGCGGCCGAGATCAGCGGCCAGAAGATGGCAGAGACCATCCTGGAAGACGAAGGCACCTGCTTCGCGTGCGCAGTGGCCTGCAAGCGCGAGGTGAGCATTCCAGAGATGGGTGTCACGCCCGAATACGGCGGGCCCGAGTACGAGACCGTCGGCAGCAGCGGGTCGGTGTGCGGGGTCGGCGACCTGAAGGCGATTGCGAAATTCAACCAGATCTGCGGCGAATACGTCATGGATACGATCTCGGTGGGGATGACGATCGCCTTCGCCATGGATTGCTTCACGAACGGCATCCTCACCACCGCAGACACGGATGGCCTCGAGCTGACATTTGGAAATGCCGAGGCCCTTCTGGCGCTCGCCGAGAAGATCGGCAAGCGGGAAGGGTTCGGGGATGTTCTTGCCGACGGTGCCAAGCGGGCGGCGGCGCGATTCGGCAAGGGCGCGGAGCGGCTGGTGTTGACGGTGAAAGGGCAGGAACTCCCCCTGCACGACCCCCGGGGGAAGCAGGGCCTGTCGCTCGCCTATGCCACGGCGCCCGGAGGGGCGGATCACGTGCGGGCGCCGCACGATCCGGTGTACGAAGGCTTCCACCCCGACGGGGCCCATCCGCTGGAGCCGCTAGGCCTGTGCGAAGCGGTGGCCCGGCGGGAGCTGTCGCCGCGCAAGGTGCGGGCGTATTACTACGCCCAGCACTGGTGGGGACTGTGCAGCTCGGCAGGGATCTGTACGCTGGCGGCCGCGCCGGTCTCCTTGCTGAGCATCACACAGATGGTCAACCTGATCCGCGCGATCACCGGCTGGGACACCAGCCTCTGGGAGCTGCTCAAAGTCGCGGAGCGCGGCGCGGCACTGGCCCGTGCCTTTAACTGTCGCGAGGGATTCACGCCCAAGGATGACCGCCTGCCCGACCGCCTGCACGAGGCGCTGACGAGCGGGCCGCTCAAGGACGTTCGGGTGGACCGTGATTCGTTTGCCCGCGCCGTTCGCCTGTACCATCAAATGGAAGGGTGGGATCCCGAAACCGGCTGGCCCACATTCGCGAAGCTCGCCGAGCTGGGCGTCGAATGGGCGGCGAAGCCGGGCGATAGCTGGTAAGGTTCAGTTTCAGACCCGCCCCGCAACTTGGGGAACGGGAGCCACGCTGTGGACGCACTTCAGAGCCGCAGGCCGAAAGACTTGCGGCTCT
>Ga0335071_10008233_pt1 | contig 10721 bp, 10 predicted proteins | sample Lox_Sample_15_FD_206724 | JGI IMG/M metagenome (GOLD analysis project Ga0335071, IMG submission 206724) | Soil microbial communities from Loxahatchee National Wildlife Refuge, Florida, United States - Lox_Sample_1.5 | ecosystem: Environmental > Terrestrial > Soil > Wetlands | place: USA...
TCAGAAGCAGGAACGCAACGGTAGAAGTTGGTCCTCTACACTGGAAACTGGGAACTGAAAACTACCGCGCACCCGGTGGGGTGCGCGGGATATGCCGAGGAAGGGAGTTGAACTGCGGGAGCAGCCGACTCCCAACCTTGTTGTGATGCCGAGGAGGGGAGTTGAACCCCTATGGGTGTGAACCCACTAAGTCCTGAGCCTAGCGCGTCTGCCATTTCCGCCACCTCGGCTTGGTTTTCGCGCTTCTAGGATAGCCGGGAAGGGCGGATAGTCAAGGACGTGTCCGCACAACAGCAGGTGGGTGAAACCTCGAAATCTGAGGCCCGGCGACCCGTCTATCCGTGCTAGTCTGTGTTCATCCGTGGTTGCCGGGGTCTGCTTTCCTTGTGTCCGTGCCGCTCGGCTACTTGATCACTCAATCTCTCAAACTCTCTCTTCTCCTTGTTGACAAGCGGGCTCCGTCCGCTAATCTGCGTTGATGCTCATCAACGCGAGCGACATCAGCAAATCGTACGGCGCCGAGACTCTGCTGAAGAACGTCACGTTCACCATCAGCCCCGGCGAGAAGGTCGGACTGGTCGGCCCCAACGGCAGCGGCAAGACCACGCTGCTCAGAATCATCCTGCGCCAGCTTGAGCCGGACCAGGGCGACATCGTGATTGCCGACGCACCGGAGATCGGCTACGTGCGGCAGGATATCGTCGACGACGAGGGTTCGACCGTGGGAAAAGCCCTGCTCGGCGACATGGACGAGCTGGAGGCGCGCCTTGACAAGATCCGCAAGGAGATCACGGCAAGCCCGGATGACGAAGGTGAGCTGGCCAAGTACGAGGTACTCGAGGAGGAACTCGCCACGAGATTCGGAAGCGACTACCGCAGCCGCTGCGAGAAGACACTCGCTCAATTTGGCTTCAGCGCCGGCCGGTCCGGCGAGAAGGTCAACGAACTTTCGCCGGGCGAGCGCGCGCGCCTGGAGCTTGCCCGGGTGCTCGTCCGCAGACCCGACATCCTCGTCCTGGACGAGCCGACCAACTTCCTCGACATCGGCCAGCGCGAATGGCTGGAACGATTCCTCGAAGAATTCAGCGGGACGGTGCTTGTCGTGTCGCACGACCGCGTGTTCCTCAACCGGGTAGTCAACCGTGTGTTCGAGCTGCGCCGCGGCCGGCTCACGGTCTACGAAGGCGACTACGACGACTACGCGGACGCCCGCGCGCAGGAGCAGGCGAGGCTCGAACACGAGCACGATGTGCAGCAGAAGGGAATCCACAAGCTCGAGCGCATGGCCGAGGAACGCAAAGTCTGGTCCGCGCGCCGTGAGAAGACAAAGGCCTCGGCGGCCGACAGCGGGTTCGAGAGCGCTCGTGCGGCCAAGATGGCGAAACGGGCCAGGCACGCCGGGAAGCGCATCGAGCAGACGGTCGCGCAGCACGAGGCGAAAAAGCCCTTCATTGAGAAGAAACCAAAGCCCGTTCTGGTGACCGAAGACCTGCCCGACAAGCGCGCCCTGCTCGCCAGGGGTCTCAGCAAGTCGTTCAAGACTAAGACAGTAGTCAAAGGCGCGTCCTTCGAAATGCGGACCGGCGAGCGAGTGGCGCTCATCGGACCGAACGGCTCAGGCAAGACGGTACTCCTGCGGATGCTTGTGAGCGAGCTCAAACCCGACGAGGGCGAAGCGCAATTCGGCGCCGGCACCAAAGTCGGCTACTTCCCGCAGGACGTGACGTTCCTCGACCTCAAACGAACGGCGCTGGAAGAAGTGATGGAATCGGGCGCAAGCCAGGAGACGGCCCGCACCGTACTCGGGACTCTTCTACTGCCCAAGGGACTTGCGGAAAAGAAGCTCTCCGAACTCTCTGCCGGGGAGCGGTCAAAGGTGCTCCTTGCCCGGATTCTGGCCGGCGGTGCAAACCTGCTTATCCTCGACGAACCGACCAACCACCTTGACATAGATGCCCTGCTCGCCATGGAAAGCCTGCTCTCACAGGCTCCGTGCGCGCTCCTGTTCGCATCCCACGACCGCGCCATGCTCGGCAGACTAGCCGACCGCGTGCTTGAACTCAGAGACGGCGCGCTGTTCGACCACCACGAGCGCTACGAGGCCCTTCGGGCCAAGGGCTAGGGGGCAGGGACCAGGGGCTGGGGCCGGAACGGAACGAAATCAGACTGCCGCCGGTCACCAGCCTGGGGCTTGTGGCTTGGGGCTTGAAGTTTCTTGTGCGAGCTTGAGCTTGCGCTTGTCTACGCCCGGCCGAACATCCGTGCCAGCCTGAGCCGGAGGACGAGGAAGAACGCACGGCGCACGATTCTCTTGTTCATCTTCGACGTGCCCGCGCGCCGCTCGGCAAACACGATGGGTGTTTCCTTGATACGGAATCCCTTGCGCCATATCAGGAAGTCAATCTCAATCTGGAACCCGTACCCGTCTTCCTTTAGCTTATCGAGGTCGATGCCTGCCAGCGTCTCGCGCCGGTAGGCCTTGAACCCGGCGGTCAGGTCGCGGATTGGCACGCCGGTCACCGTCCTCGCGTACATGCACGCGAAGTAGGAAAGCAGGAGCCGCTTCATCGGCCAGTTCACGACCGACACGCCGTCGGAGTAACGCGAGCCGATTACGAGGTCGTAGTCCCGGAGCAGCTCAATCATCTCCGGCACCTTGTCCGGCGGGTGTGAAAAATCGGCGTCCATCTCGAAGCAGTAGTCGTAGCCGTGTTCGAGCGCGTACTTGAACCCGAGCACGTACGCGGTGCCGAGCCCCATCTTGCCCGGCCGCCTGATGAGGTGAATCTTCGGGTTGGCCTGCGCCATCCGCTCGACCATGTCCCCGGTCTTGTCCGGCGAGTTATCATCGATAACCAGCGCCTCAAGTTCGGGCGACTTCGATAGCACCTCGGGCAGGATGCGCTCGATATTCTCTGCTTCGTTGTAGGTCGGGAAGATTACCAGTCCGCGTGGCACGAGCAATACTAGGGAATCAGACCAAGGGAGTCAAATGAGGAACCGGACAATTCAGAATCCAGAATCCAGAAATCAGAATCCAGAATTCAAGCCTCGGAATTCTGAACTCTGGACTCTGGTCTCTGAATTCTGGACTATCCGACTCCTCAGATATGGCAACTCCCTCCGCCGTGCTTCTGGAAGTACTTCTGGTGATATTCTTCTGCACGCCAGAACGTCGCGGCCGGAACAATCTCGGTCACGATCGGCCTCGGGAACGCGTGCGCCTTGGTCAGCTTGTCCTTCGATGCGACAGCGGCAGACTCCTGGCCCGGCGAATGATAGAAAATCACTGAACGATATTGCGACCCGAAATCAGGTCCCTGCTGATTCGGCGTGGTCGGGTCGTGCGAGGACCAGAACTTGTCCAGCAATTGCTCGTACGTCACGACCGCCGGGTCGAATACAACCTCCACGGCTTCGGCGTGCCCGGTGGTGTCCGAACAGACGTCCTTGTAGGTCGGCTTCTCGGTATGTCCGCCGGTGTATCCGACGGTAGTCTGCACGACACCCTTAACCTTATCAAACTCGGCCTGAACTCCCCAGAAACAGCCCGCGGCGAACGTCGCGGTGTCGGTTTTCATCGGCAACTCCTTTGGGTCGCTAATCTTAACTTGTGTTGATTGTCTTGCGCCGCAGGCCAGGATGGCCGCGACTGCCAATATGACTTGAATGCTCCGCATACAGTATTAGACTGATGCAATGGGCCGCCAGACTCGCAAGAATCAGCAGCCGCTGTCATTTCGACTGAGTCCGACGCACTGTCCGACAGGGGCCGCCGCGGCCAAGGAGAAATCCCGCCCGGACGAGACCCCTCCATGGGCGTCGGGGTGACAGACAGCAAACCAGTGACTGAAAGGAAGACATGGCGAAGAAGAAAGATGACCTGAAGCTCGTGACTTACTGCGGGCTCCACTGCGACCTCTGCTCCTCGCGTGGCCGGATTCCCAAACAGGCGGCGGCGCTCGGGGACAGCATGCGAACGGAAGGCTGGGAAGACTGGGGCGGCCCAGTTCCTGGATTCAAGGAGTTCTGGAAGTTCCTCGACGGCATCTCCACTGCCGAGAAGTCCTGTCCCGGCTGCCGCCAGGGCGGTGGCCCGCCATTCTGCGGAATCCGGAAGTGCGCCCGCGCAAAGGGTCTCGACCTCTGCATCGAGTGCAAAGAGTGGCCCTGCCACCGCATTGAAGGATTGGCCGCGGGCTATGTCAACCTGATTCCCGACTCCCAGCGGCACAAGCGTATCGGGATCGCCAAGTGGCTGAAGGAACAAGAAGCCCGAGCCAGGACCGGCTTCTGCTACTGCGACATCCGCTGCCACCCGTACACCGTCCCGGACAAGTGAGGCGAAGGAGAAAACGAAGTCAGATGTCAGATGTCAGAAGCTGGAAGTCAGAAGTACGGATGCGGATGGGTCAACCGCAGATGACGCAGATTCGCTCGAACCCCAGAACCCCTGAACCCCAGACCCCGAGGTTGAGAACCGCCAAGGCGGCCAAGCCCGAACACTCTGTCCCTCCGGCTTCCACCACAAAGACACGAAGAGGATTCGCAGCCCGAACTAGGAATTAGGAATTGAGAATTAGGAATTCTTCCGCGTCCTTGAAGCTACGTCTCCTCGCTCCCTGCGGCATCTACTGCGGCCTCTGCTCCTCGCGCAACCGCATGCCGCAACAGGCGCAGGCACTGCGGCGGACAATGGCCAACGGTGGCTGGGATTCCCTCGGCGGCGAGGTCAAAGACTTCAAGGAGTTCTGGCAATTCCTCAACCGGATTGCCGACCCGGAAAAGTCCTGCCCGGGCTGCCGGACCGAAGGCGCGCCGCCCTTCTGCGGCGGCCCGGAATCCTGCGACATCAGGCAGTGCGCGCAGCACCGCAAGACGGACCTCTGCGTCGACTGCCGTGACTGGCCGTGCGCGCGCATCAACCGACTCGGCAAGAGCTACGTCACGCTGATCGCGGACGGCAAGCGACTGAAGAGAATTGGCCTGAACAAATGGCTCAAGGAACAGGAAGCCCGGGCCAGGACCGGCTTCTGCTACTGCGACATCCGCTGCCAGCCGTACACCGTCCCGGACAAGTGAGGCGAGGAAACGGGACCGGACCTTACCACAAAGACACTAAGACACGAACACATGGAACGGAGAGGAAAACCGCCAAGGTCGCCAAGAACGCCAAGGCTGAACACTCTATCCCTCCATCCCTCGCAGATCACACTCGACCCCCCGATCTGATGCGCATTCGCCACCAAGACACGAACAAGATAGCCTCGGCCCTACTCCCTCTCCTCACTGAGGAGAGGGTTGGGGTGAGGAGCCCACGAACTAATGCCACCCTCACCCCTGCCCTCTCCCGTGCAAGGGAGAGGGAACGAACCACGCGGGAGGACAGACACGGCCGGAACGGTAATGAGGAGTCAACATGAAGACCAAGACAATCAGACAGCAGGTAACCTTCAAAGGCGCGACGCCCCACGAACTATACGAATGGCTGATGGACTCCAAGAAGCACTCGCAGTTCACCGGCTCGAAGGCGGTCATCAGCCGCAAGGTCGGCGGCAAGTTCAACGCCGGCGACGGATGGATCGAAGGAATGAACCTGGAACTCGTGAAGGGCAAGCTCATACTTCAGGGATGGCGAGGCAACGACGATGACTGGCCCAAAGGCTACTACTCGTCGGTCAGGTTCACGTTCACCAAGACAAAGGGCGGGACCCGACTCGACTTCCTCCACTCCGGCGTACCCGCGGCCGCGTACGGCGAAATCAAGGACGGCTGGCGCGAGTACTACTGGGAGCCGCTCAAGCTGGCCCTGGCCAAATAGCCGACTCGAACCGGCAAAGCGTCATACACTCGGCGGGGCACTCAGACTTCGAGCAGCTCGCTCACGCGGACGCCGGCTTGAGTTCGCGTCCCTGATTTCAGCCTGACCTCATTCCGCCCTCTCGACACAGAATCGCACGCATGGCCGACTCGACATGTCGAATGAGCCATCAGCCGACCCCGCATATCCACGCTAGCTGACCTTCGCCTCGGCCAGTAAGCCAGCATCTACTAGACCAATCGATAGACCATCATTCGGACTATATACTAGACAGATCACCGGCAGGTCATGTGAAACGTCTACCAGAACGTGCAATGGAGGAACCCATATACTATCCATCGCACCAACATGCAGTCATACCACTGAACCAACCGCATGACGGACTGATAGACATACCATCGGATGCACCACTATACCGTTGATTACACCTACCCTCAGTCATACCTCTAGTCCATCTCATAGACCGTCTACCATACCGTCTACTAGACCGTCCGGGGGACGGTCTACCGAATGCCAATCTCAGGGCTAGTATCAGCAATGGTTCATGCTATAACTCTCGCATTTGCGGAATATAAGTCACCTTTGCTGGCTAGTTACCAAGCTGGAAGTTGAGTCGGAAAGCCAATCTGGCTATTGCTTGATGCAGAACGTAGTGTACAATAGCTGTGGCTGACTTCGGTCTCGGCCGGCGGCTGAGGCTCGCAACGGACCGGAATCAGCAGCCCGAGATGAAAGGAGAATACAGATGCCGGACAAGATGAAGCGATTCACGAGTTGGAACGTGAAGTACAACACCGAGCGCATCAAAGCCACACTCGATGAGATGCGGCCGGACATGCAGGCCAGATACCAGACGGCGATGACCGCCATGCTCGCCAATGATACCAAGGTCAAACAGGTCCTGAACGGCAAGTCGGTCAGCACCATCCTCTACGTCCCCTACCTCAGTTTCGGCCGGCAGCTTTGGAAGTACTCGCGCGAGCAGGACATCGACGGCCACAGCCTGCAGCTTGCGGCCGAGGTCCTGCGCAACAAGTGGAAGGCCCGCGGCCTCGACGAGGACGTGCTCCTTGCGATCCAGCGGGAAGTCTGCAGCGTCCAGCCCGAACCCTAGCGCCGCCGGCCCGTCCGCAGGGACATGACCCAATTCCGCCGGGGAATTGGGATCGTGTCCCGAGCCAACCGTCCTGCCTGTCCGCGTCGGCTTGACTTCGCTTCGCCGGACAATATCCTTGAGCCTCCATGGGAGCGTCTCCTCCCGCACTGGTGGCTGACCTCGTCGAGCGGTTCGAACGCGACCGCAAGGTCTTCCTGTCCCCAGACTACAAAGAAGAACAACTCCGCGTATCTTCCGGTCCGAGTCTGTCCATTCGTCATTCGTCCTTCGTCATTCGGACTTCGCCTCATGAGTCCCTCGGCTGGGACGTCGCCAACAAGGCCGGCCTGACCGAAGTCTTCAAGCCGGTGATCCACGAAGAGTCGATCAAGGTCGCGGATGCACGGCTAGCGCTAATGCGTCCCGATCGTCGGTGGTTGCCACTGACGTCAAACTGTTGACTTGCACTTCAGCGTTGCCATACTGAGCAATGATTGAACCTGTAGAAACGCGGGCTGCTGGATGACGCTTCAGAGCGTTCCTTGCCTGATGGGCGAGTCCCGTCCGTTCTCGCCGCCCGGACGGCGAATAGACCCGGAACGCTGATGCACCTTCAACAGACTAAACGGGAAAGCCTCAAGAGCGGCGGGCCTCAGTACTACTTCCATGACCTTTCGGAAGTGGTCAAGACATACCTGCGTAAGAAGGGTGCTGTCCCGGTCGCACTCGTCACTCCCTACGGGGCTACCAAGACGACATTCTCTGCAGTAGGAGCCTACCATAAGCTAGACAAGAAGAGACGGGTTGTTCCCGGCCGAGTCGGACATGACAGAATTCAGCAAGGCACGACCGGGGAGAGCATTGGCGAGTCAATCCGTAGTTGGTACTGCTTGTCCACCGACGATTTCGAGAGAATTGACGTTGATATCGAGATCATTGACGATGCGTTTTACCTAACCCCCGCGGCCTACCGCCAAGTCGGCGGCCGCCGCGCCAAGCCTCTTAAGGCCGCAGAGCGCCCGCTCACTCTTACGACCCACTACGTGAGTTCTTTCTGGCGTGAACAGCTTGAATACGTGCTGGCCAAAGAGGGTAGAGGTCTCGTTTCGTGGGCCCTCCGGCAGATAGCGTCCATCGCTAATGACCATGTCAAGAAGGTCCCCCATATTCAGGAACCGGACATCCTGCGTGCTTACGGCCCGCTTGCTCAGCTCGGTTGCTCATTGGGCCCATACGTGGGCAAAGGCTACGACTGCAGAAGCAAATTCCAGTTCGATGGTTACCCAGAATACGATGTCCCCGTTGAGGTCAAACGACATAGCAGTGGGTTTAAGTACCAGATGGAGAAGTACGGGAAAGATGAGCTATCCCGCGCCGTGATCCTCTGTGCTGTCCACGACCTAGCCAAGGTTCCGAAGAACATTGACGTGATTGAGCTCCAGGCTGTCGGGGCGCTTGCCAAGGGACTCTAAGCCGCTACATGCGGTACGATAGCATTTGCCCGATCACGAGGCGAATCCCAGCCGCGAGGCAAGAAGCCAAACGGCACTACGGCGTCCACCCCTACTTCACTAGAAGGCCATACAACGTCGTGAGAGACTACATCCTGCACTACTCCAAAGAGGGAGATGTCGTTCTCGATCCCTTTGGAGGTTCCGGAGTCACTGCGGTTGAGGCATATCTAGAGAATCGCACCGGCATCCATAATGACATAAACCCGCTTGCGAATTTCATCGTCGAGAGCCTGGTGCATCTCCCAGACGTATCAGCGGGCCAGGCCGCAGCCGCATTCACCCACGTTGAGGAGCAGTGCCGCGGCGTGCTGAAAGACATGCGCGCCACGACACGAACTCCGTCTCTACCTCCGGATATCCTCCTCCCGCCAAACGTGCCCCTGCCAAAGAACGCGGATGTCTCGACGTATCACGAGCTCTTCACATTGGGGCAGCTTCGTTCGCTCGCGGTTCTCAAACACGCGATCGACGCCATCGAAGGTCCGGCCAAATCCTTGCTCATGCTGGCGTGGTCTGGAACGCTCTCCCGACTGAATAGGACGTTCATATCGACAAACGGGCGGGCTGAGTCCCGAGGAGGGTCCAGCATCTTCAGCATCTACCGGTACAAGGTGGCGCGACGTCCAGTAGAACTAGACCCGTGGTCCGTGTTTCAGAACCGATTCCGCGGAGTCATGGCAGCTCGAAGGGAGCTAGTAGACGCGATCGAAATGAAGAGATCGACCAAGGGATGGCGAGGCCGATTCCTCTGCTTCAGCGAGGACGTTGTCGACCTCCAGCGAGAACTCAAGGGGAAAGTCGACTACATCTTTACCGACCCACCATATGGCGGCCATATCTCCTACTTGGACCTATCTTGCCTGTGGAATGTGTGGCTGGGTATGCTTCCCAGTGGAGATGCGCGCGACAAGGAGCTTATCGTTGGAGGTGAGAGGGACTTCTCCGAGGAACACTACACTGATCAACTGTACCAGAGCACAGTGGCCACGTTTGCCATGTTGAAGAACAGGCGTTGGATGTCGGTCGTATTCCAACACTGGAATGTCTCCTACTTCCGGTCCATCCTCGATGCAGCCCGCGACTCGGGTGCGTCGCTCCGTGCAGCGGTATCACAGGTCGGTGATCCAATCTGGTCGATGCACAAGAAGAAGAACCGGGAATCAGTCTTGGCCGGCGAGCTCATTCTCACGTTCTTCAAGGGGCGCACCCATGGCAAGACTGCCGCCATAATGACTAAGTCTGTCCACTTGGAGGGCATGGTTGACGAGGTGTTGTCGGAGCTAGACCACCCGGTTCTATACGGGGAGTACCTTTTCAATCGCATCGTCGTTGAAGCTTGGAGAAGGGGCATCATCGATGAGCTCAAGGTCAGCAAGCAGGAATTCGCTGCGCTGCTGGAGGAGCGCGGGTGGCACTACGACCAAGCGAGGCACCTCTGGTCAAGGGCGGGCCGTTCAAGTGACGGTCCAATCTGGGACGAACAGGAGTTCCGTGTCGCCGACCGTGGGAGGAGTTAGGACACACGGATTCCAACGTGTTGCAGCGTAACTGGGATGGACCAGGGTAGTCAGGCCCTTCAACGAGGCCGTCAAGGCGCGGCGTGACAGGATGGTCGGACTGGTCGAGACGATGCTGAAGCTGCACAAGGACTTGCCCAAAGCCAAGACGCCGCACGAGCACGAATCGCTCCAGCGCCAGATTGCCGCGACGGATCATAGGTTGTGCTGATGGATAGGACAGACTCAAGGAGGCAAACAGCATATGGTTGAGTTCCAGCGAACAGTAACGGAAAACGAGGTCAAAGGCGGGCATTTGAATCTGAGGGACAACGATGGCGCCACGCACGGCCGGAGCTTGCCCACGAAACCTAGGAAAATGACAGTCATTGACGGGGAGGGCCGTTCCTTCAACGCTCACAGGAGCAAGCCTTCGGCGATCGAACGCCTCCAGCGATTCTACAGGGAAAGTCACATTTCGGCAGGAGCGACCTTGCTCGTGAGGTTCGACAGTCAGGAACAGGTGAACCCCGGCGAGTGCATCGTACACATCGAGAGGCTGGGAGCGCGACCCAAGGAGGCCAATGCTGTCGCAGAGGAAAGCAGGGGCCAGAGGGAGTTCGTCGCGCGGATCGAGAACGAGCTTGAGGATGTCGTCGCGAGTGATGTCGAGGCGATTGAGAACGGCCTGAAGCTCTACAAGGATGCGTCCGGCCGCGCCGGAAGGCAGTACCCGACCGACGTCGGCGAGATAGACCTCCTTTGTGTCCGTCCTAACGGTGACTTCGTGGTAG
>Ga0335071_10008234_pt1 | contig 10720 bp, 10 predicted proteins | sample Lox_Sample_15_FD_206724 | JGI IMG/M metagenome (GOLD analysis project Ga0335071, IMG submission 206724) | Soil microbial communities from Loxahatchee National Wildlife Refuge, Florida, United States - Lox_Sample_1.5 | ecosystem: Environmental > Terrestrial > Soil > Wetlands | place: USA...
TCCGATCGCGCCACGGTTGGCGGATCGCTGGCCGCCAATGTCAGCGGCCCTCGCCGTCGCCTATATGGGAGCGGTCGCGACCTGGTGATCGGAATGACGTTCGCTACGCTCGAGGGCAAACTCGTCAAGACCGGTGGAATGGTGGTGAAGAACGCGGCAGGCCTCGACATGGCCAAGCTCATGATCGGATCGTTCGGCACGCTCGCCGCGATCGCAACCGTGAATTTCCGGGTGCATCCCATGCCGCCGGGGACCCGAACGTTCGTCCAGGAATTTCAGCGCATCGACGACGTCATCGCCGCGCGCAACCAGGTCCTGCAGAGCAGACTGCAGCCGGCCGCGATCGACATTCTGAAGTCTGGCCCATCTTTTCAGCTTCTGATCCAGGCGGGCGCCAGCCCCGTCGTTCTGGATCGTTACTCGCGGGAACTGGCAGCCGCCCAAGTCTTGGAAGGAGCCGAAGAGGAATCTCTGTGGCAGAACGTTCGAGAGTTGACGCCGCGATTCTTGCGTGAGAACAGCAACGGTGCTGTGCTGCGCGTCTCCTGCCAGCTTGCCGAAGTCGGTCCGGTATTGCAGGATCTGCCGCGGCAGGCATTGGCGCGCGCAGGCTCCGGAGTCTGCTATGGCTACTTCCCCGATGCGGACGCTTTACGGTTCCCACGCATCGGTCATACTGTCGTCGAGTTCGCTCCACAGGACTTTCGCGAAAAGCACGTCTTGTGGCGTCAGCCTGGAGACGACTTTGCAATGATGAAAGGGGTCAAGGACATGTTCGATCCGAACGGGCTCCTGAATTCGGGCAGGTTGTATGGCCGCATCTGACGTCGCGCAATTCGACAAGCCGCAGCAGGCGGATCTCGACCGATGCGTGCATTGCGGATTGTGTCTAAACGCGTGTCCTACCTACCGCGAATTGCGCGTCGAAATGGACTCGCCGCGCGGGCGCATCTATCAAATGGTCCAGGTCTCGAACGGCGCGCCCGTTACACCGTCTTACATCGAGCACATCGACTTATGCCTGGCGTGCCGCGGTTGCGAAACAGCGTGCCCGTCCGGCGTCAGCTACGGACGCCTGGTGGAGGCTGCGCGCGCGGACATCGAGAACCACATCCAGCGTCCTTGGCTCACCCGAAGGCTGCGTTCGCTGGTGTTCCGCCGTCTGCTTCCTTCTCGGCTGAACTTGGGCATCGCGGGCGCGCTCCTGCTCTTCTTCCAAGCCAGCGGCCTGAAGCGCCTGGTCGCGATGCTCGGCCTCCTGCCGCCCCGTCTACGCGATGTCGAAAGCCTGGCCCCCGAAATCGAAACGCCATTTTTCTTCGGCTACTACGGCAAGACTCTTCCACCCGAGGGCGCCAAGCGCTATCGCGTGGCCTTCCTGGGCGGGTGCATCGCCAACATCAGCTTTGCCCGCTTGAACGAAGCCACTGTACGCGTCCTGCAGAAGAATGGCTGCGAGGTTTCCATCCCGGACCGTCAAGGCTGCTGCGGCGCGCTGCACGTGCACGCGGGAATTCGCGACGAAGCGCGCAAGCTGGCGAAGCGCAACATCGACGCGCTGGTGGACGGCGGCTTCGACGCCATCATCACCAACGCCGGCGGTTGCGGATCCACGCTCAAGGAATACCACGAACTCTTCGAGCACGATCCCGACTATCGCGACAAAGCCCAGCGTTTTTCGGCGGCCGTAAAAGACGTAAATGAATTCCTCGCGTCCATCGAGCTCAATACAGAGATGACCCCGGTGAAAGCCACCGTGACCTACCAGGACTCCTGCCACCTCGCGCACGGCCAAAAAGTTCGCTCCGCGCCGCGGCAGTTGCTCAAGTCCGTCCCCGGCCTCGAGATCAAGGAAATGCAACTCTCCGACCTGTGTTGCGGCAGCGCGGGGATCTACAACGTTGTGCACACGGATATGGCGATGGTGCTACTGCGCAAAAAAATGGATTCCGTCAATGCGACCGGTGCATCGGTCATCGCCACGGCGAATCCCGGATGCATGCTGCAACTGAGAGCCGGCGTGAAGAGATTCGGCCACGGCCAGCGCGTCGCCCACGTCGTCGAGATCCTCGACGAAGCCTACCGCAACGCTAAAGGCGCATCGTAAACACCGCGCCGCCGTTCGGTCCGTTCGCCGCTGTCACAGAGCCGCCGTTCTGCTCGACGATCGACTGCACGACGTACAAACCGAGCCCCGAGATAATCGACTTGGTGGACACGCGCGGCTGGAAAATTCGTGGCAGCAACTCCGGCGAAATCCCCGGGCCGTCGTCCGTCACCACGATTTCATTGCCTTGTGCCTGAATGCGGATGTTCTTCGCGCCGGCCTGCGCCGAGTTCAGGAACAGATTCACCAGCACCCGCTCCCACGCGGCCGCGTCGCCCTTCAACCGGAACTCCGGATCGATCTCGGAGCTATAGCCAATCTTCGTTCCGTTGGCGCACTCCAGGTAGTCCTGGCAAAACTGCGCAGCGTTCTCGATCACCGGCCCCAGCTCCGTGGCCGAGCGATTCGTTTCCAGAATGCTGTGTACGATGCGGTGACCGCGATCCACGCTACGCAGCAGCGTATGGGCCAGTTTTTCCCAGCGCGGATCGTCTTCCAGTAACTCCGCGCTCTCAGAAATCGTCTGAAACACGTTGTTCAGATCGTGAACCAAGCCTTCCAAGGTCAGGTCAGCGACAGCCATGTCAGGTTACCCGGTGACTCGATGTAGTGTATCGAAAAATTCAGGGAAAGACACGGAGGCCGCGTCCGCGTTCTCGATGACGCAGGGTCCATCGGCGCGGAGTGCGGCTACCGCAAAGGCCATGGCGATGCGATGATCGCCAAACGAATCCAACTCCGCGGCGTGAAATTGCTGCCGACCCGGAACTTCGAAGCCGTCTTCGGTGACGCTGATCTCCAGGCCCATGCGGCCGAAATTCTCCGCAATGGTCGCGATGCGGTCGGTCTCCTTCACTCGCAATTCCGAGGCATCGCGCACAATGAGACCTTCTTCGCTGGCCGCGCCCAGGACAGCCAACACCGGAATCTCATCGATCAGCGCTGCCGTGCGGGCTTTTTCCAGCACGCCGCCGCGAATCCGCGATGCGCGGACCAGCACATTGCCGGAAAGCTCGCCTCCGGCCGAACTTACGTCGAGTATCTTGATCTGCGCTCCCATCTCCGCCAGGAAATCCAGCAGCGCCGAGCGCGTCGGATTCATGCCGACGCCGTGAATCGTGAGCGCCGCCTCTTTCGCCATCAACGCCGCCACCAGAAAAAACGCCGCTGAGGAAAGGTCGCCCGGGACCCGTAGCTCGCGTCCTTCCAGACGCGGACGCCCGGTCACGGTGATCCTTCGCTTCTCCACTTCCACATCCGCGCCGAATTCGCGCAGCGCCAGTTCAGTGTGATCGCGCGTGCGGACCGGTTCATTCACCGTCGTCCGGCCATCGGCGAACAGCCCCGCCAGCAACACGCAGCTCTTCACCTGCGCGCTCGCCATCGGCAGTGTGTACTCGATCGGATGAAGCTTGGTCCCACGAATTACCAGCGGCGGAAACCGGTCCTCGCGTGCCTCGATGCGCGCACCCATTTCCGCCAGCGGCTTCATGATGCGCTGCATAGGCCGCCGCGACAACGATTCATCGCCGCCGATGCGGCTCACAAAAGGTTGCCCAGCCAGTATTCCGGAGAGCATGCGAATGGTAGAGCCGGAATTGCCTGCATCCAACATCGCTGGGGGCTCGCGCATTCCATCCAGCCCGTGGCCGTGAACGCAAACCACTCCATCGCTCCGTTCCACCTGAGCTCCCAGAGCTTGGACGCAGCCCAGCGTCGACTGGCAGTCCGCCCCTGTGGAGTAATTCGAGAGCTTCGAAGGGCCCTCAGCGATCGCCGCCAGCATCGCGTAACGGTGAGAGATCGACTTGTCGCCGGGAAGCTGTATCGCACCGCTGACAGTGCTGGCTGGACGGATTTGCTCGCGCATGGAAAGTTAGAGTGTAGCGTACGGAATCGAGACGAGCCATCTGCACGCACAGATAGCTCCGCGCCGGGACCAGCACTTTCCTATATCCAATTGGATATACTTGGGTCGTGAAGCCGTTGCGTTTCCTCGGCAACTCGCTCCAGTGCCTTCGAGATTTCCCCGAGGATGCGCGGCACGATTCGGGCTATCAACTGGACAAGGTGCAGCGCGGAGAGCAGCCCGACGATTTCAAACCCATGCCGTCGGTCGGCAAGGGAGTCGAGGAAATCCGGGTGACGGACGACAGCGGCGCGTACCGAGTGATCTACCTGGCGAGGCGCGCTGAAGCGGTGTAAGTGCTACACGCGTTCCAGAAAAAGACGCAAGCCACTTCGCGGCAGGACATCGATACGGAGAAGCAGCGGCTGGCGCAACTGCTGAGAGGTGGGGAATGAGCAAAACCGAAAGTTACGCGACTGTGTGGGATGCCATTGCAGACACGCCGGAACAGGCGGCGAATCTGAGGGCGCGGGCCGAACTGATGCAGCAGATCGCGGCCATGGTAAAGCGAAAGGGCTGGACACAGAAGGAGGCCGCGAACCGCTGCGGCGTGACTCAGCCGCGGATCAACGACCTGCTCCGTGGACGCGTCTCGCGGTTCTCGCTCGACGCCTTGGTGAACATCTGCACTGCGCTGGGGTGCCGTGTGAGGGTGAGTCTCGAAGCCGCTTAAAACCGGATCGGAATGCCGAGATTCGACTACACTCCGGCAACTTGAAACGCCGTGTGCAACGAACTCACGGCGGCGCCGATCACGCCGATTTCATCGCTGCCGGGCACAACTTCAAACACGTAGCTCTGTAGCGGACTCATCTTCACCATCTCGTGCATGTAGCGATCGAGCAGATTCAGATCCAGGTGCTTGGCGTTGAAGCCGGTGATGTAGAACTTCCCCGGCCCCGACAAATGGATGGAATTCGACGTGGCCGCCGCCAGCGCGCGATGCCACAGCTTCACGAATTCGACGCAGCGCTGGTCGCCTCGCTGCGCGTTCTCGAACACCTCGTCCGGCTCCATATCCAGAAAACGCAACCGCATGGCGCGCTGGCCCATGATGCCTTCCAGATGCCCGACGCCGCCGCATCCGCAGAAGCGCTCGCGCGGATCCATGGAAACCACCATGTGCCCGCCTTCCCAAACGCCTTCGCGGTTGGGATAAATGCCGAATCCGATGCCATGGCCCAGCGTCCACACGCGGATGATGCGGTCCAGTTGGTCGCGCGTCGCTGCCAGGCCGGCGGCCACCATGTCGGCATCGTTATAGACGTAAACCGGAGTCTTCATCCCGGCCTCGCGCAAAGCCTCCGACACCAGGTTGCGGAAATGCGCGCCCTTTAATTGCCGAAGATTGGGCGATTCTTCTACGAAGCCGTCGCGGATTAGGCCTGGCAGTCCGATGCCGACCGCATCGATGGGTTGGCCGCCGGCCACGGCTCGAACTTCCTCGGCAAAACGCTTTGCGATGCCCGCCGGAGGCATGCTCAGCAGCGGATCCTCGCCGGCTTCCTGGTAGACGCGCAACGACCCCAGGAGCTGGCGGCCCTCCACCAAACCGGTTGCAACCTGCTCGGCCGTCGTGATTCCAATCGCGCGCCGCACGTTCTCCCACAGGCTAACTGGGCCTGCTACCTCCAATTCTAGAACTTCGACAGTTTGTTGAGGCCGTTAAACGCCGCGGCCTTGTAGCACTCCGCCAGGGTCGGGTAATTGAAAACCGTATCGATGAAGTACTCTACCGTCCCGCCCAAGATCATAACCGCCTGACCGATATGAAGCAACTCGGAGGCCCCTTCGCCAATCACATGCACGCCCAGCAACTGCTTGGTCTCGCGATGAAAAATGATCTTCAAGCGCCCGGTCGTGTCACCGCGAATCTGTCCGCGAGCGATCTCACGGTAATACGCGACGCCTACTTCGTAGGGCACATCTTCGTCGGTGAGTTGTTCCTCGGTCTTGCCGATAAACGAAATCTCGGGGATGGTGTAGATTCCGTACGGATAACTGGCCGGATTCGAAATCACATCCTTGCCGAAGGCGCCCGCCGCCGCGATTCGGCCCTGTTCCATCGAGACCGATGCCAGGCTCGGAAAGCCGATCACGTCACCCACCGCGTAGATATGTGGTTGCTGCTCGGTACGGTAATAAGCGTCCACCTTAATGCGGCCGCGGCCGTCTGCCTGAATTCCGGCCGTGGGCAGGTCCAATTCGTCCACATTCCCTTGCCGGCCAACGGCGTAGAGAAGTGCATCGCCTGAAATCTTCTTCTTACTCTCCAGGCACGCGACCACTGTTCCGTCGGCCGTCTCCTCCACGCTTTCCACTTCCTCGTTGAGTCGCAGCGTGACGCGATGATCCCGCAGATTATACGAGAGCGCTTCCACCATTTCGGCATCGGCGAACTCCAGTAGGCGCGGCCTCTTCTCCACCAAAATTACGCGCACGCCCAGCGTCGCGAACATGCATGTGTACTCGACGCCGATGACACCGCCGCCCACCACGATCAGGGTCTTGGGGATCTCCGGCATGTCCAGAACCTGGTCGCTGTCAATGATGTTCCGTCCGTTCAACTTCACCTTGGGGGAGGCAGCAGGTTTGGTGCCTGTGGCGATGACGAAGTAGTCCCCGCCGAAGACCTGCTCGCCGCGCGAGCTCATCACCTTCACCGTGTGTGGATCGATGAATTTGGCCACGCCGCTGATCAATTCGATGTTGTTCCGCGACAGTTGCGCCTGAATCACGTCCACTTCGGTCTTGATGACATGCTGCACCCGGAACGCCAGGTCGGCCATCGTGATCTTTTCCTTGACGCGGTAGTTCACGCCATAGACGTTCTGGTAGTAATAGCCCGAAAGATGGAGCACCGCCTCGCGGAAGGTCTTGCTCGGAATGGTGCCCGTATTGACGCACACACCGCCAACTACCTCGCGCCGCTCGATGAGCGCGACGCGCTTCCCCATTTTTGCGCCTTGGATGGCTGCCCGCTGTCCGGCCGGGCCTGAGCCGATGACGATCAGATCGAAAGATTGCACCGTGAGACTAATTTAGCGCACGATGCTCGCGAGTCGCATGAGAAATACATTACAACCGCGGGAAAGCCAATCCGGCCATGCCCGAGCTTAGTCGGCGAAAAACAGGACGTTGCCGAACTCCAGGTCGTGTTTGGAGGGCTGCTGCACGGGTCGCAGACCGAAGGATCGGATCAGGTCGAAGCAATCCCTGGGCGTAGCCCCCCGGGCGCGCAGCCAGGTTCCGTTGAACTCGCAAAGCACCGCTCGGATACGCTTCGCACGCAGCGCGCACCGGGCGCCTTCCAGGACCTTGTCTTCGAAGCCCTCCACATCGATCTTTAGGAAGTCCACGGTGGCGATCTGTTGCTGCTCCAGATACTCATCCAGCGTAATCACACGCACTCGAATCGGGCTCCCCCCGCCGTTCGGGATCAGGGTGGCTGTGTTGTTTCCCGGATGGGTGGGGACGAACAAATCGGCCCAACCCGTTTCTTTCCCGACTGCGGCCTGCTCCAGGATCATGTTACGAATGCGATTGTTCCGAATGGTTTCCTCAAGGCCTTCGCACAGATCGGGGTTGGGTTCGATGGCAACCACCCGCCCGGAAGGACCTGCCGCGGCCGCGGCCATCAGCGAGTAGTAACCTACGTTGGCGCCGACGTCCACGAAAGTGATGCCGGACCGTAGGAAGCGCCGGATCAGGGAGGACTCCTCGGGTTCGTAGGTCCCCAGATACACGTTGCGCTGAATCAGGTCGGAGAGATCGAGCCGAACCGTGTACCCAAACAGAGTTGCCTCTTTGGTTCCCCAATTAGGGCACAACAAGTTGAACAGCCGTCCTTTTCCCCGGAACCAATACGGGGCAAGGGGTCTGGCAGCGATATCAGCCAAAATCATTCGGACCCTCCACGTGCGCTTGGATATCTCTTTGAATCTGATTGAATAGGAAGCGTTTCCGCGTCTTACCGTTAGGGGTCGGCCACGGGCAAAGGATGGGGCCGCCAATTCGACGACGAAGTCTCTGCAATGTCAATCATGTCAAAACGGGATGCCCCTAGAGCAAGAATTACCTGGTAGGGGCTTCTGGGTATGCCTTTTTCCGACCTGGTCGTACGACCAGGTCGTTGAAGTCCAGAACTTTACGACGATGGCGTCCGACGTGCTATCGTAAGCCCAGAGGAGATCGTAATCTATGTCACTTCGTCATTCACCTGCGCTGCTGGCGGTCTTGGCCGTCTCAACCTTGAGTAGCGTGGGGTGCCTTGCAACCCATAAGCACGTCCGTGAGGCCATCGCCCCCGTACAAGATCAAGTCAACAAGACGCAGGGCCAGGTGAACACCCTCCAAAAGGAGACCGACGAGAACAAGCAGGCCATTGGCGACCTGGATCGCCAGGTGGCGACCGCTGACGAAAAGGCAGTCGAGGCAGGTAAGAGGGCGGCTGAAGCCGCCGAAGCCGCTGCGAAGGCCAATGCGGCCGCCGCCGATGCAGCGCAGCGCGCTTCCGCTGCCAACTCCGTTGCTCTAGACGCTCAGCAGGGCGTCTCCCGCGTGGACCAAAACCTCCAGAACGTTGTGCAGAACCTTGACAACTATAAGTTGGTCTCGACCCAACCGGTGCACTTTGGCTTCGCCAAGAGCGCACTGACCAAGGACGAGGAAGCGAAATTGGACGACGCGATTCAGAAGATCGGCGTTATGAAGAACTATGTCATTGAAGTAGAAGGCTTTGCTGACAAGACTGGTAACCCGGCTTACAATCGCGAGCTGAGCCGCAAGCGTGCCGACGCGGTTGTGCACTATCTGGCTGTGGAGCGCAACGTTCCGCTGCGCTCGATCCGGCAACTGGGCGTCGGTAGCGACTTCCCCGATGCCGATAACAAGACCAAAGAGGCCCGCAAGGAAAATCGCCGCGTCGACGTGAAGATTTACACGCTGGAAATCAACAATGCAGTCCGGCAGGCCACCGCAAAGAGTTCACTGCAATAAAGTCACTCACTTCAACTCATTGACGAGCGCGGTCTTCTCCAGCCGCGCTCGTTTTGTTTTTGGGCTTACTTCTCAACGGAAGCTAGCCGCCAGGTCTCCCGCCAGTACGTCAGCCCTTTCTGCCAGGCGCTTCGCTCCCTGGAGGTCGGTCTTACGGGCTTCCAGCGCCTGCTGCATGAAGCTACGGATCTGATCCACAAGGGTTTGCTGATCTCTCGACAACTGGCGATTGCCAATGGACCCGAGACTGGTCTGTGCGCGCGAGAGGCTCTGATCGATAGCGGCGTTGTACTCGCGCTGTTGGTCCGGCGTCAGGATATCGCCAAGCCGGGGCGGAGTCGCCGGCGCGGCTTGCGCGGGGGCCGGCGTGGTAGCGGCGGGCGCCGTTCCGGCAGGTGCTGCGGAGGCTTTCTTCGATTTCTTCGGCTGCGGAGGCTTGTTCACCTGGTAATGAGTGGTGTCGGAGGGAACCGGTGGCGGGGCCGGTGTCGGAGCCGGCGGAATCGCCGGCGGCTGCTCGAGTTGCGCCGGGGTTGTGGTGGCCGGTTTTGCCGCTGGAGGCGGTGTGGCGGGCGGGGGAGTGTACGGCACAGGCGCCGCCGCATGCTTCTTGTGGCACGCGGACTCGACCATTACCAGAACCACCAGAATGCACAAAATGCGGGGCATGGGAGGATGGACGGATCAGGAAACGGTGGTCGCCGAAGTCAGCGCTTCACCCTGGTAATCAACCATTCTTGGGAAGCGCAATCGGAAGGTTGTGCCTTTCCCCAATTCGCTGACAAAGTCGATTGTACCACTGTGCAACTGCACGACTCGAAAAGTCATGGCCAAACCAATGCCGGAACCGCGCTCTTTCGTGGTGAAGTACAAGTTGAAAACGCGGTTCTGAATCTCGGGCGGGATGCCCGGCCCCGCGTCGGAAACGGCCAATTGGCACTCGTCGGCGTCCGACATGGTGCGGAGCGTGAGTTTCCCGCCCTCTGCCATTGCTTCCAGGCCGTTATTGACGACGTTGAGGAAGGCTTGCAGGAGCAGGTCCGGGTCGCCGTTGATCCAGAGCTTCTCCTGTAGCGCTGTGTCGATCTCGACGTTCCTGTTTTGTGCGTCGATCGACACTAACGCCAGCACCTGCTCCACGAGGTCGCTCAAATCGATCGGCCTGGCTTTCAATTCGACGGGCTTGTTGAAATTCAAGAACGTCTTGACGACATTATCGAGGCGCTTGATTTCGCGTGTAATGACCTCGACCTCCGGCTGCTGGCCATCCAGTTTGCCCTTTAAGACCTCCAAGTGCAAGGCCATGGCGTTCAGCGGATTCTTGATCTCGTGGGCCACGCCGCCCGTCAAGCGGCTGATGGCGGCCAGGCGTGTGGAAACGTCCAGCTGATGTTCCAGGAGCCGGCGGCTTTCAATGTCGCGGAGCGTGACCAGCGTTCCCATGTCGTCCTTACCGGGGCCGCGCCCGAGGACTTCCACGCTGACCAGGAGCCGGATCGGCGCCGCATCGCCGCGGGGGATGCTCACCAGCTGTTCATGGACTGCCTCGTGATTTCGCAGCGCAGCGCCGATGACAGCTCCCAACGCGGTGGAAGGTGGAAAGATCTCATTGCAAGGGCGTCCGGCCAATTCCTCGCGGGTCTTGCCAACCAAGCGCTCCACCGGTTCACCAGCCATCATGAGCCGGCCGGTATTGTCGAAGAGGA
>Ga0335071_10008235_pt1 | contig 10719 bp, 10 predicted proteins | sample Lox_Sample_15_FD_206724 | JGI IMG/M metagenome (GOLD analysis project Ga0335071, IMG submission 206724) | Soil microbial communities from Loxahatchee National Wildlife Refuge, Florida, United States - Lox_Sample_1.5 | ecosystem: Environmental > Terrestrial > Soil > Wetlands | place: USA...
CCGCCACCGAGTCGGTGCCGTAGACCGGCACGTTGGCCACCGACACGCCCCGGGCGCGTGCCGCGGCCCCGTCGACGATGTTGTAGCCGGTGGCGAGCACGCCGATGAACTTCAGGCGCGGCAGCTGCGCCAGCGTCGCCGCGTTCAGCGCCACCTTGTTCACGAGCACGATGTCGGCGTCGCGGGCGCGCGCGACGACCTGCTCCGGCGGCGTGCGGTCGTGGCAGACAAATTCGCCGAGGCGCGCGACCGCGTCCCACGGGTTGTCGCCCGGGTTGAGCGTGGCGCCGTCGAGGACCACGATCTTCACGAGCGCGGTCCGCGACTCAGAGAGCGGCGGAGGTCGGACGCCGCCGCGGGTTTCGCCGGCTCCGGGGCGGCGTGCAGCGCGCGGGCGGTGGCGTCGAGCGAGATGCTGACGTCGAAGTAGAGCGTGAACTTCCGGCCGTCCTCGGCCTGCAGGTCCATCTTGTCGTAGTGATCCACCAGCGATTGCAGCACGACCTTGGCCCCAAGGTCGCGGATGACGAAGTACTCCTCCGGCACCGCGATCACCTTGAAGGCGGTGGCGGGCGTGAGGCCGTCGCCCCCGGCGGTGATCGACCGCAGCAGCCCGTAGAACAGGCTGATCGAGCGGTAGTAGCCCGGCAGGTCGCCCTGCTGCCGCTGGCAGATGGCCAGCAGCATGTAGACTTCCGCGTCCACCGGGTTCTTCGCCAGCCAGGCCTGGCCGAGGCGGATGACGTCGTCCGGGTGGTTCTGCCGGAGCGCCTCGTAGACGGCGCGGCGGTCGGGATCGGCCGCCCAGTCGGGCGAGTAGTCCTTGCGCGCGGCGAAGTCGAAACGCAGCTTGGTGAAGTGCGCGACGTCGATGCCCGGGTCGGGCTCGGCGGCGGCCAGGCGCGCGGCGAGCAGCAGGGCGGCCGCGGCGAGAAGCAATCGGGTTTTCATGGGGTAAAGGGGAGTTGGGGCCGGGGAAAGTCGTGGCGCGAACCCGGGCCGGGCGGCAATCCTTATCTCACGCCGGCCCGCCGGGCCCGGCGCCGGATCACTCCTTGACGCTGTAGACCCACCAGCGCCGGGTGGAGCGGGTGTGGCGCTCGCAGTAGATCTTCAGCTCCAGCCCGCCGGCGGTGACCAGATGCCACCAGTGGCGGTGCGCGTAAAGCTCGGCCCCGGGCCCGCGGCGGCCGCCCTCCGCGCGCGTCTCGCGCCACTGCGCGACCACCGTCGCGACCTCGTGGACGCGGCCGGCCCAGGTGAAGCGCCGCGGCAGCCCCGGCGTCCCGCCGGCCATGCCCGCCGGATCGATCGCCGCCGGATCCGGCACCAGCGGCTCGCTGACGAAACGCTCGGCCATGGGGCGACCCTGCCCGCCGCGGGGCGGGCAGGCAAGGTTCAGCGGCGGCCTTTGCCCGGCCACTGCCGGCCGGGCAGGTCGGCGGCGATCTCGCGGGCGGTGGCCGCCGGCACGCCCGCCCGTTTCGCCCATTCGGGCCAGCGCCGCACCGCCGCACGGGTCTGCTCGATCACCGCGCGCGCCTCGCGCTCCGGGATCTCCGCCTCGTCGGCGAGTCGCCGGAGCTCCTCGAGGCCCGGCGCCAGCGCGTTGCCGGCCAGCGGCATCGCGTGGCGTGGAAACCGGGCGGGCGAGGTGTAGACGAGGTCGTAGGCCGGCGCGAGGCGCCAGCCGGTCGCGGGCTCGAAGAGGAAGCCGTGGTTCTTGGCGTGGTCGTCGCGCACCCGCGCCGCCACGTTGAACGCGGCGCGTCGGAGCGCTTCCACGGTTTCGCGGTGGTCCCGGCACACCTGCATCACCGTCGAGAGGAACTCCCGGTAGTCGATCACGCCGTTGTAGTCGGCCTCCGTGATCCCGGCCAGGCTGTGAAAATGGATGCGCCGGCCGTCGGCGCCGCGGTCGAACCGGGCGATGGCGAAGTGCGCCCGGGTCTGGCCCGAGCGGCCCCGCGTCAGGATCAGACGGGTCGGGCTCGTGCGCAGGCCCGCGGCCGCGGCCATCAGGGCGTAGGCATGCTCGATGCGCCCCCACTCCCGCCAGCCCGTGCCCACGCGCGGCCCGAGGTCGAGCTTGAGCAGCCACGGGGTGAAGCCCGCCGGCAGGGGGCCGCCGCCGGCCGTGACCTCCGGCTGCGCGCCGGCGTCGTGCAGGCCGATCCACAGCTTCGGCCGCGCCCCGCCCGCGGACCCGTTGCGCGCGAGGTTCGCCAGCCCGGGAATCACCCGGTCCGCCGGTCCCGCCAGCAGGGCGCGCGACGCCAGCTCGACGCGGCGCAGGTCGAGCGCCGCCTCCAGCGCCGGGCGCAGCGGATCGTCGGCCAGCAGCGCCGGCTCGTAGCGCAGCGCGCCCACGCCGCGGTCGCCCACGAAGCAGAGCTGCTCCAGCGGCGCGACGGCGGCCTGCTGCCGCTCCTGGCGGAACCACCGCTCCATCACGCGCTGGCCCCAGGCGTCGGGCAGGCTGTCGTAGCACAGGCCCGGCAGGTGCCGCAGGTACGCGAGCGGGCACGGGCGCACGCCCGGCGCCAGCGGCAGGTGCAGCGGCGACAGCTCCAGCCCCGAGGCCAGAAACTGGTCGTCGTATTGGAAGAACGTCTGGCCGGTGATCTCGGACAGGGCCCCGACCCGGCGCTCGCCCAGCAAGACGTTAACTCGCATGGGGGCGGGGGCGCCGGGCGCGGCGGCGCTGCAGGGCGGCCTGCTGGCGCTCGAGCTGGTCCAGCGTGGTGTTGAGCATCGCCGCCCGCGGGACCAGCACCTGGGCGAAATCCTGGTCGCGGCCGAGCGCGAAGACGATCCGGGCCAGCCCCGCGGTGTTGATCCGCCCCGTCCGCTCGAAGCGCTGGAGCGTCGCCGGCCCCACCCCGGCGCGCTGCGCGAGCGACTCCTGGGTTTCATTGCCCGCCAGGCGCAGCTGGCGGCATCGTTCCGCGAGCAAAGCGATCAATGATTTAGGAGTCATATCTGATGTTCTATGCCAAGAATATTACCATAAAACATCAAAAGTAAATAGTTATAGTTGGCCGGCCAAAGCACCCCGTCCTGGCGGTCGACGCTCGCTCCCCGGCTCCGCGCCGGCGCGGGATCCGGGAAATCCGCTTGACCCGGGCGGGGAGGCGCGGCATCGACCTGCCTTTGCCCATGAGCGCCCGGACCACCATTTCCGATCCGAAGGGGAGTCTCCCCGGCGCCATGCATGCGTGCAAATTCGCGCTCCGTCGCGTCGGCCCGGGCCCCGACTCCACCCGCTGATCGCCAGGCAGGAACCCAAGAACCCCCACGCTTCCCCCCTTTGACCCTGCCTGCCGATCGGCAAGCAGGGTTTTTTCATGTCCCCGCCCCGTCCCAGTCTGATCGCGAGCCTCCGCGCGCTCCCGCGCGCGGCCTGGGTGCTTTTTTTCGGCACGTTCGTGAACAAGGTCGGGACGTTCGTCATCCCGTTCCTGACCCTGTACCTGACGCAGCGGGGCTTTTCGCCGGCCGCCGCCGGCTTCGCGCTCGGCGCGTACGGCGCCGGCAACCTGGTGGCGGGAATCATCGGCGGCCTCCTCGCGGACCGCCTCGGGCGCCGCGGCACGATCGTCCTGTCCATGTTCTCCGGGGCGGCGGCGATGATGCTGCTGTCCCAGGCGCGCGCCTACCCGCTGATCGTCGCCTTCGCCGCGCTCACCGGGCTCACCGGCGAGATGTACCGGCCGGCAAGCAGCGCGCTGCTGGCGGACCTCGTGCCGGCGGGCCAGCGGGTCACGGCCTATTCCGCGCTCCGCGCCTCGTTCAACGCCGGCTGGGCGTTCGGCCCGGCGCTCGCGGGCCTGATCGCCGTCCACGGCTTCTTCTGGCTCTTCGCGGGCGACGCGCTCACCTCCGCGCTCTACGGCATGGTCGCCCTGCTCGCGCTGCCCGCCGGAGTCGGCGTCACCGCGGGCCGCGGCGGCTGGGGCGAGGTCGTTTGCATCATGCGGGCCGACGGCCGGCTGCTGCGGATGCTCGCCGCGGTCTTCGCCATCTCGCTCATCTTCATGCAGCAGACCTCGACCTTCGGCCTGCATGTCGTGCAGCTGGGATTCCCGGCGGCGACGTACGGCCTGATCCTCTCGCTCAACGGCGCGATCATCGTCTGCTGCGAGCTGCCGCTCACAACCGTCACGCGCCGGTTCCCCGCCCGCCCGGTCATCGCCCTCGGCTACTTTCTCGTGGGGCTCGGCTTTGCGGCCAACGGCCTGGCCCACACGGTCCCGGCCCTCGTCGCCGCCATGGGCGTCTTCACCCTGGGCGAAATGCTCGCGATGCCGATGGCGTCGGCCTACGTCGCCGATCTCGCGCCCGTGACCATGCGCGGCCGGTACATGGGCATCTACGGCATGACCTGGACCTTCGCGTTGATCGTGGGCCCGGCGGCCGGCATGACCCTGATGAACGCGGCCCCGGCCGCGCTGTGGTCCGCCGCGGCCGGTCTCGGCGTGCTGGCGGCCGCCCTGATCCTGCGCCCGATTCGTCCCGCCCCCGCGCCGGCGGTCCAGCCCGGGGTCTAGGCCGCCACCGCGCGGCGGTGCCGCCGGCGGCGCCCCCAGAGCCCGACCCCGGCGCCGACGAGCAGCAGGGACCCGCCGGCGAGCCAGGGAAGGTGCGAGCCGAGCCAGAGCCCGCGATGCACGCGGGCGCGGAACGCCCCGGCGCGTTCGATCGCCGCCGCCGGGAGCACCACGGGCGCGCTCCAATCCAGCGTCCGCAGGCGCGGCAGGAACCCCTGCTGCACGCAGCCCTCGAGGCTGTACACGCCGACGGTGCGCGAGAAATGGGCGGCGACCACGACGTCGCGCGAGAATTCCTCCCAGTTCAGCGGCGGCATGAGCGCGTCCGCCGCCGCGTCGCCGCTCCGCGCCGTGCTCCCGACGGCGATGGCCTGGGCCGCGGGCCCGTAGGCCCACAGCATGCCGGCGCCGCTCTGGTGGTTGAAACTGGAGTAGAGCATCAGCACTTCCTCGTCGCCGCGCACGTCCACCAGCCCCAAAACGCGCTCGAGCAGCGTGGTGTGCGCGGCCCGCTCGTCGGCGATGAATGGCAGCTGGTAGGTCTGGACGCGGTAGCCGCCCGCCTGCATCCGGCGAATCAGGGTCGCGTAGTCGGCGCGCGCCCGGACCACCCGGCCGCCGTCGCAGGCCCGGCGCAGGAGCAGCGCGACGAGCCGCGCCCGGTGGTCCTGCAGGGCCGCGAACTCGGTGAGGCTGGGCTCGATGTCGAGGCCGATGGCCGCCCAGTGCAGGTCGTGGGCGCGCGACCAGCGGTCGAAGGCGGCGTACTGGTCCGCGGTCGCCCCCGCGTTGTCCGTGTTGACGTAATAACCCTGGTCGCGCGGGAGCACGAGCCAGGCGGTCAGGGGGATCCCGGCGTGTTCGAGTCGCTCGGCGGCCGCGGCCCGGGCCGCGCTGAAATCCTCGGTCGAGAGCGCGACCCCGGCGTGCAGGGCCACGAGGTCGGCGACGACGACGGGCGTGAACAGCCCGTCCAGTTGGTCCGTCGGGCGGTCGCACGCAAAGACCAGCTCCGGTCGGCCGCGCGCCGCCACGCGGACGGGCTCCGGATCGGCGCCGCGCAGGCGGCCCCCGGACAGGAGCAGCCCGGAGGTGAGCAGCAGGAGTCCAACCGGTCGGCGGCAATGGCGGAACATTCGCGGCGAAACATGCGCACGCCCGCGCCGGCCGCAACCGCGCGGCGGCCCCGGGGCCGAAGATGTCGCTTGGCGCCCCCGACCGGGTAGTTTACCACAGGCATCCACTCCGGGCCCGTAGCTCAACGGTCAGAGCAGAGGACTCATAATCCTTTGGTTCTGGGTTCGAATCCCAGCGGGCCCACCAGCCGCCGGCGGCGGCAAGTGCCAAGGGACAGGTTGCAAGTCACAAGGGGGGCCGAAAGCCGGACCGCTGGGATGAGAACCCCTGGGTTCGACGGAGCTCGCGGAGCGAGCGGAGATGGATCGACCGCAGGTCGAGGGCGTAGCCCCGAGTGAAGCGAGTCAATCCCAGCGGGCCCATTTGCCGCCAACCGGCGGCAGGTTCCAAGTAACAAGGACCAAGTTCCAAGGGGAAGAGGCCGGAAGCCCAGACCGCTGGGATGAGTTCCGAAAGTCCCGGCGGCGTCAGCGGCGGCCCACGGCGCGCCAAGGCCCGCCGCGGTAGGAGTCCGCCACCACCCAGGCGCCGGCCGTCACCGCGCAGGAGACCACGTATTCGCTCCACTGGAAGGCGTTCGGGCCGGCCGCCACCACGGGCCCCCACACCAGCAGCGTGAACAGGCCCAGCTGCACTGCCGCGAGCACGGCGGCCAGCCGCGCCCACACCCCGGAAAGCACGGCCGCGCCGGCCACAAGAAAGGTGGCACCGAAGCAATACGCCCAAAACACGTGCCCCGGCAGCCAGACCGGCACCAGCGCCGCGGTTTCCCGGGGATAGTTGAAATGGGCCACACCAAACGGGATCAGGGCCAGACCGTAAAGCAGCCGCGCCAGGCGCACCCCGCGATCGCCCACCGCGAAGCCCACGTGCCGCCGGTCCCCCTCGCCGGCAAACCACGCGTACAGCACCCAGGCGCCCGCCACGACCGCCGCCGTCTCGCCCAAGCCCGACCAGGTGTCCTGCGCCGTCGGCGCGCCAAAAATGAGCGCCGCCCGGAAGCACAGCAGCCAGAGACCAAGCCAGACGAACAGCCCGCGGGCCGCGACCGCGGCGGTGCGCCGCCAGAGCAAACCGACACCCCCGCCCAACGCGATGAACGCGCAGAAATAGGCCAACAGCTTTGGGGCCGGAACTCCTTTGGGCACAGGCGGCCAGATCGGGGCGAAGCCGCCCTTGGTCAGTCCCATGACGCCGACGGCGATCATCGTCGCCGCGAAGACCGCATGCCCCGCGCTGGCGACGCGGATCGCCCCTCCTTCGGTGCTGTTCGAGTTCATCGGTCCTTTTGGGTCGCGGGTGAACCGCCGCGCGACGGTTCAAACTGCTGCCATGCCGGGCGCTGGGCGGCGACTCGAATCTGGGCGTCGTCCCGGCCCCGGTCGCGCCGCCCGACTAAGGCTTTCCTCGGCTGCGCCGGGTGGTATGGTCGGCGCCAGTGACCAGGATCGAATCCCAGGAAGCGCGCCGGAGGCGCGACCCCGCTTGAATGCCCCGCTGCACCCGGTGATGTCCGCCCGCGACCAGCGGCACCAACGCCGGCTGCGCTGGCTCGGGACCGTCATCCTGGTCGCCGGCCTGACCGCCGCCGGGGTCGCCTACCACCGGGCCAGATCGGACGACTGGGCGACGGCGCTGGTCCGGGCCGGTACGCTGGCCTCCGGCAATGCCAAGCGCGCCGAGAACGAGCTCAAGGACCTGGGCGGCAAGGCCAACGTGCTGGCGACAGACTTTCAGGACTGGTTCACCAGCCTCTGGCACCGGCGGCGCCTGGCCGGCACGCTCGTCGTGCTCTCGCTCGCCGGCGCCGGCGCGTGCTTCTTTCTGGCGCACCTGCTGAATTATCCGCCCGCGTCCGACCACCGCGCGGATCCGCCTACCTGAACAGCGCGCCCGCGAAGCGCTCCAGTTCGAGGTTGAGCTTCACGATCACGCGGTCGGAGCCGCGGGTGAGGCCGAAACCCACGCCGAAGTTGTACTCCAGACCTCCGGGCAGCTGCCCCCAAACGGTGGGAAAGACATAGTGCTGCTGCTCCCCCGCGGGGTCGGGCTGGTCGATCAGCCCCGTGCCGCCGTAGAACTCGAGGCCGGGCGACAGGCGCCGGCGCCAGCGGTACTGGATGGCGGCGGCATAGCCGAACTCGAAACCCTGGTTGTGCCCGTCGCCCGCCAGCACTTTTTCGAACTTCGGATTCAACTGCACCGCGACCGGCCCGAAATCCTTCTCGATGATCGGCCGCAGCTCCAGTTCCCGGACCGCGTCGTCGAATTGCGGCGTCTTGTGCCACTCCAGTTCGACGTACCAGCCCAGATCCACCGGCAGGGCGCCCGGCTCAAACAATCGCCCGCGCAACCGCACGTTGTCGCCGGCCCACCGCAGGCCGCCGCCCCGGGGCTGGGCGAGGTTGAGATACACCGCCGCCTCCACCCGGTCGCTCAGTCCGTAATTGAGCTCGTACGCGTTGTACCACTGGTGCCGGCTCGGCACGGTGCCGGCGGCCAGACCCTCGCCGCCCTCTTCGTGGCCGGCGGTCACCACCGCGTTGTCGGTCTCGAATTCGACCATGCCCTTGGGGTTCGTGGCGTACGGGTAGACTTCAAACTCCCACGGATCAACCTGGGCGCGAACCATCAACGCCGCCAGAATTCCCGCGGCCCAGACCGTCGCCCGCGCGGCCCGAAAAAGAAACAGGCTCATTGGAAATAGGTGAGGCGGCGGTTCAGCGGGCGACGATCGTCCCTTCCGGCACGTCGTCATGGAAGTCGTCGTAGAAATCGTAGCTGCCGGCGCGAAGCGCGGGGAGTTGGACCACGATCGAGGCCCCGGGCTCGACGACTTTCTCCCGGTTCAGCTTGAAGCTCTCGAACTCGATGCGCTCCCGGCTGGCGTTCACCACCCGGATGGTCAGAGGCACCCCGACGGGAACCTCGACCTTCGATGGAGTGAATCGGTGCTGGTCGAAGCGGATTTCAACAGGCTTGCCGATTGGAGCGTCAGCTCCGACGGCTATACTTACATAACTTATTACCAATAAGACTATATATACGATAAATGCGCGTCTAATATTCATTGTGATTGAGATTCAATCGCATCTGAAATGACATATTGGTTTCCGTCAAGCTCTGAGTTTTGGGGCCGGTCCGAACTTCAGTGAGGTGCCGGGCGGCGCGCTTACGAATAGTCGTGCGATCCGGTGGCGGGCAGGCCGAAACCCGGCAGCGCCACGATCGTGTCCGCCAGCACGTGGATCACGCCCTGCTCGTTCTGCAGCCGACCGGTGATGACCAGCGCCGGCTCCAGGTTGATCACCAGCCGCGATTTCTCGAACAGCGCCGGACGGACGATCGCGTTCGCCAGCCCGGTCTCGTCCTCGAGGGTGATGAAGCACACGCCCTTGGCCGTGCCCGGCCGCTGCCGGGTGATCACCGCGCCGCCGATCTTCACCCGCGAGCCCGGCCGGGCGCGCGCCAGCTCCGCCGCCGGGCACAGGTCCGGCAGGCGCGCCCGCAGCAACTTCATCGGATGCGTGCCGGTGGTGAGCGACAGATGCGTGTAGTCCGCCTCCAGCCGCTCCAGGAGCGTCATCGGTTCGAGCGGCGCCGCCGCCGGCGCCGCGGTTTCCGTCGCGTAGCGGAACAGCTCGTCCTCCGGGTGCGCCTCCTCGACGCGCCACAACGCCGCGCGCCGGTGGCCGGCCAGGGCGTTGAGCGCGCCCGCGCCGGCCAGCGCCCGGCGTTCCGCCGGGTTGAACTCCGTCCGCCGGAAGAAATCCTCCAGCGAGGCGAACGGCTGCGCCGCGCGCGCCGCCAGCATCACCCGCACCGCCGCCCCGCGCAGGCTGCGGATTGAGGCGAGGCCGAGCCGGACCGCCGCGTCGCTGTCCACCCGGCAGAGTTCGTCGGACGCCTGGACGCACACCGGCAGCGCCTGCACGCCGTGGCGCCGCGCGTCCTGCACCAGCGTCGCCGCGCTGTAGAAGCCCATCGGCTGATTGTTGAGCAACGCCGCGAAGAACACCGCCGGCCGGTGCACCTTCAGCCACGCCGAGGCATAGGCGATCAGCGCGAAGGAGATGGCGTGGCTCTCGGGAAACCCGTAGAGCGCGAACGAGGCGAGCGACTGGAGGATGTAGGCCACCGCGTCGTCCCCCACCCCGTGGCGGCGCAGCGCCGCGCCGAGCTTGGCCTTCATCCGGTCGAGCCGCTCCTGGGAGCGGGTGAAGCCGATCGCACGCCGCACCTCGTCCGCCTCCGCCGCGCTGAAGCCGGCCAGCTCCATCGCCAGCCGCAGGATCTGCTCCTGGAACAGCACCACGCCGAGCGTGCGCTCGAGGATCGGCCGGGCGCGCTCGTCCGGATAGGTCACCGGCTCCAGCCCGGCCCGGCGGCGGAGGTAGGGGTTGACCGCGTTGCCCTGGATCGGCCCGGGCCGGATGATCGCCACCTCGATCGCGAGGTCGTAGAACGTCTCCGGCTTCATCCGCGGCAGGGTCGACATCTGGGCGCGCGACTCGATCTGGAAGACCCCGATCGTGTCCGCCGCGCGGATCGCCTGGAACGTCGCGGGGTCGTCCTTCGGCAGCTGGGCGAGGTCCACCGGCTGGCCGCGCTGCGCGCAGATCGTGAGCGCGTCCTGCAGCACCGCCATCATGCCGAGGCCGAGGAGGTCGACCTTGACGATGCCCATGTCCTCGCAGTCGGACTTGTCCCACTGCAGCACGGAGCGGCCGGGCATGCGGGCGTTCTCCAGCGGGAGGAAGCGGTCGAGCGCCCCCGCGCTCAGGACCATCCCACCGGAATGCTGGCCGAGGTGGCGCGGCAGGCCGTAGACGCGCCGGCAGGTGTCGAGCAGCGCCGGCAGCCGCGGATGGCTGGCGCTCACGCCGGCGAGCTTGAGCTGCTCGGTCAGCTGCAGGGTGTGCGGGTAGTCACCCCCGTGGAACAGGCTGGAGAACCGGTCAAGGACGTCGTCCGGCAGGCCGAGGACCTTGCCCACCTCGCGCATGGTGTTGCGCCCGCGGAAGGTGATGAC
>Ga0335071_10008238_pt1 | contig 10717 bp, 12 predicted proteins | sample Lox_Sample_15_FD_206724 | JGI IMG/M metagenome (GOLD analysis project Ga0335071, IMG submission 206724) | Soil microbial communities from Loxahatchee National Wildlife Refuge, Florida, United States - Lox_Sample_1.5 | ecosystem: Environmental > Terrestrial > Soil > Wetlands | place: USA...
CTCCGCGGATCGGCATCGTCAAATCTGCGGATCGAAAGTTGCGCTACCTGCTCCGGGGGAATACGTTCGTCTCTGGCCCAAAAGCTCTACGCACCTGATTACATCGATTTTTCCAGTAATAAAAATACGCCGCGGGAGGCGAAAGGGTGTAGACTTCCGGGCGGGGAAAACACTGAAAGCCCTGCCCAGCAAGGCTTTCCACGCCTCTCGGCCTGAAACAAGATGGTGTGCGGAGTCGTCCTGCATTTTCGCGGTTCATGCGGAAACTCTCCTGCACCGCTTTGCGGGCGCAAGTCATCTTAAGCAACATTGGAGCCCCCGCGTGCTTTCAGTTCGCTATCGCCTGGTTTTCATCTTCCTGTGGACGCTTGCAACCGCCGGGCCTTTGCTGGCAGCCGAAGGCGCGGTTGCAAATCGTCAGGCGGCTCCGTCGTACATACTCGTTGGGTTCGTTGGCGGTTTCGTGCGGCACGATAATCCGCATCACGGGCCGGTATTACTCGCTGAAAAATTCCGCCAAAGCATGCCCCAGAGTTGTTACGTCCGGGTTTTCGAAAACCGACATCGGAAGACCGCATACAAGACCATCCTCAGCCTGCTTGACCGCGACCGGGACGGCGCTCTTAACCGCGAGGAAAAAGAACAGGCGCACATCATCCTGTTCGGGCAAAGCTGGGGGGCATCGGCCGTTGTACTGCTCGCGCGGGAACTCAATCACGCCGGAATTCCGGTCATGCTGACAGTCCAGGTCGACAGCGTCGCGAAACCCTGGCAACACGATGGCGTGATTCCCGATAATGTTTCCGCCGCGGTGAATTTCTACCAGCCGCACGGACTGGTTCACGGGCGCCCCGAAATCATTGCAGCCGATCCATCGCGCACGCGGATCCTCGGGAACTACCGCTTCGATTATCGCGAGAACCCTGTGCACTGCGACGGGCTTTCCTGGTATGACAGGCTTCTCACGCCCTCCCATGCCCAAAGTGAATGCGATCCTCACGTGTGGACCGAAATCGAGGATCTTGTACGGCACCGCATCGAGCCCCAGACCGGCAAACTCAACCCGTACGCTCAAGTGTTGCTGGCGAGATAAACGCAACCCTACGGCACGATTTGCGGCCAGTCATTTTCCCAGGAAAGCGAATTCACGAACAGGTATGGCGTGCCGGTGGGCAAACTGTGCGCGTGAAACACAATGGTGGAGGCGCCACTTTCGGGATCGAGAAAAATGCTCTGACCACCCGGGGCGTTCCAGCCGCTTCCGCTCCCTGTAATCAGTTCCGTACCTCCGCCCTGCAACATCGGCACTCCGTTCTGATCGACGAACGGGCCGTGCGCAGAGGGGCCGCGGCCCACCATAATGCGATAGTCACTCTGATAAGGATTCGCTGTGCAACACAATCCGAACGATGCGAAAAGGTAGTAGTAAGTACCGCGATGAACGAGAAAGGGCGCTTCAATCGCGTGCGGAGAGCTGTCAGGCCGTGCAGCTAAGGAGATCACCTCGGAGGCGCCAGTCAGCAACTTCCCGGTCGTGGGATCGATTGCAGCCTGCTTGATCCCGGTCCAGAAACTTCCATAGCTGAGCCAGATGGTATCGTCGCTGTCGATGAAGACATTCGGATCGAGCGCGTTGAAGTCATCACCTCGTTCGGAACTCAAGACCTCACCCTGATCGATCCAGGCATAGCTGGGATCTTTGGGGTCGAGAGTGAGATTCGTGGCCAGCCCGATCACGGACTTGTTCGTCCCGAAAATTGAGCCCACATAGTAGAGATGGTAGGCGTGATTGAAGTACGAGATGTCGGGGGCCCAAAGCCCTACCACGCCGGGAACCTGTTCAGAGACCCACGCGGGGATGCCCGGAAATACATCCCCGCAATCGGTCCAGATGTTCAGATCGCTCGAGCAGCGAATTTTGATGGATCCGCCCGCGGGCTCGCCATCATCCGTACTGAACAAGTAGTACGTATTTCCCTGCCGGATCATGCTGGGGTCGCGCACTGGCTTGACGCTTCCGTTGAGCCTGTAAGAATTGAACACCGGAGAAGCGATCAGCGTTGCAGCCTGGACCGTCGGCGTACGACCGCACCCGGTGTTCGCAACTAAAGCGAGCCCCAGGAGTAGGCCCATAACGTCGTGAGTCGTTGTTCGGGGGAGAGCTGCGGAGCGAGGAGCTCCCTGCCAGATCGAAGCGGCCATTTTGCCTTTCGGCTTGCAATGGTCTTACCCACGCTTCAACGTGCGAACCGTGTGGAGTTGCGCGCGGCAACAATAGTGGCAGGAAAGTAGGAGTGGCAATGGCACTCTGGGGCAACATCGGGAGTGCGTCCAACTTTGGCTCCAAGGGAGTTTCTTCCTTTGTTCCAGTATTTTGGGCAGCAACTATTGAAGACAAAGGACTAAAAGCGTAAGGCGACGAGGGAAAAAATTGTTAGAGGGAAAGATTTAAGTCATTTATTTTCCTTATCTTGCCGCCAAATGATCTTTCCGGCAACTTGCAAATTATTGATTCCAAATAGCTTACATGTAAAATATTGTCAAGGAACAACTTACCTGATCCGGACTGACCGGAGTTTGTGCCTTGCGGCCATGGCCATCATGGGACGTCATGGCTGTGGATGGCTAGGACATCCGTCACATACCTTGGCGGTGGAAAACAGTTGTGCCAGCTTACAGCGAGCACTCTCTCGCGGCGAAAACCTTACAATTCCGGGCAGCGCTTAACCTAGGGATCCTTCGTCGCCAAGAAGGGGCTCCTCAGGATGGCAAGACGAACGGAACTTGGATCAGCCCAGCAGGACGTTATCGATCAGGCGGGTAGGGCCGACGTACGCGGCTACAGCCACCAAAGTGCGGCGTGAGATTTCGCTCACCAGATCCAGATTATCGGGATCCACAGCCTCGAAGTAGTCCAGACGAACTGCGGGCTCGGTACGAAATTCATCTTTCGCCGCATCCACCAGCTTCGAGGCAGTTCTTTCTCCCGACTCGAAGAGCTCCTTCACTCGGTCGAGCGAGCGGTGAAGGACGAGAGCCTGCTTCCGCTGCTCAGAATTCAGGTAGGCGTTCCGCGAGCTCATCGCGAGGCCATCTGGTTCGCGCACGATCGGGCAAACCGCGATCTCAACGGGAAACTTTAAATCACGCACCATGCGCCGGATGATGGCGACCTGGGCCGCGTCTTTTTGCCCGAAGAAGGCTACGTCTGGTTCGACGATGTGGAACAACTTGGCAACCACTGTTGTGACGCCGCGAAAATGGCCGGGGCGCGATCGGCCATCCAGCTTTTCACTCAGTTGGTCGACCGTAACCCAGGTAACTGAGCCGGCGGGATACATCTCCTCGGTTGAGGGGGCGAACAGAAAATCTAATCCTTCGCGAGCCAGCAGCTCTCGGTCACGCTCGAAGGTTCGCGGGTACTTGGCAAGGTCCTCGTTCGGACCGAATTGCGTGGGATTGACGAAAATCGAAGCCGCCACAGTGTCGCAGGACGCACGAGCCGCACGCACCAGGGACAAATGGCCCTCATGCAGCGCTCCCATGGTGGGAACGAATCCCAGGCGCCTCGCGGCGCGCCGGACCTCGCGAGAGGCGGCTTGCATCTCCTCGATCGTGGTGAAGACGTTCAAGACAGGAATCGCGACGGGCTATGTTGCCGGAACCCAACGGATCGCGACATGCGCCCCCTCCAGCAGACCTCCAACAATCCCTTTATTCCGGCGGACAGCAACCCCATCCTGCTCCGAGGTCCGCGCAGTTTCCGTCGCTGCAACGACCCGACCATAAGGCCAGTACGAAGCTGGGAGCTTGGCCAGAGCGCCCAGCAACTCATCCGGCTTCAGAATGATTTCGGCGCTGTCCGCGGAGTCGAACAAAGCTACGCCGTCGGCGCGCACGATGAGGTAAGGGTTGCGCCAGTTCTTGGTGTCCTTCACGTGCTCGTACTCCGCAGCGTTGGGGTTGGGAATGGCTTGCAAGATAGCTTCAGGGGAAGGCGCCGCCGGGACCTGCCGGGAGCAGGCACACATGGCCAGACATAAGGCGCTAAGCAGACTGCATTTCACTTGCAACGAATTCACGCGCGCAGTCTACCTCGCAACCACCGGAGCATCGTTCTTTGCAGCCCACACCAGGGCCACAATCCAGCCGATCACGCTCCACCCTAGAAAGAGATTGAGGAGCAGAATCGCCACAATATCGCGCTTGCTCTTCATCGCTGCGATAATCGTCGGCAGGAAGTAGAGCACGAATCCAAAGCCGAAGAACGGGAAGAAGAAAAATGTTGCGAGAGCCACTGAGACCTCCCCTGCTAGTAGCCTAGCACCATAGGGCCTTCATAACCTACTCCTAGATACGCATCCTGCCTGCCAAAAGTTCCTGCAGTCGAGTCCGCTAACGGCGCATGGCTCGCTTGCGCTCCAGCACCGCCTCCAGGCCTGCCTTGGTGTCCCGGGGCAGGTGATAAGACTCTTCGTCGGACGGGTACTGATGCGATTTCACATCGGCTCGGAACGACTGCACCGCTTCCATAATCAACCCGGCCGCATCGGCGTAGCGGCGCACGAACTTCGCGGGATGGCCAAACGTCAGACTCAGAATGTCGTGGAAGACCAGGACCTGGCCGTCGCAGTCAGGACCGGCGCCGATTCCTATTGTCGGAGCGCTGATCTCGGCCGTAATCATGGCCGCAACTTCTCTAGGGATGCCCTCCAGAAAGAGGCAGAAGACTCCGGCGCGATCGAGCGCAACGGCGTCCTTCATAAGCTGCTCGATGGTGGCCAGGTTCTTGCCCTGCACTTTGTAGCCGCCCATCACGTTCACCGATTGCGGGGTGAGCCCGATGTGCCCAGCTACCGGGATCTCAGCGTCGATGATCTTCCGAATCAAGTCGGCCCGCTTCTCTCCGCCCTCGAGCTTAACCGCCTCGGCGCCGCCTTCTTTGACGAAGCGCGCGGCGTTGCGAACCGCTTCATTGGCATCGACCTGGTAGGAGCCGTAAGGCATGTCCGCGATCAGCAGTGCAGTTTTCACACCCCGGTGAACGGCCTTCACGTGGTGCAGCATTTCATCCATGGTGACGGTCAGGGTGTTCTCGTAACCCAACATCGTTTGAGCGAGAGAGTCTCCGACAAGCGCCACGTCTATCCCTGCCTCATCAATCAACCGGGCAGAAGCATAGTCATAGGCGGTAAGACAGGTGATGGGTTCGTGCCGGAGCTTTTGTTCCCGCAGGGTTGCGGTTGTGACCTTAAGGCGGGAGTCGTCGGACAGATGCCCGCTAATCGGGGTAAGGCTCATTGTTCCTCCAGTGCCCCTCCGGCCCGGCCGGATAGAGCCTGTACGCATCCAAGCTACCTTATTGGATGCGGCTGGGAGGGATTGTATCGGGAAAATCGGGGGTCGTCCAATGCTGCTTTTGGGGCAAAGCAGTTCGCCGGACCAGAGGTAACCTGCCGGGTGTGACTCTCGGGAGGGACCTGGGTTAATCAGTCCGATCCGCCCGGGTATTGGCGGAGTCAGCGATTTCGGTCAGCAAGGAATCCGTCAGCTTCTCGTCATCGAGCGCCTGATCGAGTAATTCCGCCTGTTCGAGGTTCCCTAAAATTTCGGCGAAGTTCCTCAGTGTTCCGTAGGCCGCGATCTGGTAATGCTCGAGTTTCTGGGCTGCCGCAATGATGATTGCATCCCGCACTGGTTCTTCGGTTGCGCTGGCCAAGGCGGCTTCGCACTCCTGGATGAGGGCTGCCATAACCCGATTTTCGGATTGGATGAGGGCTGAGTCGGCATCGAGAATCTGCGTCAGCCGTGCCAGATGCAAGCGGGTCTGTTCCAGGTGCCCGTCGAGCACTCGTTTCAAATCAGGCTCCCTCGACTCGCTGATCATGCGGGGCATGACTTGGCTGATCTGAGACTCGGCGAAATAGAGCAACCGGAGCTGGTGGTTGTACATTTGCCTGAGATTGGCGAGATGGCAGGCCACAAACCTCATCTGCAACTCCGAATCGGAGGCCCCCGCGAATATCGACACCCAGACTCTCAGGCTGCCGGGAGCAAGTCCGGGGGGACTTCGAGTTCAATCAGGCCGCTGATCGGCCGCGTGACCGGGTATTGGCCTTACCAGCGGGACGCTTGCGAGCAGACGTCCTCGTCGATTTCGACCCACTCGTGGGCTTCTTTCGTGAAGTCGAGGTCCCGGAGGAAGACCGCGCAGCTGTCTTCTTGCCTTTTCGGGTGCTTCGGCTGGACGTGCTTCTTCCCCGGCTTCTTCCGGAGGACCGCTCCACCGTGTCACGGCTGACGAGCTTGTTGAAGTTGCTGGTCTGGCCGCGGGTAGTAGTGTCTTGCACAACCAAAGCAAGATTTTTCTCGTCGAATTTGTCGAACCACTCGTCCCATTCGATCTCTTCCAGGGAGCCTCCGCCGCTATATCCGGGAAAATCGAGGCGAATGATTCCTACGTCATCGTGTCCCTCGGTGCGCCGCACTGCCGCGGGTTTCGCATCGCGTTCCTCAGCCCAACGCCGGATTTCATCATGATCCGTAAGTACGTGTGAGGATTTGGTAGCCATCTTTAGGTCTCCTTGATGTGGACGTACCCTTGAGATGCAATGACTACGAAATAGGCTGCGATGCGGTTTTTGAAGCGGGTGCGTGCGTCACGGATCGAGACGAAACGGACCGTCCAGGTACATACCCGGGCAGCGGTCCAGTGCGCTGGGATACGGAAACGACCTGAGAGACATAAGTTTCGAACTCTTCGGCGCGGCGGGCGGCACTGTGCTGTGCGAGGACACGTTCGCGTGCGCGGCTTCCAATGCGGCGCAACTCTGACTCGTCCACGTCCCTGAGAAGGTTCGCCACGTCTGAGGTCGTCTGAGCAAGCAGGACCTCTTCGCCAATCTGGAGGACGGAATCGAGCCCCGGCCAGAAGTCGGAAACGATGGCGCAGCCGCAGGCCGCAGCCTCGAACAGTCGGACAGAAGGCGAGAAGCCCCATTCCACCATATGTTGGCGAGTGAGATTCAACGTCAGGCGGGATGAGGAATAAAAATGGGGATGCCATCGCGGCGAGAGGTGGCGAATGTGGCGAACATTCGTGGGCCACTTCATGCGGCTGGGATACTGGGGGCCGGCGAGAAGGAATTTCAAGCCAGGCAGGTTCTCGGCTGAAGCGGTGAATAAAGAATCCAGCTTGGGTTGACGATCGGAGGCATACGTTCCCATGTAGCTCAGGTCGCAACGGTAGCGGCGGAATATTCCTCGAGGAAAATATACCTGCGGTTCGAAGGAGCAATAGCAAGGGAGCGCGCGGCGCGCCGAGAACTCGGTCTGCAACTGATGCAGTATGGGCCCGCCGGTGAAACTGAGGTAGAGATCGAAGATTTCGACCTGCCGGGGCTGAAGGTATTCAGCTGCCCCGGCACGAAGCTTGCTGAATGTGATCGGAGTGTCGATGTCGTAGAAAACCTTGACCGGCACACGGGAACGGGCCAGTTCGTCAGCGGCGGCTATGCCGTCGGGAAAGTACGATCCGAGCATGGCGACATCACAATCGGCCAATTCGCGACGGATTTGCGGGATGGTCGCGCGCCAGTCCTCAAAAATCCGCAGGTCGCAAAATTCCGGATGGGGCAGGTCACGATTCGAGGCATACCACTCTTCATTGTGCTCGAAGAAGACGATGCGATGCTTGCGCTGGTGGAGCGCATTCAGCAAAGCCCGATAGGTGGTGGCATGGCCGTTCCCCCATGACGAGGTGACGGAGAGACCGAAGACCACGATTTTCAAGGCAACTCCTTAGGCCGCCAAAGGTGACAGGCCCGGTGACGCGCTCAATCCCGGAGTCGGTCCGGCGTCGGCGCAGAAGATCTGCTTGATCGCAGCCTCGAACTCACTCGCCCGGGACTCGTACGAATGTTCCCGCAAAGCGCGGGCGCGCATAGCAGAACCAATTTCGGCCGCGCGATTCTTCGTGTACCGCGCGAGATGGGCAACGACTTCGTAAGCAGCACCAGCGCAGAGAATCTCGCGGCCGGGTTCGAAGAATTGATCGATCCCGTCCCAGGCGTCGCTAATGAGGCAGGCTCCAGCGCCCGCCGCCTCGAATACGCGGGTGGGAGGAGAGAATCCGACCTGTGCCATCGAATCGCGATTGATGTTCATCACCATACGAGCGGAGCAGTTGACCACGTTGTGAAGATCGCTGCCGACGTGGCCGATCCAGCGAACATTGGCAGGCAGCTGCTTGCTCCCCCAACCTTCACCGCCGAGCAGGAAGGACATATTCGGCGCCAGCTTGGCAGCGTCCAGAAAGAATTCCTGAACACGTTTTTCGCGATCCGGAAGGCGGTGTCCAACGAAAGCCAGATCGCAGTGGAACTGCGGGTCTGGAGGCACGGGATGGTGAGTCTCGGGATCGAGGCCGTTATAGATCGGGACACAGATCTTCGCGCCTAACTTCGCGTAGTGCGCAATCACGGCAGGACCACCGCCGTAGGTAAACACGGCGTCATAGTTGGGAATGAGACGGCGAAACTCATCCTGTGGGTTTGCCTCTACCCTGGCCAAGGTGGCGGGCGCATCCACATCCCAAAATACAACTTTGGTCTTGCTCGATTTACAGGAGAGCACTTCCCGTTCCAGCCGCTCGTCCTCGGCTCCCACGCCGCTATGCTTGATAACGATGTCGGCCGAGGAAGCGGCACGAATCAGCTTCGGAATCTCGGTCGCAGCGGTATAGACGTGAACGTTGGCGTAGGCCAGGTCGGAGGCGTCTCGATGCTCCTGACGTCCGTAAATCGCGGGCTCGGCGAAGTCGATGCGGTATCCGAGCCGGTGAAGAGCTTTGTAGATCCCGCGATAGTAGGTGGCGGCGCCATTCCAGTACGTGGAGGTCAGACTCGAGCCGAAGGCGAAGATTTTCATCGTCCTAACTCCTGGCAGATTTCTTCAAACTGAGACGCGCGATGCCAGCAGGTGTGGCGTTGGCGAATCGTCTGGAGCGCCTGGCGGGAAAGCTGTTTTCGGGCACGGTCGTCGCGCAGAAAATATGCGATTTCAGCCCGCATGGAGCGGCCATCGGAAACACATACGAAATCCTGATTGGTGCGAAACAGACCCTCGGTGTCGGTCCAGGGAGAACAGAGAAGCGGGACACCGCAGGCGAAGGCCTCGAACATGCGGATCGTCGGGATACCGCTGAGGCCGTTCGAGTAACAGCGCCGGGGAATGTGCAGCGTCAGCGCCGAGCGTGCGTATACAGCCGGGGCATAAAGGTTGGGAAGGTATCCTCGGTACTCGATGCCGGCATCTTGCAGTTGGCTCATGGCATGGCGGGGATAGCGAACCCCGTACACGGCAGCCCTCTTGGCCTTCAGATTGGAGAGCGGTCCGATCAGGAACTCCTCCAGTTCGCGGGTGCGTTCTTCGTCGCCCCAGTTGCCGATCCAGTTAACCTCGGTGCATTTCTCCATGGCGCGAGGCCAGAAGTGCGCCGTATCGGCAGCCTCATGGAACGTCCAGGCGCGTGCAACGCCGAAGACGTCGAGATAGATTCGGCGGATGGCTTCGCCGAAGGCGAGCACACCATCAAACTCGCGCGGTCGAAGCTTCTGGATTTCCAGCGGGCTGGTATAGGAGCGGTGGTGCGTGTCGTGCAGCAAAACACGAAACCCGAAGCGGGACTTCAGATCGAGGATCGTGTCCACGATTTCAGGAGAGGTCCACTCGTGAACGACGACGACGTCGGCGTTGCGCAATTCGGCTTCAGCAAAAGGCTGAAAAGCTTGTGGGGAATAGCTTCGGACGTCAACGTGCGGGAATGCGGCGCGAAACGCCTGCAGAGCGCTTGTCGCCGTGGACTCCTGCAAGAGATTGGCATAGGACCATGAGCTTTCGGATTCATAACAGCGGACTTCGTGGCCTGATTTCCGAAGTTCGTCGACCAGGCCGCGCAGGAAATGTGCGTTGCCATGATTCCAGTCGGAGCGCCAGGAATGCGCGAAGAACCTGAGACGCAGTTGCTGTGTCATGCGTCAGCCCTCGCTCCGGCCAGAGTTCTGTAGAGATCGTCGTACTCGGCAAGCATCATCTTCGCCGTGAAACAGGAGCGCGCCCGGGCGTACGCGCGCTGGCTGTAGTCCGCTCGAAGCCCCGTGTCTGCAGTGAGCGCGGCGATCGCAGAGGCCAGATCGTCCGGATCATTTCGCCTGAAGTAAAAAGCCGCGTCCTGCCAGAGTTCCTGGAACACGGGAATGTCATTCGCGATCAGGGCACACTGCGATAGCGCCGCTTCGACGGGAGCGAGCCCAAACGGTTCGTAGCGAGAAGTCGCCGCATAGGCAGCAGAAACGGCATAGAGTTCGGAGAGTTGGATTTCGTCCTGTTCCCCGCAGAAGGTCCAGCGGCCCGAGTCCTGGATCTGCACTGGATAGTGAGAACGTATGCCTTCCGGGTGCTCCAGCGATCCGACGATTTTGATTGGGACCGGATGGTTTCGAGCCAGCAGCAAGGATACCTGCTTGCCTTCATCCCACAGGCGTCCGACCGAGAGGACACCCTCGGTCTTGTGCTCTGCAGGCCGAAAGAGTTCCGGATTGCGCCCATTGTGGATAACCCGGCTGTTCGGAAAACGGCCATAATGCTCGCCGATTGTGTCGAGCATCCATTGCGACGGAGCAACCACCACGTCTGCACCCTCCAGTCCGGCGGAGAC
>Ga0335071_10008240_pt1 | contig 10716 bp, 10 predicted proteins | sample Lox_Sample_15_FD_206724 | JGI IMG/M metagenome (GOLD analysis project Ga0335071, IMG submission 206724) | Soil microbial communities from Loxahatchee National Wildlife Refuge, Florida, United States - Lox_Sample_1.5 | ecosystem: Environmental > Terrestrial > Soil > Wetlands | place: USA...
GCTGGAGCTGGGCATCCCGGTGCGCTACGCCGCCGGCGACGAGGACCTGCCCGCCGGCTACCTCATCGACAAGGACGAGTTCTACCTCCCCGATCTGAAGCTGCCCCCCGAGGACCTGGCCCTGCTCTACGTGGCCGGCTCGGCCGCGCTGGCGCAGGGCACCTTTCCCTACGCGCGCGACCTGGCCCACGCCCTGAACAAGCTCTCCTTCGCCGCCAGCGCCCCCGGCGCCTCGGAGTCGGCCGCCCGGGCCGCCCGCCAGCTCTCCGGCGACGAGGACGAGGCTCCACCGGCGGTGAATCGATGGCTGGAGGAGCTGTCGCGGGCCATCGCCCACAAGAAGCGGGTGCACCTGGTCTACCGAGGAGCGGAGCGGCCGGAGACCACCGAGCGGGACGTGGATCCCTACGGCCTGTTCCAGAAGGGCGGGGCCTGGTTCCTGACCGGCTGGTGCCAGCTGCGCCAGGCCATCCGCACCTTCCACCTGGCGCGGATCGTTTCGCTGACCGTCAACGCCGCCACCCCCCGCACGCCCGACTTCGCCCCGCGCGCCGACTTCTCGCTGGCCGAGGTGGCCACCCGGGAGAGCTGGGAGTTCCGGGTCCACGCCCCGGTCCGCTGCCGGGTGCGCCTCGACTCGCCGGTCTCGGGGGAGGTCCTGGCCTCCTTCGGGCCGCGGGCCCGGGTGCGGGACGAGGCGGGCGGGGTGGTGGTGGAGGTGGAGGCCACCAACGCGGAGGGGTTGCTCCGCCACGTCCTGTCCCTGGGCGGCGGGGCGGAGATCCTGGCGCCGCGCGCGCTCCGCGAGCGGGCGCGGGCGGTGCTGTCGGCGCTGGCCGGGGGGCTCGCGTGACCGCCGCCAAGAGGCGCCCCGCCCCGGGCCCGGCGCGGGCCGGCAAGGCCCCGGCCGCGCCGCCGCCGGCGGGGCCGCCCCGCTCCGATCCGCGCGATCGCCTCCGCCGCGTCCTCTTCCTCGTCCCCTACGCCGTGCGACACCCGGGCTGCCTGGTGCGCGACCTGGCCCGGCGCTGCGGGTGCTCCGAGAAGGAGCTGCTCGAGGATCTCGACTTCCTGCTCAACGTGGGCTCCCCTCCCTTCGCCCCGGACGACTTCCTCGACCTGTACGTGGAGGGCGACCGGGTCCACGTGGCCCTCCACCAGAGCTTCTCCCGCCCCCCCCGCTTCACGGAGAGCGAGGCGGCGGCGCTGGCGGCCGCGGTCCAGGCGCTGGGCGGCGAGGGGCGGGAGCGGGCGGTGAAAGCGCTGCGGGACTCGGTTCCGCGCGACCGGCGCGCCACCTTCGACGAGCTGTCGGGCCGGATCTACGCCGGCGCGCCGCCGGCGCCCGACTCGGTGCTGGGCCGGCTGCAGCGGGCGATCGCCGAGCGGCGGGCGGTGCGGCTCTCCTACCACTCGGCCTCGCGCGACGCCGAGACCGACCGCGTGGTCCACCCCTTCACCCTCGCCCAGCGCTTCGGCCACTGGTACCTCTACGGGCACGACCGCGAGCGGGGCCGGCCGCTGGCCTTCCGGCTGGACCGCGTGCGGGGCTGCCAGCCCCTGGCGGAGCGCTTCGACCCTCCCACCGAGGCAGAGCTCTCCCGCATGCGGCTCTTCTCCCAGACGAGCGGCGAGCCGGTGCGGATCCGCATCGCGCCGGGGGCCACCGCCTGGGCGATCGCCCGGCCGGGCATCAAGCTGGTCCGCCGGGGCGAGGACGGCGGGGCGGTGGTCGAGGTCGGCGCCGGCGAGGAGTGGGCCACCCGGTTCGCGCTCTCCCTGGGGGGGCAGGCCGAGGTGATCGGCCCGGCCGCGGCGCGCCGGCACTTCGCCGAGCGGGTGCGGCGGACCCTGGCCCGCTACGAGGAGCAGGGCGGCTGATCGATCGGCCGCCTCTCCTACAGGGTGGGATACGGGCAACCCTCTTTGGCATGACCCAGGGTGCCCTGTGCGCCGGACCTGCTCCACCGGATCACACGGGAATCGCCCAGGTTCGCTGCGGCACGGCATCCGCATGTCCCGCGAGCGTGGGGCTGATCGAAGGAGTGTGGCGCCGTGGCACAGGTCTTGATCGTGGATGACACGGACATCGTCCGGCGGGCGCTCGAGGTCGCGGTGCGCCGGATGGGGCACGCGACGGTGTCGACGTCGGACGCCCTGGAGGCGCTGGAGCTGGTGGAGCGCGAGCCGCCGGACCTGGCGCTCCTCGACTACCGGATGCCCAAGATGAGCGGGGCGGCCCTGTTCCAGCGGATGAAGCACGCCCTGGGCCCGCGTTGCCCCAAGGTGCTGTTCGTGTCGGCGACCTCGCCGGAGGAGGTCGCCCGCGAGGTCGAGCCGCTCGGCCACGCCGCCGGCTACGTGAAGAAGCCCTTCGCGCTCGACGACCTGACGAGGATGGTCGGGGAGGCCCTGCAGCACTGAGGGCGCGGCCTAGGCCTTCCGCACCGCCTCGAAGCAGAGCTCGGCCACCGCGCTCAGGTCCTTGTCGCCCCGGCCGCTCTCGGCGGCCTCGCCGAGCAGGCGCCGGACCGCCTCGTTGATGGGCAGGCGGGCGCCCAGGTCCTGGGCCGCCTCCTGGGCCAGCCGCTGGTCCTTCTCGGCCAGGGAGAGGCGAAAGCGCGGGGCGAAGTCCTTCTTCTCCACCAGCTCGCCCTTCATGAGGTAGAGCGGGGAGTGGAAGGACGAGGCCTGCAGCACCTCCACCACGCGCCACACCTCCAGGCCCCCGGCGGCGCCCAGCGCCAGGGCCTCGCTGAAGGCGGTGACCATGGCCCCGCCGATGGAGTTCACGCACAGCTTGAGGAGCGCGGCCTGGACCGGGTCGTCCACCTCGAAGAGCCGGGCGGAGATGGCGTGGAGGGCGGGCCGGGCCCGCTCGCGGACGGCGCCGGGGCCGCCGGCCACCAGCACGATCTGCGCCTGCTCGGCGGCGGTCTTGGAGCCGAGGATGGGGCAGGCCAGGAACCGGATCCCCTTCTTGGCGGCGCGCTCCGCCACCGAGCGCGTGGCGCGCGTGCCGGCGGTGGTCAGGTCGACGAGCACGGCGCCGTCGCCCATCCCGGCGAAGACCCCGTCGGCCCCCTCCAGCACCGCCTCCAGGGCGCGCTCGTCGGACACGCAGGTGAACACGAGGTCCCTGCCCGCCGCGCACTCGCGCGGCGAGGCGGCCAGCTTGCCGCCCTTGGCCACGATGTGGCTCGACCGGGCCGGCGTTCGGTTCCAGACCGTGAGGTCATGCCCGGCCTTCCGGAGGTTGTTGGCGATGGGCTCGCCCATGGTCCCCAGGCCGACGAAACCGATACGCATGCGCATGCGACCTTTGTAAACCAAAGGGGCGCTGGCGTCGACGCCGTTTCTCTGCGACGCTCGGCGGGGAATGGCCGACGTGATCGTGGTGGGGGGAGGCGTGAGCGGCCTCACCTTCGCCTGGAAGGCCGCAGCGGCCGGCCGGAGGGTCCGCGTGCTGGAGGCGGCGGATCGGCCCGGCGGCTGCGTCCACTCGCACCGGCTGCCGGACGGGTTCTGGTTCGAGCTGGGGGCCCACACCGTCTACAACAGCTACGGGGGATTCCTGGGGCTGGCCGAGGCCACCGGGGCAGTCCGCAGCCTGATCGGGCGCGGCCCGGCCCGCAAGCGGTTCGGCCTGCTGCGGCGGGACGAGTACCTCTGGCTCACCCCGCCCCGGGTCCTGCTGGCCCTGGACTGGCTGGAGGCGGCGATCTCCCTCCCCGGAGGGCTGTGGCGGCGGCGGGAGGGCGAGACCGTCTATTCCCACTACTCGCGGCTGGTGGGGCGGCGAAACTACGATCGGGTGCTGTCGCCCTTCCTCGAGGCCGTCCCGTCCCAGAAGGCCGACGGGTTCCCGGCCGAGGGGCCCGGCTCCCTCTTCAAGAAGCGGCCGCGGCGGGGCGACTACCCGCGGAGCTTCGGCTTCGAGGGGGGGCTGCAGAGCGTCTGCGAGGCCGCGGCGGCGCTCCCCGGGGTCGAGCTCGAGACGGGTGCCGAGGCGGTCCGGGTGTCCCGGGGCGGCGCGGGTCTCTCGGTGACCCTGGCCGACGGCCGGGCCGAGTCGGCGCCCTGGGTGGCGGTGGCGGTGTCCCCCGACCGCGCCGCCGCGCTCCTGCGCGACGACTTCCACGAGCTGGCCGACGCCGTGGCCAAGGTGGCCACGGTGGAGGTGGACACGGCCGCGGTGGTGCTCCCCCGCGAGCGCTGCTGGCTCCCGGAGATCGCCTTCCTGGTGCCGGTCGACGACCTGTTCCACTCGGCGGTGACCCGCGACCCGTTCCCCCACCCCTCGCGCCGCGCCGTGGCCTTCCACTTCCGCCCCGGCATCCCGCGGGAGCCACGCCTGCGCCGCATGGCCGAGGTGCTGCGCCTCCCGGTCGAGGATCTGGGGCAGGTGATCGAGACGCGCAAGACCCTCCCCGCCCCCGCCCTGGGCCACGGCGAGCTGGTGGCCGAGATCGATCGCTGCCTGGCCGGAGGCCGGCTGGCCCTCACCGGGAACTACTTCGCCGGGCTGGCCATCGAGGACTGTGTGCAGCGGTCGGTGGCGGAGTGGAACCGGGTGGCGATGTAGCCCTTATCGCCGCGCGCCCCCGTGCCGAAGCGGAGATCGGCGGGAACTCGCCCGGGAGGCGCACATGAGCTCCGTAGCGGGCATCGCGGCGTCGGGGATGCAGGTGGCGTCCGCGGCGCTGGACGTGTCAGCCGACAACGTGGCCAACGCTCGCACCGACGGGTTCGTGCCCAGCACGGCGGCGTCGACCGAGCTTCCCGGCGGCGGGGCCGCGGCCTCGGTGGTCAAGGAGTCGGACCCCCTGGCCGAGGTGCGCGTCGACCGGGCCCTGCTGGCGCCCTCGCGCACCGACCTGGTGCAGGAGATGGTCAACCAGAGCCGGGCCGCGGCGGTCTACCGGGCCAACCTGAAGGTCCTGGAGACCGCCCAGGCCATGGAGGCCGAGGTGGTCGACGCCGTGGAGCGGTGAGCGCGGAGCCGGGCCGCCCCGGCACCACCCCGCGAAGGCCACCTTGCCCCGGGTGCAGGCGCCCAGGGAGGCGATCGTGCCCGGCCATGGGTCGGCCAGGTGTCCCGCCCGTCCCGCCGGCCGTCGCCGCCCGGGAATCCGGGGCGACGAGGCTAGCCCGGATCCAGCCAGATCTTGACGCCCTTGCCGGCCAGCAGATCGTCCACGCCGTGCCGGAAGTCGGAGAGCGGCAGCTGGGTGGTGGCGATGAGGTCGCTCTTCACCACCCCGCGGTACAGGTAGTCGATGGCCCTCGGGTAGCAGTAGGGCCCGAGGTGGGCGCCGTGGATGTTGAGCTCCTTGCGGTCGCCGATGATCGACCAGTCCGCGGGGGCCTTCTCGCCGAAGACGCCGAACGCCACGAACGTGCCCAGCTTGCGCAGCATGTCCAGGCCCTGCGCCACCGCCGGCGGGTAGCCGGTGGCCTCGATGAAGACGTCGGTGCCGTAGCCGTCGGTGAGCGACTTCACCTCGGCCACCACGTCGGTCTCCTTCACGTTGATGGTGGTCTGGGCGCCCAGGGCCCTGGCCTTCTCCAGCCGCTCCGGCTTGGCATCGGCCACGATGATGTGCCCGGGGTTCTTGAGCTTGAGGACCTGCAGCATGAGCAGGCCCAGCGTGCCGGCGCCGGCCAGGACCACCGTGTCGCCGAGCTGGACGTCCCCGCGCTCCACCGCGTGGATGGCGCAGGCGAGCGGCTCGATCAGCACGCCGGCCTGGCGCGGGATGTCGTGGGGGACCTTGTGAACCCGCGACCGCGGCAGGAGCTTCATGTACTCGGCCCAGGAGCCGTCGTTGTAGCCCTGGAACCCGTACATGTCGTGCTTCTCGCACATCCAGTACTGCCCGCGCTGGCAGTAGCGGCAGCGGTCGCAGGGGTAGATCTGCTCGGCGATGGCCTTGTCGCCGATCTGGAGCCCCCACCTCTCGCCGGCGCCCTCGCCCAGTTCCAGCACCGTGCCGAAGAACTCGTGCCCCGGGGTGACCGGGGCCTTGATCCAGGTGTCCCAGAACGCCGGCGCGCCCTGGAAGCACTTCCCGTCGCTGCCGCAGATGCCGGCGGCGTCGATCTTGAGGATGGCCTCGCCCGGGCCGGCCCGGGGGCGCGGGACCTTCTCCAGCCGGTAGTCCCGGGGCGCGTAGTTCCGGACTGCGAGCATCGTGTCACGCATGGCCTTGCTCCTTGCCTAGCACTACTGCGTCACTCCTCCCAGTTCACCTGAAGATCTCTGAGCTCGACATCGTTGTAGGCGGTGACAGAGGTGCTCACGTGGCTCCCTTTTGGGCCCGAGCTGACCTTCAGACCAGTAAGCACGTACCGGTACTGCCCATGACACCCGATGCACGATGCACCAGATCATGAAGGCAATGTCCACCGTGCCGACTGCGATGAGCACCAGCCCACAGCGTCTCAGGATCTGAGTGTGCATGTCGACCCCCTCAGCACTTCCGCATCATAGGTTCAGCTGGTGGCAAGCCGGGCACCGAGGGAGCCACCCGGCGATGGCCCGAGCGATGGAGAGACGGGCCGTGGGGAAGCCGAATGGGAAGTGCGGAAGCCGCCCCGGGCGGCGATCTGCAGCGCCAGGTCGCGCACGCTCACCGGATCACCTCGACAGCAAGCGTGCGCGTCGAGGAGCCAGACGACCGTTTGGGGATCCACACCGACAGCGTAGTCGAGGCCGAGGTCGCGCAGTCCTTGTCGGAACTGCCGCAGGCCGAGTCGGCCAGGACGGTGCCGCGCGGCAAACCGTCCTCGATGGCGCGGCGGATCATTGCGAGCCCGAGCTGCGGCTTGATCTGGAACTGGACCGAGCCTGGTATCCGGGCCTGGCAACGGCGCGCCGGAGCCTCGGTCCAACTCTCGGGCAAGTAGAGCTCGACACCGGCGCGGCCATGGACTCGACGCTCTTGCGCTCAGCGCTGCCGAGCAAGCCCATGCCGTAGACAGCGAAGGACGACCGTCGCTCGGCGTTGCCGAGTACCTCACCGATGCGGGCGAAGTGGTCCTCGATGCGGCGCACACCCTCCCGGTCCATGAGGATCATGGACCCTCGACAGATCACACCGAGATCCCTGGCGCAACTTCCTCACCGTGCGTCCGGCCAAGGGATCGAGATGATCGAGGTCTTCCTTCCTCGTGACGCAGCGGTGCTAGCTGGCTGCTGCATTCGCCCACTTCCTGCCGACCTTCTGGGCAAGAGCGTTTCGCCCGGAAGGCCTCCGCGGTGCGGATCCTGAAGGAGCACGAGCGCCGGCGCGCGGCCCGCTGAGGGCCGGCGGGGCGCCCAGGAGCTCGGCCAGCCGGGCGGCCAGGCGGTGCGGCCGGGCCGCGCCGGCCGGGGCCACGAAGATGGTGTCGTCGCCGGCGATGGTGCCGAGCACCTCCGGCACCTGGGCCAGGTCGATGGCGCGGGCCACCGCGCTGGCGCTGCCGGGGAGGGTGCGGATCACCGCCAGCGAGCCGTTGGCGGAGATGGCCGCGATCTGGCCGCGCAGGGCGGAGAGCTCGTCGCCCGGGCCGGGCAGCTCGTAGAAGGCGCCGCCGTCGGGGCGCGAGACCCGGCGGGCCTCCAGGCGCGCCAGGTCGCGGGACAGCGTCGCCTGGGTGGCGCGGTGGCCGGCCTCGGCCAGCGCGGCCAGGAGCTCCTCCTGGGTCCCGATGCGGCGGGTGCGGAGGATGCGGGCGACGGCCTCGCGGCGGCGGGCGGGGGAGGAGGCCACGGCGTTCACTCCAGGGTCACCAGCGAGCCGACCCCGCGGTCGGTGAAGAGCTCGGCGATGACCGTGTGGGGCTGGCGGCCGTCGAGCACGTGCGCCCTGCGCACCCCGCCGCGGAGCGCGGTGAGGATGGAATGGGCCTTCCACTTCATGCCGCCGGTGATGGCGCCCGCCTCGAGCCGGCGGGTGAGGTCGGCGGCGGTGAGCTGGCGGACCAGCTCGCCGTCGGGGGAGTCCAGGATCCCGGCGACGTCGGTGAGGTGCAGCAGCTTCTCCGCTCCCAGGGCCACCGCCAGCGCCGCCGCCACCTCGTCGGCGTTGATGGAGAGGCTGGACCCGTCGTCGGCCAGGCCGATGGGCGAGATGACCGGGACGTAGCCGCCGTCCAGGAACATCTTCAGGAACCCGCGGTTGACCTCCACGATCTCGCCCACGTAGCCCAGGTCGCGTCCGGACTCGTGCACCGCCTTGCGGGCGCGCAGGAGCCTGCCGTCCTTGCCCGACAGGCCCACCGCCCCGGCGTTGCGGGCGTTGAGCAGCGCCACCAGCTCCTGGTTCACCTTGCCGGTGAGCACCATCTCCACCACCGGCAGGGCCTGGGCGTCGGTGACCCGCAGGCCGTCCACGAACTCGCTCCGCTCCCCCAGCTTCTCCAGGGTGCGGGTGATCTCCGGGGCGCCGCCGTGGACCACCACCGGCTTGAGCCCCACCTTCTTGAGCAGGGCCACGTCCTCGGCGAAGGCCTCCTTGAGCCCCTCCTTCACCATGGCCGCGCCGCCGTACTTGATCACCGCCACCTGGCCGGAGAAGGCGGCGATGTACTTGAGCGCCTCGGCCAGGAGCGTCCGCTTGAAGGTGGGGCTGTAGTTGGCCACCCGGTCGTCCCGGGCCACGCCGCCGTCGGCGTGCTGCACGATGAGCGAGGTGTAGTCGGCGTTGATCTTCACGTAGTCGTAGGAGAGGTCGCAGCCCCAGGCCACCGCCCGCGCCGCCCCGCCCTCGAGCTCCACCAGCACGTCCACCCGCGTCTCGCGCATGCGGTCGCGCAGCGCCTCGCGGTCGATCTCGGCCGGGGCCCCGTCGGCGAAGACCGTCACCCCCTGGATGGTGACCCGCGCCCGGAAGGGATCGACCGGCCAGTCCCGCGCTCCGGCCCGGGCGCCCACCGTGGCCAGCACCCGGCCCCAGTTGGGATCGGCGCCGAAGAGCGACGCCTTCACCAGCGGCGAGGAGGCGATGGCCCGGGCGCAGTGGGCCGCGATCTCGTCGGTGGGCGCCCCCTCCACCACCACCTCCACCATGCGGGTGGCCCCCTCGCCGTCGGCGGCCATGGCCCGCGCCATCTCCCCCAGCAGGTCGGCCAGCGCCGTCTGGAGGCGCTCCAGGTCCGGCCCGGGCCCCTGGATGCGGGGGTTCCCGGCCAGGCCGTTGGCCAGGAGGTAGACGGTGTCGTTGGTGGACATCTCGCCGTCCACCGTCACCATGTTGAGGGTCCGCTCCACCGCCCGGGCCAGGGCCTCCTGCAGGGCGCCGGGGGCGACGGCGGCGTCGGTGACCACCAGGCACAGGCAGGTGGCCAGCTGCGGGGCCAGCATCCCCGACCCCTTGCAGATGGCCGAGATCACCGCCACCTTGCCGCCCAGCACCACCTCCCGGGCGGCCATCTTCGGCCGGGTGTCGGTGGTGAGGATGGCCTCGGCGGCCAGGTCGGCGTGGTCCCCCAGCTGCTCCACCAGCACCGGCAGGGCGGTCAACACCTTCATGGCCGGGAGCCGGGCTCCGATGACGCCGGTCGAGGCGGTGAGCACCGCCCGCTTCTGGATCCCCAGGGCGTCGGCCACCGCGCTGCGGATCACCGAGACGTCGTCCAGCCCGCCCGGGCCGGTGAGCGCGTTGGCGTTCCCGGAGTTGGCCACGATGGCCCGCATGCCCTCGGCCGGCACGCGGCTGCGGGCGTCCTGCACCGGCGCGGCCGCGGCCTTGTTGCGGGTGAACACGCCGGCGGCGGCGGCGGGGTGGTCGGAGACCACCAGCGCCAGGTCCCGCCGCTGGGGCTTGAGGCCGCAGTGGACGCCGCCGAACCGGAAGCCGCGCGGGACCTTCATGCCTCACCCTCCCAGGAGGTCCAGGCCGGTGGTCTCGGGGAGCCCCAGCACGGCGTTGGCGGCCTGCAGCGCGCTCCCGGCCGCCCCCTTCACCATGTTGTCGAGGGCGCTCGTCACCACCGCCAGGCCGGCCCGGGGGTCGAGCGCCACCCCCACCTGGCAGCGGTTGGTGCCGGCCACGCCCTTCACCGTCACCCGGTCGGCGGGGCCCACCCGGACGAACGGCTCGCCCCGGTAGGCCTCCTCCAGCGCGGCGCCGAGGTCGGCGGCGGTCGCCCCCTCCCGGACGCGGAGGTGGGCGGTGACCAGGATCCCCCGGCGGATGGGGACCAGCACCGGCGCGAAGGAGATGGCGCCGCAGCGGCCGGCGTACCCGCGCACGGTCTGCTCGATCTCCGGCACGTGCTGGTGCCTCCCCAGCCGGTAGGCTCGCAGGTCGTCGGCCACCTCCACGAAGCTGTAGTCCTCGCTGGCCCTGCGCCCGGCCCCGGACACGCCGGAGAGCGCGGTGACGGCCGCGCCGTCCGCGGAGGCCAGGCCGGACTTCACGAACGGTGCCACGGCCAGGGCCACCGCCGAGGCGTAGCAGCCGGCGTTGGCCACCAGCCGCGCGCCGGCCAGCCCGTCGCGGCCCAGCTCGGGCAGCCCGTAGCGCGCCTCGGCCAGGAGCGCCGGCGCCGGGTGCTCGAAGCCGTACCAGGCCGGGTAGGCCGAGGCGTCGCGCAGCCGGAAGGCGCCGGAGAGGTCCACCACCCGGACCCCGCGGGCCAGCAGCCGGGGGGCGAGGTCGGCGGACACCTCGGCCGGCGTGGCCAGGAAGCAGAGCTCGGCGTCGACCTCGGGGGCGCCGGAGAGGG
>Ga0335071_10008241_pt1 | contig 10715 bp, 7 predicted proteins | sample Lox_Sample_15_FD_206724 | JGI IMG/M metagenome (GOLD analysis project Ga0335071, IMG submission 206724) | Soil microbial communities from Loxahatchee National Wildlife Refuge, Florida, United States - Lox_Sample_1.5 | ecosystem: Environmental > Terrestrial > Soil > Wetlands | place: USA: Florida...
TTTCACCGGTAGCCGCAATTGCCGCAGCGTCAGCAAATCCCCCCTCAGCATCGCGATGCCGCCATCGCCGGACAGCGTGACGACCTGCCGGCCGGGATGCGAAACTTGTGCGCCGATGGCTTGTGGCAACGCATTGGCCATCGAGCCGTGGCTGAATGAACCGAGCAAACGCCGCTTGCCGTTCATCGTCAAATAACGCGCCGCCCATATCGTGGGCGTGCCGACGTCGCAGGAAAAAATCGCATCTTCGGCGGCCACTTCGTCGAGCACACGGGCGAGGTATTGCGGATGAATCGGCTTGCGCCCCGACTCGCCTGTTGCAAGATCGTCAAGGCCTTTGCGAGCGGATTTATAGTGTTTGACCGAAGCGCCCAAATGCGCGCTGTCCGTTTTCGGCTTGAGTTTGGGCAGTAACGCTTCGAGCGTGGCCTTCACGTCGCCAATGAGACCGAGGTCCACGCGCGTGCGCCGGCCGATCTGTTCGCCGCGGAGGTCCACTTGAATGATCGTTGCCTGATGAGGATAAAATTGTTGATACGGAAAATCCGTGCCGAGCATGAGCAGCGTGTCGCAATTCATCATCGCGTGATAACCGGAGGAAAACCCGAGCAGCCCGGTCATACCCACGTCAAACGGATTGTCGTATTCGATGAATTCCTTGCCGCGCAGTGCGTGAACGATGGGCGATTTCAGGGCGTTGGCAACGGCGATCAACTCGTCGTGCGCGCCCGCGCAGCCGGCGCCGCCCAAAATGGTCACACGTTCCGCCTGGTTCAAGATGCCGGCCAGCCGGACGATTTCGTCGTCCGACGGACGAACAGTGGGTTTAGGTTCGTCAAAATGAATTCGCGGTCGCCGGTCCGACGATGCCGTGCGAAACGCGACGTTGCCGGGCAGCACGACGACGGCGACACCGCGCTTGCTGATGGCGGTTTGGATGGCGATTTCCAAAACGCGCGGCATCTGCTCCGGCTGCGAAACCAGTTCACAATAATGACTGCATTCGCGGAATAGACTCTCCGGCCGCGTCTCCTGAAAATAATTGCTGCCGATTTCCTGGCTGGGAATGTGCGCCGCAATCGCCAGCACCGGCACGCGGCTGCGATGGCAGTCGTAAAGACCATTGATCAAATGCAAATTGCCCGGTCCGCAGCTCCCGGCGCATACCGCGAGTTTCCCCGTCAAGTGTGCCTCCGCTCCGGCGGCAAACGCGGCGCTTTCCTCGTGCCGCACGCCAGCCCATTTGATGTTCTCGCGGGGGCGGATGGAATCGGTGATGCCGTTGAGCGAATCCCCGGCTAGGCCATAGACATTTTTCACGCCCGCCGCCACCAAGGTGTCAACGAGCACATCGGCCACTGTTTTTTCGTTCATAATTTGAATTCCTTCAGTTGGTTGGTTTGCGATAAGGATGATAGCCCGGCTCCCAGATGCACGCGCGAATGTGATTGCGCAAAGTGGATTCGTCGCAATGGTCGGCCACGCCGTCGGCTTGCGCTTGAAGGGCGACCGCAGTCGCAATTGTCTCCGACACCGAGCGAAGCTGGCTGACAGACGGCAACAGTCGCGCAGTTTTGTCCGTCAATGTCGGCGACAAACCGGCGAGCGCTTTTGCCGCCGCCATGAACATCCCATCGGTGACGCGCCGCGCGCCGGACGCGATGATGCCCAGGCCAACGCCGGGAAAAATATAGGAGTTGTTCGTCTGATCAATTTTCACTTCCCTGCCGTTCCATTGAACGGGCGGAAATGGACTGCCCGTGCCAATCAGCGCGCGGCCGTTGGTCCATGTCATAATTTGTTCCGCCGTGGCCTCGCTGCGCGAAGTGGGATTGGAGAGCGGAAAAATGACCGGGCGTCCGACATTTTGCGCCATCTCACAGACAACTTGCTCGGTGAATGCGCCCGTTTGTCCTGACACGCCAATCAGCACGGTGGGCTTCGCGTTCGTCACGACATCGAGCAAAGAAATTGTTCCCGGCGAATGAAGTTTCCAGTTCGCGACAGCTTCGCGTTTCTGCACGAAAGGTTGTTGCGCGGACGTGATGTCGGTCATGCCTTCGACGATCAGTCCGTTGCGGTCCACCGCGAAGAAACGGCGCCGGGCCTCGGCTTTACTCGCACCGGCATCAATCATCGCCTGAAGCAACAGCGACGCGATGCCGCAGCCGGCGGAACCCGCGCCGACAAAAGCGATGCGCTGTTCAGTCAATTTCACGCCGGTCACATTGATGGCCGACAGCAACGTGCCGGTGGCCACGGCGGCGGTGCCTTGAATGTCGTCGTTGAAAGTGCATAAACGATCGCGATAGCGCGTGAGCAGCCGACCAGCGTTGGTGCCCGCGAAATCTTCCCATTGCAACAAAACATGCGGCCAGCGCTCGGCGACGGCGGAGACAAACGCTTCGATGAAGTCATCGTATTCTTTGCCGGTCACGCGTTCGTGCCGCCAGCCGATGTAGAGCGGATCGGCCAGGCGCTCCTGGTTGTTGGTGCCGACGTCGAGCAGGATCGGCAGCGTTTGCTCCGGATGAATTCCCGCGCAAGCCGTGTAAAGCGAAAGCTTGCCGATGGGAATGCCCATGCCGCCCGCGCCTTGATCCCCGAGGCCGAGGATGCGTTCGCCGTCGCTCACGACGATGACGCGCACTTTGTCAAAATGCGGAGCGGCGAGAATTTCCCCGATGCGGTTTTTGTTGGGATAGCTGAGAAATAATCCGCGCGGCTTGTGCCAGATTTCACTGAAGCGCTGGCAGCCCTCGCCCACGTTCGGCGTGTAAACCAGCGGCAACATTTCTTCCAGATTGCGAACGAGCAAGGCGTAGAGAAGCGTTTCGTTCGTATCCTGCAATTCGCGGAGAAAAGCGTAACGCTCGAAATCCGTTTCAAAAGCGCGCAAAACTTTCAATCGCCGCGCCATCTGCTCCTCCAGCGTGCCGACATGCGGCGGCAGCAGTCCGTGCAAGTGAAAAAGGCTGCGCTCGTCTTCGGTGAACGCCGTGCCCTTGTTGAGGGTAGGCCGGTTGAGCAGGTCAATACCGGTCAAATTGGTTTCGATTGAAGATTCCTTGCTTGGCGTGAGTGTATTCATTTTCTTTGGGATACAGGTTGGTCTGGTGCGCGCCTGACTCAGTTGAGCGAGGCCATATCAATCACGAAGCGGTATTTCACGTCGCTCTTGAGCATGCGCTCGTAGGCGGTGTTGATCTCGTCCATGCGGATCATTTCGATGTCGCAGGTGATGTTGTGCTGCCCGCAGAAATCCAGCATCTCCTGCGTCTCGGGCAAACCGCCGATGAGCGAGCCGGAGAACGAACGGCGGCGGAAGATCAGCGGAAACGCCGCCACCGGCAGCGGTTTCTCGGGCGCACCGACGAGCGTCAGGTTGCCGTCGCGTTTCAGCAGGTTCAAATAGGCGGTGATGTCGTGCGTGGCGGAAACGGCATCAAGGATGAAATCAAAACTGTTGGCGTGCGCGGCCATTTGTTTCTCGTCCTTCGAAATCACGACCTCGTGCGCGCCGAGGCGTTTGCCGTCCGCAATTTTTCCCGGTGACGTGGTGAACAGCACGACGTGTGCGCCGAAGGCCTTGGCGAATTTGACGCCCATGTGGCCGAGCCCGCCGAGGCCGACGATGCCGACCTTCTGGCCGGGGCCGACCTTCCAGTGGCGCATCGGCGAATATGTGGTGATGCCAGCGCACAACAGCGGCGCGGCGGCGGCGAGATTGAGGTTGGCCGGCATGCGCAGCACGAAGTCCTCCGTCACCACGATGCTCTGCGAGTAGCCACCGAGCGTCGGGGCGTTGAGATGCTTGTCTATGCTGCCGTAGGTCATGATCATGCCTGAGCAGAACTGCTCCAGACCGGCGCGGCAGTCGGGGCAAGTGCGGCATGAGTCCACGAGGCAACCCACTCCGACGGTGTCACCAACCTTGAACTTCTTCACGCCGCCGCCGACCGACGTCACGCGACCGACGATTTCGTGGCCGGGCACTGCCGGATATTGGGTGCCGCCCCATTCGTTGCGGACGAAGTGGAGGTCGGAGTGGCAGACGCCGCAGTAGAGGATTTCGATCTGCACATCGAGTTTCGTAGGGGTGCGACGATTGATTTTGGTGGAAGCCAGCGGCGAGGTCGCGCTGGCAGCAGAGTAGGCTTTTGTCAGATTCATAAATAACGGCATTCAGTTTATTCAATGTGTCGGATTGGAATTATACTGCTCACGCGGCCGGCTCAACTTTCTCATGACTATCTTCGTGAAATGCGTGTTGCCTTACGCCAGTGATTTTCAGCGGTTCGCGATGACGGTGCGCGAGCGCCCGCATCAAATCGCGGTTCATCCCTCCGATGAACTCGATGGGTATCTGTTTTGGACACACCGCTCCACACTCGCCGTGATTCGTGCAACTGCCGAAGTATTGGTCGGCCATTGCAGTCACCATGCCGAGGGTGCGCTGGTCGCGCTGGGGCTGACCCTGCGGCAGCGAGTTGAGGTGTGTAAGCTTTGCGGCGGTGAAAAGCATCGCCGCCGCATTCGGGCAGGCGGCAACGCAGGCGCCACAGCCGATGCACGCAGCCGCATCAAACGCAGTATCCGCAGCCTCCTTTTGCACCAAAATCGCGTTGGCACTGGGAGCGCTTCCCGTAGGCGCGGTGATGAAGCCTCCCGCTTGAATTATCCGGTCAAAGGCGGACCGGTCCACCATCAAGTCCCGGACGATTGGGAAGGCGCGGGCGCGCCACGGTTCAAGTGTCAACGAGTCACCATCCTTGAAGAAACGCATGGAGAGCTGGCACACGGTGGTTCCCCGCTGGCCACCATGAGCCACACCATTGATCAGGAAACCGCACGAGCCGCAAATTCCCTCCCGGCAGTCATGTTCGAAGGCAACGGGTGGTTCTCCTTGGGCGAGCAGGTCTTCATTGAGCGCGTCGAGCATTTCCAGGAATGACATGTCCGGTGTCACGTCCTTGACCTGATAGGCGACGAACCGGCCCGGCGCGTTTGTGTTTTGTTGCCGCCAAATCTTGAGTGTGATGTTCATGGCTATTTGTAACTCCTTTGGGAAAGAGGAACGTGTTCAAATACGAGTGGCTCTTTGTGAAGTGCCGGTGCTTGACCCGTCCCTTTCCATTCCCAGGCCGCCGTGTAGGAAAAGTTTGCGTCATCTCGTTTCGCCTCACCGTCGGCGGTCTGGCTTTCCAACCGGAAATGCCCGCCGCACGACTCCGTGCGTTGCAGCGCGTCGAGACACATCAATTCGGCGAGTTCGAGGAAGTCAGAAACGCGATTCGCCTTTTCCAGGGTCTGGTTCAACTCGTCTTCGCCGCCAACGATTTTGAGATTTTTCCAGAATTCATCACGCAGCTCGGGAATGCGAGCAATCGCTTTTTTCAAGCCTGCCTCGGAGCGGGCCATGCCACATTCATCCCACATGATCTTGCCGAGTTCTTTGTGGAACGAATCGGGGCTGCGTTTTCCATTGATGGACAGCAGCATCTTGATCCGGTTTCTGACCTCGGCCTCGGCGTCCGCAAACGCCGGATGCGAAACGTCCACCGGATCGAGTTTGGTGGAGGCGATGTAATCGGGCACGGTGCAGGGCAAAACGAAATAGCCGTCTGCCAGCCCCTGCATGAGCGCGCTCGCGCCGAGGCGATTGGCACCGTGGTCGGAGAAGTTCGCTTCACCACCCGCAAACAATCCCGGGATGGTCGTCATCAGGCGATAGTCCACCCACAACCCGCCCATCGTGTAGTGGGGAGCAGGATAAATCCGCATCGGCACGGTGTAGGCGTCTTCGCCGGTAATCCGCTGATAAATGTCAAACAGGTTGCCGTATTTCTCACGCACCACTTCCAGTCCAAGCCGTTGAATGGCATCCGCGAAATCCAGATAAACTCCCTGTCCGCTCGGCCCGACGCCGCGCCCTTCATCGCACACTTCCTTGGCGTTTCGCGACGCGACATCGCGGGGCACTAGGTTGCCAAAACTTGGATAGCGACTTTCGAGATAATAGTCGCGTTCGTTTTCTGGAATATCTTTCGCGGCTCGCGTTTCCCCTTTTTTCTTCGGCACCCAGACGCGTCCGTCATTTCGCAGCGACTCGGACATGAGCGTCAGCTTGGATTGATGCTCGCTACTCAACGGGATGCACGTCGGATGGATCTGCGTGAAGCACGGATTCCCAAACAGAGCGCCCCGGCGGTGGGCGCGCCAGATGGCGGTGCAGTTAGAAGCTTTGGCGTTGGTCGAGAGGTAGAAGACATTTGAATATCCTCCGGTTGCCAGCACGACGACGTCGGCAACATGACGCTCGATATGGCCGGTCGCCAGGTTTCGCGTCACGATGCCGCGCGCCCGGCCGTTGACAATCACCACGTCGAGTAGTTCGCTGCGGGTATGCATCGTCACGCGGCCGGCGGCGATTTGTTCCTCCAGTGCCTGATAAGCGCCGAGCAACAATTGCTGTCCGGTCTGGCCTCGAGCGTAAAATGTTCGTTCGACCTGCACGCCGCCAAACGACCGGTTGTCAAGCAGTCCGCCATACTCCCGCGCAAACGGCACTCCTTGGGCGACACATTGGTCAATGATGTTCAGGCTGATTTGCGCGAGGCGATAAACGTTTGCCTCGCGCGCTCGGAAGTCGCCGCCTTTTACCGTATCCTTGAACAAGCGCAAAATGCTGTCGCCGTCGTTGCGATAGTTCTTCGCCGAATTGATCCCTCCTTGAGCCGCGACGGAGTGCGCGCGGCGCGGCGTGTCATGGTATGAAAAGCAGTGGACGTGATAACCTTGCTGGCCAAGAGTCGCGGCGGCGGCGGCTCCTGCCAGTCCGGCACCAACGACGATGATTGAATGTTTGCGACGGTTCGCGGGATTCACCAGCTTCATCTCGAAGCGGCACTTGTCCCACTGCTGTTCAATTGGCCCGGTTGGTATTCGTGCTTCCAACATAAGTTTCGCCTTTAGTGCAGCCAGCCGACCATCACCGCGATCGGAATCGAAGAGAATCCGACAAACATCACGATGGCGATGATCCACGAAACCAACTTCAGCATTGCTTCGTTTCGGACCGTGCTCCAGCCGAGAGTTTGCAACAGACTCCAGATACCGTGGCCGAGGTGGAGGCATAACGTCGCCATGGCCACGATGTAAAAGATGGCTACCGGCCAGACATGGAAGGCCGCCACCACGTTTTGATAAACGGCGAGATGCTGAAACTGCCCGGCCTTGAATCCAACGAGTCCTCCGGTTAGGTGCAGCAGGTGGAATACGACGAAGGCCGCCAGCAACACTCCGCCCCAACGCATCATGCGCGTGGCGAAAGTTGTCTCAATGTTCCGTTTGACATTGTAACCGACGGGGCGCGCCGCGTGGCTCATGCGAGTAAGCTGGACGGCTGCGGTGATGTGAAGCGTCACGCAGACGAGCAGGACAATCCGAACCATCCATAGCAGTTGTCCATGGCCAAGCTCAGGCAGGCCGGCATTCCGGAGGAACCTGGCATAAGCGTTGATCTCCTCCGGGCCGGAAAACATCTTGAGATTTCCCATCATGTGGCCGAACAGGAAGGCGATCAGCACCACGCCGGTGGCCGCCATGACAAGCTTCTTGCCGATCACGGTGCGCCACAGCGTCATCACGCGATTGCCGGCGAGCTTGCTTTGCTTCGTCATGTCTCCATTGAGACCGACTGCGGTCACAGGTTTTGAATTTTGCACAATTGACGTTATGTTTTATTTTTGACGGCCATTCATTTCTAAATTTATTAGATCCTAGTGACAGGCTGATTCCATTTCTACTTGGCCTTGGGCAGAATTCAGGTTGCGGCAATGGAGCGATTAGTTACTCCTTCTTTCGAGATAAACTTGTCCCGAAGCTCCACCGCATAAGATACGAAGACAACAACGCTTGATGTATAAATCAATGGCGTCATTTGTTGTGCTGCAACGGGTGCGTCATCTCCTCTGGTCTAACCCAATTGTCGAACTGTTCGCTGCTCACGAATCCCAGCTTCAACGCCGCTTCCCGCAACGTGATGTCCTCGCGGTATGCCTTGAGGGAAATCTGGGCGGCCTTTTCGTATCCGATGTGCGGGTTCAACGCCGTGACCAGCATCAGCGAATTGTCCAAATGCTCCTTGATCCGCTTTTCGTTCGGTTCGATGCCGACCGCGCAGCGATCATTGAACGAACGCGCGGCTTCCGCCAGGAGCTGGATGGATTGCAGCACATTGTGCAGCATGACCGGCTTATACACATTCAACTGGAAATTTCCCTGCGAACCGGCGAAGGCGACGGCATGGTCGTTGCCGAAGACCTGCACCGCCACCATGGTCATCGCTTCGCATTGAGTGGGATTGATCTTGCCGGGCATGATCGAGGAACCCGGCTCGTTTTCCGGGAGCTTGAGTTCCGCGAAGCCAGCCCGCGGACCGCACGCATACCAGCGCACATCGTTCGCTATCTTCATCAACGCGCCGGCGAGTGTCCGCAACGCGCCGCTCAAGTTCACCATTCCATCGTGGGCTGAAAGGGTGGCGAACTTGTTCGGTGCCGACCGGAATGGCTTTCCGGTTTCCTCTGAAATTTTTCGAGCAGCGACTTCGCCGAAGCGCGGGTCAGCATTAAGTCCCGTGCCGACCGCCGTTCCGCCGATAGCGAGGGCGTAAACGGATCCCAAGCTAGCGCGGACACCTTCGAGCGCCTCATCCAGTTGCGCCACCCAGCCCGAAATCACCTGGCCCAGCGTTAGTGGAGTGGCGTCCTGGAGATGGGTTCGGCCCACCATCACCGTCTTCGCGAACTGGCGCGACTTGGCATTCAGAGTGTCGCGTAACGTGCGGATTGCGGGGACCAGCAGGTTTTCTGTTTCCTCAACCGCCGCAATGTGCATCGCAGTGGGAAAGGTGTCGTTGGACGACTGACTATGATTTACGTCGTCGTTCGGATGAATCGGCTTCTTCGAGCCGACAACCCCGCCTGCGAGCTGGATCGCGCGATTGGCGATCACCTCGTTCGCGTTCATGTTGGTCTGCGTGCCCGACCCGGTCTGGAAGACAACGAGCGGAAACTCACCGTCCAACTCTCCGTCAATAACCTCTTGCGCGGCACGCACGATCAAGTCCACCTTTTGGTTCGGCAACTGGCCCAATTCTTCATTCGCGAGGGCCGCGCATTTCTTGAGGATGCCCAGCGCCTGGATCACCGGACGGCCCCAACGATAGCGCTCTACACCAATGGGGAAATTATGGCGGGACCGCTCCGTTTGGGCTCCCCACAAATGGTCAAGCGGAACTTCGACGTCACCGAGCGCGTCCTCTTCGATGCGAACAATCCCATTGGCTCCTTTTTTAGTTTTCACGGAGTCCTCCGCGATCGGGTTTGGGTTGGACTTGAAAGCTGGCATGGCTGGAATCTTCCGGTTAAATCATATTTGGTCAGGCCATCTGCACGAGGCCAAGGCGCAAAGGGGTGATGTGCAGGTCGGGATTTCCAAGCTGTTTTGTTTTCATTTCGTTTAATCTTTTTTATTCGTTCAGTTTTGAATCATAGTTTTGTCGTGCCCAGCCAGCCGTCACCCAGCACCGTTACCAAGTAGCCGACAGGGACAAGTTGTTTTCCCGGAGGCGGCAGTTCATTCTACGGAGTGACCATGCTTTTTTCATCACGGCTGGGGATGCCGCCGGGATTGAAGTTGATGATGGGCGCGCTCGGCGCAGTTGGAATTTGCAGCTTGAGATAAGGCACTCCGCAGGCCGTGTGGCAAGCATCACACCCCTCCATGGTCTGGCGATAGGCCGCGTTGAAACCGGCGACGTCCTTGTTCGTGATGGCCTTGTCCACCTGTGCCAACAGGCCATGATTCACCGCATCCAAAATGCCCTGCAAGTCCACTTCGGTTCCCGCGCGGGTCTTGTGCACGGGCTTGATCTGCACGGCCAGTTCCAAATAGAACCGCGTCTTGCGCAGATAGTAGCCCGCCAACGGCCAGTTTTGTCTGTCCCCGGCGAACCAAATGTTCTCGAAGTGGTAGCCCACGTCTTGCATCTCGTGGGATTGAGTGGGCAAACGGCTGGTGATCGCCTTTAGATTGTCGTGTTTGCCATCACAGTCGCTGGCCTGAACGGGTGGCGTCGGTTGACCATCCGCCCGTAAAATGAGCGGCCTCAGGACAAGTTCAAACGCCCCAAATAGAAGCAAGCCGGCCACGAATACAGCCAGGGGATTTGATTTCAAGTGAGTGAGGTGTTTCATGTTTTGTTTGTGTTCTTGATTTCCCAGCGGTTCCAGATCGTTCTCTGATCTGTTCATAACGCGCGTTAAATTTACAGCGACTGGTTGCGTTCGACTATTGAGCCTTTGGCAGATTTAAATTGCCCAAAAAGAGCCAGTGCCGAACTCACCAAGTGGACGAATTGCAAAACCCTCTTTCGATAGATAATTGTTGCGCATCAGGTCATCTGCACGAGACCCAGGCGCACGGCTTCCCTGACGGCAGAGGTTCGGCCTGTGACTCCGAGTTTTTCCAGCAGGCTCGCCACATGCGTTTTGACCGTGCCTTCCCCAATGAAAAGTTGAACCCCGATTTCCTTGTTACTCTTTCCCGAAGCGACGGATTTCAGAACCTCCAATTCCCTTGGGCTGATTTGAGGCTTTTGCATCCGATCCACGAGTTTCTGCGCAATTTGTGGTAAGAGAAAAACCTCG
>Ga0335071_10008243_pt1 | contig 10711 bp, 10 predicted proteins | sample Lox_Sample_15_FD_206724 | JGI IMG/M metagenome (GOLD analysis project Ga0335071, IMG submission 206724) | Soil microbial communities from Loxahatchee National Wildlife Refuge, Florida, United States - Lox_Sample_1.5 | ecosystem: Environmental > Terrestrial > Soil > Wetlands | place: USA...
GGCTTCCGCGGAGGCCTGCACCCGCTGCGCCGTGGCCTGGAACTCGCGGGTCCAGCTGTACTCGTCGTCCGCGCTCACGCGGCTGGCCGCGTCCAGGACTTCCCCGATGTCGGTCATGCCGTGTCGGGCCTCGCTGAGATAGAACAACAGCACCTGGTCCAGGATAGGGTCCGGCATCATGCGCAGGTCGTACCAGGCGCGCGAGTTCGCGGATTCCTGGCCGGCCGGGCCGGGTGCCGCGCCCCGGTCCTGGGCGTACGAAGGGCCTCCCACTGCCAGCCCTACCGGGAGCGCGACCGCGAGCCATCCCAACATTCGATACGCCATTCGTTGTCTCCTTTGCAGGATTGGACGCGCGTTTCGGCGTCTGCCCTTCATTTTTTCCCCCCACCGGGAAGACGCCGCAAGAAACGGGTGGCTCCCGGCGGCCGCGGCAGGTACACTATGCAGGCCATGATGACCATGGAGCAGCTGGAAGAGGACTACCACCGCGTGGAGCAGGCCATCCGCTTCATCGAGGAGGAGGCGCTGCGCCAGCCGTCGCTGGGGGAGATCGCAGCCGCGTCGGGGCTGAGCGAGTTCCACTTCCAGCGGTTGTTCAGCCGCTGGGTGGGGATCAGCCCGAAACGCTTCCTGCAGTTCCTCACCAAGGAATACGCGCGGACTCTCCTGGAGGAGTCACGGGACGTGCTCAGCGTAACGCTGGACTCCGGCCTCTCGAGCCCGGGCCGGCTGCACGAGCTGTTCGTGAGCTGCGAGGCCGTGACGCCGGGAGAGGTGAAATCCCGGGGCGAGGGCCTTGCCATCGACTATGGGTTTCACCCGTCGCCATTCGGCCGGTGCCTGCTCGCGGTGACGGAGCGCGGCATCTGCGGCCTCTCGTTCGTGCAGGAGGGCCCCGAAGAGGACCTCGTGGCCGGGCTTCGCGGTCGCTGGCCCGGCGCGCGGCTGCGGCAGGACCCCGAGGCCACCGCGCCGGTGGCGCGGGAAGTCTTCACGTTCACCGCGGACCACGAGCCCGGGCCGCTGCACCTGTTCGTGAGGGGCACCAACTTCCAGATCCAGGTGTGGCAGGCCCTCGTGCGCATCCCGTTCGGCAAGGTGGTCACCTACGAGGACATCGCGCGGCACATCGGCATGCCGCAGGCCTCGCGCGCGGTGGGAAACGCGGTGGGGCACAACCCCATCCCGTTCCTCATCCCGTGTCACCGCGTCATCCGCAAGCTGGGGGAGTGGGGCAACTACGGCGAGGGCCCGCAGCGCAAGAAGGCGATCCTCGGCTGGGAGGCTGCCCTCTCGCACGGAGAGAAATCCGCCTAGGGTCGGTGGCCGGCCACGCGGCCTGACTTCCGCCCGGGTTGTGCGCTATGATGCGCGCCCGGGAGGACCTGCATGAAGCTCACTGGCAACACCATCGTCATCACGGGCGGCACCTCGGGCATCGGGCAGGAGCTGGTGCGGCGCCTGGTAGAGCGCGGCAACCGCGTCGTCACCTGCGGCCGGCGCAAGGATCGCCTGGAAGAGCTCACGGCGCGCCACCCCGGGGTCGCGGCCTACGCGTGCGACGTGATGGACGAGGGGCAGCGGATACGCTTCGCGGACACGGTGCGCCGCGATCATCCCGCGGCCAACGTGCTGGTGAACAATGCGGGCGTACAGCTCCTCGGAGACCTCACCCGGCCGGTGGACGTCTCCCGCATCCGCGAGGAGGTGGAGACCAACCTCGTCGCACCGGTCCACTTCTCCTCCCTTTTTGCGGGGCATCTGTCCGGCAAGCCCGGCGCGGCGATCGTGAACATCAGCTCGGGCCTGGCCTTCTGCCCGCTTGCGTTCATGCCCGTGTATTGCGCCACCAAGGCGGCGGTCCACTCCTTTTCCCTGAGCCTGCGCCGCCAGGTGAGAGACCTCGGCATCTCCGTCTACGAAGTGGCTCCTCCCGGCGTGGACTCCGAGCTCGGACGGGAGCGATGGTCGCGGACCGGTGCCACCTCGCACGGGGGGATGCCCGTGGTGGACTTCGTGGCCGCCATGCTCGCGGCGCTGGAGGAGGACCAGCTGGAGTTCGCGGTCGGGGAGGCCGAGGGAATGCGCGACCGGAGGGAGGCGCTGTTCCCCGTGATCAACCGCTAGCATGCGGCCGGCCTCCTTCTTCCTGGCCGGGGGAGCGATCCTGCTGTGGAGCTCCCTGGCGCTCCTCGGTTCCCGCGTTTCTCACCTGCCGGCGCTGCTGGTGACCGGCATCGCGCTGTGCATCGGGGGGTGCCTCGGGCTGGCGCGGGTGCGGGAGTGGCGCGTGCCGCTCGCCACCCTCGCGGTGGGAATCGGCGGGATCTTCGGCTACCACGTGATGCTGTTCACCGCGTTCCGCCTTTCGCCGATCGTGGAGGCCAACCTCGTCAACTACCTGTGGCCGCTGCTCATCGTGCTGCTCAGCCCTGCGATCCTGCCCGGCTTCGGTCTGCGGCCGCGGCACGTGGTCGGGGCGGTGATGGGGCTGGCCGGTGCCGCTCTCATCGTGTCGGGAGGATCGATCCACCCGGACCTCTCCGCGCTGCCGGGCTACCTGCTGGCAGCCGCGGCGGCGCTGACCTGGGCCGTGTACTCCCTGCTTACCAAGCGGCTGCCCGCGTTCGGCAGCGGCGCGGTGGGCGCCTTCTGCCTTGCGGCCGGGGTGGCGTCGCTCGCGGTCTACGCCGCCCAGGCGGGGGCGAGCGCCTTCTCAGGTATCCGGTCCGTGGACTGGCCCATCCTCGCCGCCCTCGGCGTGGGCCCGATGGGGGCGGCGTTCTTCCTCTGGGACGCGGCGCTGAAGAGGGGAGATCCCCGCGTGATCGGTGCCCTGTCCTACCTCACGCCGTTGGCGTCCACGCTGGCGTTGACCGTGATCGGCGGCCGCGGCCTCAGCCCGCTGGCGGGAATCGCCATGGCGTTGATCGTGGCCGGCGCCGCCGTGGGCTCGCTGGGCGGCCGCCTCCCGCGCGGCGAGGGTGCGGGGGTCAGTACGAAAGGCTGACCTGGAAACCGACCGCGCCCTTGGAGTCGACCGTCGGTCGGATGGCCACCGGGCTGGATCGCGGAAGCTCGTCCGGGATGCCCTGGGTCAGGAACCCGGTCAGCACCTGGCCGGCGAGCGCGGTCCCTATGGCGATGCCGAACAAGGTGCGCGTATCCACCGTCGGAGCGAGCCGCAGCACGACGAGGTCCGCAAAGATCCCGGTCAGCGCCCCGCCGAGCGCACCCAGCGCGGTGAGCCCGGTGCGGTAGTCCGGCCAGCGCAGCACGCCCCACAGGACCCAGGAGCCCGCGGCAACGGCCGTCGGGAGCCCGAAGCTCACGACGCTGTTGAACGTCTTGTCCGGGCTTTGCAGCACGAAGGTGAGGAATGCCGAGGTATATGCCCAGGACAGGGCGTAGTTCACCATGATGAAAGCGGGCTGGCCCGACGGGAGCGCCGATCCGCCTGCGAGCGCGTACGCGCCTACGCGGGCGGCCACGGCGGCGACGGCGGCACCCAGCCCTTTGAACCGCACCCAGTTGGGATCTCCCGGCGGGGCGGCAAGGTCGTAGAGGATGGAGAAGTCCAGCGTGGTGACCAGCTGCGCGCTCTCCATCCACAACTCCTGGCCGAACGAGATGTCACGGTCGTGCGAGAGCAGCCAGGAAACCCCGACGCCCGCGCCCGTGGCCGCCAGGCCGCTCAGGCCCAGCACCAGCGTGTCGCTGGTACCGAGAAAGGAGGGCAGTGCCTCCGCCACCGCGACCATGGTCATGAGGTTCAGTATGTAGAAGGGGACAATCCCGCTGCGGTCCAGGCGGCTTGCATACTTTTCCAGCAGCGCTTCGGCCCGGGAGGCAAACGGGCTGCCGGGGTAGAAGTCCACGAGCTGGCGCAGCGGGACGATTGCATCCGAGACGCTGCCCTGCACGATGAGCTCGAGGCCGCGGAGGTACAGCTCGGCGTCCGGCGACAGGGAGGCAGCCATGGGCGGCTCCGCCTGGGCGGCAACCCTCGCCGCAGGCATGACCGAGAGCGCAAGGAGCACGCCCAGGAACCACCCGGCCCTCACGAAGAAAGAAGATAGTCATCCGGTCGGCGGGTCGGGAAGCGGCTCGTGGACGTCCCGCGCACCGCCTGCTACAGTGGCGCAAATGACCGATACGGACATCCTGGTCATCGGGGCGGGAGTCGTGGGACTGGCGGTAGCGGAGCGCCTCTCGCGCAAACCCCGCCGCGTGCTGGTGGTCGAGCGCCACGACGCGTTCGGCCGCGAGACCTCGTCTCGAAACAGCGAGGTGATCCACTGCGGCATGTACTACGCGTCTCACTTCCTGAAGACGCGGCTGTGCGTGCGGGGAAACCCGCTGCTGTACGAGTTGTGCGCCGGGCATTCGATTCCCTTCAGGAAGACCGGCAAGGTCCTGGTTGCGTCGGACGAGACCGAGACCGGCGACCTCCAGGCCGTGCTCGAGCAGGGCCGCGCCAACGGCGTGCCGGGGCTGAAGCTCGTGGACGAGCGGGAGCTGGCGGCCCTGGAGCCCAACGCGCACGGCGTGCGGGCGCTGTTCAGCGCCGAGAGCGGCATCGTGGACAGCCACGCGCTCATGGCGTTCCTGGAGCAGCAGTCGCGCGCGCAGGGCGTCACGTTCGGCTACCACTGCGCCGTCACCCGGGTAGGCGCCGCGGCGCGGGGCAGCCTCCAGGTCGACCTCATCGACGCGGACGGGGAGCCGCTTTCCCTGGCGAGCGACGTGGTCATCAACTGTGCCGGCCTGGGCGCCGACGCGATCGCGCAGTCCGCCGGGATCGACATCGACGCCGCGGGCTACCGCATCTTCCCGGCCAAGGGGGAGTACTTTCGGATCGCGAGCCGCCACCGGGGACGCCTGCACCGCCTGGTCTACCCCGTCCCTTCGAAGGACCATCTTGGAGCGCACGCGGTGCTCGGGCTGGACGGCGGCCTCAAGATCGGGCCGAACTCGATTCCGGCGGAGCTGGGCGACTACTCGGTGGACCCGTCCCACGAGCAGGAGTTCTTCCAGAAGGCGTCGCGGCTTCTTCCGTTCCTCGAGCGGGGAGACCTCACCCCGGACATGGCGGGGCTGCGCCCCAAGCTCGCCCCCTTGAGCGAGCCCCTTCGGGATTTCGTGATCCGCGAGGAGTCCGACCGCGGCCTGCCGGGGCTGGTCGACCTGGTGGGCATGGAGTCCCCGGCGCTGACCGCGTGCCTGGCAATCGCGGAAGAGGTAGAGCGCCTGCTGGGATAGCCGCCCGGCCCGGCGCTACGCCGTCACGGGACGCGCTTCTCCCAGAGCTCGTCCAGGCTTCCGGCCAGCCTGTGTCCCAACGCGTCCCCGGCCCGTGATTCCCTCCAGGGGGTGGTCACGTCGTCCTCGTTCTGGAATACCGCTGCCGGCAGCTCCCTTCCCTGGACCGAGATCGACCCGCCGGTCCCGCGAGGAAGCTGGTCCCAGTCGTCGTGGCGGTACAGGCGTTCCAGCTTGTCGTCCGGCAGCCCATGCTCCAGGATGCTGTGCGGCCGGTCCGGGTTGAACCGCCTGCGGTTCTTTCGAAGGGACTCCTCGTACGAGACGCGAACGTAGAGCACGGAGGCCGCGTCCAGCACGGCGGGACTCAGGTTCTCGAATGCCCCGCGGTAGCCACCGTGCTCGGTCCCCCGGGAGAACTCGATGATCACCGTGCGCCGATGGCGCAGGGATGGCTCCGCCGCCCGCAGCTTGTCGTACTCCAGGCACAGGCGCCGAACCAGGACGTCCCAGAGGTGCTGCCCCGAGAAGTACCCGTCCGGCGTGGTATGAAGCCGCGGGTGGCCCATCTGCTCCAGGATCGAATCCTCCTCGAACCATTCCCACAGCAGCGGGAAGTCGTCCAGCACGGCGGGCTCGGCAACGTGCAGCGCCTGCCGCTCCGCGGCATCCCGCCGTTTCAGGAAATCGATGATCTCGCTCTTGCCCGAGGCGGGCCTTCCCAGCAGGAGAAGGACCGGGATGGAGACGGGGGATCCGGGGTGATCGGCGGCGTGCATGAGCCCGAGGATAGCGCCGCGGTCGCCCGGCGGGAAGCCCGCCGCCCGGAGGGCTTCGTTGCCGGGCGCGCGGGAAGGTCCGGTTTTGCTTGACGAGGCACTGCGCTCGGCGTAGGCTTGGGCCGGTTCGACGTGCTTCAAGCAGACGCGCTTCATCAAAGGAGGATGACCGTGTCAAGGAGAATCCTGGTACTGAGTCTCGCACTTGCCGTGCTCGCGGCCGCGGCGGCCGTGCCGGTGTTCGCCCAGGCGCTGGGGACCGAGCGCAATCCCATCGTGTGGGCCTTCGTTCCGTCCGGTGAGACTTCCAAGGTCTCGGCCGGCGCGCAGAGCGTTGCCGACCTGCTCCATGCAAAGACCGGGCTGTACTTTCGGACCTTTGTCGCCACGGACTACGTCGGCGTCATCGAGGCCATGAAAGCCACGCCGCCCAAGGCGCAGATGGCGTCCCTCGCCACGGCGGCGTATATCCTCGCGGCGGACCAGGGCGTGGCGCAGGCCGCACTGGTCTCGGTCAGGAACGGCAGCGCCTTCTACAAGGGCATGATCGTCACGCGGCCGGACAGCGGCATCAAGACACTGGCCGACCTGAAGGGCAAGACGTTCGCGCGCGTGGATCCCCTTTCCACCAGCGGGTGGATCATTCCCAGCCTGATGCTGAAGGCCGCGGGCATCAACGTGGACACCGACCTGAAGGTGCTGGACGCGGGAAGCCACCCCGGCGTGGTGACCGCGGTCTACACCGGCCAGGCGGACGCCGGCGCGTGCTTCGTGGACGCGCGGACCCTGATCCAGAAGGACCACGCGGACGTCATGGACAAGGTGATCGTGCTCAAGGAGTCCGGCAATATCCCCAACGACGGCGTGCAGTTCAGCCCCGCGGTGCCGCCGGCCCTGCGGGACAGGATCGTGGACGCGCTCCTGTCCATCATGACCACGGAAGACGGCAAGAAGGCCCTCAACACCGCCTACCAGTGGTCCGCGCTGGAGAAGCACGACGACAGCTTCTACGATCCTTTCCGCCAGGTCCTGCAGGCGGCCGGGGTCGGGGCCGACGTCCTTCTCCCGAAGAAGTAGTCACCAGGAGAGAACGGAACGCCCGGGACCGCGCGGTCCCGGGCTTCCCGCCGGCTCCCAGGGACGTCATGCTCGAGGTCCGAAACCTCACCAAGGTCTACCCGGATGGAACCGTCGCGCTTCGGGACGTGAGCTTCAGCGTCGAGCCCGGCGAGTTCCTCATCATCATCGGCCTGAGCGGGTCCGGCAAATCCACGCTCCTGAGATGCATCAACCGGCTCATCGATCCCACCCAGGGCACCATCACCTGGGACGGTGTGGACGTGACCGCGGCGCAGGGCGAGCAGCTTCGCAGGGTGCGGCGGCAGATCGGGATGGTCTTCCAGCAGTTCAACCTGGTGAAGCGCTCCTCGGTCCTCACCAACGTGCTGGCGGGGCGCCTCGGCTACGTGTCTCCCGCCGCCAGCCTGGTGCATCGCTTCTCCGCGGCGGACCGGCAGGCCGCGCAGCGGGCGCTGCAGCGCGTGGGAATCGCCGACAAGGCGCGCAAGCAGGCGCGTGAGCTCTCGGGCGGGCAGCAGCAACGCGTGGGGATTGCCCGGGCCCTCATGCAGCAGCCTCGCATGATCCTGGCGGACGAACCGGTGGCCAGCCTGGACCCGGTGCTGGCGCACTCCATCCTGGGTCACCTGGAGGAGCTGAACCGGGTGGACCACATCACCGTGCTCTGCAGCCTGCACTACCTCGATCTCGTGCAGCGCTATGCGAGCCGCGTCATCGGCCTGAGGGACGGCCGCCTGGTCTGGCGCGGCACGGGGGACGACATCCGCCGCATGACGGACCTGGAGTTCAAGGAGATCTACGGCGAGGACGCGGTGCGCACCGGCGCGGGCCGGCCCCTGGTGGAGGGGGAATGACGTCCGGCGCGGGTCCCGCGGACCACGGGGCAGCCATGGCCGAGGACCTTCCGCCCCTGGTTCCTCCCTGGGCGGCGGGGCTTGCCTCACTGGTGATCCCGGGGCTGGGCCAGGCGCTGGCGCGCTCGGTGTGGCGTGGCGTGCTCATCCTGTGCTCGCTCGCCTCGATCGCGGGCATGCTGGTCTGGCGCATCGCGCTGCTGGGCCACCTGCAGCCCACTCCGCTTGCCATGGTCCGAAAGGCATTCGAGCTGCAGCCGCTGTTCCTCGTGATTGCCTGCGCCTGCTTCGTCGCCTCCTGGGTGTGGAACGCGCGGGATGCCGTGCTGCGCGTGCGCCGGCGGCGCGGGAGCCCGCTCCTGTTCGCGCTGGTCCTGTTCACGTTCTTTGCGCTGGGCTGGCAGATCAGCGAGATCGTGCCGTCCCGGCTGGTGACGGATTTCCCCCAGGCCATGAGACCGCTGGGGCAGGTCATCTGGCCGTGGCAGTCCGCGGTAACGCGCGAGCCGCAGCTGTCCGTGGCAGGGGCTTCCATCACGGTGCCGAAGTCCCCGGGGCCCGGGCCATCCGCGGACCCCGTGACCGCCGGCCAGCCGCATATCGTTTCCGTGCCGAGCACGGGAAACCTTTCCACGCTGGACGACAACAACCAGGTCGTGCCCGGCACCACGCTCGCCGTCACCGGCACCGGGTTCAAGCCCGGGGTGCAGGTCGAGCTGTGGTGGGTGGACCCGCTCAGGAACGCGTTCCGCCTGCGAAAGGGCGGCTCCTACCTCGTGGTAACCCCGGACTCCAGCGGCAACTTTTCGGTGAGCCTTGCCATGCCCTATTCCATCGGCCCGCAGGAAAAAGGCAAGGATCAGCCGCACCGGCTCGAGGCCCGCCAGAACCTCGGGTTCGGCCCCGCGCACGCCAGCGAGGCCCTCGTGCTCACGGTGCAGCGCATGGTGGAGACCATCTTCATGGGCATGATGGCCACGCTGTTCGGCATCATCCTGTCCATTCCCGTGAGCTTCCTGGCCGCGCGCAACATCATGTCCGGCTCCCCGGTGACGCTCGCCATCTACTACGCCACGCGCACGGTAATGAACGTCATCCGCGCCATCGAGCCGCTGATCTGGGCGCTCATCGCGGTGGTGTGGGTGGGGCTGGGACCGTTCGCGGGCATCGTGGCGCTCACGGTGCACTCCGTGGCCGCCCTGGGGAAGCTGTACTCGGAGGCCATCGAGGGAATCGACGCCGGCCCCATCGAGGCCATCCAGGCCACGGGGGCCAACCGCCTGCAGACCATCGTCTACGCGGTGGTGCCGCAGATGATCTCCCCGTTCGTCTCGTTCTCCATCTACCGGTGGGACGTCAACGTGCGCATGTCCACGGTCATCGGGCTGGTGGGAGGGGGCGGCGTCGGGTTCATCCTCGTGCAGTACATCCGCCTGCTGGATTACCGCGCCGCGGGAATCGCCGTCTGGTTCATCGCCGTCACCGTGGCGGTGCTGGACTACGTGAGCGCGGAGATCCGGCGGCGGTTCCAGTAACGAAGGAGGCGGAACGTGGCTCCATCACGGGAGAGGTTTGCGAAGAGCTACGGCCCCTGGGCGCTCGTGGCCGGCGGGTCGCAGGGGCTCGGGGCGGCGTTCGCCGACCAGGTGGCGGCGCTGGGACTGAACCTCGTCCTCATCGCCCGAAGGGCTGGTCCCCTGGAGGAGACCGCCGCGGCCCTTCGCTCGCGCCATGGCGTGCAGGTGCGAACGGCGTCGGTGGACCTCTCCGCGCCCGGATTCCTGGAGGGCGTGGAGAAGGCGGCAGAAGGCCTGGAGATCGGGCTCCTGGTGTGCGACGCGGCCAACTCGCACACGGGACGCTTCCTCGACTCCGACCTCGCGACCTGCCTCAATATCCTGGACACCAACTGCCGGGCGCCGCTCGCGCTGATCCGGGCGTTCGGCGGCCGCATGGCCGATCGCGGACGGGGCGGGATCATCGTGATGTCCAGCCTTTCCGCGTTCTGGGGCTCCCCGTACGTGGCCGTCTACGGTGCCACCAAGGCGTTCCTGGTCAACCTGGGAGAGGCGCTGTGGCGCGAGCTGGGAGACCGGGGCGTGCACGTCACCGTGTGCACCGCGGGCCCCATCCTCACGCCCAACTACCTGGCGAGCATCCCCAACCGCAACGGGCCGTCCCCGCTCGAAATGGCTCCCGAGGCCGTGGCGCGGACCGCGCTGGACGCGCTCGGAAGGAAGCACCTCGTGGTGCCGGGCACACTGAACCGGTTCGCGCGGTTCTTCATGGGCCGGCTGGTCTCGCGCCGGCGGGCCGTGATGCTGCTGGAGCGAAACACCGCGCGGATGTACGGCGGCTGAGCCGCATCCTGGAACACCAAGGAGCACGCACCATGGTCACGGCAGTCACCGGAGCATCCGGGCACCTGGGGGGCAACCTCGTTCGCGTCCTGCTGGAAGCGGGCCGCACCGTGCGCGTGCTGGCGCGCTCGGACCGACGCGCATTCGCGGGGTTGCCCGTGACCGTGGTGGAAGGCGACCTCTCGGATCCCGCCGCCCTTCGGGCCCTGATGGACGGCGCGGAGACGGTGTTTCACCTGGCCGGGCGAATCTCGATTGCCGGCCCCGAGCACGGGCTGGTGGCCCGCACCAACGTGGAAGGCGTGCAGCACATCCTGGATGCCTGCCGGGACCGCGGCGTCCGCCGACTGGTGCACTGCAGCTCCATCCACGC
>Ga0335071_10008244_pt1 | contig 10711 bp, 7 predicted proteins | sample Lox_Sample_15_FD_206724 | JGI IMG/M metagenome (GOLD analysis project Ga0335071, IMG submission 206724) | Soil microbial communities from Loxahatchee National Wildlife Refuge, Florida, United States - Lox_Sample_1.5 | ecosystem: Environmental > Terrestrial > Soil > Wetlands | place: USA: Florida...
CCGGCCGTCCGAGCGGGTGTATTCATTCCGGGGGCGGAGCCGGGCACTTGGGCCCCCCAAGAGGAAGTCTACCGGCGAGCCTGCGAGGAGCGCGTGGTGGTCTGGCTGGAGGACGCCGACACTACCGGCATGTCGGCGATGGCTGCGCCTTTGGTGGTACGCGACGAGGTGGCGGCGGTGGTCTACCTGGATTCCGACGATCCGGCGCGACGGTTCGACGAAGGGCATCTGCAGGTGCTGACGGCGCTGGCCGGGATGGCCTCCGTCGCCTGGGAAAACGCCATGATCCTGGGCTGGCTGCAGGAAGAAAATGAGCGCCTGAAGGCGGAGCTGCAGCTGGAGCACAACATGGTTGGCATCAGCAACAAGATGCACGACCTGCAGCGTCAGATGGCGAAGGCGGCTCCGGCGAACTCTACGGTTCTGATTTTGGGCGAGAGCGGTACCGGTAAAGAGCTGGTTGCCCGCGCCCTGCATCATAACAGCCCGCGCGCAGCAGGGCCGTTCGTTGCTATTAACTGTGCGGCGCTGACCGACACGCTGCTCGAAAGTGAGCTGTTCGGCCACGAAAAGGGCGCGTTTACCGGTGCGATCGCGCAGAAGAAGGGCAAGCTGGAGCTGGCTGAGGGCGGCACCGTATTCCTAGACGAAATCGGCGAGCTTTCGCCCGTTCTGCAAGCCAAATTGCTGCGCGTGTTGCAGCAGCGCGAAATGGAGCGCGTGGGCGGCAACAAGACCATTAAGCTGGACATTCGCCTGGTGGCTGCCACCAATCGCGACCTGGCGGAAGCCGTGAAGAAAGGCGATTTTCGCAAAGACCTGTTCTACCGCCTGAACGTTGTCACGTTGAAAGCTCCGGCGCTCCGGGAGCGGCCCGAGGACATTTTGCCGCTGGCGGAGCATTTCACCAAGAAATATGCCGCCGAGTGCGGGCGGAAGATCGCCGGCCTGTCCCCGGAAGCCCGTGCCTACCTGCAAAGCTACTCTTGGCCGGGCAATGTCCGCGAACTCGAAAACGCGATCGAAAGGGCGGTGGTGCTGGGGTCCACGGACATGCTGCTCGCCGAAGACCTCCCCGACCAAGTCCGGGAAACTCACCCGGCCGCGGTGTCGGCCAGCCTGTACGAGGAGGCTGTGGAGGCCGCCAAGCGTCAGGTGGTGCTGAGGGCGTTCGATCAGGCGGATCACGATCACGAGCAAGCCGCAAAAATTTTGGGCTTGCATCCCAACTACTTGCACAAACTGATTCGCACCATGGACCTGAAGCCGGCATTGAAGCGCGCGCGGCGCTAAACATCCCTAACAAATCGGCTCGGGACGCGTCTGAGACTCATTATGCAGTCCATCCGCCAGGACATCGTTTACGGCCTTCGTCTGTTGGCGAACAAACCGGTCTTCACGGCTGTAGCTGCACTCTCGCTGGCGGTGGGAATCGGGTTGAACACCGCCATGTTCACGTTGCTCAACACAATGCTCTGGGGGTCGCTGCCCTGGAGGGCGCCGGACCGGATCGCGTTTATCTGGTCGATTCCGCCGCAGCACATGGACCAGACCGATTACGTGTCCATTCCCGACTACCTGGCGTACAAAGAGCGCAACCGCTCGTTCGAATCGCTGGACGCGCTGGACCAGGATGTCCGGGATTTTGGCGCGGTAGAGAACGGGGCGGCGGCGGAACGGATCGAGGGGGAGGAGTGCACGCCGGGTCTGCTGCCTGCGTTGGGCGTTCAGCCGCTGATGGGGCGCGTCTTCACGGCAGCGGAGGACGAGATCGATCATCCCGCGCCGGTGATCCTGATCAGTCACCGGCTTTGGCAGCAGCGTTTCGGGGGCGACAAAGACATCCTCAGCCGGACGGTGCTGGTGAATGGCATTAAGACCAACATCATTGGTGTCCTAAAGCCGGATTTTCTCTTGTCCGACGATCACGCCCAGTATCTGGCTCCGTTTCCAATTTTTCGCATGCAGCTTCAAGGCTCGGCCCGATACCTGATGGTCGGCGGGCGTTTGAAGCCCGGCGTGACGCTTGCGCAGGCACAGGCGGACGTGGAGCCGATCGCGCGGCAACTTTCGAACGAGTTCGTGCGGGATAAAGAGCAAGAAGTGCCTTGGGGAGTAAAGGTGGTTACGGCGCGCGAAGCGCTGTTCGGGTTCATGGACAGGCCACTGCTGCTGCTCCAGGGTGCGGTGGCGTTCGTGCTCCTGATCGCCTGCGCCAATGTGGCGGCGCTGCTATTGGCACGGTCGGCATCACGGCACACCGAGGTGGCTATCCGGGCGGCACTGGGCGCGAGCCGCGGGCGCATCTTTGTGCAATTCATTACGGAAAGTGTGATGCTTTCGATTCTCGGAGGAGCGTTGGGAGTGCTCATGGCGTGGTGGGCGGTTCGAATCCTGGTTGCGATGGCGCCTCCGTTCTTCCCGCGATTGGGAGACGTTTCCCTGGACAGCAAGGTACTGGTGTTTAGCGCCGTCGTTTCGCTCGCAACGGGAATCATCTTCGGATTGGCGCCGGCGCTGCACGCCGCGAAGCCAGCGCTGGCCGAAACACTGAAAGACGCGACGCGTGGAGGAAGTTCGGGCGGCGGCCGCCACCGCATCCGCGCACTCCTGGTCAGTGCGCAGCTTGCTCTGGCGCTGGTCTTGCTGATCGGGTCCGGCCTGCTGATCCGCAGTTTTCTGAAGATGAAGGGAGCGGATCTGGGCTGCGATCCGACCGGCCTGCTGACGTTCGACGTACGCTTTCCGGGCGCTCAGTTCGGCAGGATCAGCTCGATCTATGAGGGTGTGCCGCTATGGGAGATCAGCCCCCTGCCGGCAGTCACCCTGCAGCGTGTGTACGAGCGCCTGAAAAGCGTGCCCGGCGTGCAATCGGTGGGCGCCGCCGTACTTCCGCCCATGACGTACGGTCCCGAGACGCCGTTCGAAATCATCGGGCGGCCCACCAACACGGCGGATGCGCCGAGCGCCGTGTATTATCCCGTCACGCCGGATTTCTTCCAGACAATGAAGACTCCTCTGTTGCGGGGACGGGATTTCACGCTACACGACAATGCCGCCTCGTCCTGGGTGGCGATCGTCAACGAGACGATGGCGCGGCGTTTCTGGCCGAACGAAGATGCGATCGGGAAACACATCCGCGTGGATCTCTCTCCCGAAGACCGGCCGCGGGAAATCATCGCGGTGGTGCACGACACGCCCAGCAATCCGCGGCAAAAGACACAGCTGCCCGCCATCTACGTGCCGTTCTTCCAGACCGGAGCCCACACGATCGGCCCGATGAATTTCATCCGCTTTCAGCTGACGTTCCTGCTCAGAACCAACGGCGATCCAATGAGCGTGTTGCCGGCGGCGCGGCGCGCCGTAGCGGAGATCGATCCAAACCGTCCGCTGGGCGATCCACGGACGCTGGAGAGCCATCTGGCGGAGCAGCTTCAATACCCGCGCTACTACTCGATGCTGCTGGGGCTGTTTGCGTCTGTAGCCACGATGCTGGCGGCGGTGGGGATCTACGGGATCATGGCCTATGCAGTGGAGCAGCGCACAAGGGAAATCGGCATTCGCATGGCCCTGGGCGCGGACCGTTGGCGCGTGCTGGGACTGGTGGCCCGGCAAGCGCTCTGGATGATCGGAGCCGGCTTGTTGGTTGGTGTGGCGGGAGCAATGGCACTGACGCGGTTCATTTCATCCGAGCTGTGGGAAGTACAATCGGCAGACGCGGCCACGTACGTGGGCGTTTCGGTGTTGCTGATCGCGGTGGCGCTCCTGGCTTGCATCGTCCCGACGCGCCGAGCGGCGCAGATGGATCCGACGATCGCTCTTCGCTATGAGTAGGCGCGTGCCGGCCTCGCCGGCTATTTGTGCTTCTTCTTGCCCGAGCCTGTGCCCGTGGACCAGTCGTCGCTGGTAGACGTGGTGAGCGACCCATTGATCTCGATCTTTTGGAAAGCGATCTCGATCTCGATATACTCGTTGAGACCCTTCGCAGACTGGTGCTGGCCCGGATCGATGACTGGCCGAACATCGGTAATGGTGGCGTTGGTCAAAACGACTCGAAGCGGGGAGTAGTTGTTTCCCGCGTCCGGATTGGTGAAGAAGTTCAAGTTCAGGATCCCGAACGGCTTGCCCTGGTAAACGTCCACCGGAATGCCGTCGCCGGGGAACCAGCGGATGATGATGGGATTGTGCGGCCGCTTTCCGCCCGGCTTGCCGGAGTTGCCACCCGGGTCCAGCGGGGGCTGCACGCCAAAGCCAAAGCTCTGGAGCTCGACGCCGTTGGACGGGTTCATTGAGGAGCCGGACGACTGCCCGCCTGACTGGCCTCCCGGCACTCCTGACCCGTGAGGGCGTTTACCAACGACCGAGCCGTTGCCGAAATCATACGGCGTTGCCACACCAAAATTGAAGTCACAGACTTCCAAGCCATGGTTATATGGAGTTTTCCGGTTTCCGTGGCTAGCGCCACGCAAAATCGGGATCCACGTGGAGGGGCTCAAATCTTGCCAACCAAGGCGCATGGCGTGCACCTCGCAGAGTCCGATAGCCTTCACGTTCCAATCTTTCGAACTCAATTGCACGTAGATGGGCATTGCCTTCGTCCGGATGATGGCGGGCTGCGTTCGATTGTACATCACGTGCTACGGGATACAGGCGGCAGTGTTAGAATGTTCGGCCGATAGGATGAAAATCACATGAGAGCTTACAAAGTGTGCAGGTTTCTGGCCTCGGCGGCTAGCCTGATTGCCGGATTCGACGCAGGTGCGCGGGCGCAATCGTGGAGTATTACGCTGACCGGCCAATCGATGATCCGTTCCGACGCGCGCGAGCATGCTCCCGACACAGTGCCGGTCATCAAGTCGCTGCTGAAGGGCGACGTGGTGTTCACGAATTTCGAATGCACGATTGTGGACGAAAAGAAGGGGCAATCGCACATGGACGGGCGATTTCTTTCGCCGCCGGAAGCGATGGACGCGCTGCAGTCCTTCGGATTCAACCTGGTTTCGCTTTCCAACAACCATTCCTGGGATTTGAAGGTTCCGGGGATACAGAACACGCTGGAGCGAGCGAAGCGGCTGAACCTGGCTCACGCGGGCACCGGCAACAATATCGCCGAAGCGGTGGCGCCGGGTTATTTCAAGACGCCGAAGGGGACAGTCGCGCTGGTGGCACAGGCGTCTGGATTGATTGAACCAGGCGGCTCGGCCATGGCGAATCGGCCCGGCGTGAATGAGCTACGCGTGGAAGGAGGCAAGCCGAACCAGGAAGACGCGCAGCGGATTTTAGGCAGCATCCGGGAGGCCAGTAAGAAGGCCGACCTTGTGATAGTGTACGAGCACAATCACGTTTTTCCGCACGCGTTCCAGACCATCATGCTGGAGGAGCTGCCGGAGCGGCTGGAGCCACCGGATTGGCTGAAGAAATGGACGCACGACGAGGTGGATGCCGGCGCGGACATCATCGTGATGCACGGAGCGCCGCTGCTGCACGGCGTGGAGATCTACAAAGGCAAGCCGATTTTCTTCGATTTGGGGAATTTCATCTTTCAGGCGCCGCCGATCGACGTCTTGCTGGACGAACCGATTGATTGGGAGAGCGTGGTGGCGTACGTGGACTTTGACGGCAGGAAGCTGAAGGGCATCCAGTTCCGGCCGATTGCGATGAACAAGATCGGGCAGGGGCAGGCCGACACACAGGACGAGCACACAAACAACCTGTTTTTACAGACACGCGGATTGCCGAAGCCGGCGACGGGCGAGCAGGCCCATTACATCCTGGAGCGGCTGGCGGGATCGTCGAAGCCGTTCGGAACGATGGTGGAGGTTCACGGCGAGACTGCGGAGGTCAAGCTCAGCGCGCGGTAGACGCGAGGCGGTTGTACTTCTTCAGCAGGTCGCGCAATTCATCGTGCGGCAGTGCGGTGATTACGGAGCCGTGGGCTCCATGCATCGTTTCCGCGCCGACCATCGCGTTCACGATGGCTTCTTCGGTTGCCTGCACGGTGGCTTCAAACACCGGGTTGATGGAGTCATTCGGCAGCATCGAGACATTCACGGGCGCCTTGGCAGCGGCGGCGTTGGGATTCGCCGTAGAGAAGGCGATGAAGATATCGCCCGAGCCGTTGCCCGAGGTGGATCCGGTGCGCGCGAGGCCCATGGTCGCGCGGCGCGCGAGGCGCTGGACCTGGTGCGGCAGCAGGGGAGCATCGGTGGCCACCACGATGATGATCGAACCAACGTCTTCGCGGTACAGGCCCTGCACCGCGGCGCGCGGTTGATCGCGCAGCAGTTCGGCGCCCACCGGCAGTCCACCGACGCGTAGTTGCCTGCGGCTGCCGCAGTTGCATTGGACCAGGACGCCAACGGTATAACCGCCTTCGCTCGCATCCAGCTTGCGCGATGACGTTCCGATGCCGCCTTTGAAGCCGTAGCACACCATACCAGTGCCACCGCCGACGTTGCCCTCCGGCACCGGTCCGTTCGACGCTACAGCGATCGCCGCATCCACGTCGGACGGCTTCACATGAAATCCATTGATGTCGTTGAGCACGCCGTCCCAGGTTTCGGCGACCACGGGATACGTATAGAAGCCGAGATCGAAGGTATTGGTGCCCGGCTTACGATTGTTTTTCACCAGCCAGTTGAGGAACGCATCGCGCACCACGCCCACGCTGTGCGTGTTGGTGATGAGGACCGGACCATCCAGGAATCCGGATTCTGTCAGCCAGTGCGTGCCGGTCATGTCGCCGTTGCCGTTTTGCGAGAAGAAGCCGCCGAACGCAGGGTCCGACGATGCCTTGCCGCGCGGCCACACCACGGTTACGCCCGTCCGTACGTTGTCGCCTTCGATCAACGTCTGGTGGCCGACTTCAACGCCGGCCACATCGGTAATCGCGTTCTTCGGCCCCGGTGCGCCTTCAAAGGGAACTCCCAAATCGCGCGCCCGCGGCTTGGTTTGCGCCGGGGCAAAACCGACCAAGGTGAGGACAAGAAGTACTTGCACGGTGAGTCGGCACATAGTGTGAGGGATTGTAACATGCGGCGAGCGCAACTTTGCTGGATTATGGTAAGCTTTCGCCACGATGAGCACCAGTACACCTTCCCGGCGCGAGATTCTCGCGGCTCTGGCGGCGGCCCCGCTGCTTCACGCGCAGGCCGGCTCCGACGTATGCTGGCTTGGCGCGTGGGAGATGGCCGAATTGATCCGGCAGAAGAAGCTGTCGGCGCGTGAAGCTCTGGAAGCGCACCTGAAACAGATTGAGCGCGTGAATCCCAAAGTGAATGCCATCGTGACGCTGGTGCCGGATATGGCGCGCGAAAGTGCACGACGCGCTGACGAGGCGCAGGCGCAGGGCGCGACTCTGGGCCCCCTGCATGGGCTCCCCATCGCGCACAAGGACCTGGTGGAAACCAAGGGCATCCGCACCACGTTCGGCTCGCCTCTATTCAAGGACTACGTGCCGAAGGAGAACGATCTGATCGTCGACCGGATTCAACGTGCCGGGGCGATTACGCTTGGCAAGACCAATGCGCCGGAGTTCGGCGCCGGATCACAGACGTTCAACACTGTTTTCGGCGCGACACACAATCCCTATGACTTGAGCAAGACCTGTGGAGGGTCGAGCGGCGGGGCGGCCGTGTCGCTTGCTTGTGGAATGATCCCTATCGCGGACGGCAGCGACACCGGCGGCTCGTTGCGCAATCCGGCCGCATTCTGCAACATCGTCGGCTTCCGCCCCTCTCCGGGGCGCGTTCCGAATCCAAAGGCCGCGTTTGCGTGGTCCACTCTGACTACCTCAGGACCGATGGCCCGGTCAGTTTCCGATCTCGCGCTCTTGCTCAGCGCCATTGCCGGACCCGATCCGCGTTCGCCCATCTCGCCGGCTGAGCCCGGTGCGACGTTCGGACGTCCGCTCACTCGTAACTTCAAGGGCAGCCGCATCGCGTGGTTCAAGGACCTGGGCGGCGTGCCCTTTGATCCGCGCATCCGTGCGGTGGTGGACGGCCATCGGAAGACGTTTGAGAGCCTTGGCCTCGTGGTAGAGGCGGCGGAACCGGATTTCACCGGCGCCGAGTTCGCTTTCAAGACGCTGCGCGCCTGGGGTTCGGCAGCCACTCACGGCGAGCGCCTGCGCGCCAATCGCGCTGCGTACAAGGACACACTCGCGCAGGAAATCGAGGAAGGACTGCGCCTTACCGGCTCCGACGTCGCACGCGCCGAAACTCTGCACGGTCAAGTTTGGCGGCGCTTCCAGGCTTTTCTCGAGAAGTATGAATTCTTCGTGCTGCCGACGACGCAGGTTCCGCCTTTCGACGTGAACGAGCAATATCCAACGGAAGTGAACGGTATGAAGATGGGCAGCTACATCGACTGGATGAAGTCGTGCTGGTACATCTCTACCGTCGGAAACCCTGCCATCTCGGTCCCGGCTGGCTTCACGCCGGAAGGCCTGCCGGTCGGCTTGCAGATCGTAGGACGCTATCAGGCCGATTTCAGCGTGCTTCAGATGGCTTACGCCTTTGAACAGACGACCAACCTTGCGCGGAAGCACCCGCTGATCGCATAGGGCCGCGGGGCACGCGTGCTTCGGGAGTATTATGTGAAACGGGAGGTGAGCTTCATGAACTCCAAACTGTCCGTTCCGGCCGTACTTGGCGTCCTCGCGCTGTCATTCGCGACTCTTCCCGCGCTTGCCCATCATGGCTGGAGTGGGAATCAGGATGAGGAATTCGAATTGACTGGAACTGTCGTCACCGGCGTCAGCCTTGCCGGTCCTCACGCCACGATGAAGATTCGAGACAACGAAGGCAAGGTCTGGGACCTCACCCTGGCTCCGCCGGCGCGTACCGAACGAGCGGGCCTAAAAGAGGGCATTATTCCTATTGGGGCCACTGTAAAGATCCACGGTCATCGCAACCGCGACCTGAACCGCTTCGAGGTCAAGACGGAACGCGTCACCTGGAACGACAAGACGTTCGACGTCTATCCCGACCGCAAGTAGGCGTAGCCCGGAGGCAATTTGTACGAATTCATGGCCTGGCTGCAGGGCTCGGCCCTGGGCCACGCCATGCGCGAATCCGGCATCTGGACGTACGGGGTGGTGAACCTGGTCCATATCCTGGGCGTAGCATCGCTGTTCGGTTCGGTGCTCATCCTGGATTTGCGGCTGCTTGGTGTCTGGCGCGGCGTGGCGCTGGAGGCGATCAGCAGGCCAACGGTGCCCCTTGCGACTGCAGGCTTCGTGATTGCCGCGCTGAGCGGCGTTTGTCTGCTGGCAACGAAGGCAACCGAGTACCTGGGCAATCCGTTCCTTTACATCAAATTTCCGGCCATCGGGCTGGGCGTCCTCAACGTCGCGCTTCTCCAGCGGGTCGGAGCCTGGAAGCAACGCCGCGTGCGGACGCTCACGCCGGGGGAAGAACGCACGCTCGCGTTGTTTGGCGGCGTCTCGCTTATCTGCTGGCTGACCGGGGTTACGGCCGGCCGGATGATCGGGTATTGGTAGCGCTTGCTAGGCGGTAGTTTCTGCGTGGACCGGCGCGGTAAGCGTGAAGCCTTCGTAGCCGTTGGCCACGACCTCGTCGCATTTCTCGCGGTAGACGCCGACGCCGCCGATGTACGGCATGAACACGCGCGGCTTGCCTGGGATGTTGGAGCCCATGTACCAGGAGTTTGCCAAAGGGAACAACGTGGTGTCGCCGACTTCGCGGACGTGATCCACCCAAGCCGTCTCGGCGGCGGCGGTGGCCTCAATGGCAGGATGATGATGCTCGCGCAAGTACGCCAGGCAATCGGCGATCCACTCGACGTGCTGTTCAATGGACACAGCCATGTTGGATAGTACGGACGGGCTGCCCGGGCCGGTGATGGTGAACATGTTGGGGAATCCAGCGATCATGAGGCCGAGGTAGGCGCGTGGGCCCTCGGACCACTTGCCGCTGAGGGCGGCGCCGTTGCGTCCGCGAATGTCCACGGCTGAGAGAGCGCCGGTCATGGCGTCGAAGCCGGTAGCAAAGACGATGCTGTCCAGCGAGTACCCGGCGTCTGAAGTCCGCAGCCCGGTCGGCGTGATTTCTTCAATCGGCGTGGTGCGCAGATCGACCAGAGTTACGTTGTCGCGGTTGAAAGTGGCGTAGTAACCGGTGTCGATGCACAGGCGCTTGGTGGCGAAGGGATGGTCCTTCGGCAGGAGTTTCTCCGCGACCGCAGGATCCTTGACGATCTCCCGGATCTTGGAGTGAAGGAAGCCAACCGCCGTGTCATTGGATTTCTTGTTAACGATGAGGTCGGAGAACGCGCCGAGCATACAGACGCCTCCGCGGTTCCAGCGCTTTTCGTATTCGTGCTCGCGTTCCTCGGCGGTCACCTCCAGCGCCGATTTCTCGTTGCTTTCGATGAGCATGCCGAATGCGCCGGTTTTGGCTTCGTGGTGGTACGCGGCGCTGTTGGTTTGCCAATTCTGCTTCACTTTGTCGGAGAGCGGGATGTTGTGGGCGGGCACGCTGAAGTTGGGCGTGCGTTGAAACACGAAGAGATGGGCGGCCTGTTGCGCGATCATCGGGATGGATTGAATCCCGGACGACCCCGTGCCGATCACGCCAACCCGCTGACCGGTGAAATCCACTCCTGCGTGCGGCCAGCGGCCGGTATGATACATCTTGCCCTGAAATGAATCGCGTCCTTTGATGTCGGGGACCTTGGCGGAGGAGAGGCA
>Ga0335071_10008245_pt1 | contig 10710 bp, 11 predicted proteins | sample Lox_Sample_15_FD_206724 | JGI IMG/M metagenome (GOLD analysis project Ga0335071, IMG submission 206724) | Soil microbial communities from Loxahatchee National Wildlife Refuge, Florida, United States - Lox_Sample_1.5 | ecosystem: Environmental > Terrestrial > Soil > Wetlands | place: USA...
GCTGTAGCCCATCAGCACCCAGATGAGGTACTGGAAGGAGGTGAGCGGGTTGATGTTGATCCCGTTGAAGATGGCAGGGAGGGAGATGAGCGTGATGCTCCCGTTCACCGAAACCATGAACATCTCGATGGTGGTGATGGAGAGGACGATCCACTTGTAGTCGATCCCCTTCTTTACCGCCACGGTCCCGCCGGCCTGGGTGGTTTCCATACGCTCTCCTCCCACACGTTCCCCCGGGATGGTGCCGGGAGATGTAAAATACAGTTTACAGGGTGGATCGCGGAGGACTATAATGATTGCAGTTCCTGCACGGGAAGCTGGATACCCGCAAAAGCGTGGAAACCTTGAAACCTCCCTGAAACGATCACTCCACGAAGGGATCGTTGTGAAATACGCTGATGTCGACCGGATCTACCAAACCCTCTCTCTCGACCAGATCCCCTGGAACAGCGAGACCCCGCCGGACGAGCTGGTCCACTTGGTAAAGGATGGTATGGTCCGCCCCTGCAAGGCAGTGGACCTCGGGTGCGGCGCCGGCAATTACGCGATAGCCCTTGACGGGCTCGGGTTCGATGTCACCGGGATCGACAGTTCTCCCACCGCGATCCGGATCGCACAGGAGCACGCGGAGAAGGCCGGAGCCCGGTGCCGGTTTGTGGTCGCGGATCTCCTCGGGGACCTGCACGAGATACAGGAGATCTTCAACTTTGCCTATGACTGGGAGTTCCTGCACCATATCTTCCCGGAAGACCGCGGGACCTATATCAGAAACGTGCACCGGCTCACCCGCCCGGGCGCGCTCTACTTTTCGGTCTGCTTTGCTGAGAGCGACCCGCAGTTCGGCGGCACAGGTAAGTACCGCACTACCCGGATCGGGACAACGCTGTACTTCTCCTCGGAGGATGAGATCCGGGACCTCGTCTCGCCGTACTTTGCCATCCGGGAGCTCAGGACCGTAGATATCGTGAGCAAATTCGGTCCACACCGGGCGGTGTACCTGCTGGCCGAACGGAGATAAAAAAACCCGTGGACAAACTGCGTACTGATACGCAGCCCTCCTCGTGCGCCACCTGTCCCCCGAGGGGGACGGGGCGCAAAGCGAATGACCCCGCCTATTACCGGCATTCACGCTCTCTTCGGCAGTGCTTGTGCAGGTAATACGGCATCATCGCAATTGGGGGATGCCCAAGCGGCGGGGGCGAAGGCAGGAACTGCCGTAGCCCCCAAGAGCGTGCGTATCATTCGCTTTAGACGTATACTAAGAAAAAGGAGAGATTTTCCCCGCCCTACTTCGCTGCGTGGCGGGGGAAAGCGACCTGCGGGCGGCGGGTGATAAACGAAGCGTCAAGGTTGTTCGCCATCCGGACCGCCATCGCCGCGGGGATCCCGAGTGCCATCATCTCCGGGGGGAGGGAATGGTTCTGCGTAGGGTCCTGCGGGCCCATGAACACCGTATCTTTCGGGGTGTTTTCTGCCAGGCCCGCCGGGAACGTGATAAAGGTCGAGCAGGCAGAGCCCCATGGGACCGTGACCGGCGAAAACGGGTCGTCGCGGTCGAAATGGACAAGGGCTGCCATGTTCCGGATCTGCTCGCCGTTCCCAAAGATACAGAGGGAGAGGACTTTGGGCATGGGATCGGGCAGGGCTTCGCAGGCCTGCACGACGAGATATTTTCCCGGCGGGTGGATCGGCCCGGCAGCAACGGAGCAGCGGTCAACGAGCTCGGGGCTTGCCTTCAGAAACTCCGCTGCCCCGCCACGGACCTCCTTCCGCCCGGTCGAGACGAAGTACTTGATGTCGTCCGGCACCGGGATATAGCCTGTATGGAACAGCCCGCCCATGCAGCAGCCCTCGGTTGCCCCCTCGCCGATATAGATCTCCGGGATCTCCCGCCCGGCCGCCATCCGGTACAGGGAGACCGCAAAACACCGGTTGACCCCGGCCATGGGGGGAATACCCGCAGGCAAGACATCAGTACCATAGACCCCGAGGGGCCGGGTCTGGAGCCGGAATGCCGATGCAAGTCTGGATCCAATCTCGCGGAAATCCGCCTGTTTCATGGCACCACTCCTTTCCTTTCCTGTACCAGGCCCTTCCAGATCGGTCCGTCGAAGACCCCGTCCTTTGCCTCTTCTTCCATCTCAAGGAAAAGGGAGTATGGCACCGCGAACGTGAACATCTGTTCTGGGATGGTCTTTCCCACGTTCTCCCGGGCCGCAAGATCGGTATACCCGAGCACCGCCCGGGGGTGCTCCTTTTTCGCCTCATCATACACGAACGCACCAATCTGCTGGCAGGCGGCCATGGGCGGGACCCGGACCGGGTCAGTGCCCTCACGGACAGCGCCCACGAGCGTAACAAGGCCCGTTACCTGGAGGGGATCGGCCAAAAAGACCACGACCACCGGCTTCTCGCCGGGCTTTACCTTGCTGAGGGGGGTAAAGATCACGTACTTTTCGGCGATATCCGTGATCGGGAGATCAGCGGTCATGAACCTTTTCGCCTTCTCCGTATTCTTGTGGAGGCGTTCCCCATGGAGGAACTTCTCGCGCTCCCGCTCGGGCATATGCTGGACGGTGGCACAGTAGGCCCCCGGGTCCCTGCTGCTCTCTTGTCCCTTCACAAAGAAGGCGGACATGAAGTCCACCCCGGCGCCCCCGAAGGCATCGTAGTACCCGTTCCCGAAGCCGAGGCCGGCCCGGGCACCGGGACAGCCATAGCTCTCCCGGTCAAAGACTGCTGTCTTTCCCTTCATTGCCACCTGGGCAAAAAAGGGCATGATGCAGGCGTGGCCGTGGGGCTTGATCTGGAGCGCCCCTTCGGGCTTGGTGTTGCTCCAGAGGATAGCCACGGGTTCGTGAGCGAGCCCGAGTTTTTCCGCAGAAATGCTCTTCATGGCCGCTCTCCCCGGCTTACTTCATCCAGCCCATCTGTTCGTACCACTCGTACTCGTGGGCGAACCGGTCCTTGTTGTACTTCACGAGCTGGCAGAAGTATTCGCGCTTCTGCTTGTGGATCGCGTCCTGGTCGGGATAGTTGATCTCGCCCCGGATGGCCTGTGCAAGGGTCTTTCCCAAGGCATGGGCATCTCCTTCCGCCCTCCCCAGGGCCGAGGGGTCCCGGCCGATTGCCACGCCCACCCCGCCCACGATGTTCGCGCCAAGCGTAGTAAGGGTCTTGTTCATGTACCCCATCACCTCGTTCTCGCCGGCACCGCCCGCCGTGCAGACCGAGCACCCGAACTTGCCGGTAAACATCTGGCAGTGGATCGCGTCCGCCATCCGGTCGAAAAGCGCCTTCATCGGGGCCGGCACACTGTCGATGTAGTTGGGGGCCCCAAGAACGATCCCGTCAGCGTTCATCATCCGGTCAAAGAGATCGGAGAAATCGTCTAAGAGCGTGCACTCGCCGGTGGCATAGCAGGTACCGCAGGCCGTGCAGTACTCGATGCGCAGCGCATAGAGGTCGATGAATTCGGTTTCCGCACCCTCTTCCTTTGCCCCGTCAAGCACGGCATTGGTGAGCCGGAGGGTGTTGCTGTCCTTTCCGCGGGGGCTTGCGTTTATTCCGATAACTTTCATGATTATCTGCTCCTTGTAAAGAGGGGAATCAGAGAATGATGATAATAAAGGTATTGACTTGATCCCGGGGATTCCCGGACCGGTCAAAAAAGAGGGGGCGGGTTACTGCCCGGCTGGCGTTGTCATCATGGCCATGGTCTGGTTGCCATGGTGGAATGTCCCCGCCGGGAAGAGTGCAGCCCGGAGCTGGTCCGGGGTCACCCCGAGCTGGTTGGCGGCATCGGTGAAGTTGATCCGCTGCCCATTCGTAGGCGTGAGGGCATCTTTCAGGTTCTGCTCGGGGACGCCAAGCTGGGCAGCTGCCGAGCTCATCAGGGTCTCGTTGCTTAAAAAGTTCGGACTGCCGCTGAACTGGTGGCTCCCGTAACTGCCGTTCCCGGCATAGGTTCCGGTCGGTGATGCCTGCTGGCTGCCTGCGGCAGCGGCGGGTGCGCTGCCGGTATCCTGCGTGCACCCTGCCACAAGTACCCCGGCAAGAACCAGGGACACGGCGAGGAGCATCATGGCTGATAGTGTGAATCGTTTCATGGATAGATACCTCCACAAAGACACCCGGACGGGTGCTGTTGTAATGTATAGATTACATTTTGTAATATAAAACTGTGAGGTACCACCCTGTTCCCGGGACCGGAAGGGCAGGTAATACTGGGGGAAATGGCGTATCTGAGAGGTCTGAAAGGAACGCAAATGCGCCGGGAAAAAAGGATTAGCGGTCGCTGACCTTGTCAACGACCCGCACGTTGTCGCCACGGACCGTGATCGGGATGGGGACCACGCTCTCGTACAGCTCCACCGTGATCTCTTCCTTGGCGGAATCGACGCGCTTGACCACGGCCTTCTCGCCCTTGAAGGGCCCGGCGATAAGCTCGACAATCGTGCCCTCATCAATACCAGAGACCACGGGCTTGGGGATCAGGAAATGCCCGACCTCGGCAAGGGTGGTCTGGCCCTTTGCGACCGCACGTGCATGGGCGATCATCTCTACGAGCTGCTCGATACGGTTGCGCTGCTCCGGGGTCTCCACCAGGACGTACCCCTGGAGTTCGTTGGGGACAATGATTGACGTGACCTTGATATCGGTCGCCTTCGTCTCGATCGCCTTGAGGATATTGTCGGCAACGGTCCGTTCCTGCTTGGAGGTCGTCTTGATGGCAAAGATCCGGTTATTGAAGACCTCGGGGGCGGCAGGGGCCGCTGGCGCCGGCGATACGGGGGTAGGTTCTGCTGTCATGGCAATCAGGATCTAGAATCCCAGCAGTTTCTTGTGTTCGAAGAACAGGTAGATGATGAATCCGATCAGCCCGATGAGGAGGATCCCGGCCGCTGCTACGGTCGCGATCTTGGAGAACTCCTCCCGGGTGGGTGTGCGCGCGAGTTTCAGGACCCGGATGTACTTGCGGAATAACTCCTCGTGCACATCGACTTTGATATCAGGTTTCGATATTTCCATAACTGCTCACTTGAGAAAATCAATCTCGTACTGTTTCTGTACTTTGGGGGTAAGCTTCTCATTGCGACCATATATTTGTGGCGACCGTACGCCCGTGACCACAAGGAGCGTGCGCATCTTGTTCTGCATCGTCGGGTCAATCTGCGCACCCCAGATGATCCGGGCATTCTGGTCAACGCGCGAATAGACTTCCTGCACCACACCTTCGGCTTCCGCCATGGTCATGTCGGGGCCGCCGACCACGTTTACGAGCGCCGCAGTGGCGCCGGAGATATCCACGTCAAGGAGCGGTGAGCGGATCGCTTTCTTGACCGAGTCTGCCGCCTTGTCCTCTGAATCGCTCTCTCCCATGCCAATCATGGCAACGCCGCCGCGCTCCATGACGGTACGCACATCGGCAAAGTCGAGGTTCACAAGGCCCGGCATCGTGATCAGTTCCGTGATGCCCTTGACTGCCCGCATGAGCACCTCGTCGGATACCTTGAACGCCGCGGAGAGAGGGAGCTTGGGGACAACCTCGAGCAGGCGGTCGTTCGGGACCACGATCACGGTATCAGCCACATCCCGGAGGCGTTCGAGGCCGGCTTCCGCGTTCTCCATCCGGATCGCACCCTCGGAGGCAAAAGGCAGGGTGACAACCGCGATGGTGAGTGCACCTTCTTCCCGGGCGGACTTGGCCACGACAGGGGCGGAACCCGTACCGGTACCGCCGCCGAGGCCGACCGTGATAAAGACCATGTCGCAGCCGGAGACGATCGCTTTGATATCCTGCTCGTTCTCGAGCGCGGCTTCCTCGCCGATCTGCGGGATGGAACCGGCGCCGAGGCCCCGGGTCCGCTGGCGGCCGATCAGGACACGCTGGTCGGCGTGGGTGCGGATCAGGTGCTGGGCGTCCGTGTTGATGGCCACGAGCTTTGCACCGTGGATACCCTCTTCCATCATGCGGGTGACGGTGTTGGACCCGCTGCCCCCGCAACCGATCACGGTGATCTCCGTCTTGAGTTCGCTTAAGATCTGATCCAGATCCTCGTTATTCTGCGAGGACGCTGCAGTCTCGTCTCTCGCCTTGGTAAGTGCCTCTTCAACAATAGACCTCATGAGTAGTTCTCCAGTCCCGGGATGTGGATTCTGGTTTCGGAGATGACGGCCACCCGGTCGGGTGTAATCACCCGGCCATCGAGCTCCACGGCCTGCCCGGCGGCAAGCTGGCGGTAGGCAGGTCCGGCCGGCACCCCCAGTTCGCGCGCCCTGGCGGGGTCGAACCGGACCCTTCTGATGACCAGATAATCGTTTTCCGTCGCTGTGCTTTCCTTATTACGTATGTTTTTTACGCACAATGTATTTAAAGCATGTATTATTTCCGAAGAATGTTGAGAAAACGCCACGAACTGCGGCAATAACCGGTTGTCCTGCGTGGCAAGATGGGCGACGGGGAGGCTGGAAAACCCGGCGATCAGGTCAGCCTCACCGGCCTTTGCAGCTTCCCTGACGAGCACCGGGTCAAGGGAGATAAGGGCAAGCGGCCCGTTGCCGGCAAGGGCATGGATGTAGCACCGGGTGCCGGGCTCCACAGTACTGGCCAGGTCCCGCACCGCACAGAAGGTCTCCCAGGGAAACCTGCCCAGCGAGGCGATCTCACTTTCCGAGAGGCGCGGGATCCCGAGCCCGTCAAGGATGCCGGCGATGCGGTCAAGGTCGCCCCGGTCCAGGGATTTTTTGTCGATATATGCAGCCACCGCCCTGCTCTGCCGGACCATCTGCTGCACCATCCCGCGGTCAACGGCTCCGATTTGGCGCCGGGAGCTTGCGATATGGCCGAATGCCCCCCGGGTAGAGAGCGCGATCTCCGTCTCCCGCACCGCATAGTGCGTCCCGCCAAACCCCACCAGCGGGACAGCATCGGGAAGGGCCGCGGCATCCAGCACCGCTTCCGCCACCGCCCGCCCGGCCGCAGGATCGGCCCATTCCCGTTCGGTGCTCCCGATCTCGATAAAGAACGAGGGATGGGAGAGCGTGGTCGGGCCGTGGTGGGTGACCTCGTACGAGACCCTGTACCCCTCTGGACAGTGCCGGGCAAGCGCCCGCAGGGCTGCCTGCATCATGGCGGGGGCTGCCGGGGCAAGCACCCGCGGGTTCCCGCCCAGCTGTGCCTCACTGAAATTACCGGTGGCATGGACGGTCAAAACCGGCACCGGGTTGACGCTCGAGTGCCGGGAGAGGAAGACCACGAGATCGCAGTCGAGACCGGCATCGACACCTTCGGCATGGATGAGCCTGCCTGCCACATCGACAAACTCATAGATCCGTTCCCGGGTTCTGCCCGGATCTTCGGCAAGACACTGTTCGATATGGTGCCTGATGTTACAGCCCGCCACATCATCGCGGGAGTTGATCAGCGCAACCTTCATGATCCTACCGTAGGTTGTGCGCTACAAAAAGCCTCACTCTGATCCCGGGACCGGTACAGGTTCAGAAATGCTATGATGCTTGAGCGTGCACTCCTGTGGTACCATGAACGAAAAAGCCATTGAAGCTGCATTTGTACGGGAGAAGATCGCCAAGGTGATCACCTGCGAGCAGGCATTTGCGATTGCAGAAAAATACGGCATACAAAAAGATGCACTCAGCGCCTATTGCAACGCGAACGGGATCAAGATCCGGGCCTGCCAGCTGGGTTGTTTCAAATAATCCCGTGCCCTTTTTCCCCCGCAGGCTATGAGACCGCGGGAAGCGATATTTCCCCGTCAGAATACATAGATTAAATAATTTATTTAATATGGACAGCATCTATCCGGATACATACCAGGGGAATTTTCATGGCTCAGACTATCTCCCTTCTCTGTATCGATGATGAACCCCTGTTCCTGGATGCCTTCAAGGCACGGCTCGAGCAGGAGAAAGACCTGGCGATCACGACGACCATGTCCGCTACCGAGGCGCTGGACCTGCTCAACCGCCAGTATTTCGATGTGATCGTCTCCGATTACTCGATGCCTGAAATGGACGGGCTTGCCCTCTTAAAGGAGGTCCGGGCACGGGGAGGCCAGTCAATCTTTGTCATGGCAACCGCAAAGAGGCTCGCGCATATCGCCCGCGATGCCCTCAACTCCGGTGCCGATTACTACCTGCAGAAAGGCGCCGATATGGCAGGGGAGGTCGCACGCCTGGTCGATTTCATCCGGGTCCGCGTCCCGCAGAAGAACGCCGAGTACGAACTGATCGCCTGGGCCCGGTTCTATAACTCAATCGTGGATGGCGGGGTAGATCTCGTGGCAAGGATCAAGGCGGACGGATCGTTCACGTTTGTCAACGAGCGCTGCGTCCACCTGTACAAGAAACCCTACCGCCAGATGGTCAAGGAGAACTTCTTTGCCTTTATCCCCGACAGCGAACGCGGCGAGATCCTGTCCCGCCTCCAGGCACTTACCCCGGATAAGCCGGACTGCATTCTCCTGCACCGGGTCATTGCCGGGGACGGGAGGAGTGTCCTGCTCGAATGGGCCTACCACGGGTTCTTCTCCCCTGCAGGCGCGATCCAGGAGTACCAGGCGGCCGGCCGGGACACCTCAGGTCTGATACGGATCGGCGCAGGAGCCCCGGGAGAGGCAGAAGCCGCGATCTCCGCCGCATCAGAAGGAGAAACGGTCAGTGCACCCGCGGAAAAAGCAGAGGAGTGGAGCGACCTGATGGCCACGCTCCAGTCGCTCGATGCCCCGGTCTTTGCAATCGATACAAAAGGCGTCATCATTGCCTGGAGCGCAAAACTTGCCCAGCTGACCGGGGTCCCCGCAACCGAGATGATAGGAAAGGGTGGCCAGGAGTATGCGGTTCCCTTCTATGGCAAGCCCGGACCCATGCTGATAGACAACGTGATCCGGACGCCCGGGAGCAGGGCGGACCGGATTATTCCCGCGGCCCAGAAGGCAGGGGACACGATTATCGGTGAGAAAGAGCACGTGGCGATCCGGGGCAGGCCCATGATCCTGCAGGCCAAGTGCTCGCCTCTCCTGGATGCAGACGGCAAAATGATCGCGGCAATCGAGGCGATCACGGTGAGCGAGGAAGAGGTGCAGACCACAGGCCCGAGAACCGAAGAATATCTCGGAGGGATCTCGAGCCTGACCCTGAAGACGGTAACCGAAGGTGTGAGCGGCGCTATTGCCGGCGCGCTTGGATCGGCCATGGGCGGGTTCGGCATCTATGCCACCTCCCGCAGGCTCTTTATCATCCGCAACCCGGACTTCGATGTCAGCGCACCGCAGGCAGGGGTCCAGTTTGGCACGTTCCTCATGGACGAGCTCTTTGGGACCTCTGCCGATACCCGCCAGAAAACCCTCGGTGAGCTCGAAAGCCTCCGGGTCTTTGAGGCGGAGAAGGGAGAACTCGTAAAGATCGTGTTGAAAAGGCCGGTCCTCCTCTCGGGATACCTCGACATCAGAAAGACGGACGGGACCAGCTTCCGGATGTATATAGATCACAAGAAAGCGTACACCTATATCGAGAATCTGCTCGAAATGTTTGCACCCGACGTGATCAGCTTCGAATAGCCCAAAATCTCTTTTTTGGTAAAACCCGGGCAGAAGATACCTTACATAGGCCGGCTGGTACCCATGGCATCGCATCTTTGACCTGTCTGCCCCAAATGAAATTCAGGTTCACTATAAGGAGAACCGGTGACACCCTGCAAAAAAAGGGCACGGTTATGTCACAAAGACGTACGTGAACAGGTAGAACCCGATGAGCGGGAGAAAAAGGCAGAGATAGAGCGGGCGGTTCCATCTCCAGATCGCAAGGCCGTCCATCGTCTCGATCGGAATAAGGCTGTACACGGCAGTGACGAGGTTGATGCCAAACCCGATCCCGCCGGCTACCGCGAAGACACCTCCCAGCGTGATCAGGTACAGGAACACAAACATCAGGGCAATACTCACAAGGGGGCCGGCAACCATCTCGATACCTTCCTCACGGCGATCGTCCTCCTTTTCACCCCGGTTCACCAGGTTCCGGTAGGTCTGGGCAAAGGCGTTGCCATACAGCCACGCAGTGACAAACATGATGATGGTCCCCAGTCCCCAGAACCGGGTATCCGCATCATGACCGTGCCGGGTGGCAAAATACCGGTGAGCCATATCATGGAGCACGACCGAGACTGCCCCTACGGCAATATAGATCAGGACCATCTGGAGCGTGAGCGCCGCACGATCGGCGAGGAGGAACGCGAGGGCGATCATGATCACTGCTGCTTCAATGATCAGCACTTCCGTGGCTGAGAAACCGAAGAAATGCTGCTCCAGCTTCCGGGCCTCGATCTTTCGGATCTCGATCTCCTTGTCACTGAGCTTTTCCACGGCGTGGCCTCCTGCAAGGTCCGCGAAGAATTTTGCTACCCTCGGGAGGAACTGGGCAAGGGCGCTGATATTTGCGATGACAACCTGGACAAGAACGACGGCAAGGCTGGTGAGGATCGCAGCAACCGCCATGAACTGCTGGGGGATGATCCCGGCCGTCGGCAGGTTCTTTTCCGTTGTGCCGCGGGCCTCCCGGATCAGATCAACGAATCCTTTGGGTTGCTCCCCGGAAGCGGGGGTCTGGCCGGCAGGAACTGCTGCCTGCAGGGCGCTCACCCGGATAAGATCCTGGCGACTGAGGGTGGCCTCACCATAGGGGTTCCGGGCGTGG
>Ga0335071_10008246_pt1 | contig 10710 bp, 11 predicted proteins | sample Lox_Sample_15_FD_206724 | JGI IMG/M metagenome (GOLD analysis project Ga0335071, IMG submission 206724) | Soil microbial communities from Loxahatchee National Wildlife Refuge, Florida, United States - Lox_Sample_1.5 | ecosystem: Environmental > Terrestrial > Soil > Wetlands | place: USA...
GATTTTGGGAGTATCCTGCGCCACGCGCTGGATCTCAGCCAGGATCTCATCCGGGAACGGCACCACGCCGCCCAGCCGCCCGTAGAACTCGATCGGCGTGCGCCCGTTGACGGCCAGGCGCACATCTTCGAGCATCTGGCCGGAGTTCATCTCAACCACCAGTAAAGTCTTGACTTTCGAAGCCAGCTCGGCCACGCGCGCGTACGGGTATGGAGCCACCGTCACCGGCCGGAACAGGCCGACCTTGAGGCCCTGTTCACGCGCAGCCCGGACGGCAGAAAGCGCCACCCGGCCGGCCGTGCCGAAGCCGACCACGATCACTTCGGCGTCTTCCAGGTAATATTCCTTGTAGCGCAGCTCTTTTTCCTGGATCTCCTGCCAGCGCTTGAGCAGGCGGATGTTGGTCTTTTCTTCGTCCGGCGCTTCCAGGTAGATCGAGGAAAGCACGTTGCGCGGGCGTCCCAGCGCGCCGGTGGTGGCCCAGGGGAATTCCCTGCGCTTGACCGGACGCATCGGCGGCAGCTCCACCGGCTCCATCATCTGGCCGATCGAGCCATCCAGCAGCAGGCAGGCGATGGTGAGGTACTTTTCGGCCAGGTCGAAGGCCAGCGGCAGCAGGTCCACCGCTTCCTGCACCGAGGCGGGCGCAAGCACGATCGGGTGGTAATCGCCATGCCCGCCGCCCTTGCAGATCTGGTTGTAATCGCCCTGGGAGGGGGCGATATTGCCCAGGCCCGGCCCGCCGCGCATCACATTGACCAGCACGACCGGTATCTCCGTCCCGGCAATGTAGGACAGGCCCTCCTGCATCAGGCTGATGCCCGGGCTGGAGGAGGAGGTCATGACCCGCGCACCCGTGCAGGCAGCGCCATAGACCATGTTGATCGCGCCGAGCTCGGCTTCCGCCTGGACGAAGGCCCGGCCAAGTTCAGGCATGCGGCGTGAGAGCCATTCCAGGATCTCGTTCTGCGGAGTGATGGGGTAGCCGAAATACGCCTCCAATCCGATCCGGACGGCGGCCTCGGCAATGGCCTGGTTTCCTTCCCAAAGTTCACGCGCCATAACCGCCTCCCGCCTTGGCCATTTGGGCTGCGGGCTTGGTGACCTCACGGTAGACCGTGATGGCCGCATCCGGGCAGACGATGGCACAGATAGCACACCCGGTGCAGCCATCTTTGAAGACATGCGCCGGGTGGTAGCCTTTAGGGGTCAGACGCTCTTTATCGAGCGCCATTACCTGTGGAGGGCAGGCTGTGATGCATAGTTCACAGCCTTTACAGTACAGATCGTTGACTTCAATCCATCCTTTTGCAGGCATCGATTGGGTCTCCTTAATTGAGATATGGTACGCGGCTTTGCGCGTCAGTACCAGTAATTAGATTATGCTGTTGTCTGACAAACGCGGGTAGTGCCATGCGTCATCTTTCGGTGATACAAAAATCCTGTCCGATTCATTAACCCGAACCGGATTATTTGGGTGTGGAGGGTTGGAAAATTCATCAGGGCTTGTAATTACTCAGCCGTACTGAAAATAGACCGAAAAAAGGCTGCGCAGGTAAACTGACTGAACAGTTAACAGGGTTTTATCTTTTTATAGCGAAAATGGCTTAGCCCTGGAGAATCCTAAAAACCGGTTCGACAATTTATGCAAGTGGATGTAGAATGAAAGCGATTTATCCATCCCATACAGAGGATGCCATGGTCGATACCAAGTTTCCTTATCAAATCGTTATTTTCACACAAGACCATTCCATCTCCGGCGGTCTGTTCCTGCACGAGCAGCGCTTTTCGGATTTCCTGAATGACCGGCGGGATACCACCATCATGCTGCGCAACGCCAGCGTGGCCCGCCTGGAAGACCCCGCCAAGATCATCGAAAAATCGCCCATCTCCATCATCCCCAAGGCGGGCCTGGTGCTGGCCTTCGAGCCGCCCCAGAAGACCACCCCGCAGGGCCGGCAGTATATCAAGTATCCCAAGCAGAAATATGACGTCTTCCTGGCGATGGACAACCTGGAGGTGCACGGCAAGCTGAACGTGCAAGGCCCGCTGAACTTGCGCACAGCCATCACCAACATGTCCGAGTCCTTCATCCCCATCACGGAGGCGGTGGTGGCGCTCAAGGCCAACCCCAAGCTGATCATCAAACGCGAGGCGGTGCTGGTGAACGTGCAGCGCATCCGCTTCATCGGCGAGCTGCAGCCGGCCGCGCCGGCGGAGGAAAAGGGGCCCGGGCAGTAATTTAACCGGAGATACCCCAAGAGCCGGGCACGATGTGAATGGGGATAAATGGGATGGTAGGATGAAAAAATCGATGGAAAAGAGGAACTTCCGAGGCAGCAGGCCCCGGAAGTTTTTGTTTAGTTCTTTGGGCTTCCCGTTCCTGGCGTGAAAAGGTTGTGAGACTGCAAAAGGTGAAGAAAAGGCCAGGAATTGCTCACCACCAAGGCACCAAGGCACGAAATTTTGGATAAAAAAGCATGGATTTTCGTGTCTTCGTGACCTGGTGGTATATTTCCACAGTCAAACCGGAAGAGCCGCTCTTTGCAAAATGGGAGAGAAAGAACGCGGTTGGCGCAGATTCAACCGATTTTCACGGATGTAGGGAAGAAGAAATATGCTAAACTAGAAGTATGGATACTCGCTTTATCAGTCTACGCAGCAAGGTCGAGCCGGTATTAAGGCCGTACGCCCGCAGGATTTCCGTCTTCGGTTCGTATGCACGCGGCGAGGCGACTCCGGAAAGCGATGTGGATCTGCTGGTGGCGCTCAAGCCATCCGAAAAAAGACCGCCGCTGGGCCTGTTTGAAGTGATCCGGCTGGAAAAGGAACTGGAAAAAAGACTGGGATGCGAGGTGGATCTGGTTACTGAGGATGGTCTAAATCCCCGTATACGCTCCAATGTGGAAAAAGACAGGGTGGTATTATATGAAGAAGTATGACGACACCACCAGACTCGGCCACATTTACGATGCCATTGCCCGCATTGAATCTTATGTCAACAAAGTAGACAAATCTACTTTCCTGTCAAATACCATGATGCAGGATGCTGTTGTCCGGCAGTTGGAAATCATTGGCGAAGCAGCCCGGAATATTTCTGATGATTTAATCGAAAAACATCCTGAACTCCCCTGGTTTGAAATGCGCGCCATCCGCAATAAGATTGTCCATGATTATCTAGAAGTCAACACAGAGATCATTTGGGATACTGTCAAGAACGATTTACCATCACTAAAACCATTGATCGCAAAATTGCTGGGGGAATAATCTAAGGAAACTACCTCCTGGAGTCTGAATATGCCTACACCCGTCATCATCGATGCCATCCGTACACCCATCGGCGCGCTGGGCGGGGCGCTGGCCGCCGTGCGGCCGGACGACCTGGCCGCGCTGGTGATCAGGACCCTCATCGAGCGCAACCGGCTCGACCCGGCGCGGGTGGAGGAGGTCTACCTGGGCTGCGCCAACCAGGCCGGCGAGGACAACCGCAACGTGGCACGCATGGCGCTGCTGCTGGCGGGGCTGCCGGTCAGCGTGGCGGGCGTGACGGTCAACCGGCTGTGCGCCTCCGGGCTGAATGCGGTCAACCAGGCGGCGCGCGCCATCCGGGCCGGCGAAGGAGACATATTCATCGCCGGCGGGGTCGAGTCGATGAGCCGGGCGCCCTACTCGCTGCCCAAGGCCGAGAGCGGCTACCCCTTCGGCAACCTGACCGCCTACGACACCGCCCTGGGCTGGCGCTACCCCAACCCGAAGATGCAGGAACGCTACGGCACCGAATCGATGGGCGTGACGGCCGAGAACATCGCAGCGGAACGGCCGCACATCACGCGCCAGAAACAGGATGAATTCGCCCTGCGCTCACACCAGCGCGCCATTGCCGCCATCGATGCGGGCAAGTTTGCCGAGGAGATCGTGCCGGTGTCCATCCCGCAGCGCAAGGGCGACCCAAAAATAGTGGATACGGACGAACGCCCGCGCCGGGACAGCTCGCTGGATAGCCTGGCAAAACTGAAGCCGTCCTTCCGGAAAGACGGCGGCACGGTCACGGCCGGCAACTCTTCCGGCCTGAACGACGGGGCCGCCGCCCTGCTGGTGATGAGCGAAGAAAAAGCCAAAGAACTGGGGTTGCAGCCGCTGGCACGCCTCGTTGCATCTGCGGCAGCCGGGGTGGCGCCGCGCACGATGGGCATGGGGCCGGTCCCGGCCACCCGCAAAGCGCTCGAACGGGCCGGCTTGCAGTTGAAAGACCTGCGCCTGGTCGAATTGAACGAGGCCTTCGCCGTGCAAGCGCTGGCGGTGATCGAAGAACTGGGACTGGACCCGCAGATCGTCAACGTCAACGGCGGGGCGATCGCCCTGGGACACCCGCTGGGCTGCTCGGGGGCGCGCATCCTGACCACGCTGCTGTATGAGATGAAGCGCCGGAGCGCCACAGCGCCCCACCCGTATTATGGCCTGGCGGCGTTATGTGTGGGCGTGGGCCAGGGCGAAGCCACCATCGTCGAATGGCTGTAGCAACGACTTAAGTCGTTACTACGAACCCAACCGCCATGCTCGAATGGCCGGGTAGACACGCCGCATGATAAAGAAATGCAGCGGCTGCTGGAACGGGTGGTAACCTTGCTGGAAGAAAATAACCACTTATTGAACCAGCAGTTGGCAGGCAAACAGCCCGATGAGAAACCGGAGACAAAGCATTCAATTACATAACATGAAAACCACCGGCAAAGGTTCCCCCAGGCAAAAAACAAGCAAGACTTGGTTCTTCAAACTTATCATCCTGCTTGCATTGACATGCCTTGTCACAAGCTGCCAGGCCACGAGCGTAAATAGCCACCAAACCGTTACCATCCAGGAACTGGAACAACAGCCAATCGGTCAAACAATTATCCGCCGCATATCCCTTGATGCCCCGTCAGAACAGCACACCCATTGGAAATCGTACCCGAATATCAACTGGGTGAGCCAGATTGCGCTCGATCGAAACGGAGCCATATGGACGGCAGGGCGAGGTGGGATCACTCACTGGAACCCTCACAATAACAGCGCCGAAACCTTCAGCGCCTCCGATGGGATACCGGGTAATGATATAACCGCCCTTGCCATCGGCATTGACAACAAGCTATGGTTTGGCACGCACTCCGGCCAGATCGTCACATATTCGAATGGGATATTTACGCCCCTGCCAGGCAAATTTGGCGATACTATCATCTGCCTAGCAGTCTCGCCGGATGGAACATTGTGGATTGGCACGAACCGGGGCATGTATAGCTATGATGGAAAGAACCTGCAAAAATATTCCACCAGCCAAGGCATCCTGGATGACAGCATCCAATCGATCACAGTAACCTCACAAGGTGCGGTCTGGGCCGGTGTTATGGGTGGAGTTTCACTCTTTGACGGAAGAAACTGGAAAAGCATAAAACTGACCAAAGGAGAATTTATTTCCAATATCCTGGAAGCCCCAGACAAGACTATCTGGCTGACATCGGCGCGCCGACTGATTCATTACGATGGGCAAACCTGGAAAACCTACCCCATCGAAAAGACCCTCGGGGATATTGATGCCATAAATATCGGCCCGCAGGGAACCATCTGGTTGGGCAGCATGGCTTCCGGATTAATCAGGTTCGATGAAGAAAACCAACGGTTCATCAAATATCCTGTTGCGGATATTTCAAGCATGGCCAGTGACCCCAATGGCGGTCTTTGGTTGGGTACTTATGATAAAGGAATCGCATTTTTCGAAGGGCGGGATCTGGAGTTCTACCAGCCGGAGAATATGCCAATCAATAATTTTATAACTTCCAGCACATTATCAGCGGATGGCAGCTTATGGTTCGGCACGGACCAGGGTATAGCCAAATTTGACGGGGAGAAATGGCAAAGTTACACGACCGGGGACGGGCTGGCAAGCAATGCCATCCTGAGCATGGCGGCTTCACCGGATGGCTCCATCTGGTTCGGGACAGAAGCCGGTATATCCCATTTTGATGGAATCTCCTGGAAAACATACAACTCTTTGGATGGTTTATCAAGTGATCGAATAAGCGCGGTGGCTATCACACGAAATGGAACCGTCTGGTCGGTTTCCAAGAACAGTCTGTATCAATTCGACGGAACCCACTGGAATCCCATAACCTTACCCTCGGATGTGCCCATTAATTCCGTTAACGCGATTACGGCCGGAGCCGATGGCAGTTTATGGGTCATTACCACGATGGGAGTCTTGCGTTTCAATGAAAATAATTGGATGACCATGCGATTCCCCGGCCAGGAAAGCGCGGCGTGCCTGGCGACTTCTGACAAAGGAGATGTATGGATTGGCACGCTTGAATCCGGCATCTTTTATCTGGACGGGAAGCTGTGGAACCAGGCTGCCATCGAAAATGTTCAATCGGTTTTAATCGATCAAGCCGGGCAGGTGAATGTAACCACCAAGACGGGCTTTTTTTCCATCACTGGACCATATTGGCGAATGTATACAAAAACGGAAGGCTTGCCCAGCAATACCATTAACAAGATCGTTATTTCCGGGAACGGCAATGTCTGGGCTGCGACGGATAAGGGAATATCAAACCTGAATGGGAAAAATGCATGGATAAATTATTCGGAACAAAACGGCTTGGGGAACGATTTTGTTCAAACATTGGTACTTGATCAACAAGGCCGGGTGTGGGCGGGGATGCCCCTGGGCGGAATATCCGAATATGTACCCTAGGGCTTGCAATGTGCCGGTGTAGGCAAGCGGCAAGAAAAATGATACACTCGAAATACTGAACGCGCTGGGAACCAATCGAAAGAAGCAGAACCAACTATGCAACCCAAACCTTCCATCCTGCTGGTGGATGACGAGACCGCCATCACCGATAACCTGGCCCCGTTCCTGACCCGTTCCGGTTTTACAGTGACGACCGCTTCCAATGGCGAAGATGCCCTGCAAAAGGTCGGCTCGGTTCACCCCGACCTGCTGGTGCTGGACGTGTTGATGCCGCGGCTGGACGGCCGCGAAGTGCTGCGGCAGCTCCGCCAGGGCGGGAACTGGATCCCGATCCTGCTGCTGACCCAGGTGGGCGAAGCGGGCGAACGCGCCATGGCCCTGGAGGAGGGCGCCGACGATTACCTGAACAAGCCCTTCGACCCGCACGAGCTGGTGGCGCGCATCCGGGCCGTGCTGCGGCGGGCCCGCCCGGGGCAGCCGCCGCTCGCCGCGGCCGCCCGCCTGACCTGCGGGGAAATGACCCTCGACCGGCTTTCCCGGCGTGCCTGGCTGGAAGGACGGGAGCTTTTGCTCACGCCCAAGGCCGTCCTGCTGCTGGAATACCTGATGACCCATCCCGACGAGCTGGTCTCGCGCGAGCGCCTGCTCGACGCGGTCTGGGGCTGGGACTATCCGGTGGCCACGCGTGCCGTGGACACGCGCGTGGCCGAGCTGCGCAAGGCCCTGGACGACGACCCTACCAGTCCGTGCTACATCGAGACCATTCCCGGCCAGGGCTACCGCTTCGTCGGCACGGTGGAAACGCGCCCATGAAGACCTGGCAGTGGCTGCTCCTCCTGGGGCCGGTCCTTCTCGGTTCCGGACTGGCGCTGTTCTTCTTCCTGGGGTACGACCTGCGCCACGATCACATCGTCTACCTGCGGGCGGACCTGGGCAGCCTGTCGTTCCTGGCCGGGCTGCTGCTCTCCGCGGCCGCCGCGCTGGCCCTCGGCCTGCTGGCCTGGGCGGAGCGCACGCGCCAGCGCGCCAGCCAGGAGGCGGCCGAGGAGCGCCGCCGCTTCCTGCGCCGTCTCGATCACGAGTTGAAGAATCCGCTCACTGCCATCCGGGCCGGGCTGGCCAACCTGGCCGATTCGCCCTCCACCGCGGTGCGCCGGGAGACGCTCGCCAGCCTGGAGGCCCAGACCCTGCGCCTGAGCCGCCTGTCCTCCGACCTGCGCAAGCTGGCCGAGCTCGAGGTGCGGCTGGTGGAGCACGCGCCCGTGGACATCCCGGCCATTCTGCAGGAAGCCTTCCTGGTGGCGCAGGAGCAACCCGCGGCCGCCGAACGCCGCCTGAACCTGAGCCTCCCGCAGGCCCCCTGGCCCCTGCCGGCCGTCCAGGGCGATGCCGACCTGCTGCTGCTTGCCATTCACAACCTCCTGGAGAACGCCCTCAAGTTCAGCCGTCCCGGCGACACGCTGGAGCTGCGCGCCTTCGAGGACGGCCAGGAGATCGTCATCGAAGTCGCCGACACCGGTCCGGGCATCCCGGAGGACGAGCAGCCTCACGTCTGGGAGGAGCTTTACCGCGGCCAGGCCGGGCGGGGGGTGACGGGCAGCGGGCTGGGACTGGCACTGGTGCGCGCCATCGCCGAGCGGCACAACGGACGGGTGGGGCTGCGCAGCCGGCTCGGCCAGGGGACGGTCTTCACCCTGCGCCTGCCTGCCGGCTGAGCGCCCCGTTACCGATCGAAACGCCCGCGTTGCGAAATCGTAACCTGCCTGCCATCCCGGTGTAACAGCCGCGCCGCAGAATATGAGGCATATCCTGGTCTGATGGAGGCCCCATGAAATTCCGCATCCTGTTTGCCTTCTTGATCGTCCTCTCTGCCGCGGCGTGCAGCGGCACGTTTGAGTTCGGAATGGAGCATGCCACGGCCGTCCCGACCGGCACACCGGTCCCTGCCGCCGCGGCCACCCAGACGTCCGTTCCCACCCTCAAAGCACCCGGCGACACGCCGGCCCCCGCCGACGCTCCGCTCGTCCATGCCGTCAAGATCTTCCTGATCGCGGTCGGCGACGGAGGCCAGGGCGGCCAGGCGGTGGGCTGCGGCGACAGCGTCATCCCGGTCCAGGTTGAGATCACCCCTACCCAGGGCGTGTTGAAGGCGGCGCTAGAGTCGCTGCTGTCGGTCAAGGGCCAGTACTACGGCGAATCGGGCCTGTACAACGCCCTCTACCAGTCGGACCTCAAGCTGGAAAGCCTCAAGCTCGACTCCGGCCGGGCGAGCGTTTACCTGACCGGCACGCTGACGCTGGGCGGCGAATGCGACAACCCGCGCCTCCAGGCCCAACTCGAGCAGACCGTGCTGCAGTTTCCGACCGTGACGGAGGCGGACATCTTCATCAACGGCCACCCTCTGGCGGACGTGCTGTCCCTGAGGTGACGGCATTGCACACCGGCCCGTCTTTTAATCGGAAATCCGCCTCGCCGAGGCGGATTTCTGTATGACTGCAGGTTCACGTTCGGAGAAGAGTGGGGGCAATTGTTCGCCCTTGATGTCACGGTCAAGAGCGCCTGGCTTTGGCCACATCCGGGTAGTCGCGCGAGTCGATCGGCACGAGCGTGACCTGGCTGAGCGCCTGGAGCAGCATCTCGCCGACCGTCATGCGGTCGGTCATCGTGTGGGAGATCTGCTCCTCTATCAGCAGGGAGGTGAAGCCGTGCACGATGCTCCAGACGCTGTACGCCTGCATGTCCACCGGGCCGGGATGTAGCACGCCGGCAGCCTGGCAGGTTTGGACGATCTGCGTCACCTGACCGAAGCTGCGGGCGGTCATCTCCACCAGGGCCGGGTAATCCCTCTGCCGCTCCACCGTGCTGGAAAAGGTGACCCTGAAGTGAGCCGGATCGGTCTGGGCGAAGCGCACGTAGGCCCAGGCCGCCTCCACCAACTGCCTCTTGGGGTCGTCCGGATACTTTTCGCGCACAGCGTTCAACTGCTCGAAGAGTCTGCGGAAGCCCTCGGTGGAGATGGCGGCGATCAGCGCCTGCTTGTCGGCGAAGTGGGCGTAGGGGGCGGCGTGGCTGACACCTGCCGCCTGGGCCGCCTTGCGCAGGCTGAGCCCGCCGACGCCGTCCCTGGACAGGATCTCGATGCCCGCCTTGATCAGGGCGTTCTTCAGGTCGCCGTGATGGTATTTTTTGGTCGCCATGCGGTAATCCTACCCACAAATCTTGACAGCGTCAAGATAATACCCTATAATCTTTACACCGTAAAGATTGAAAGGCGAGGCAAACATGGGACAATTCGACTCCGCCAGGGAACTGATCGTGGCGACGGCCCAAAAGCTGGTCGCCAAGGGCTACCTGATGGCCACCGGCGGCAACCTGTCGGCGCGCATCCCCGGGCAGGAAGCCTTTGCCATTACCCCCTCCAACTACGATTACCTGAAAATGGTGCCGGAAGACATCTGCGTACTGACGCTGGACCTGCAGCCCCTCGCAGGGGAGCGCAAGCCCTCGGTCGAGTCCGGAATGCACGCTGCCATCTACCGGGCCCGCGGCGATGTGAACGCCATCGTCCATACCCACCAGGTCTACGCCAGCGCGCTGACGCTCGTCCGGGCGCCCATCCCGGCGCTGTTCGACGAGCAGGCGCGCTTCCTGGGCCGCAGCGTGGAGATCATTCCCTACGCTCCCTCCGGGACCGGCTCGCTCGCCAGGACGATCGCCAGGAACGTCCATGACCACAACAACGCCTACATGATGCAGAACCACGGGGCGCTGGTCTTCGGTCATGACATGGAGCGCGCCGTTCACAACGTGGAGGTGCTGGAGAAGTGCTCCCTGGCATACCTGCTGGCGCTGACCACGGAGCGCAAGCTCACCCGGCTGCCTCTGGTCGTACGTGAGATCGCCTTCGCCAAGCTGCGCCAAGACCAGAAGAAGGCCGAGACCGGGGAATCCAGGACCGGCAGAGAGTGACGAAATAAAGCGTAAAA
>Ga0335071_10008247_pt1 | contig 10710 bp, 10 predicted proteins | sample Lox_Sample_15_FD_206724 | JGI IMG/M metagenome (GOLD analysis project Ga0335071, IMG submission 206724) | Soil microbial communities from Loxahatchee National Wildlife Refuge, Florida, United States - Lox_Sample_1.5 | ecosystem: Environmental > Terrestrial > Soil > Wetlands | place: USA...
TCCAGGGCCAGAAGCATATTCTCCCGCTCCAGACGGCGTAGCCCTCCATCGCTGAGGACCTGGGCGGGCCGGGGGCGGTGCTCGTCCCGCGGCGCTCGCTCCGGCGCGGCCGCGGGCAGGATGCGGTCGAGTCGAAGCCGACCATCGGGCGAGGTGATGAGGGCCCGCTCCAGCACGTTCCCGAGCTCTCGCACGTTGCCCGGCCAGGAATAACCCCGGAGTGCGACGAGATCGGAGTCGTCGAGCGGACACAGCGGCCGGCCCAGGCTGCGGGCCAGCTTGGCGGCCATGACCTCGGCGAGGTGCACGACATCGTCGCCTCGTTCCCGCAGCGGAGGCAAGCGCAGCGGGAAGACGCCCAGCCGGAAATAGAGGTCGGCGCGGAAGGTCCCGCCCCGCGCAGCTGCCTCCAGGTCGCGGTTGGTGGCGGCGATCACCCGAACGTCCACCTTGCGCGTGCGTGAGCCTCCCACCGGTTCGAACTCGCCCTCCTGGAGGACGCGAAGCAGCTTGCCCTGCAGCTCCAGGGGCAGCTCCCCGATCTCGTCGAGGAAGAGTGTACCGCCGTGCGCCAGCGTGAACCGTCCCTCCCGGCGCTGGGTGGCGCCGGTGAAGGCCCCTCGTTCGTGCCCGAAGAACTCGCTCTCCATCAGGGTGGCGGGGATGGCGGCGCAGTTCACCTTGACGAGGGGGTGGTCTCGACGGTGGCTGCGCTGGTGGATGGCGCGGGCGAACAGCTCCTTGCCGGTGCCGGTCTCGCCTACGATGAGCACGGTGGCCGAGGTCTCCGCCACCTGGGCGACCGCCTTGAGCGCCGCCAGAAGAGCCGGGCTGCGCCCCACGATGTCCCCAAACCCGCGCTCCTGGGCGATCTGCTCCTCCAGGTATTCGGCGGTGGCGGAAAGGGTACGGATGGTCTGCTCGGCCTCCAGACGGTCGTTCACGTTTCGCAGGATGAGCGTGTAGAAGGGGCACCCGCGCGCCTCGAATCGGGACAGGGAGGCTTCGGCCGGGAAGGGGTGGCCCTCGGCGGGAACGGCGGCGAGTCCGCCCGGGATCCACAGGCTTCGACCGCCGCGGTCGCGACGCTCGAGTTCCTTCACCAGCGTGCCCAGACGCTGCTTGGCCGCGGGCCCGAGCAAGAGCTCCACGTCGCGCCCGTGCGCCCTCTCGCTTTCGCAGGCGAACAGCTTCTCCGCCGAGGCGTTGAGCATGGTGATGCGCAGATCGCCATTCAGCTCCACGATCGCGTCCAGGGCGCTGTCGACGAGCCGGGCGAGCTTCTCCTGGCGGTCCCGGAGGTCCTCCTCGAGCCGCAGCCGGCGCATCTCTGCCAGGGCGCGGTCGGCGAAGAGACGGAAGAGGGTGAACAGTTGCTTGTCCTGGGCGATGGGTCGCACGTCGACCACCGCCAGGTGGCCGAGGATACGCTCTTCGGCCCCGAACAGCGGTACCCCCAGGTAGCTGACGACGCGTTCGGGAAACTCCACCGGATTGTCGGGATACAGCTCTACAACCCGGTCCGGGATGTGGACGAGGCGACGCTCGCGGACCACCGTTTCGCAGGGCGTGCCCTCCACGGCGTACTCGAATCGCTCGACGAAGCGATCTCCCAACCAGAAGGCCAGGGCACGAAGGCGGTTGGCGCTCTCGTCGTACTCCGCCAACCAGGCGCCACGGGTGTCGAGTGCGGCCGCCAGGTTCCTCACCAGCGCCCCGTAGAACTCGCGTCCGGTGGCCGAGGCCGTACCCTCGACGATGGCGCGGAGCGCCGCCTCTTCGTCGATCCGCCGTGCACCACGTTCCCCCGTACTCGCCATCCCGATCCTCCGCGCTGCGCCGACCAGCCTTCGTCGTAACGGGCGACGAGCCCTCGTCGCCGACGAAATCTCGCCTGAGCCCGTCCGGGTGGCGAATGGGGAAATGTGCCGGGAATCCAGGGCCCGGAAGGCCGGCGGCGGCTGGCACGACGCCTGCGATGGGAGCCGGTGTCCGCAGGGCAACCGAACTCCGGTCCCCTCCGGCGAGGAGGAGCACCCGATGCAACTGTTCTCCGACAGCGCTGGTACGTCGCCGAGCCTCTTGGCCCTACGCGGACGGGTCCGCGGTGCCCTCTACTTGCCGGGTGAGCCGGAATACGACCGTTGCTCAAGGCGCGGTACGACCCCGAGAACCTGTTCCGGCGGAATCGCAACATCACGCCGGCCTGACGGCGACACAGACCACGTCGAATGGAGCGGAGGAGATAGAGCATGTCGAGGTTCATGATCGAGCTGGATCACGAGGCGGAGACCTACGCCTGCGCGCAGGCGGTGCAGGTGTTCTTGGCCACAGGTTCTCACTACCTGACCAAGGCCGACTGGGGTTGCCTGGACGGTGTGCACACGGCCTGGCTGGTGGTGGAGGCGGACACGCGAGAGCAGGCGCGCTCGATCGTGCCGCCGGCGTTCCGCGCCAGAGCCAGGGTCACCGCCCTCAATGCTTTCGGGATGGAGGAGATCGAGGAGATCCTGAGCTGGCACGGGCCGGGGGCCGGCCGCCGGAAGGACGGGGTGAACCAGCCCACGGTAACTGCACCGCCTCACCCGGGTCAGCGCCAGGACTCGTCGCCGAGGCCATTTGGCACGAGCGAGGTGGAAGGCCTCACGCGGTCGCGGTTCGGTACCGCAAGCGATCGAACAGGACGGCCACGATGATGAAGCAGCCGACGAAGGTGCCCTGCCAGAAGGTGCTGATGCCGAGCAGGGTGAGGCTATTGCGGATGAGCTCGATCAGGGCGGCGCCGACGACTCCCCCGAGCGCGGTCCCCACCCCGCCCGCCAGGTTCGCCCCTCCGATGACGGACGCGGCGATGACGGTGAGCTCCATCCCTTGCCCCAGGCTGGTGGTGATGGTGCCGAGCCATCCCACCTCCAGGATGCCGGCGATGGCCGCGGTCGGGGCGGAGAACATGTAGACGGCGACCTTCACGCGCTTGACGGGCACACCGATGAGGGTGGCGGCCTGTTCGTTTCCCCCGACGGCGAACAGGTGCCGCCCCCACCTCGTCCACCGGAAGATGAACCCGGTGATCAGGGTCACGGCGATGAGGAAGAGGACCGGGTTCGGGATCCGGATGGATCCGGCCTTCAAGAAGCCTTCCCCCACCCCGAACAGCCGCGCCTGGTCCGGGCCGAAGGGGCACACAACGTACGGTTCATTTTGCGCTTCTCCCTTCACTTGCAACGATAGGGAGCAGGATCCCGGTAGGCCGACGGCGTGGGGGGGTCGGCCTGCCCGGAGCGTCTCACCGCAGGACATAGGCAAGGGCCTCGCCGATCGGCGGTCGCTCGTGCGCTAAGGATGGGGCACGGCAGGCTTGGCCTCGCTGGCCATCGTTCGATTCGCGAGCGCCGTTCTCTGATCGGCAAGATCGACGCTAGCCTAACAAGGGAGCCCCCCCGGCTCTGCCGGGGAGGCAGCAGAAGTTTGACAAATAGTGGAGTCTGGATACGGAACTCCCTCCCGTGAGCCGCTCAAGCGCACAAGAGGGAGTTCCAACGTGGACGACGCAGAGAGCCTAAGCCACACGAAATGGGAGTGCAAATACCATGTGATCTTCATCCCCAAGTGTCGGAGGAAGACACTGTACGGGGAGTTGCGGAGACACCTGGGAGACGTGTTCCGGAGGTTGGCGGAGCAGAAGGAGTGCCGGGTCGAAGAAGGCCATCTGATGATGGACCACGTGCACATGATGATTTCGATTCCACCGAAGTACTCGGTGGCTCAGGTCATCGGGTACATCAAGGGGAAGAGCGCCATCCACCTGGCACGGGTGTACGGGGAAAGAAAGCGCAACTTCGTCGGGCAGAACTTCTGGGCACGAGGGTACTTCGTCTCGACGGTGGGGCGAGATGAGACGATGGTCAGGGAGTACATTCGAAACCAAGAGGAAGAAGACAAGCGGTTGGACAACCTGAAGCTCTGGTGACGAGGCGGCCACCTTCAGGTGGCCAGCAACCGTGAGGGCCGCGTTGAGCGGCCCGAGACAGCCGCTTTGAGCGGCTCACAACCTAATGCCCCCGGCTCTGCTGCCGGGCGATAGTTACGCCGGAGATGCGCGTCCCGCGGGGTCGAACCTGCGGCGTCCAGATCCGCAGAGTGGCGCTCTATCCGTCTGAGCTACGGGCGCTTCGGCTCGGGCTCGGGTATGCTTTGGATGATGGCCGGACGCCGCACCAACCCTCGACGGACCCTCGCCGCCTTCGGGGCGCCACTCATGGTGCCCCCGCGGGTGGAGATGCCTCTGGAGGAGGCGGTGGTCCGCGCCCTCGTCAGCACCCGTCGGGACTCGCGCCTCCTTCTCGCCTTGCCCGTTGTCCTGCTCAAGAACGCCGGAAAGCTCCACCTCCGGCGGCTGGTGCGCAAGGCCAAGGAGCGCGGGGTGGAGGCCGAGCTGGGGATGTTTCTCGACCTCGCGGCGAAGTTCGGGCGGCGGCCGGCGCTCTCGATGGCAGCGCGGAAGCTCCATCCGCGCGAGGGAGCGCCGCGGTACTACCCGCGCCTCCTCGGTGGCGTATACGAGAAGCAGCTCGCCGACGAACGGACGCCTGCCGTGGCCGCGCGCTGGGGTTTTCGCATGAACGCGACGGAGGCAGACCTCCGCGGCTTCGTGAGGAAGCACCTTGGCTAGCGGCAGCGACCCACCCTACCCGGAGAAGGTCTGGCGCCGCTTTCTCGAACTCGTGGACGAGGAGCTACCCGAGCGCCGCAAGCTCGTGCTCGTCGGTGGTGCCGCGATCAGCCTTCGGTATGCGAGGCGGCACAACACTCGGGATATGGACAGCGCCACGTCGGGTGACAACGTGCTCTGGAACGCCATCCAACGCGCGCGCCGACGACTCAAGGCTGAGCTGGGGCTGGAAAAGGCGCCTCCGGTCGGGACCACGGGCGGCGTCCTCGACCCTCCGGAGAACTACGAGGACCGCCTGGAGCAGATCCTGCCTACGCTAGCGAAGCTCCGCGTCTTCGTCCCGGAGCGGCACGATCTTGCGATCATGAAGACCTCGCGGATGCAAGGGCGCGACGCAGAGGCGATCCGCGCCATGCACGAGGCTGAGCCTTTCAGGCTCCAGACGCTTGTCGAGCGGTACGAGGAGGCCTGTCGCGTCTTCGTCGGGAACCCGCGGCGGCTCCGGTTGAACTTTCTCTCGCTCGTCTCGACGCTCTTCGGCCACGAGAAGTCGGTGGAGCTGGAAGAGCGTGGCCTGGTCTAGCGGTGCGCGGCGCGCGAGCCCGCGATCGACGTCGGGTGGGAGGGGTGGCGGCGTCCGCAGCACCATCAGTGGAAGCACGCATAAGCTAGCGATTTTGTTGTCTTTTCTGATGTCGTTGAATCCGTCTTCAACGTGCCTAGCGTCGAGAGGTGGATGCGCGCGACGGAAGCCTCGGCCCCCCCTCCCCACCTGGCGTTGCTACGCTGGCGTTCCGCGAAGAGCGGCTGAATCCGGCGCTCGCGTACGAGCAGTCGGTTTCACCGGGTTCGCGGCGGGCGGTGCGGAGCGTGCTCAGGGCCTTCCTCTCCCTCGCCCTCTCCCGGCCGGTGACCTGGGCGGAGTCGTGCGCGTTTCCCTGGTGGCAGGTCTCGCGCCCGTACGCGGAGCGGCTCCGCGCCCTCCTCATAGAGGCGCGCCGGCCGGATGGCTCGCCCCGGTACGCGCCGCGGAGCGTGAATCGCGCCATGTCCGTCCTCCGCGGGGTCCTCACCGCTGCCTGGAACGCCGACCAAATGCCGAACGAGCAGTTCCAGAAGGCCGTCAGAGTTCCCGGCGTGGACAAGGACACGCGGAAGGCGGGGCGCGCGCTCGGGCAGGACGAGGTGCGCGGGCTCCTCGCAAGCTGCCGGGACAGCTTCGACGAGCGCGACGGGACGATGCTCGCGGCGATGATCTCGGTCATGTTCGCGGGCGGTCTGCGGCGCGCAGAGGTGGCCCAGCTCGATCGATCGAGCGTCTCGCCCTACGGCAGGGCGCTCGACGTCCTGGGGAAGCGCCGGAAGCGGCGGGCCGTGCACCTGCCCGTGGCCGCGGCGCGCCAGCTCCAGGCCTGGCTGGAGATGCGCGGCAACGCGCCCGGGCCGCTCTTCCCCTCCAAGAACGGCGGGAGGTACTCGCCCGACGGGATCGGGCGGCTCATCGCGAGCGTGCGGGACCGCGCCGGCACGGCGTTCTTCACGCCGCACGACCTTCGCCGGAGCTACGGGACGCACCACCTCGATCGGGGCGGGGACCTCTCGCTCGTCCGGGACATGATGGGCCACGAAGACGTCCGGACGACCGCGATCTACGACCGGCGCGGCGAGGATGCGCAGCGCCGGGCCGCCGTTCCGGATCTCGATGCGAAGGCGGCCGCGTTCGTTGCGAAGGCGCAGAAAGCGCAGGAGTCGTACACGCTGGAGGAGATCTTCTGTGCGGACGATCCGCATGGCGACCACGACGTCGAGTCGCTCGCAGCGCAAGGAGGCGGTCCGGACCGGGCGCTTCACAGCGTTCATGGTCGAGCTGCCGGCGCGCGACTACTCACCCACTGAGCTGGCCGCGTTCTCGGGGAGCACCGAGGAGCACAAGCGCCTCTGCGCCATCGCAGCCGACTACTCCCGCTCCCGCGGGTTCATGCCGCAGAGCGGGCCGAACCAGTGCCGCTACCCGAGGGGCGGCGTCGCCGACGTGGCCGAGCCTGGCTCGCGGCTCTTCGCCTGCGGCTGCACGCAGTCGCGGAAGGTGCAGGACGCCTTGGAGGACGGGCGGGACGTGCTGCTCGTCCCGTACCTCTGGACGGAGCCAACCCTGGGGTTCCTCTTCCACGATGCGAGCGGGCGGACGCGAGCGCAGATCCGAGATGAAGCACTTGGGCGGGTCACGCGGCACAGCTCGTTCGCGCTTCACCCCACGCGTGGCGGGGAGGGTACGTGATGGACGCCCTCGCGCCGCGCACGATCAGGGTCTACCAGAGTTGCTGGACTGCTTTCGAGAGCTGGTGCGGGTTGCAGGCCCGGGTGGCCCTACCGGCAGCGCCTTCCACCGTTGCGTGCTTCCTTTTCGATATGGGCAAGAGGCTCTCCGTCTCCGCGCTGTACGTGCACCGAGCGGCCATTGCGTGGATGCACTGTCGCCACGGTCTCTACCCGCCGCCGACCAGAGCCGGCGTTGTGGAGCGCACACTTCTCTCGGAAGGGCGTCCGGCCCCGGCATTCGAAGAGCCCGATCACGCTTCCCGAGCTGGAGCAGCTCCTCGGGCGCGTCGACCGGACGACGCTCACCGGCATGCCTGGGCGGAGACGGGCTGGTGCGAGTTAGCCCCCCCGGGACGAGCAGCAGGCAGAGGTCGGGGTCCGCCTTCCTCACTGCGCTGCTCCTGCCCCCGGGCGTGACTCCCTCATCTCCACCCAACATCCGCTGATGACCCCGGCGGGCTGTGGCGCCCCTGGGAGTCTCCGGAGCCCTGGCCGGCTATGCCTATGGTTCCGGACCGGGAACAGCATCGCCAGGGCTCCGAGAGGGGACACGGAAGGGGGAACGGAAATTGACCTCATGGATGCACCGGGAGTGTCTGCCGACAACGGGCCAGGAAGCCAACGGCCGCGGTGTGGAAAGCTCCTCCGGAACGCGAACCAACATCGGAGGGCTACCGGATGAGGCGGCAGACACAAGCCCAGGCAGCGGCCGAGGATCCACCCATACCGTCCGATGAGGGTGCGCTGGTGCGTGAACTGTACAAACAGTTCCGCGTGGCCAACTTGAACCAGATCTACTACGCCGAGCGCATGAGGCGGGTGGAGCGGTGGAGCAAGGGTTCCAGCATCGTCGGCGCAATCGCCGGTTCCACTGCCATCGCGTCCTGGGGACTCCTAAACAACACCGTCGGCCGTGTCCTCTGGGCCATCCTGACCGGACTGTCGGCGGTCATCAGCGCCGTCAGGCCAATCCTGCGCTGGGACACGAAGCTGGGACAGCTGGCCTCCCTTCACGAGAAGTACACGGTCCTGTTCTTCGAGATCGAGGCCCTGGTCACGCCCATCCAGCTCACGCACAAGATCCCTCCGACCCTCCTGAACACCCTTGGCTCGATCGGGAAGAAATACTCGACGATCGCCTCGAAGGACGAGGTCCCGCCGAGGGAACGCGTCGTGAAGTGGGCGCGCCAGCGCACGCTGGGTTCCTATCCGCCGGGGAAGTTCTGGGTGCCGTAGCCCACCACCATCGGAGCCTGCTATGACCGACACCTTCAACGTTGTCGAGACGCCGAGCGAGCCTCCTCTCATAGAGCCGCCTGCGCGGAAGCCGCACCTCCCCGACGATGATGCGGACCAGTACTGGCGGAGAATCCCCGGTATCCGCCCCGACCCGGACTTCCCAGACGATCCGTCCGAGGGTGAGAAGACGAAGAAGCCGTAGTCCAGGTGGAATAAAGCCGGTTCATGCGAAGTCTCCGTATCGCAGTATCCGACGGCTGAGCCTCCGAACGGCTGATAGCATCATGTGCCTGGAGTCGCAGGTCGAGGGCAATCCGCGCCGTATGCTCCGCCTCGGACAGCTTCGGGTGAGCTTGCCCCGATTGCGTGGACGGTCAGGTTATGCCGCTAGCGCCTCGGAGCGCCAGTGGTGTTCCGTCTCGTTCGGGCTCCTGTAGCCGTTCCGTGAATGCAACCTCCTCGAGTTGTAGTAGTGCCGTCCCCGACCGTCCTCATCCCTGGGAGCGGGCGTCGCAGGCCTGATGGCCGCGCGCGTGCTCGGTCGCGCGGGCGCGAAGCGGCCTCGATTTCGGGCCGGTTCCAGGCAGGTCCGAGCCAGCGCCAGAGCCGCACTGGCGGACCCCGGCCCGACGACGGAACCGTTGCTCGCCCGACTCGGGCCTTCCGCAGCAGCACTGGCCACTTCCGCGCTCCACGCCGCATGTGGCGATGGCACGGGCGAAGCTCGTCGCTGCGCGACAAGTGATGACTGACGGGCTAGCCTTGACATCAAGATGCGCTATAACTAGCATCATGATGTGAGCATCCGGACAACGCTGACCCTGGAAGACGACGTCGCGCAACGCCTCGAAGCAGAAGCGCGCCGGACCGGGAAGTCGCTGAAGCATGTCGTGAACGACCTCCTGCGGCATGCGCTAGCGGCCAGGCGACGGCCCGAGAGCCGACGGTTCGTCGTGACGGCACGAGCGCTGGGGCTACGCGCCGGCCTCAGCTACGACTCCGTGGGCGATCTCCTGGAATCCGTCGAAGGTCCGGGACACCGGTGATCGTCGTCGACGCGAATCTTCTCCTGTACGCGTACGACTCGAGCGCGCGCGAGCACGCGCGGGCGAAGGCATGGCTGGAGGACGTTCTCTCCGGAGCCGAGCAGGTGGGTCTTGCCTGGGTGACCATCTTGGCATTCCTGCGGATCGCGACGAACCCTCGCGCGCTGGCGAGCCCGCTCGCGCCCGACGACGCGGTATCCATCGTCGAGTCCTGGCTCGCGCAGCCTTGCGTGGTGCTGGTGACTCCCGGGGAGCGCCATTGGTCCATCCTTGGACCGATGCTCGCCCGCGAGCAAGTGCGGGGTCCGCTGGTCATGGACGCGCATCTCGCTGCGCTCGCTCTGGAGCAGGGCGCTGTTCTAGCTACCCAAGATCGCGACTTCGCCCGGTTCGTCGGCCTCCGTACTCTGATGCCACTACAGAGCTCGCCGTGACGCTGTTGTTGAGCAGAAGATCCGATTCTCGTGCCTCAACTCCCGGCGGTGCCGATCGAGGTAGCCCATTTGCGGTCAGGGGGGCATTCCGCCGGAACGCGTGTCAGACTCGCTAGAGTTGGCGCGAGGAGGGACGCCCGTGGTCGGAGACGAGCCCCGTTCGCAGACCGTGCGCGTGGGGGCCCTCTCTGCGCTCCTCCAGGACCTGGTGCACCCGGGCGCCCGCGAGCCCGTATCAACCTGGGAGGAGGTGCTCAAGCCCGGGGCGATCGTCGGCCGGTTCGAACTCGTTCGGGAGATCGGCAGGGGCGGCTTCGGGGTGGTGTGGGAAGCGCGCGACCCGAGCCTCGGCCGGTCCGTTGCCCTCAAGGCGGTACGCCCGGGGGCCAGGGCGGACCTGCGGGAGGAGCGCTTGCTCCGTGAGGCAGAGGCGGCTGCCCGGCTCTCGCACCCCAACATCGTCACCCTGCACGACGTCGGGCGCACCGAGCACGGGCCCTATCTCGTGCTGGAGCTGCTCCGGGGCGAACCGCTGGCCCGTAGGCTCGAAAGAGGCTCAGTGCCTCTCCGTGACGCGCTCCGCATCGCAGTGGAAGCGGCCAAGGGGCTTGCTCACGCCCACGCGGAGGGGGTGATCCACCGGGACCTCACGCCTGGCAACGTCTTCCTCTGCGCCGACGGCCAGGTGAAGGTGCTCGACTTCGGGATGGCCCATGCCTTCGGCCATCGGAAGGTGGACGGAGGGACCCGAGCCTACATGGCTCCCGAGCAGGCGCGCGGAGCGCCAGAGGACGAGCGCACCGACGTCTTCGCCCTGGGGGTGATCCTCCACGAGATGCTCTCGGGCGAGCTTCCCTTCCCCGACGCCGAGGCGCTGGTGCGCCCGAACCCGGCGCCGAGCCTGGAGATCCCGGAGGCGCCAGCGCTAGCCGCTCTCGTCGGCCGGATGCTGGAGAAGGACCCGGTGAAGCGGCCGCGGGACGCGGGTGAGGTGCTCCAG
>Ga0335071_10008249_pt1 | contig 10708 bp, 9 predicted proteins | sample Lox_Sample_15_FD_206724 | JGI IMG/M metagenome (GOLD analysis project Ga0335071, IMG submission 206724) | Soil microbial communities from Loxahatchee National Wildlife Refuge, Florida, United States - Lox_Sample_1.5 | ecosystem: Environmental > Terrestrial > Soil > Wetlands | place: USA: Florida...
CGTCCGCTCCAAGAAGACGCAGCGTGACAAGGACTGGCCCATGATCCGGCGCCTCATCGAGGCGCACTACGCGGTCAACCGGCAGCGTCCGACGCCGGCGCACGTCGAGTTCTGGCTCCTGGAATCACGCACCCCCTCCATGCTTCGGGAAGTTGCGGCGGCGCACCCGGCGGCGCTCCGCCGCGCGTCCCCCATGCGCCCGTTCCTGAGCGCGATTGAAGCGGTGGACGACGCTGCGCTCGAGGAGGCCCTGGAGGCTGAAGAGAGGAAGGAGAGGGATGCTGACCGGGCCTACTGGAAGCCGCTGCGCGAGGAGCTGGAGCGGTTGCGCCTGGCGCGCTCATGAGCCCGGGGAAGGGCCGCCCGCAGCCCCTCCCACCTCGGGGCCGGCGGGCGACGCCTTCGTCGGTGTCTACTCCAGGCTGAAGACTGCGGTGAATGTGAAATTGAGCGAGTCTTCCACAGGGATCATCAGGAGCGACGGCCTGTCGATTTTGTATTCCGTGAGGCTCAGGCTGAAGCTCCCGTCGACGACGAGCTTTCCGCCGCCCCAGCGGAGGAGGGAGCCGATGACGACGTCCTTTGTGACGCCGTGAAACGTGACCTTGCCGGACGTGTACAGGCTGTCCCCCCGCTGCACGAACCCGCTCCCCTCGAACGACGCCTCGGGATAGTCGATGGCGTCGATCACCTCCATTGCGTGCGAATCCCGGTTGGAGTTGCCGCTGTCAAACGTCGTGACGTCCACGACTCCCGACACGTGCCTGAACGTGTGTGCCGCAGGGTCCGCTTCGAGATCGTACACCACGTCTTTGCTCGTGGACTCGATCTTGTGGAGAGGATGGACGAGGCGGTACGTCATGGATGACTGGTCTTTCAGGCACGTGAGATGCTTCACCTGCGCCGGAGCGGCGGCACAGCAGAACACGAGCACCGCTGCCGCCGTTGATTTCACGGACATGGCTCCCCCTAAAATGTGATGACAATCAGCGAGGCGGCGAACACCCCGGTGGTGACGTATGCCGAGACCTGGTGGAAATGGGCGGTGGCGAGATCGTCGTACGAGTACTTGCCGGACCGCTTCCTGATCATCGAGCCCACGATCGGCGTCAGGATCATCCCCGCGACGTGGACCCAGGCCAGCGTTTTGTGGATCGTCGTTGTGCTTGTCTCGCCCCTGCGTATGAGCGGCGGGGGGGAGATAATTGCGAGAAGCCCGGTCAGGCTGTAGGAGATGATCGTGTACGTGACGAACTGCTTGTGGTGGTTCAGATCGGTACGGTCGGAGTAGTTCAGGTAGCGCTGGCCGTAGTAGACAGTCGCCCCCATGAGGCCCAGCGTCACGAATCCCCCGATCTGATGCATCGTCAGCATCGTCCGCCGCGCCGAGAGCTCGCTCTTGCGCGATTCAGGCGTGAGGTCGCCGGCGATCCCGACCCAGCGGAAAAAACCGCTCTCCCCCCAGAGCCCCCGTTCCATCAGGCTCATGTTCTCCGGCAGCAGGTGGGCTGTGGAGCGTGCCGGGAGCGTCCGGGCGGGTGACGTTTCCGGGAGCACGAGTGCCGGATCAAGGAAATCGGACGTTGCCCAGGCTGCAGGAATGTGCGAAAAATCCGCTGTGTCGAACGCGGCGGGGGAGGTTTCCGGGGAAGACGCGCCCGCGCTGTCGGTTTGTGCAGGCGCTTCAAGCGACGCCACGGCTGTGATGAACAGGAGCCCGATAAGGTGTCTCATGTGTCTTTGCGGCTGAATGCAGTATGGTGGATTGCCCTGGCAGCTCATGAATACACCCTGAGCGACTTCCCGGAAAGGGATGTCTTGTATGCGCCCAGCGGGTTTCCCGCGGGCCCGTTCAGCACCGCACCGGTGAGCGAGAACCGCGAGCCGTGTGCCGGGCAGAAAAACGAGTTGGTGCCTGAATCGAAGATGATCGTGGCCCCCTGGTGCGTGCAGGCCTGGCTGACTGCGACGTACCCTGAGGAGGCGTGGGCGACGATGACGCCCCCGTTGTAGACGTAGCCGCCGACAGTTGCCAGGCTTGACCAGGCGGCATTCGTCAGGTCGAGCGTGAAATCGACGTTTGACGGAGCGAGGATGCTCGCCGCCGAGTTAGGGTTATTGCAGCCTCCAAGGCACATGTCGCAGGCCACCGCGGCCGCTCCAATGCCGAGGATGGACAGGAACTCCTTCCGATCCATGACGTCCCCCCCTGAATGTGTATGAGGCCGCGACACAGGAACGTACCTGTCCCCCGGATGGGAGAATGACCAATCGTCAGGCTCGAGGATCTGAACCCTGGAGAGGGAGGCTCACAGGCCGTGTCACGGGTGAAACAACTTCGCGTACAAGTCGTAGCAACCCGGGATAGCCTCTGGCTCCTTTGAGGTGAGAATTGTGAGATGTTTCAAATTTAAACTAAAGAAAAATCCGGTATTTGTCAATAGGCTGGAAACTCGATTCTCGTCCGCGTGTTGAGTTTCTCAGCAGGCCTCATTATCCTTCCACGTTACCGCCACAGACAGGGAGAAAGGAAGAGCGAATGATTGTCGTCGACCACGTTTCGAAAGAATTCCGGATCTCGAGGCAGCAACGGAGGGAGATGGGGCCCGGGTTCTCAGGCTCGAGGATTGATGCCGTCCGCGGTGTGAGTTTCAGGTGCACGCCGGGCCGGATCTTCACGCTGCTGGGGCCGAACGGCGCAGGGAAGACCACGCTCCTGCGAATGATAGCCACGATGCTCCGGCCGACCGGGGGCTCGATCGCCGTTGCAGGATTCGACGTCGTGCGGGAGGCTGTCGAGGTGCGGCGGAGAATCGGGTTTCTCACGGGGAACACCGGCCTGTACGACAGGCTCACGCCTGATGAGCTGATCCGGTACTACGCCGACCTGTACGGGATGGACCCCGGGGTGTTTGCGAAACGGCGGGAGGAGATCTACGGTCTTCTCGGTATCGGGGAGTTCGCCGGCAGGAGAATCGGCAAGCTCTCGAGCGGCATGAAGCAGAAGGTGTCGCTGGCCCGGACAATCATACACAACCCCGACGTCGTGGTGTTCGATGAGCCGACGGCCGCGCTGGATGTCGTCACATCGCGCGCCATCATCCAGCTCATCAGGCGGTGCCGCGACGAACAGAAGACCGTCATATTTTCGACGCACCGGATGGGGGAGGTGAGCCTGCTCAGCGACGACCTGGCCATCATCCACAGGGGAACGCTCATCTTCAACGGCACGTACAAGGACTTTGAAAACCAGATGCAGACCCGGTCCGTCGAGGACGAGTTCGTGCGCCTGGTGGAGGCCGCCTGACATGACCCGCTTCGTGACGATTTTCCGGAAGGAGTTCACGGACACGATCCGCGACCGGCGCACGCTGTTCGTGATGATCGTGTTTCCCCTGATCCTCATGCCGCTGCTGATGACGGTGGTGACGAACATGCAGATGTCGTCGATGAAGAAGGCGGAGGAAAAGGTGCTCCGCGTGGCGCTCGTTGCCAACGGCAACGCGCAGGGGCTCGTGGAAGCCCTGACGGCGCGCAACGATCTGCGTGTGGTGGCCGGCATCCCCGCCGACAGCGTGGAAGCGTTCCTTGCCCGCGACTCGGTTGACGCCGCGCTCGTGATCGACCCCGGATTTGACGCAGCGGTGGCCCGCATGGCCAGCGGCACGGTGCGTCTGTACTACCGGTCGTCCGACGACTACGACATGGTCAAGCGACGCCTGGCCGACATCGTCGGCGGGTTCGAGAAGCAGATCGTCGCCGGACGGTTTGCCGCGCTGCACATCGACGCGCGGATCGTGAATCCCGTCGTGGTGGAGGAGCACGACATCGCGTCGATGAAGGAGAGAATCGGGAAGTCGGTGGGAGGGATGGTGCCGTACCTCTTCGTCATCTTCTGCTTCATGGGGGCGATGTACCCGGCGATCGACCTCGCCGCGGGGGAGAAGGAACGGGGGACGATGGAGACGCTCCTGACCGCTCCCGTGAGCAGGTTCCAGATTCTCCTCGGGAAATTCGCCGTTGTGGTCCTGACGGGGCTGTTGAGCGCGGGAGTCTCGCTGGTGGGGATCCTCGTCGCCCTCCGCCGGGTGTCCAAAATGCCGCCGGAGCTGATGAATGCCGTCATGGCCATCCTGGACACGCAGACGGTCCTGCTCGTGCTGTCGCTCCTGCTTCCCCTGACGGTCTTCTTCGCCGCGTTCCTCCTCTCCATTTCCGTCTTCGCGAAATCCTACAAGGAGGCGCAGAGCATGATCAGCCCGCTGATGATCGTCGTGATCTTCCCGGTGCTGATGGGTCTGTTTCCCGGGATCGTGCTCGACCCGGTCACGGCGCTGGTCCCCGTGCTGAACGTCTCGCTGGCGACGAAGGAGATCATCGCCGGAACGATCCGCACCGGGCTCCTGCTGGAAGTGTACGCATCGCTGGTCATCCTGGCCGGTCTGAGCCTCTTCGGGTGCGCGCGGTGGTTCGAGCGCGAGGGGACGATTTTCCGTGGGGTCTGACGACATGACCCGGTCCGGCGGTGACGGTGAGATTGCCCCCTTTGCCCTGGAGAGGTATTTTGCCCGGCACGAATTCACCAGCCCGCTTCTCCTGTGCACGTCGGATTGCGAGACGCTCTCCGTAGCGGAGCTCCTGGCCCTCGAGCCGGGGTCGGGCCGCGGCCTGGAGGAGCTTCGCCTGGGATATACCGAAACGAAGGGGGCGGCATCTCTCCGGCGGGAGATCAGCAGCCTGTACGGGTCCATCGCGCCCGGGGATGTCCTGGTCCACACCGGTGCGGAGGAGGGCATCTTCCTCTTCATGCGCGCCTGCCTCAGGAAGGGGGATCACGTCATCGTTCACACTCCCTGCTACCAGTCCCTGAAGGAGATCCCCCTCGCCGCCGGCTGCGCCGTGTCCGACTGGCAGGCCCGGGAGTCCCTTGCCTGGTCTCCCGCGCTCGATGAGCTGGAGCGGCTCCTGCGTCCGGAGACGCGGGCGATCGTTGTGAACAGCCCCCACAACCCGACGGGGTTCCAGTTTGCACCGGGGGAGTTTGAGGACATTGTCCGCCTCGCCGCGGCGCGCGGCATCATTCTCTTCTCCGACGAGGTTTACAGGGAATCTGAGTACGCGAGCGCCGACCGGCTCCCGGCGGCCTGCGACATCTCTCCCGGTGCCGTGTCGCTTGGGGTCATGTCAAAGGCGTACGGCCTCCCAGGCCTGAGAATCGGCTGGGTAGCCACGCACGACCGGCGGATCCTCGAGCAGATGGAGCGGCTGAAGGACTATACCACGATCTGCGCGGGCGCACCCGGCGAGTACCTCGCGGAAATCGCGCTCCGCCACCGGGAGGCTATTACGCGGCGCAACGGCGGGATCCTGGCTTCCAATCTCGCCCTGGCGAACGAGTTTTTCTCCCTCCACAGGGAGACATTGTCCTGGGTGCCTCCGCGTGCGGGCCCCGTGGCGTTCCCGCGCCTGCTCGGGGCGGACGTGGAGGCATTCTGCGGCGATCTCCTGGCAAAAGCCGGCGTTCTGCTCCTCCCCGGGGGGATGTTCGGGGATGCAGAAAATCACTTCAGGATCGGGCTCGGGCGGAAAAGCGTGCCGGAGGCGCTGGCGCATTTCGACGAGTACCTGAAGGGCCTCCGGCGCTGACCCGGCGCGCGGGCTTTCAACTTTGCCGCCCCCTTCGTATATTAGCAGTTCAGTCCTGCCATTGTCCGGCAAACACACACTGTCCGTCATCACATGAACACCAGACTCGTCCACCGAATCACTGCGGCCGTCGTCTTCGCCATCTCGCTGATACAGTTCCTGCTCACCGTGCAGCCCTCCGTGCCGTTCTGGGACCCGGGCGAGCTTTCCGCGGCGGCCTACATGCTGGAGGTGCCCCATCCCCCCGGGGGACCGCTCTTCTCGCTGGTCGGGCGGATCTTTTTCATGCTCCCCTTCCCGGGTGACCTGGGCGTCAGGATGAACATGATCTCGGTCGTCGCCAGCGCCCTCTCGGTGCTCCTCCTGTACCTGATCACCGTGAAGCTCATCAGGAACTACAAGGGGCAGGACCCGCAGAGCCCGCTCGACGCGCTGGGCACATTCGGGGCGGCGGCCATCGGTGCGCTGGCCTACTCGTTCAGCGACTCATTCTGGTTCAGCGCGGTGGAGGCGAACTACTTCGCGGCAAGCACCCTCCTGTATACGCTGATCGTCTGGCTCATGCTCTCCTGGAACGAGCAGGCCGACGGTCCCCACAACGGCAAGTATATCCTCCTGATGCTATTCCTGGCCGGACTGTCTGCCGGCGTGCACCTCATGAGCGTCCCGGCGATCATGGCCGTGGTCATGGTCATCGTCTTCAGGAAGTACGTCACCGACGACGAATTCTGCCGGCAGTCGGCCCTCGTGTTCATCGGCCACGCGATCCTGCTCCTCATCATCGCATGCTCCCTCTGGGCCGGGCAGTCCGGGCGGACAATGCCGTCGATGGAAGAATCTCACGCGTTTGACACGAAGTTCAAGGCATGGATGATCGTGCCCAGCATCCTGCTCATGGCAGTCTTCTGGAAGAAGGTGTTCAACCGGAACTCGTTCTACATGCCGGTGATCGCCGGCGGCGTGGTGTTTGCGATCCTGTACCCCGGCGTGATCAAGATGCTCCCCGGACTCCTGCGCACGCTGGCAGGCGACAACATCGGGGCGGGGCTCATCGTGCTCGCCGCGGTCCTGGTCGTCCTCGGGTTCATTGCGCGGTGGCTCGCGAAGGAGAAGATGACGCTTCTTCACACGGCGGTCGTCGGCATCATGCTGGCCACCGCGGGGTTCACGACCTACACGATGATCCTCATCCGCTCGGGGAAGCAGCCCCCGATGAACGAGAACGAGCCCAAGACGTTCTCCGGTCTCATCACGTACCTGGACCGCGAGCAGTACGGCGATTTCCCGATCTTCAAGCGGCGGTGGTCGCAGGAGGCGCACCAGCAGGCGATCTACACCACGTATTCGACCGACCTGGATTTCTTCCTGCGCTACCAGATGAACCACATGTTCAACCGGTACCTCTTCTGGAACTACATCGGGCGTGAAGGCGAGGCGCAGGACTCCGGCGTCGAGTTCAAGGTGCTCTTCGCGATCCCGTTCCTGCTGGGACTGGCGGGTCTGTATTTCCACTTCCGCAACGACTGGAGGATGGCGTCCGTCTTCCTCCTCCTGTTCGTGGTCATGGGGTACCTGATCACGTTTTACCAGAACCAGCAGGAGCCGCAGCCCCGCGAGCGCGACTACTTCTATCCCGGGGCGTTCTCCATTTTCGCCGTCTGGATCGCGCTCGGCATTCGCGGGATCCTCGATCTGATTGCGGCAAAGCTCACGGACGTGAAAATGCTCCGTCCCGCCATGCTCGTGACACTGGTCCTGGCCCTCGTGTTCGCGCCGCTCCGGATGCTCCAGGCGAACTACCACGGGCACGACCGTTCGAAGAACTGGGTCCCGTGGGACCTGTCCTACAACATGCTGCAGACCTGCAAGAAGGACGCGGTCCTGTTCACGAACGGCGACAACGATACGTTCCCCCTCTGGTATCTCCAGGATGTCGAGGGGGTCAGGAGGGACGTCAGGGTGATCTGTCTGAGCCTGGCCAACACGTCCTGGTACATCCACCAGATGAAGGAGAAGCCGTACTACCAGGAGGCGCAGGCGGTGCCGATCAGCATGTCCGACGACCGCATCGCGGCCATCCAGCCGATCCAGTGGGAACCGCGCACGACCGACCTCGCCGTGCCGCCGGAGGCCGTCGAGAAGTTCGGGGTGACGGACACGTCGATCCTCCGCACGCACCGCATCCTCTGGAGGATGCCCAACACCGTCTCGTACGGCCAGATCAAGGCGATCCGGGTCCAGGATATTCTGATGCGCGACATCATCCTGTCCAACCAGTGGAAGCGTCCCATCTACATCGCGGTCACATGCTCTCCTGACGCCAAGCTGGGTCTCGACGAGTACCTCTGGTTTGACGGACTCGCCTGGGAGCTCGAGCCGAAGAGGGTCAACAGGGAGGATCTCGGCCTGAACCACGACGTGCTCGAAGCCAACCTGATGCACGAGCCCGAAGGGTTCTCCCGCACGCCCCAGTACGGGTACAAGTTCCGGGGTGTGGGGGACACGACGATCTTCTTCGACGAGAATGCCAGCCGGCTCATGAGCAACTACCGGTCGGCGTTCGTGCGCCTGGCGATGTCGTACGCCAACACGAAGAACGACGTGAAAGCGAGCGCCGGGGTGCTCGACAGGATGGAACAGATCATCCCGCGCTCCAAGTACCCGATGGGGTGGGAGCTGGAATCGGACCTCGCGCTGTTCTATCACCGCGTGGGACGGATGGACAAGTTCAACGAGCTTGCCGACGACGTGCAGGCCGCCTGCGAGGCGCTCGTCGCCCAGGGGAAGGCGAACGTGAACTCCTACTACAACCCGTACCGCGTGCTGCTGGACCTGTACGACACCCGGAAGGAATACCGGAAGGAGCACGACCTCCTGGCCACGCTGAACCAGCAGTACCCGAACACGCCCGAGCTGATGAGCCGGCTGGACGACGTGAACCGGGCCATGAGCGCCGACTCCGCCGCGCATGCCGCTCACGCCGATACATCCCATTAAATATTGCTGTCATTGCGAGGGGCGCTCCTTGGCGACGACGTCCGTTCTTTGGACCACGCCGCTCTTGGGCGTGGCAATCTCGCATTCCCAACCACCAACCGCAGGGAGGGTCACATGAAGAGGCTGATACCGCTGGTGTGCGTTGCCGTGTGCGCGTCACTGCTTGCCGTCACGCCGGGCCCCGCTCAATCGAAAAAGGCGGCAAAGAAAATGCCGTCTCAGGAGCAGATGATGAAGGCCTGGGAGGAGGCAATGACGCCGGGGGATTCGCACAAGGCTCTCGGGATGTTCGTGGGCTCGTGGAATGCCGAAGTGAAGATCTGGATGAACGGCCCGAAGGGGGATCCCATGGTGTCGAAGGGAACGGCGGAGTACAAAATGATGCTCGGCGGCAGGTACCTGGAACAGGATTTCACGGGCGAAATGATGGGGCAGCCTTTCCAGGGGACGGGGTTCACGGGCTATGACAACTTCCGGAAGAAGTACGTGGGGTTCTGGATCGACAACTTCTCGACCGCGATGTCGACGATGGAGGGGACGGCCGACCACAAGACGAAGACGCTTACGATGACGGGGAAGATGGACGAACCCTCGACGGGCGAAAAAGACAAGAAAGTCAAATACGTCGTGCACTTCGTTGACGACAACACGCACGTATTCGAGTCATACGACGTCACGGCGTACGGCGACAAGAAGCCGGTCATGGTGATCACCTACACGCGCAAGTGACGCTCACGGCCGTCATACTCCTGGGCGGCCTGCTGGCCGCCCGGGGCGGGCCGGCGGACCAGGGGCTCGAGGCGAGGGCGCACGCGCTTGCCCGCCAGGTGGTCATCGTCGACACGCACATGGACGTCCCGGACATGCTCCGGGGCGGCTGGAAGGACGTGTCCGTGCGCCTGAGCGACGGCGACTTCGACTACCCCCGCGCGCGCGAGGGAGGGCTGAAGGCCGTCTTCATGTCGATCTTCGTCGACGCGTCCGAGGAGAAGACCGGGACCGCGTTTGCCTCCGCCAACGGGATGATTGACACGGTCCTCCTCTTGCCGCGGCTCTGGCCGGACAAGTTCGGTGCGGCCTCGTCGCCCGCAGACGTTCTCCGCATCGCGGGGGAAGGGAAGATCGCGCTGTGCATGGGGATGGAGAACGGCGCCCCGATCGCAGGGAAGCTGGGGAACATTGCGTATTTCTATTCCCGGGGCATCCGCTACATCACCCTCGCCCACGCGAGGGACAATCACATCGCCGATTCGTCGTACGACACCACCCGGACATGGCACGGGCTGAGTCCCTTCGGCAGGAACGTGGTTGCCGAAATGAACAGGGTGGGGATCATGGTGGATGTCTCGCACATCTCCGATGATGCCTTCTATCAGGTCATGGATATTTCAAGGGCGCCGGCGATCGCATCACACTCCTCCTGCCGCTTCTTCAGTCCCGGGTTCGAGCGCAACATGTCCGACGATATGATCAGGCTCCTGGCCGCGAAGGGGGGAGTCATCCAGATCAACTTCGGCTCGTCCTTTCTCCGCGACGACTACAGGCAGCGCGAGCTGGCCGCTCGTGCACAGGTCGAGGCTCTTCTCGCCCCCATGCACCTGACCCGGTCGGATTCCGCAGGGAGGGCGTTTGAACAGGCGTACCTCCGCGATCACCCGCTGGGGTACGCGGATATCGCGGACGTCGTGGCCCATATCGATCACGTCGTGCACATTGCCGGTGTCCGGCACGTGGGGCTCGGCTCGGACTTCGACGGCCTGGGGGACGAGCTGCCGACGGGTCTCAAGGACGTGTCGATGTATCCGAACCTGATCGCGGAGCTCCTGAAGCGGGGGTACAGCGAGGCGGATATCAGGCTGATCTGCGGAGAGAATCTCCTGCGGGTCTGGAGGGACGTGGAGCGTGTCGCGGCGGAGATGCAGGCGGGAAGGTAGCACCACACCCCTGTCATTGCGAGGAACGATCCAGACCTGTCATTGCGAGCGAAGCGAAGCAATCCCCGCGGGGATTGCTTCGTCGCTGAGAAACGCTCCTCGCAATGACAGACTATCGTCCGCGCGTGCTT